>Ga0126309_10000171_pt1 | contig 21881 bp, 27 predicted proteins | sample Plot56_FD_92541 | JGI IMG/M metagenome (GOLD analysis project Ga0126309, IMG submission 92541) | Serpentine soil microbial communities from UC McLaughlin Reserve, CA, USA - Plot56 | ecosystem: Environmental > Terrestrial > Soil > Grasslands | place: USA: UC McLaughlin Reserve, Lake County...
CTCTATGACCTGTTGCCGGGCTACCTCCCGATGCCCAAGGCGCGCGAGGAGGACCAGAGTCTCGAGGAGTACACCGAGACCACCGGCTCGTCCCGCGGCTGGTGGTGCCACTTCGACAAGTACATCGTCTCGCTGCTCAAGGCCTGGTTCGGCGACGCCGCGACGAAGGACAACGACTACGGCTTTGGCTGGCTGCCAAAGCTCACGGGCAACCACTCGCACTTCCCGACGATGATGCGCGCCGTCGACGGCGGCCTCAAGGGGCTGTTCGTGATGGGCCAGAACCCGGCTGTCGGCTCGCAGCACTCCGGGCTCCAGCGCCGGGCACTGGCATCGCTCGACTGGCTCGTCGTTCGCGACCTGTCGGAGCTCGAGACCTCGAGCTTCTGGCGCGACTCCCCCGAGGTGCGCTCCGGGGAGCTGCGCACCGAGGACATCCAGACCGAGGTCTTCTTGATGCCGGCCGCCTCGCACGTGGAGAAGGAGGGCACCTTCACCAACACCCAGCGGCTGCTGCAATGGCGCGACAAGGCGCTCGATTCGCCCGGCGACGCGCGCTCCGAGCTGTGGTTCACGCACCACCTGGGCAAGCGGGTGAAGGCGCACTACGCCGGCTCGCGCCGTCAACGCGACTGGCCGATCCAGCAACTTCGCTGGGAGCTCCCGGAGGAGGGGGAGCGCCGCGAGCCCTCCGCCGAGGCCGTGCTGCACGAGATCAACGGCTTCACGGTCGAGGACGGCGAGCCGGTCGGCGGCTTCACCGAGCTCCACAACGACGGCTCGACCGCCTGCGGCTGCTGGATCTACTCCGGGGTCTACGCCGACGGCGTGAATCAGGCGCGTCGCCGCGATCCCGGCGACCTCGACACGCGGGGCGGCTGGGTCTCCCCCGAGTGGGGTTGGGCATGGCCCGCCAACAGGCGCACCCTCTACAACCGCGCCTCGGCAGACCCCTCCGGTCGCCCGTGGTCGGAGCGCAAGCGCTACGTCTGGTGGGACGAGGACGAGGAGAAGTGGACCGGTTACGACGTGCCGGACTTCCCCGTCGACAAGCGCCCCGGCTACGAGGCGCCGGAGGACGCCACGGGGATGGACGCGATCTCCGGCAGCGACCCGTTCATCATGATGGCCGACGGGCGCGGTTGGCTCTATTCGCCGAGCGGCATGCTCGACGGGCCGCTGCCCACCCACTACGAGCCGGTGGAGTCGCCGGTCGAGAACGCGCTCTACCCGGACGTCGGGGCCAATCCCACTTCGTTGACGTGGAACCGGCCCGACAATCCCTACAACGTGGCCGGCGACCCGCGCTACCCGCTCGTGGCCACCAGCTTCCGGTTGACCGAGCAGCACACAGCCGGCGGCATGAGCCGCAACCTGCCGTGGCTGGCCGAGCTGCAGCCCGAGATGTTCGCCGAGATCGACCCGCTGCTGGCGCGCGAGCGCGGCATCGAGGACGGTGGCTGGCTGACCGTGATCACCGAGCGCGCGGAGATCGAGGCACGTGCCAAGGTCACCGACCGCATGCGGCCGCTGAAGGTCGAGGGCAGGCTGCTGCATCAGGTCGCGCTGCCGTGGCACTGGGGCTTCTACGGGCCCCAGCCTGGCGATTCGGCCAACGACCTGGGCGTGCTGGCCGCCGACCCCAACGTGTCGATCCAGGAGTCGAAGGCCTTCTCCTGCGACGTGCGCGCGGGCAGGAAGGCTTCCTGATGCCCGAGCGCCTCGGATTCTTCACAGACACCACCGTGTGCATCGGCTGCAAGGCCTGTGAGGTTGCCTGCAAGCAGTGGAACGACCTGCCTTCCGACGGCGGCGAGCTGCGGCCGGGTGGCTCCTACGACCACACGGGTGAGCTGTCGGCGTCGACCTGGCGTCACGTGCGCTTCGTCGAGATGCTCGAGCCCGCCGGCGGGCACATGCCATCGCTGCCGGCGAGCGGCGGCAACGGCCACGACGACGTGGATCTCGTGGAGATGGCCATCGATGGAGGCGACCGCTGGCTGTTCATGTCCGACGTCTGCAAGCACTGCACCCACGCCGGCTGCCTCGACGCCTGCCCGACCGGCGCGATCTTCCGCAGCGAGTTCGGCACGGTCGTGGTGCAGGCCGACGTCTGCAACGGCTGCGGCTACTGCATCCCGTCCTGCCCCTTCGGAGTGATCGACCGCGACCAGGAGGACGGCCGCGCAGCCAAGTGCACGCTCTGCTACGACCGGCTCGAGGACGGCTTGGAGCCCGCGTGCGCCAAGTCGTGCCCGACCGACTCGATCCAGTTCGGCCCTTACGAGCAGCTGGTTGAGCGGGCGCGGGGAAGGGTGCAGGCGCTGCACGAGCGCGGCATCGAGACCGCCTATCTCTATGGCGCGGCGGATGCGCCGGGAGAGGAGCTGGCGGGCGGCTTGGGCGCCTTCTTCCTGCTCACCGAGCCTCCCGAGCGCTACGGTCTTCCGGCGCAGGCCGAGTCGCCGCTCGAGGAGGGAGTGGTCCCGGCCACGGCGGCGGCGATCGCCGCGGGCCTGGTGGCGGCCGCCGGCGTGGCGGCGGCGTTCGCGCTGCCCAGCCGGCCCGCACCCGCGAAGCAGCTTCTGAGCCGCGTGCGCGGCTGGCCGCGGTGAGCCCCAAGCGGCTGCGGCTGGTTCCGGCAGTGGGCACGCGGGGCGGCCCGGCCAGCTGGCGGCGCCACCGCAAGGGAGCGCCGGTCGCAGGTCACCGCGAGGGCTTCGACGACGGTGCCTGGTCGTTCCTCTACGGCGAGGACACCGAGTACGCGGTGGACGCCCGTGGAGAGGCGCTCGAGGCCGCGGCGCGGCGGGCGCGCACCGGTCCCGCGCCCGACGTCGTGCAGGGCCCCGTGATGAAGCCGGCCGTCTGGACCTGGGAAGTGCCGCTCTACTTCTGGACCGGCGGCATCGCGGCGGGTGCGGGCTTCGTGGCCCTGGCCTGCGACATCGCGGGCGACGAGACCTCCGCCGCCACGGCCCGCAGGGTCTCGCTCGCGGCGGTGGCGCCAAGCCCCCTGCTTCTGATCGCGGACCTCGGGCGACCCGCGCGCTTCCTGAACATGCTGCGCATCTTCAAGCCGCGTTCGCCGATGTCGATGGGCGCCTGGTGCCTGACGCTGTTCGCCAACCTGATGGCCGCGGCCGTCGGGGCCGAGCTGGCCGGCCGCAAGCGCGCGGCCCGTGCGCTAGGCGCGGCGGCGGCGCTGGCCGGCGGCTACCTGGGCTCGTACACGGGCGTGCTGCTGGGCTCCACCGCGGTCCCCGTCTGGGCCCGCAGCCGGCTGTTCCTCGGGCCGATCTTCGTGGCAACCGCAACGGCGACCGGCGCCGCGGCGACGCGCTTGGTGCTGGTGGCCACCGGGGTGCCGGAGGGACATCCCACGCGCCTGGCGCTCGGCCGGGTCGAGACGGGCGCGATCACCGCCGAGCTGCTGCTTTCGCAGATCAACGAGCGGCGTCTCGGAGGGCTGGCCGATGCGCTCGAGCAGGGCGGCGCGGGCAAGCTCTTCAAGAGCGCGAAGTGGGCCGTGCGAGCGGGCCTGGCCATGCGGCTGCTGCGCCGCCGCGCCGGGCCCGCCAGCCACCACGCGGCGAGTGGCCTGTACCTGGGCGCCGGCCTCGCCTTCCGCTACGCCTGGGTGGCGGCCGGCCGCAGCTCCGCCCAGGACGACCGCGCGGTTGCCGAACTGGCCAGAAGCCGCCGGTGACCGTGACTTCGGCCACGCTCCTGCTCGGCGGCGAGCTGGAGGTCCGCCGCCTCGGCTTTGGCGCCATGCGCATTACCGGCGCCAACATCACCGGCCCACCCGACGACCCGGGGGAGGCCAAGCGGCTGCTGCGGCGCGCCGTCGAGCTGGGAATCAACCTGATCGACACCGCCGACGCCTACGGCCCCGACATCAGCGAGGAGCTGATCGCCGAGGCGCTGCACCCCTATCCCGACGAGCTGGTGATCGCCACGAAGGCGGGCCACCGCCGCAACGCCTCGGCCGACTGGCTGATCGACGGGCGCCCCGAGTGGATCAGGAAGGCCTGCGAGGCCAGCCTGAGGCGCCTCAGGCTCGAGCGAATCGACCTCTATCAGCTCCACCGTCCCGATCCGGGGGTGCCCGTCGAGGAGTCGCTGGGCGCGTTCAAGGAGCTCCAGCAGGAGGGCAAGGTGCGCCACGTTGGCGTGTCGAACTTCTCTGCCGAGCTACTGGAGCGGGCCCGCTCGCTGCTCGGCGTGGCGTCGGTCCAGAACCAGTACAACGTGACCGACCGCCGCTCCGAGGACGTGCTTGAGGCGTGCGCGGCCGCCGGCATCGGCTTCATCCCGTGGTTTCCGCTGGCGACCGGAGACCTGGCGGCAGACGGGGGGCCGCTAGCCGAGATCGCCAGGGAGCACGACGCCACGCCCAGCCAGGTCGCGCTGGCTTGGCTCCTGGGGCGCTCGCCCGTGATGCTTCCGATACCGGGCACGTCTTCGGTCGAGCACCTCGAGGAGAACGTCGAGGCCAGCCGGCTCGAGCTGTCGGAAGACGAGCTCGAGCGGATAGCCGCGGCCGCCGGTTAGGCGGCCGCGCGCAGGTCGGAGAGGGCCTCGTCCTTGGCCAGGCGCTTCAGCGCCTGGTCCTCGAGCTGGCGCACCCGCTCGCTGGACAGACCCAGCCGGCGCCCGGTCTCTCGCAGGGCCACCGGCTCCTCCTGGTCGAGGCCGAAGCGCAGGGTCACGACCTCGCGCTCGGGCTCGGGCAGGGTGCCGATGGCCTCCCGCAGCGCCTCGCCTGCGTAGTCGAAGACCACTTCCTCCTCGACGCTCGGACCGTCATGCGGAATCAGGTCACCGAGCGATGTCTCGCCGTCCTCGCCCACGCCCTGGTCGAGGCTCGCCGGGCCCTTGTCGGCGCGGCGGATGTCTGCGACCTCGTCGAGCGGCAGCCCGACCGCGTCGGCGATCTCCTCCTCCGTGGGCGTACGCTCGAGCTGGACCGCCAGCTTGCGCTCGGCGTCGGCGATCTTGCGCGCCCGCGCGGTGATGTGCACGGGCAGGCGCACCGTGCGGCTCGAGTTGGCGAGCCCGCGACCGATTGCCTGGCGGATCCACAGCGTGCCGTAGGTGGAGAACTTGAAGCCCTTGCGCCAGTCGAACTTCTCGACCGCGCGGATGAGCCCGAGCATGCCTTCCTGGATGAGGTCGCCCAGGGGCAGCCCCTGGCCCTGGTACTTGCGCGCAACAGAGATCACCAGCCGCAGGTTCGAGTTGACCATGCGCTCCTTGGCGGCGAGGTCGCCGCGCTCGATGCGCTGGGCCAGCTCGATCTCCTCCTCGGCGGTGAGCAGGGGATGGCGCCGGGCCTCGTTGAAGAAGAGCTGGAGAGAGTCGGTCGTCGCCTCCGGCTCGAAGGTGGTGCTTGCTTCTCGCTTCGTCTTGACTCCTTGCTTGTGGTCTCTTGATGCTATCGAAAGTATAGCGGACTTACCCAGCGTAAGAACGAGGGGAAACCGGCTGCCCGCCCCCTAGTTGTTCGGCTTATACCCGGAAAAGTTTCATGTTCCCCCGCCGCAATGGCTGAATTGCGGGCGCGGGAGCGTATCCCGCGCTAGTTGCGGGTAGAGCCGGGGCGATGCAGCTGGCCACCCCCGACGAAGAGCTCCTTCGCAGGCTGGCCGAGACGCGGCTCGAGCGGCCCCTCGTGCTGAGCCTCTACCTCAACCTGGATCCCAGCGAGTTCGCGACCCCGCCGGCGCGCGCGACCGCGGTGCGCTCGCTGCTCGATTCCGCCGAGCGCGCCCTGCGCGAGCGGGAAGGCCTCGAGCACGACGACCGGGTGCAGCTGCAGGCGGGGCTGGAGCAGGCACGCAGCCTCCTGACGCGCGAGCTCGATGCGGACGCCTCGCCGGCCCTGGCGGTGTTCGCCTGCGAGCCCGAGAACCTGCTGGAGGCGGTCGCTCTGCCGCGTCCCGTGCAGAACCGGGTGACGATCGATCGTTCGCCGCTGATCGGGCCGCTTACGGGGATGGCGCACCGCGAGCGCTGGTGCGTTGTCCTGGTGAGCCGCCAGGACGCGCGCGTGCTCCGCGGCTCGCCCGACGGCCTGCGCGAGGTGGAGAAGGTTCACGACCCGGTGCACGGCCAGCACGACCAGGGCGGCTGGTCGCAGGCGCGCTATCAGCGCAGTGTGGACAAGGAGGTGGCCGATCACCTGAAGCACGCGGCCGAGCGCCTGCTGAGGCACTTCAAGCGCCAGCCGTTCGAACGGCTCGTCGTGGGCGGCCCGCGAGAGGTCGCGGCGGAGTTCGAGGGCAAGCTTCACGGTTACCTGGGCGACCGCCTGGCGGGGCGCATCGAGGTCGACGTGGAGACCTCCACGCCCGAGCAGGTGCTGGCGGCCTCCCGCGAGTGCTTCGAGGCGCACGAGGAGCAGCGCGAGGACCAGGTCCTCGAGCGCCTCGACGAGGGCGCGCGCGGGGTCGCGGGACTCGAGAATGTGCTGCGGCCGCTCAACGAGCGGCGGGTCGAGGCGCTGCTGCTCGACGAGGCCTTCTCGGCGTCCGGCACGCTGTGCCCCCGGTGCGGCTGGCTGGGGCCGGAGGGTGAGGAGCGCTGCCCGGCCGACGGCGCGCAGCTCGAGGCCTGCGACGACGTCGCCGAGAAGGCGATCGAGCTGGCCATCCAGCAGTCCGCCGAGGTGCTGCGGCTCCGGCGCCGGCGAGAGCAGCTGGGCGAGCGCGGCGGGGTGGGGGCGCTGCTCAGGTTCTAGGCGGGCCGCTCCGGGAACGAAGTGGAGGGAGCTACGGGAGCCAACAGAGCTACGAAAGGATTCAAATGAAGATCTCCTCATTCATCTTCGGAGCGGCCGCCGGCGCGGCCGCGGCCTGGTTTCTCGATCCGAACGATGGCGCCCGCCGCCGCAGCGTCGCGCAGGACAAAGCCGGCAAGTACGCGCGAAAGGGCGCCGCCGAGGCCCAGAGCAAGGCGCAGTACGCGGCGGGCCAGGCGCAGGGCATGGTCAAGCAGACAGGGGAAAGCGATCGCTCTCCCGCGGCCGAGCGGCTGAACGACCAGGGGCTGCAGGCCAAGGTCCAAAGTGAGATCTTCCGCGGCGTCGAAGTCGACCAGGGGCGCGTGTCGGTGAGCGTCGAGGATGGCGTGGTCTACCTGCGCGGCGAGGTCGACTCCCCCGACGCGCGCTCGCGCCTGGCCGAGGCGGCACGCGCGGTCGACGGCGTGCAGGACGTCGAGAACATGCTCCACGGGCCAGGCGAGGCGGCCCCGATGCAGCAGGAGCCCGGCTACACCGCCTAGGCGGCTTCGGCGGGGGCGCCCTCCAGCGGGCGCAGCGCGTCGCGCAGCGCGCGCTGCTCGGCCGGCTCGAGCGCGGCGAGCTCCGGCGGCGGCTGGGAGAGTCGCTCGATCAGGCGGGCGCGCACGCGCCTGCCCTCGTCGGTCACGGCCAGCATCTTCACTCGCCGATCGTGCTCGGAGGGTCGGCGCTCGATCAGGCCGCGTGCCTCCAGGCGGTCGACGATGCCTGTGACGTTCGAGGCGTCGCAGAACATCGAGCCGGCCAGCACGCTCATCGGTACCTCACTGCCGGGATCGAGCAGCTGTAGCGCCCGCAGCTGCCCGGGATGAAGGTCGAACTCCTGCGCGACCTGGAACATCCGTGGGCGCGCCGAGAAGACCAGGCTCGTCATGAGGCGCCACGCCTCGACTGCCGGGTCGGAGTCCTTGGGCGCCACCATAGTCGTTTTTCATGATAGTCCCTCCTGTCAATACTTGACAAGCTCAACTACCCCCGCTAGCGTGCCGCGCCACATGATCGATGCAGCCATCGAGGCCCACGGCCTCGTCCGCGAGTTCAAGAAGGGCCCCCGTGCCGTCGACGGCATCGACCTGCGGGTCGCGCCGGGAGAGGTCTACGGGTTCCTCGGCCCCAACGGGGCCGGCAAGTCGACGACCGTCCACATGCTCACCACGCTGTTGCCCCCCACCGACGGCAGGGCGCGCGTGGCGGGGTATGACGTGGAGAAGCAGGGAGCACAGGTGCGCTCGCAGATCGGCGCGGCCCTGCAGGAAGCGGCGCTCGACCCGTTCCTCAGCGGCCGCGAGCACATGAGGCTCCAGACCGCCCTGCACGGCATCCCGCGCGCCGAGCGCGCGCAGCGCGGCGACGAGCTGCTGGCGCGCCTGGGCTTGAGCCAGGCCGCCGACCGCAAGGTGGGTGGCTACTCGGGCGGCATGAAACGCCGGCTGGACCTCGCCCTCGCGCTCGTGCACGGCCCGCGCATCCTGTTCCTCGACGAGCCCACTACCGGGCTCGACCCGCAGAGCCGCAGCGCCCTCTGGGACGAAGTGCGGCGGCTGGCGGCCGACCGCGGCGTGACGGTCTTCCTGACCACGCAGTACCTCGAGGAGGCCGACGTGCTCGCCGACCGCGTGGGAATCATCGACAACGGCAAGATCGTGACGGAGGGCGATCCAGACGCGCTCAAGGCCGACATCGGCAGGCCCAGCGTCGAGGCGATCCCAGCCGATCCCGGCGAGCTCGACCGGCTGCACGCCGTGCTGTCGCGCTTCGGCGACGGCGTCGCCTCGTCGCCGAAGGGCGCCGCGGTTCGGCTGTCCGGCGGCGACGCACAGCTCGCCGACGTCGTCAGGGCGCTCGACTCCGAGGATCTGCGAGTGGCACACCTGCAGCTGCACGCCCCGACGCTCGACGACGTCTTCCTGGCCAAGACCGGCCACTCGCTCGAGGGAGCAGGCGACGAGGCCGAGCCGGAGGCCGAGCCCCAGCCGGCGGCGGCGTGAGCTCACCGCTGGCCATCCAGGTCGGCAACCTGGCCCGCCGCTCGATCGTGCGCACGCTGCGCCAGCCGGCGATGGTGGTCCCATCGCTGGTATTTCCGCTGCTCCTGCTGGCGGTCAACGCCAGCGGGCTCAACTCGGCCACCAGGCTTCCGGGCTTCCCAACCGACTCGTACCTCACCTTCGCCCTGGCCATCGCCTTCGTGCAGGGCGCGCTGTTCGCCGCGATGAGCGCGGGCAACAACATGGCCGACGACGTGGAGACGGGCTTCCTCAGCCGGCTGTCGCTCACCCCGCTGCGCAGGCTCGCCCTGCTGATGGGCCAGCTGGCCGGAGTGATGGCGCTCGGGCTCATCCAGGCGCTCATCTTCCTGCTTGTCGGCTGGATCGCGGGCGCCGACTTCGCGACCGGCGTGGGCGGGGCGCTCCTGATCGTGGTGCTGGTGCTGCTCACCTCGCTGGCGTTCGGGGGGCTCGGAGCCTTCCTGGCGCTGCGCACGGGCTCCGGCGAGGCCGTGCAGGGGATGTTCCCCCTCATGTTCGCCTCGCTCTTCCTGTCGTCGCAGGCGCTCCCGCGTGAGCTGATCCAGATCGACTGGTTTCGCACGGTCGCCACCTACAACCCCGTCTCCTATCTGCTCGAGGGCGTCAGGGCGCTGATGATCAAGGGCTGGGAGGCACAGGCGCTGGAGCTGGCATTCGGCTGCGCGGCGGCGATCGCCGTGGTCACGCTCACTGCCTCGGCGCTCGCCCTGAAGGTGAGGATGGTGCGCACGTGAGGGGCCGGGGCCTCACCTCGGCGGCCGGCGCCGTCTGGTGGCGCAACGTGCACACCTTCTTCACCAACCCGGCCTTCCTCCTGCCGGGGCTGCTGTTCCCGCTGTTCTTCTTCACCGCGTTCGCCGGCGGCCTCTCCCGGATTCAGAACGTGCCCGGATTCGACTTCCCGCCGGGCTACACCACCTGGGTCTACGGCTTCGTCCTGATGCAGGCATCGGCCTTCGGCGGCGTGTTCACGGGCTTCTCGGTGGCCCGCGACTACGAGGGCGGCTTCGCGCGGCGGCTGATGCTGGGTGCCGCCCGGCGATCGGGGCTGATCCTCGGCTACGTCATGGCCGGCATGACGCGGGCGGCCTTCACGGTCACCGTGGTCACGGCGGTCGCGCTGATCAGCGGCATGGAGATCCACGGCAGCGCGCTGGATCTCATCGGTCTGTACGCGCTGGCGGCCGCGGTGAATGCCGCCGCGGGCCTGTTCGCCGTCGGCGTTGCCATGCGCTTCCGCACCATGCAGGCCGGCCCGGCCATGCAGACCCCGGCCTTTCTGGCGCTGTTCCTGTCGCCTGTGTGGGTGCCGTTCGCGCTGCTCACGGGCTGGGTGAAGTCGGTGGCCTCGGTCAACCCGATGACCGCGTTCCTGGATGCCGAGCGCGGCTTCCTCTCCGGTGCGCCGGACAAGGTGGCGCTGGCCTTCGGGGCAGTGGCCCTGCTGCTGGCGCTGTTCGCGGTGTTCGCCGTGCGCGGCCTGCACAGCGCCGAGCAGGCCGCGTAGGATCTCAGCCGTGGCCGAAGAGGTGCGTGCCAAGCTGGAGGGCGACGGCTTTGCCGTCGCCAACGTCGAGGCGCTCGGCGAGGGGCCGGGCTTTCGCAAGGTCCGGCGAGAGCTAGGGGTGACCGCTTTCGGCGTGAACGCCATCGAGCTGCCGCCCGGCATCGAGACCGGCCGCCACTTCCACGATCAGCAGGAGGAGCTCTACTTCGTGCACCGCGGACGGATCGAGATGACCTTCAACGACGGCGACACGCACGTGCTGGGGCCCGGGGGCCTGGCCCGCGTGGACGCCGCCACCGTTCGCAAGATCAAGAACACAGGCGACGAGCCCGCCGTCTACCTGATCACCGGTGGCAAGGAAGGCTATGTGGGGCGCGATGGCCGCCTGCCCGAGGGCGAGGCGGGCAGAGCGGGACCCTCCGGCGGACGGTAGCCGTCGCTTGCCTCGGCGTGCCCGTTTGCCCTGGGGCACGGCGGGTACCACTCGGACATGAGTCCAGGCACCCTGATCATCATCGCCTTCATGGTCGCGCTGGTCGTGATGAGCTTCGCGTTCGCGGGTGGGGCCGTGATCGTGGCGCTGCCGGTGGCGGTGGTCGTGATCGCGGCCGCCGCGGCGCTCGACATCAGCCGCCGCCGCAAGCAGTCACAGAACGTGCAGGACTTCCGGGAGCAGGCGCAGACCAAGGAGACCGAGTTCTCGGAGCGCGACCAGGAGACGCTCGTCTCCGAGTAGGGACGGCGCGGTGCGCCTCGTCCGGGTCGGCTGCTCGGGCTGGAACTACGACGACTGGCGGGGCCGGCTCTACCCGGAGGGTCTCGGCAAGCCGCGGTGGCTGAGGCGCTACGCCGAGGTCTTCGACACCGTCGAGGTGAACTCGACCTTCTACCGGTTGGCGTCGCGGGACGCCGTGGCACGCTGGGTGGAGGAGACCCCCGATGGCTTCTTGTTCGCCGCAAAGGCCAGCCGCTACCTGACGCACGTGCGCCGGCTGCGCGACATCGGGGAGGGAATCGAGCGCTACTACGAGCGCATCGAGCCGCTGGTGAAGTCGGGCAAGCTGGGGCCGATCGTCTGGCAGTTCCCGGCCACGTTCAAGCGTGACGACGAGCTGCTGGGGACCACGCTGAGCGAGCTGCCGCCCGGCCGGCACTGCTTCGAGTTTCGCCACGCGAGCTGGTTCTCGGCCGGCGTCTACGAGCTGCTCGGGCGCCACGGCGCGGCGCTCGTGATCGGAGACCACCCCAAGTGGCCGTTCCAGGCTCGCCGGCTGACCACGGACTGGACGCTCGTGCGCCTGCACCACGGTCACCGCGGCCGGCGCGGCAACTACTCGGAGGCGGAGCTCGAAACCTGGGCGCGGCGCATCGCGTCGTGGCGGCGCCGGGCCGAGGTGCTCGTCTACCTGAACAACGACTGGGAGGGCTTCGCCGTGGAGAACGCGCTGTCGCTCAGGCGGCGGCTCTCGCCGCCTCCATCCGCCTGAGCGCGCGCCGCAAGAGGCGCGACACGTGCATCTGCGAGTAGCCCACGCGCTCGCCGATCTCTCGCTGGGTCAGATCCTCCGTGAAGCGCAGGCGCAGCACCTCGCGCTCGATCTCGGGGAGCTCGTTCCAGGTGCTGAGCATCGCCTCGCGGCTTTCCACGAGCGACAGGGAGGCGTCGTCCGTGCCGATCAGGTCGACCAGCGGCCCGCTCTCGTCGCCCTCGCGGGAAACCGGCGCATCGAGGGAGGCCGCCTCGTAGGAGCCGGCCGCCTCCGCCGCCTCCAGCGCCTGCTCGGTACTGCAGCCCAGCCCATGCGCGATCTCCTTGACGGTCGGCGAGCGGCCCAGGCGCTTCGACAGCATCTCCCGCTCGCGGCTGACCGCGAGCGCCCGCTCCTGAAGGTCGCGCGGCACGTGCAGCGCCCAGCCCTTGTCGCGGAAGTGGCGCTTGAGCTCGCCGAGGATCGTGGGCGCGGCGTAGCTCGTGAACTTGCTCCCGCGTCCTGGCTCGAAGCGGTCGATGGCCTTCAGCAGGCCCAGTGAGGCCACCTGCAGGAGGTCGTCGAATGGCTCGTCAGTGTACGTGTAGCGCAGCGCCAGCTCGCGGGCCAGCGGCATGAAGCGGCGAACCAGCTCCTCGCGAGCGGCGAGATCGCCCTCCAGGTGGTACTGCACGAGCAGCGCCTGCTCCAGCGCGCGGCCGTCGTGCGCCCTTCCCGGCGGGCGGGCGGTCGAGATTGGCGTAGGGACCAGCGTGGCTGTCATCGGACCTCCGTCGTCGGCGACGTGAGGTCCGAGCGCGACCGGCGTGTGTCTGTCGCGGTCCGTCCCCCTCTTAGGGAGCCACTGGCGCGGTCCAAAGTCCCGGCGCCGGCGGCTACTGGCACCTTAGCCGGTTTGCGCGAAAACAAAACGCCTTTTGACCGGTTTGGCGCGAAGGCGCCGGGTAAGCCGGGAACGAACCCGGATCAGGAGCAGACGATGGCCGAACGGATCGAGGAAGTCATGACCAGGGAGCCGCGGACGGTCACCACGAGCGAGCCGCTCACGGACGCCGCACGCGCCATGCGCGACGCCGACATCGGCGACCTGATCGTGCTCGACGGCCAGACCGTGGCCGGAATCGTGACCGACCGCGACATCGTCGTGCGGGGCATCGCCGAAGGCCGGGATCCTCGATCGACGAGCGTCGCGGAGGTCTGCACGAGCGACCCGACCACGCTCGAGCCCGGACAGGGCATCGACCAGGCGATCGAGACGATGCGCCGCCTGGACGTACGCAGGCTGCCGGTGGTCGAGGGCGGCCGGCCGGTGGGCATCGTCTCGCTGGGCGACCTGGCCGTGGAGCGCGACAGCGACTCCGCGCTGGCCGACATCAGCGCGGCCTCGCCCAACAACTAGGAACCGCGGCCCTTACTCGTCGAGCTTGTCGCGCTCCGGCGCCTCCGAGGGCACGGCCTCCGGGTCCTGCTCGGGGTGCGGCTCGCTCGTGCTCCTGCTGCCCGGGATCACGTGCGGCTGCTCCCCAAAGGGCTCCGCGTCCGGGTCGGGCGGGTCGCGCGGGTCATCCCGCTGCTCGTACGGATCCGGGTACTCCGTGGGGTCCGGCTCGCCCACCGGGTTGTTCAGGGCATGGTGCGGGCTCGGGTCCTTCGAGCGATCGCCGCGGTCATCGCCTGGCGGCTCGGGGAAGCCGGCGGGGGCCTCCTCCTCACCCGGCGGCTCGCGCTCCTCGCGCTGCCCACTCACGACTTCTTCTTCCCGCTGCTCTTGCCGCCCTTCTTCGAGGCGTTGGGCGTGTTCGCGATCTTCGCGGCCCGCTCCTTGCTCATGCCCTTCTTGCGCAGGCCCTCGTACTGCTTGTCGTCCTTCACGCTGGATCCATGGTCCTTGGCCATGCTGATCACCTCCTGCCTGTCTCTTTCCCCGGATTCGCGGTCGGTACGCTGCCTCTCGTGATCGAGCTCAAGCTCCTGTCCACTTACCTCAACGACCACTACGCCGGCTCCACCGTCGGCTGCGAGCTGGCCGACAGGGCGCGGAGCTCAAACGAGGGCACGGAGCTGGGCCGCTTCCTCGAGGAGCTGTCCCGGGAGGTCCACGAGGACCGGGACACGCTGGAGGCGATCATGGAGAGCCTCGGCGTGGCAAAGGACCGGCTGAAGGTCGCCGCCGGCTGGATGGGCGAGAAGGCCGGCCGGCTCAAGCCGAACAACCGCCTGTTCGGGTACTCGCCGTTGAGCCGCGTGATCGAGCTCGAGGGCTTGGCCCTCGGCGTCGAGGGCAAGCGCGGGCTGTGGGAGGTGTTGTCGGAGCTCGAGGACCCCCGCTTGCAGCAGTTCGATTTCGAGCGCCTGCTGGCGCGTGCGCGATCGCAGCGCGACCGGCTGCACGACCGCCGCCTGACGGCGGCCCTGGACGCCTTCGGCCGTGGCTAGCGGCCCTGGTTGAGCGACCCGGATCGGCGAACCGGTTGCCCAAGCCGACCTCCCCATGGCTCGACGTCGACGGGCGTGCCGAGTACGCCCCGCTCGCCGGCGACGCGCGCACCGAGGTTGCCGTGGTGGGCGCCGGCATCACCGGGCTGACCACCGCGCTGCTGCTGGCCGAGGCGGGGCGGGAGGTCACCCTGATCGATATGGATCGCGTCGGCGGCGGAGCCACCGGCTACACGACAGCGAAGGTCAGCTCCCAGCATGGAAGCGTCTACGAGTCGCTCGTCTCCAAGCACGGCGAGCAGAAGGCGCGAGCCTACGGGGAGGCCAACCAGGCCGGACTCGAACTGGTGGCGCGCTGGGTCGCGCAGCGCTCGATCGACTGCGGCTGGCGGCGGCGCGCCAACTACGTCTATGTGTCCGAGCGGTCGGAGCGAGACCAGATGGCGGCGGAGGCCGAGACGGCCGCCCGGCTGGGTCTGCCCGCGACGCTCGTTCACGAGACTCCGCTGCCCTACGAGGTCGTGGCCGCCGTGCGCTTCGACGACCAGGCCGAGTTCGATGCCTACCGCTACGTGGCCGGGTTGGCGGAGGAGCTCGTCAGGGCCGGTGGCACGATCGCCGAGCGCACGCGCGCCACGGGCCTCGACGAGGGCCGGCCGAACGAGGTGCGCACCGAGCGGGGCACGCTGACGGCGGACCACGTCGTCGTCGCCTCGCACTTCCCGTACACCGACCGTTCGCTCAGCTTCGCGCGGGTCTTCCCGGAGCGCAGCTACTCGATCGCGGTGCGGTTGCGCGGGGACCCGCCCGAGGGGATGTTCATCAGCTCGGGAAGCTCGCCAACGCGCTCGCTGCGTTCCGCGCCACGACCGGGCGGAGAGCTCTTCCTCGTGGGCGGGGAAGGCCACAAGGTCGGCCACGGGGGTGACCACAAGGCTCGTTATGCGCGGCTCGAGAGCTTTGCGAGCGAGCACTTCGACGTCGAGACCGTGGACTACCGCTGGTCCACTCAGGACATGATGTCGGCGGACGCGATGCCGCTGGTGGGCGGGCTCACGCCGCTCTCGCGGACGGCCTATCTGGCCACCGGCTTCGCCAAGTGGGGAATGACAAACGGGACGGCCGCCGGCCTGATGCTGGCCGACGCCGTGACCGGACAGCCAAACGCGTGGCGCGAGGCCTTCGACTCGAACCGGCTGCGGCCGCGCGCCGCGCTGACGAAGCTCGTGAAGGAGAACACGAAGGTCGGCCTGCGCTTCGTCGGAGACCGGCTCAGGCAGGTGCGTACGCGCTCGCTCGACGAGCTTGCGCCCGGCGAGGGCGCGATCGTCAGCCACGACGGCGACACGGTTGCCGCCTACCGCGACCCGGAGGGGCGTGTGGCGGCGGTATCGCCCACCTGCACACATCTCTGGTGCCGGGTGGCATGGAACGAAGCGGAGCGCAGCTGGGACTGCCCCTGCCACGGCTCGCGCTTCGCACCGGACGGCAGGGTCATCGAGGGCCCCGCCGTGCAGGACCTCGAGCGCAAGCTCTAGGAGGGCTTGACCTCGGCGTTGAACTGGGCGGCCGTCAGCATCAGGCCACCGTCCACCACCAGCGACGCGCCGTTCGTGTAGCGGGCGTCCGGCGACGCCAGGAACGACACGGCCGCGGCGATCTCGTCGGCGTGGCCGGGCCGCCGCGCGGGTAGGGCAGGGCGCTCGACGCTGCCGGGGTCGACGTCCTCGTTGCCGGTCATCGCCGTGGCGATCTCGCCCGGCGCCACCGCGTTCACGGTGATGCCGTGCTCCGCGAGCTCGAGCGCCATGACCTTCGTCAGCAGGCCCAGGCCGCCCTTGCCCGCGCAGTAGCCGGCGGCTCCGGGCAGCGGAATGTGCTCATGCACCGAGGTCACGTTGATGATGCGGCCGCCGTTACCGGTCTCGACCATCAGGCGGGCGGCACGCTGAGCGCACACGAAGGCTCCGGTCAGGTTCAGGTCGAGCGCCTGGCGGAAGTCCGCCAGCGGCCACTCGAGGAAGGGGTGGGTGGGGGCGCCGCCGGCGTTGTTCACGAGCGCGTCAAGACCGCCGAGGTCGCCGGCGAGCCGCTCGATGGTGTCGCCGGCCTCCTCGAAGCTCGTGACGTCGAGCTGCGCCACGACCGCGCGCCGGCCCAACTCCTCGACCTGTCGCGCCGTGTCACGCGCGCCGTCCTCGTCCCTGTGCCAGGTCACGCCGACGTCGAAGCCGTCGCGGGCCAGCCGGATGGCGCTGGACTTGCCGATGCCGGAATCGGATGCCGTGATGACTGCCCTTTTCGGTTGATTTGCATCCACGGATGGGCTACCTTTCTGGGCTCGGAGGAGGGAGGAGAGGTTGATCTACCTGAATTGCCCCAACTGCCGCTTGACCGTCTACAGCCCGGTCAGGCAGGCTACTTCCGAGGAGTGTCCCCGCTGCCGCGCCAAGCTGGGCAAGCCCAGCCGACTGTTCCGCTCGAGCCTGCCCCCGCGGCTCGTGCAGTCCCAGCGCCCGAAGATCGGCTAGCTAGCCCTCCACGCCGGTGGCTTCGTGGGGCGCGCCCACGGGCTTTGACTCCGGCGAGCCGCGCTGGCGCAGGTAGATCGAGAGAATGACCATCGAGCCCACGGCCAGGAACTCCGATTGCCAGTTCTGCAGCGTGCGCTCCCAGAAGTCCGACGTGCCGAGGTAGGCGAGGTACGACACGGGGTCCTCGAAGTGCGACAGCTGCTCCGAGTTGTACTCGCCGCGGCCGGCGACGCTCTGCGCCAGCCAGGAGCCGATCCAGATCGCGGTCATGACAATCAGCAGGGAGTTCGAGAAGACGAAGCGGCGGAGGCCGCTGACCCTGGCCCAGCGCGGCGAGCGCTGTGCGGCGTGCTCGCCGAGCAGCTGATCCCGGTCGGACTCGCGCCCCTCCTTGCCGAGCTCCTTGGACTCCGGCGAGCCGCGCTGGAGCAGCCAGATCGTTCCGAAGATGAACAGCGTGAACTGCAGGTACTCGGACTGCCAGTTCTCCATGACCCGCGCGGCGTAGTGGGAGCTGGTCACATAGCGCCAGATCGAGATCTCGCCGCCGCCGTGGGCCGCGGCGTCGTTGTTGAACACATGCAGCCCAGCGAACGCCTGGCCGGCCAGCGCCGCCAGCAGGATCAGGCCGAAGAAGATCGACAGGCCGTTCTCGTAGAGGAAGCTGCGGCGCCTCGAGTCGCTCACTGGTGCAGCAGCCCGATCGTGATGGCGTAGGCAAGGCCGGCCACGATGAAGGTCAGGTAGACGAAGAACATCGGTCGCAATGGTCAGCCCTCCAGCTCGCAGTCGTAGGGCGCATCCGGGCTCGTGGCCTTGCAGCCGGCCGCGCTGATCTTCCAGCCTTGCGTGGTCTCGTCGAGGAAGAGCGTGTCGCCGTTGACCTTCACCTGTGCGCCGGTCACCCAGACGTCGGAGTCCACGATCGAGCGCGAGGGAGTGAGCTCTACGGACAGGATGGCCTGCTCGCAGGGCTTCTTCTCGGAGCTCTCGAGGCTCGAGCTGGTGTCCTCCGACAGCTCCTCGCATGCCGCGGCGCCGTCCTTTGCCTCGATGGCGGCCTCGAAGCGGTCAACGGAACCGCGCGCTTGGCGCAGGTCGCCGCCGGTGCCGCACCCGGCCAGCGCGAGCAGGCCTACCAGCGCAACCGCCACTGTCAGGCGAGGGAACACTTCGGGAAGTATCGGGAGCCGGCCGGACGTTCAGGCGCTGGAGAGCATCCCGCGCTCGCCCACCAGCTCCACCGAGAGTGTCTTGTTCCCGGCCGCGCCGAACAGGACGGTCATCTGGCCGCGGGCTCCATCCGGTCGGGCATGGGCGCCTCGTACCCGCCTGCGGCGGTGCGAAGCGGGTACCGGTGCGGATGGAGCCGGCGCCGGGGTCGCGCTAGCTCTCGCCGAGTCCCTTCTCCTCCGCCGCCTTGTAGGCGATCTGGAGGAAGTCGGCGATCGTGAGGGCGGTGAACGTGGAGGCCACCGTGCGGGTGCTGCGCGGCGCGTAGATCACGCCCACGTGCATGCCGGCCGAGACCCACAGGCCCAGGCAGTACGGGCAGATCAGCAGCTCGCCGAGCGCGCGCCGCAGCCCGCGGCCACGTGGGGTCTCCTCGACCTCGCCGGGGCCCCCGGGCTGCTCGTACTCGGTGAACGGCGCGCGGGCGAAGCTCGTGATCTTGTCCTTGGCGATCACTCGGCTGAGCTTGTGGCTTGCCACACCGATCAGCACCACGTCGCCGGCCTCGATGCGCTCGGGCAGCCGGCCGCTCCGGGCCGCGCTCGCCAGCGCTGCGGCAAAGCCCGCGTTGAAGACGGTGGTGAAGAGGGCGTAGGCGCCGAATGGCGGCCGCTTGGGCTGCGGCGCGTAACCCGCCAGCGGGCCGTCATCGGAGGAGCGCTCGGCTTCGACGGCCATTCAGTAGCCGCGCCGGAGCAGCCGGCGGGCGGGCGGCCGGCGGAAATTGGCCTGGCCCAGTGCCGCGTTGGCGCCCACGAGTGCCAGCTCGGCCGCCAGTCCGGCCGTGCTCAGCGCGTTCAGCCGTCGCTTGATGCGCGCGGCGGGAGGCGGCGTGCCCGGTCCGGGCGTGTTGCCGTCGGCGAGCGGCACCGCTCCGCCCGGGCTGCTGCGCGCGAAGCGCATGCCCTCGACCGCCGTCGCGACGCCGGTGGCTGCAACGGCGGCGACGGCCGCGTCCTTTGCGAGCGCCAGCGGACGCTCTCGCGCGGAGAGGCTCCACGGCCTCGCCTCGTTCACGCGCGCGCCGGCCCAGCCGGCCAGGATCGCGGCCAGTCCGAGCGAGTTGACGAAGCCGTAGCGGCGCCAGGCGCGATTCAGCACCTTGCCGCGCTCGGCCGCGTCGTCGATCTCGCCGAGCGCGGGGTGCATCGCCAGGCGACCGTAGAGGTTGCCGCCCAGGAGCGCCGCCAGCCCGGCGTCATGCGCGGCGCGCCCGATGCTGCTGACGGCATCGGACTCGATTCTCAATTCTTCATCTTCCGCGTGTCGCGCGGCTCGACGAACGGCTCCCTGTCCTCCGGCCGCATGCCGCCCTCGATCGCCCGCCCGCGCTCGAGCTCCGCGTTCAGCTCCGCGCCCAGCAGCACGGCGATGTTCGAGATCCAGAGCCAGACCAGGAAGGTGACCACGCCGCCGAGGGCGCCGTAGGTCTTGTTGTAGGAGCCGAAGTTCGCGACGTAGAAGGCGAACGCCGCGGAGGCGATCACCCACACCAGCACGGCCACGAGGCCGCCCGGGCTCACCCAGCGGAACTTCGGGTGCTTCACGTTCGGCGCGGCCCAGTAGAGGAAGGCGAACATGAAGCTCACGATCAGCAGCAGCACCGGCCACTTGGCGACGTCCCAGACGGTCACCGCCGTGTCGCCCACTCCAATCAGGTTGCCCACCTGCTTGGCCAGGCCGCCGGTCACCGCGACCGCCACGGCGCTGATGATCACGAGCGTGAGCAGCACGACCGTCACGGCGATGCGCACGGGGGCCGTCTTCCAGATCGGCCGGCCCTCCTCGATGTCGTAGATCGAGTTCGAGGCGCGCATGAACGCGGCGACGTAGCCGGAGGCCGACCACAGCGCGCCCGCCAGGCCGACGACGAACAGCACGCCGGCGGCGCCCTGGCTCTTCTGCAGGTTCTGGATCGCGCTCGTGAAGATGTCCTTGGCCGGCCCCGGTGCCACCGCGCCGAGGTTGTCGATCAAGGGCTGTGTGGCCGAGCTGCCGATCAGGCCGAGGACCGAGGTAAGCGCGATCAGCGCGGGGAAGATCGACAGGATCCCGTAGTAGGTGAGCGCGGCCGCCCAGTCCGTGAGGTTGTCGGCGGAGAACTCCTTGCCGGTGCGCTTGAGCACGCCCAGCCAGGAGCGCTTCCGCAAATCGGTCGGCTCGTCCGGAGCATGGGTGGCTTCGCTTGTGGCCACGGCTAGCTCCTCGCGGTGACGCGTCCGAGCACGAAGCCGGCCACGAGCGCGCCGGCGACCGCTACGGGCAGCGGGCGCTCGCGTGCCCTCCGAGCGGCCTGGCCGGCGGCGTCCTGGGCCTGCCCGGGCGTCGCCCCGCGCAGCTTTTCCTTGACCTCGTCGCGCTTGTCGCGGAGCTGTTCCTTGCGCTCGTCGGCCCGCTGTTGGGCCTGGGCCTTGACGTCCGCCTTCTGCGAGAGCGCCTCGACGGTCGCGCCAAGCTCGGCCCGCGTCTGCTCGATCTCGCGGCGCAGCTCGTCGGGCTCGCTGGGAGGCTGCTGCTGCTCGTGGCTGTCGGTCATCGCCGCGCTCGCTCCTTCACCTGGTCGACGTCTCGCTGGACGCTGTCCAGGGCCTGCTCGGGCAGTGGCGGGCTTGCCTGGTCGACCTGCTTCTTGCCGGTCAGCGCCAGGATGCCCGCGATCAGGAGCAGCACGGCACCCACGATCACGGCGGCGAGCCAGTCCTCGTCGAGCGCGGTCGCAAGACCCAGGATGGCCGCCGCGACCAGCGCGCCGACGCCGTAGAGGGCCACCAGGCCGGCGCCGCCGAACATGCCGGCGCCCACGCCCGCGCGCCTGCCCTTTGCCTGGAGCTCCAGCTGCGCCAGCCGGATCTCCTTTCGCACCAGCGTGGCGGTCTGGGTCGAGAGCTGCCGGAACAGCTCCGCCACGGGCTTGTCCTGAGCCTCTCGGGTTCCGTCCATACCGCTCACTATCCCCGGTATCGCCCGGATTACGCGCGCCCGTCCTGCGAAAATGCCGGGCGTGCGGAGGCATTGGGGCTGGATCGGGCTTGCCGTGGGAGGTCTGGCGGCAGCGAGCCTCGCGTTGCCCTCCGTGCCAACCACCGACGCCTGGGGCTGGATCCTCTGGGGCCGCGAGCTGAGCGGCGGCGAGCTGCACACCGATGTCGCAGGCTCGCCCTCCTGGAAGCCGTTGCCGGTGGCATTCACCACACTGCTTTCCCTGCTCGGCGACGGCGCCCCGGAGGGCTGGTTGTTCGTGGCGCGCGCCCTTGGCCTGCTCGGCCTCGTACTGGCCTACCTGGTCGGCGCGCGCCTGGCCGGACGCTGGGCGGGCATCGTGGCCGCAGTGACGCTGGCGCTGGCGGGCGGCTGGCTGCGCGCGCTCGAGCACGGCTACTCCGAGCCCCTCGTGGTGACCGCGCTGCTGGGCGCCCTGCTGGCGTACCTGCATGGGCGCCGCCAGCCGGCGTTCTGGCTCGCGGTGGCGGCATCGCTGGCGCGGCCCGAGCTCTGGCCGCTCACGCTGGGGCTGGCGCTGTGGCTCGGCCGCTCGGAGCCGCGGCTGCGTGCCCGTGCGTGGGCGGCGGTCGCGGCGGTGCCGGTGCTCTGGGTCGGCGTCGACTGGCTCGGTTCGGGGCGCTTCATGAACGGCAGCAAGACGGCGGCCGGGGTGGCAAAGCACCTGAACGGCCTGGACGTGCTCGCCCTCGGCGTGCCGATTCCGCCGCTGCCGGCGCTCGTGCTGGCGGCGGCGGCGGGAGTGCTCGCGATCGTCCGGCGCGAGCGCCTGCCGGGCATGCTGGCCGGCGCGGTGCTCTTGTGGGCCGCCGGGCTCGCCGTGGGTGTGGCGATCGGCTATCC
>Ga0126309_10000172_pt1 | contig 21821 bp, 24 predicted proteins | sample Plot56_FD_92541 | JGI IMG/M metagenome (GOLD analysis project Ga0126309, IMG submission 92541) | Serpentine soil microbial communities from UC McLaughlin Reserve, CA, USA - Plot56 | ecosystem: Environmental > Terrestrial > Soil > Grasslands | place: USA: UC McLaughlin Reserve, Lake County...
CCCGTCTTGAGCCGCTCCTCGGCCTCGAAGCGCGTCAGCCACTCGTGGGCGCCGTCCCTGAACTCGCGCGCCTCGTCGAGCTCCCCCGAGTAGCCGGGGCGTATGATCTCCCCGCTCTCCTCGGAGATCGCCGCTGCGACCAGCTCCCTTACCCCGGGCGGCTCTTCCATCGCCCCTAGCACCCGCGAGAGCAGAGAAGAGCCCTGCGACGCAGGCTCCAGCGTCTCCCTGAGGGGTCCGATCTCCTCCAGCGCGCTCTTGAGCGAGAGCAGGTCATTGGGCGAGGCCGAGAGCCTCACTATGCGTGTCGCGATGCGCTCCACGTCGGGGATGCGCCCCAGATGTTCGCGCACTTCTTCGCGCAGCATGTAGTCTCCGGCGAGCACATCGACGGCCCCGAGACGTTGCCTGATGCGGTCCACCTCGAGCAGGGGACGCTCCAGCCAGCGCCGGAGCGCGCGCCGGCCCATCGGCGTGCGGGTACGGTCTATGGTCTCGACGAGATCGTCCAGGCCCAGGTTGCGCCTCGTCGCCGCGTCGAGGACCATCCCCGAACCAGGGTCGTAAGGACGGAAGGTCACCACCTGCTCCGGCGGGCCGCCGCCCCGCAAGGAAGCCAGGTACTGGATCAAAGCCCCTGCGGCGCCGGTGAGCGCCGGGTACCCATCGAGCCCGTAACCCTTGAGCCCGGAGACCCCGAAGTGCCGCTTCAGCGCCTGCTCTCCCGCGGAAGGCTCGAACGTCCAGCGTGGGGCGGAGCTTACGGCGGCGCGCACCTTCGGCAGCCTCTCGGCCGCGGTCCGCTCGGGGACGACGATCTCGCGCGGCGACCACCGCTCCAACTCGGCGGGGAGTTGCTCCTCGGGGACCTCGGTGCCCGTAAACTCCCCGGTCGAAGCTTCGACGACGGCTATGCCGGCCCGGCCATCCCTGACGACGAACGCGGCCAGGTAGTTGGCCTGCCCTGCGGAGAGCACGTTGTCCTCTATAACGGTGCCAGGCGTCAGGGTACGGGTGACCTCACGCGTGAACTGCTTGGGTTTCGTCGGGTGTTGCCGCTGCTCGGCGACGGCGACGGAGTAACCCTTTCTGAGGAGAGTAGCCAGATGCTCCTGGAGGGCGTGTCCGGGGACCCCGGCCAGCGGGACGCGGCCCTCGCCGGCCGCCTCGCGGCTCGTCAGCCGGATCGAGAGCGCCTGCGAGATCCTCTTCGCGTCTTCCTCGAAGGTCTCGAAGAACGTCCCGACCTGGTAGAAGAGGATCGTCTCCGGCGGAAGTTGCGCCTTCAGCTCCGCGTAACGTCCAAGCATAAAGCTATTCTACGGCCCGAACCCCGCTTCGTCAGCCCCAAAGTCGCACGCCGATCCGGAGTCACAAGACAGCTATCACCGCGCCGATTACGAAAGCAACATAGAACAGGCCGCCGAGCATCAGCCCCCCGGCCCGCAGCTTCCCGGAGAGCCTGAGCGTGAGGTAGACGAGCCCTCCTGAAGCCAGGGCGAGCACCACGGCGAAGAAGTCCAGCGGCGCGAGGTTCCAGGGCGTGAAAAGGACGCCGAAGGCGACGGGTACGGTGCTCTGAAACATCATCGCGCCCGTAACGTTGCCCAGGGCCAGGGTGTCCTTGCCGTCCCTCATCCAGAAGATGGAGTTGAACTTCTCGGGTAGCTCGGTCGCCAGGGGCGCAAGGACGAGGGCTATTAGACCGGCGGGCAGACCGAGACCCTTGGCGGCATGCTCGACCGCGTCGACGAAGAAGTGGGCCCCCGCGATGATGACTCCGAGGCTCACGAGCGTCTGGAAGACGACGGCGAAGAGCGACGGATGCTGACTTCGCGGCAGGAACAGGAGCTTCTCCGGCACCTCCTCGAGATGCTCCCCGGAGGATAGCGTCCGTCTGACGTAGAGTCCGTAGCCGAAGGCGAGCACGAGGGCGACGACTACCTTTATGTAGAACGGCAGCTCCACAAGCCCGACACCAGCGGCCGCGGTGAAGAAGACGAGGAAGAACCCGACGTCCCTGCCGATGGTCGCCGCGTCGATGCGCAGTCCCGTGCCCTGATCCCTGCGCCCCTGAAAGATGAGCGCCGAGACGCCGACGACGAACATGGCGAGCGTCGCGAGCATGAACGGCGCGCCGAGTATCGCCCCTATACCTATGAGGGCTCCTTCTTCCGATGCATCTCCCGTGAGGACGGGCTCGAGGATGGCGACGACGGCGATCATGCTCTCCGGCAAGGCCGTGCCCACGGCGGCGAGCAGGCTTCCCACTGCCCCCTGGCGCATCCCGAGGCGTCCTCCCAGTATCTCGATCGCGTTCGTAAAGAAGGCGGCCCCCAGAAGGATCGCAACCAACGCCACCACGAACTCTATAGTCGTCAACATAGCCCATCTCCTCTCGGACGGGCCGCGAAACGCGAAAAAGCGAGCCATCGCGGCCTGTTTGCCTGCCGATGGTCTCGCTCGTTGCGCCTTGGCGCCGGTGACCGGCCGGGAGCCTCGCTCCGTACTGACGACCGGTCCCCCCGCAACAGCGGGCGGCTACTCCCCAGTTGTCTATGACTTTACTCGACAAACATTTTTTCGTCAACGGAACAGGGATCTCATCCCCCGTCGCGCTGTACGCCAAGCCGAAGAAAAGATAACGTACCGGCAGACCGCAACCTGGAGGGAGTGAGCGTGAGTCCGAAGCCCGTGATCCTGGACGTAGACCCTGGCCACGACGACGCCGTGGCCCTGATGCTGGCCTGCGGCCACCCAGACCTGGACCTGCTCGCCGTCACGACCGTCGCCGGCAACGTGTCTCTGGAGAAGACGACGCACAACGCCCTGCGGGTGCTCTCTCTAGTCGGGCGCACGGATGTGCCTGTGGGCGCAGGCGCCCCGGAACCCCTGGAACGACCACTCCACACGGCCGAGGATATTCATGGTAAGAGCGGTCTGGACGGGCCCGAGGAGATCGCTGAAGCTAACTTCGAACCCGACGAAAGGGGAGCTGTGGCCCTGATCTCGGACACCCTACGGGCCTCTTCCGAGCCCGTCACCCTCGTCCCTGTCGGCCCGCTCACCAACATCGCCCTCTTCCTGCGCGAGCATCCCGACCTGAAGGATCGCGTCGGGCGCATCTCACTGATGGGCGGGAGCATGGGCCATGGCAATACGACGCCGGCCGCCGAGTTCAACATCTACGTCGACCCCGAGGCGGCCCGCGAGGTCTTCGAGTCGGGCCTGCCCATAACGATGTCGGGCCTCGACATAACGCACCAGGCCGGCGCCGGTCCTGAGGAAAGGGAGCGATTGCGGGCCACGGGCAGGGTGGGGGGTGTGGTGGCCGGGTTCCTTGATTTCTTCGCGGCCTCCTACGAGCGCGTCTTCGGCTTCGACGCCCCGCCACTGCACGATCCCGTCGCCGTCGCTGCAGTACTCGAATTAGGTCTCCTGAAGACGCGCCCGATGCGGGTCGACATCGAGTGCGAGAGCGAGCTCACCCGCGGCGAGACCGTCTGCGACTTCTATGGCGTAACAGGCAGGTCGCCGAACGCCGAAGTCGGCGTCGAGCTCGACCGCGAAGGCTTCTTCAAGCTACTGTACAGAGTGCTGGGCCGCCTCTAATCTTCGGCGCGGGCTGTGCGCAGCGAGCGGACCACGAAGCCGTCGAAGGTTGCGAAGGCCGGGATATCTCCCGGAGAGATGTCGAGTCTGGCGTGGTCGAGCGCTCCTGTGACCGTGACCCTGCGCTGCGGCGCGACGCGCTCGAGCGCGAATGACTGGGAGGGAGGGAAGTACTTGTCGTGGGGACCTGTGGCGAGCTCGACGGGAACGTGTATCTGTCCCGTGCCGGCGAGCGGCGAGAGCTCTTCGAGGTCGCGCCGCGTCTCCTCTGGGAGCGCCGCGTAGAGCACATCGAAGCGTTCCGGGTCGCGGTTCGCGAGCAGCCTTACGACGCTACTTGCGCCCGGTCCGAGGTCGTCCGCCTGGCGCGAGCGGAGGCCGGAGAGTGGATGTGGGCTCTCGCGGCCGGTCGTTTCGAGCTCCCCCGAGAGCGTTCGTCTGTCCTCACCCAGCGGCAGGATGGCGACCAGAGATCGGGCTACGACGTAGGAGAGGAAGGGAGTGGCCTCGTAGCGGACCAGCTCCCCGTCGGGCCGGCGGTAGTGGCCGGTCGTTGCGACGTTCAGGACGGTCTTTATGTTCGAGTAGGGCGCGACACCGGCGACGAGCGAGACTTTTCCTCCCAGACTGGGGTCCTCAGCGGCAAGGAGGGACAGGGTGGCGCCCGTCGAGACCCCGACGAGGGCCACCTTTCCGCCTTCGACGTCGGGCCTGCCGGAGATCGCGCGCGCGACCCGCGTGACCGCATCCGCGGACTGTGGTGTGATCTTATCCTCCGTCAGGCCAGGCAGGTCGGGCACGACCACGAGGTACCCGGCCCGCGCGAAGCCCTCGGCCAGATTCCGCACCGCTGGCAGTCTCCTTCCCTCCGGCACGGTCCCGTTGACCAGGAATATCGCCGGCCATGGTCCTTCTCCTGCGGGCCTCACGAGGAGCGAAGGGTTCCCGGCGACGCGCGCTTGCGAGGGGCGTGGATCTCCGCCCGCGGCTTCGACGGCGGGAGTGAGGACCGGGCTGTCGAGGACGGAAGAGATCACCACGACGGCACGCGCCTGTGCGTCAACCCACGACCAGTACGAGATAAACAGCCCGATCACTACTGCGAGCAACACGAGATAGAAGGCGTGCCGGAGCCTGCTACCGGAGAGTTTTTCTACCGAATCCTTACCCCACAATGCATCTCCCGCCGGGGACGATCTCATCCACCCGTAACTATGCAACGCGGACTTCTGCTTGTCTAACGGCCCGGTGGATGTTCTTTTTCTGAAGTCCCAGGGCACACTTTACAGGAGGGGACGGTTTCCCTAACCTTAGAGCGATTCTTCAGAAAGGTTCTTTGTCCGATGCCTGTTATCAGGAGCCGCGGGGCTTCAGATCTTGTTCGCAGCGTCAAGAGGAGGATCTCGCGCACCAGACGCCGGATCTCGCGAGGGCTCCACAACCTCGAAAACGCTCGCCGGCGGCTGGCCGACGGTGAGACCGGCGGCATAAGTGCCGGGAACCTCATCTGGATCTTCGGCTCCGCACGGACCGGAAGCACTTGGCTCGCAGCAATGATGGCCGACCTCGAGGACCACACCTGGTGGCACGAGCCGATGGTGGGCTACTTGTTCGGCCACCTCTACTACGAGCGCGCCAGGGCCAGGCGCGAGAACGAACACTTCGTCCTCGGCGGCGACAAGTCGCTCTGGCTGGGCCCTGTCCGTCGTTTCGTCCTGGACTCGGCCAGCGCGAGGTTCCCGGGGCTGATCGACGGAGGTTATCTCGTTATCAAAGAGCCGCACGGCACCCTTGGGGCCCCCCTGCTCATGGAGGCCCTCCCCGAGAGCCGTATGATCCTGCTCGTCCGTGACCCGAGGGACGTGGTCTCCTCGAAGATTGACGCCGCCAGAGAGGGAAGCTGGGCGGAAGAGGCCCAGAGGAGGCGTGGCCAGGAGAAGAAGAATACCTCGGCCGATAGAAGACCAGACGCCTTCGTAAAGAGCCAGGCCAGGAGATACCTGAACCTCATAGATCTCGGCCAGCAGGCCTACGACGCCCACGCAGGACGCAAGATCCTGGTCCGCTACGAGGACCTGAGAGCGGACCCCATGGAAACCATGCGGCGCATCTACACGACCCTGGAGATCCCGGCCGAAGAGCGAGAGCTCGCTCGGGTCGTGGAGAAACACGCCTGGGAGAACATTCCGGAGAAGAAGAAGGGTTCAGGCAAGTTCTACCGGAAAGGCAGCCCGGGCGGATGGACGGAAGACCTGACCCCCGAACAGGTGGAGACGGTAGAGCGCATAACCGCCCCCCTACTGGACAGATACTACGCCGAAGACGGGCACCCTAGGTCCAGGGAATAGTCTGCCGGACGCCTGCGGCTAGCAAAGTATTACGCACCGGTCCGGGAAACATCGTAGACTTGCGGGCGGATATACTCACGAAGGAGGAACTCCGATGGCCAACCTGCCGCAGCAGGGCGAGTCACTGCCCGACGTGGAACTCACGACCGAGAGCGGGGAACATATGGGTACAGGAGGGCTGACGGGCCAGAAGACCGTCCTCTTCTTCTACCCCGAGGACGACACTCCTGGCTGCACCAAGGAAGCTTGCGCCTTCCGGGACCGCATGGACGACTACGCGAAGGCGGATATACAGGTCTACGGCGTCTCCCTCGACTCCCCCGAATCCCACCGCGAGTTCCGCGAGAAGTACGGCCTCAACTTCCCGCTCCTCACAGACGAAGAGGGCCGCGCCGCCGAGGCCCTCGGGGTCCTGGGCGACCGGGGCAAGGCCAGGCGTGTCACCTTCCTGCTCGACCCGGAAGCCAGGATCTCCAAGGTCTACCCTGAGGTCTCCCCCGAGACCCACGCCGACGAGATCCTCGAAGACGCCGCCTCGCTGTAGGCTCAGAGGGTGGAGACGAGATCTGCGGGACTTCAGCCAGCCAGGAGTCGAGTGAGGCGCAGGTGCACGCCCTCGTCCGTGACGTAGAAGGTACGACCTTCCGGGGTGACGGCCATACCCTCGACGCGCGGGAGGCTGGGGAACTCGCGGACGAACTCGGCTTCGAGGGAGCCGAAGTAGGCGTCGTGGGGAAGTACGCAACGGAAGTGGGTGGCTGCGGTCCCCCTGCCGCCTGATTCAACTGTGGTCTTTCAGGAACTCCAGCACGATCCGATTGAACTCTTCGGGCCGCTCCATGTTGGGCACGTGTGCCGTGCCGTGCATGACGACCTTGCGCACGTTCGGAAGCTCCCTCTCGAGCAGGTCGGCCGCGGCGAAGACCCTCGGCTGGTCCTCGTCCCCGACTATCAGCAACGTCGGAGCCTGGACGTCCGGGAGCCGGTCCGCTGCGGGCGGCTCCGGTTCCCACTCATCGCCCAGCTCTAAGGCTTCGTTTTGCAGAGCGATCAGGTTCATCTCGCGGACCAGGTCCCTGACGGAGGCGTCTACGTCATCGGGGGATCTCCCTGGGCCGTCGACCCAGATCTGGACCTCCAGCTCGGAGACCCGCTCCAGGTCCCCCGCCTCATCAGCGGCGACGATCTCATCCCACTGCCTCGGGGGGTCGATGTCAGGCCTGAACCCGCCGACGGCCGACCCTACGAGCACGAGGTCCCCGACCCTCTGCGGGTACTCCAGCGCGAAGTCGAGCACGACACCTCCCCCCATCGAGCAGCCCACGAGGTGGGCCCGCTCGACCTCGAGTTTGTCGAGCAGACCACGCAGGTCCTCGTGGTGGGAGTAAGGTCCATCCACCAGCGCCGTCCTCCCGAAGCCTCGCATGTCGTGGCGGATGACCCTGTAGCGGTCAGCGAAGGCCTCGAGTTGGCCTACCCACATCCTGCTGTCCGCGATCCCCGCGTGAACGAGGACCAGCGGCTCCCCTTCTCCCGCAACCTCGTAGTAGATCCGCGCGCCGTTGACCTCGGCCATGCCCGTCTCTCGAAGCATCTCTATCCTCTCCTGAATACGGTTATGTCTGTTCGAAGCTCGTCCCCTGGCGCAGAAGGATATACCGACGCCCGGGCTCTAACCTGTTCTCGATGGGATATCCTCTGAAGACGCATCGGGTGCCCTGATGGAGCGTGGACCAGTATACGCGCTCCGCACAGGAGGGCGCCAGGGGTGGCAGGTGTAACATATAGAAAGCGCGAATCTACAGGAGAGGAGAGACACGATGACCCTTACGATCGGGACCGGACCCTTCGGCAACCAGAGTACGGGCACGTTCAACTTCGACACGGGGGCGCTCAAGCCGCACACGCTGTACTTCGAGGACTCTCCGCGGCGGGTGCGGGTCGTCTTCAAAGGCGAGACCATCGCGGACAGCAAACGGGCGAAGCTCATGCACGAGACGGGTCTTCTACCCATCTACTACTTACCGCAGGAGGACGTACGCAGTGAGTTGCTCGAGGAGAGCGACCACACGACGCACTGTCCCTTCAAGGGCGACGCCAAGTACTGGTCGGTGAGGGTGGGCGAGCGCGTGGCCGAGAACGCCGTATGGGGCTACCCGGAGCCCCTGGAGGATGCCCCGCCCCTCGCTGGCCACGTCGCCTTCTACTGGGGTAAGATGGATCATTGGTACGAAGAGGATGAGGAGGTTTTCGTCCACCCACGCGACCCTTACCACAGGGTGGACGTCCTCGAGAGCTCTCGCCACGTCAGGATCAGCGTGAACGGCGAGGTCGTCGCCGAGACGGCCCGGCCGAGAATTCTCTTCGAGACCGGCCTGCCGCCCCGCTACTACATCACGCCCGAAGACGTGCGCGAGGATGTGCTCCTCGAGAGCGAGAAGACGACCCAGTGTCCCTACAAGGGCGTCGCTTCGTACTACTCGGTCGAAGCTGGTGGGGAGCGAGTAGAGAATCTCGTCTGGTACTATCCGGAGCCCATCGCCGCGACACAGAAGATCAAGGACCACCTGTGCTTCTTCAACGAGAAGGTCGACCTCGAAGTCGACGGCGAGGCCCAGGAGCGTCCCCAGACGCAGTGGTCTTGACCCCTACCAGACCTGCCAGCGCTGCGGCGCTACCCGCACCGCCTTAGAGTAAGCCCGCGCGAAGCCTTCCACATCGAAGCCTATGCGGGCTATGCTCTCGCGGTACTTCTCCACGTATGGTCCGATCTCGCTCAGTGGCGGGGCGTCCTCGACTATCCTGGCCGTCCCTTCCAGGCGTACGACGTCGCCGCCCTGCTCGTTGGAGTTCAGGTTCAGGCCGACGTGCGGGTTGCGGGTAATGTTCTTCAATTTCTGGCGATTCGGCTGAGAGTAGATCAGGAACCCTTCGTCATCCCACAGAAACCACACGGGCACCGTCTGCGGCTGGCCGTCGGAACGGACGGTGGTCATCCACGCGATCCGCTCCTCCCGCAGCCGCCCCTCCGCCCGCTTTCCAGCCTCGGTAGTGGTGTCGAACACGGAGACTCCTTTCTGGGTCGATTTGCAGGGCAAACCACCGCGCTGTCGGCTTTTCGGCTTGCGGGAACCGACAGCCCTACTCGGGGGCGAAGCCTTTCTTGCGCAGTTCGTCCAGGGCTTTATCTGACTTCTTCAAACCCTCCTGGCCCATGCCCTTGAGGATCTCGGGGGCTTTGGTGAACTGGATCTCCGAGTAGTCCACGACCTGCCAATGGTTGCCCCAGGGATCGAGGAAGTCCAGGCCTCTTCCAGGCATGATCTCCACCCCCATCTCCCTCAAGGCCCGCCGGACCACCCTCCTGTCGTCCACCACCATCCCGATATGCCTGTGATCGTCGGGAGAGCTGTTCTCGCCCTGGGCGAGCGCGATGAACTGGTCTCCGGCGTCTATGAACGCCATCTTGGGTCCGCGTCCCCGCAGCTCGATGTCGAAGAGGCGTCCGTAGAACTCCAGCGCCTCCTCTATATCCCCGACCTCGAGGGCGACGTGGTTGAACCCGATAAGCTTCGCGCGATCCGCCATGTCCCCATTATCCACGCGTGGAGATCCTTACGCCACATGTACCCTGCTCAACGCTTTTCTCCCCGAGAATCAGCATCCGAAGCATCTGCGGAATCTGGTGCGGTCGCATCTTCGGCGCGATCTGTCCTCCTGTGCCGGCGCTCTATCTCGCGCTCGGCGATCTTGTTGAGGAAGGCCAGGATTATCCCTATACCGATGAAGATGTAGACGATGGTGAAGACCTTGCTCATGGCCGTTGTTGGTGTGAGCTCGCCGTACCCGACAGTAGTTAGCGTTGTTACGCTGAAGAACAGCGAATCGAGGATGCTCCATCCCTCCGCCTGTCTGTAGAAGAGGGTCCCGGCGAGGAGCACTGCGACTACCAGATAGACGAGCCCCCTGGTTTCGGGGTCTCTCCACGAGCGGCGGATGATTCGGGCAAAGCGGATCAAGATCGCATAGAAAGATACCAACAAGACCTCCGTGGCCACCTACACCCTGGTTGCCAGAGAACCGGTGGACACTATAGTCGTTCCGGCCTGCCCTTTCCGGCTACAAGCGCAGTTGCGGCAGAACCGAGTACGCCATGGCCTCGAGGGCCTCGATATCGTCCACCTCGAGCCACTGTAGCATCACCCTTTGCACTCCGGCCTCGGAGAGGCGTCCGAGCCGCTCGACCATCTCGCCCGCCGTCCCGGCGAGGACGGCTTCGGGGAGATGGCGCTTCGACGCTCCGTCGAGCTTGCGGTTCACATCGGCCTCCGTGCGGCCGAAGACGACGCGGGTCATCAGGGTTCTGCGTACCTGTTCTGGCGTCCTCCCGGCCTCCCGCACTAGCCTGTCGAGCCTGGCGTTGAGATCTTCGAACGCCTCAGGCTTCAGAAAGACGGCGTTCCACTCGTCTGCGTAGCGGGCTGCCAGCGGCAGGGTCCTCCGTACGCCGTTGCCCCCGACTACCACGGGCGTTCCTCCCGGCAGCGGCGAGCGCGGCAGGAGCATGGCGTCGTGGAGTCTGTAGAACTCGCCTTCGAAAGACACGGGCTCGTCACTGCGGAGCAGACGGGTCACGACCTCCAGCCCCTCCTCGAAGCGGGCGAAGCGAAGGTCTGTGTCGAGCACATCGAAGCCGAAGGTCCCGTGCTCCCATTCGTTCCAGCCAGCGCCGAGGCCAAGCCTGAGCCGTCCGCCGGCCAGGTTGTCCACAGAGGAGGCCTGCCAGGCGGTGATGACCGGATGCCGGAACGAGACCGGCGAGACCAGGGGCCCGAACTCTATGCGGCTCGTGTTCTCCGCGAGCCAGGCGAGCGAGGCCCACAGCTCGAGGCTGTCCCCGTACCGGCCCGTCTGATCGTGCGGGAAGTGGTCGGAGCGGTACATGCCGGCGTAGCCGAGGTCGTCTACTGTCTGCGCCAGCCTTCGCCAGCGGTCCCAGCCGACACCCTCCTGCCCCTCCACCATGATCGCGACTTCAAGCACTTGATCCTCCTCTTTGGACCTCGAGCCACCGCAGCATCGGGCTGCCGCCAGGGTGAGACGTGCATCCGGTGTGGCAACTCTTACACCAATGAAGCTTCCGTCGGAGTAGCGTTACTGTACGCTAGGCAGGTAATCCGGGCGGGAGCGCTCGTAGGCTTCGACGTCGTGCTCGTGCGTGAGCGTGAGGCTTATGTCGTCGAGGCCCTCCATGATACGGCGGCGGGTGAAGTCGTCCATCTCGAAGGTCTCGTAGACGTTGGGTGCTGTGACGGTGAGCTCGTCGAGTTCGATGGTGATCACGGTCTCCGGATCTTCCCTGACGGCTCGGAGAAGGTCCTCGACGGTCTCCTCTGGCAGGTCGATAGCAAGGAGGCCGTTTTTGGTCGAGTTGTTCTTGAAGATGTCCGCGAAGGACGGGGCGATCACCGCGCCGAAGCCATGATCTTGTATCGCCCAGACCGCGTGCTCGCGGCTGGAACCGGAGCCGAAGTTCTCGCCCGCGATAAGTATCACGGCGTCTTTGTGCTCGTCTTTGTGCATTATGAAGTCCTCGTTCTCGCGCCAGCCGGAGAACAGGAACTCTCCGAAACCGGTGCGCTCGATGCGCTTGAGGGCATCGCTCGGGACGATCTGGTCCGTGTCCACGTCCGAGTAACCGAGAGGAAGCGCCGTTCCAGAGATGCGCTCGACAGGCTCCATCTAGCCCACCTCCACTGGTACGCCGAGCTCCGATGGCGAAGCGAAGCGCCCCATGACCGCCGTCGCCGCCGCAACGACCGGGCTGACGAGGTGCGTCCTCCCGCCTCTGCCCTGGCGTCCCTCGAAGTTGCGGTTGCTGGTCGAGGCGCACCGCTCGCCGGGCTGCAGTATGTCGGGGTTCATGCCGAGGCACATCGAGCACCCCGCGTTACGCCAGTCGAAGCCCGCCTCCGTAAAGATGTCGGCCAATCCCTCTTCCTCGGCCTGCTTCTTGACGCGCATCGAACCAGGGACGACCATCGCCCTTATACCTTCCTTGACTTTATGGCCCTCCAGGACGCCGGCGGCGGCACGCAGGTCCTCGATGCGGGCGTTGGTACACGACCCGAGGAAGACGGTGTCTACCTCTATATCCCGGATGGCGGTGCCCGGTTGGAGCGCCATGTACTTGAGCGCCCTCTCGTGGCCTTCGTTCTGCGGCTCGGGGACCTCGCCGTCGAGCGGAACGGTCTGTGCCGGGGTCGTGCCCCAGGAGACGTAGGGGACCAGGTCCTCCGCCTGGATCACGACCTCTTTATCGAACGCGGCTCCCTCGTCGGTCGGGAGCTTCTTCCACTCTTCGACAGCCGCTTCCCATAGTTCGCCCTTGGGGGCGTACTCCCTGCCTTCCAGGTACTCGAAGGTCGTCTCGTCCGGGGCCACGAGGCCTGCCCTAGCCCCGCCCTCGATGGACATGTTGCACACGGTCATGCGCCCCTCCATCGAGAGCTGCCTTACGGCCTCACCCCTGTACTCTATGACGTGCCCGACCCCGCCACCCGTCCCGATGCGGTTCAGGATGCCGAGCATGAGGTCCTTGGCCGTGACGTCTGCGGGAAGCTCGCCCTCGACGCTGACGGCCATGGTCTTGGGCCGGCTCTGGGTGAGCGTCTGGGTGGCGAGGACGTGCTCGACCTCGCTCGTCCCGATGCCGAAAGCGAGCGCGCCGAACGCGCCGTGGGTGGCGGTGTGGGAGTCGCCGCAGACGATCACGAGCCCGGGCTGGGTGAGCCCCGTCTCCGGCCCGATAATGTGCACGATGCCCTGCCCGATGGAGCCCCACTCGTGGAGCTTGATGCCGAACTCCTCGCAGTTGTTCTTCAGGGCCTCCATCTGCTTGGCCGAGACCTTGTCTTTGATGGGCATGCCGAACTCCGACGTCGGGACGTTGTGGTCCATCGTCGCCAGGGTCAGGTCGGGACGGCGCACCCCCCTCCCGGCGAGCCTGAGGCCCTCGAATGCCTGCGGGCTCGTCACCTCGTGAACCAGATGCAGATCCACGTAGATGAGGTCGGGCTCCTCCTCGACGCTCCGCACCACATGCTTCTTCCACACCTTCTCTACCAGCGTCTTCGGACCGCTCATGCTCTCTCCTCCGTCCCGGTAACCCCTGGCGGCTCGGCCGCAGGACTCGTAATGTTAGTATCTTCTTCCTCATAGGACAACGCGGTCCTACGGGCCATGATGTTGAGACGGACGTAGTCGAGGGCGGGCGTGCCATCTACCGCCGCCACCTTCTGCGCCACAGCTGCTGCGAAACGTCCCCGCTCCTCTTCCGGCAATCTCTCCATGTGTCCGCCGAGCACGACCGCCCCGAGGAAGCGGGCGAGCTCATCCACAGAATCGAACGCCGCGACCTCGTCGTGCAGCCAGGTCTCGACCTCCTCGAACCCCGCGGCCTCGAGACGTCTCGCCGTGCTCCGGGCGTCCGCGTAATTCTTGTCATCCTCCCAGTCCACGAAATAGTCTCTGAAGCGCTCCTGTTCCATCGTCTCTTTCGTCGCCCTGGTGGCCCTGGAGATGTTGCCCTCGCCCCCGCACTGGGCGACGAGGCGACCACCAGGATTCAGTGCCCGCGCCAGGTTCTCGAAGAGGCGGTCATGATCCGATATCCAGTGGAAAGTAGCGGTGGAGAAGATCAGATCCACAGGCTCCTCGACCTCGAGAGATAACAAGTCCTGGTGCTCCACCCGCACCCGCGGCTCCCCGGCGAACCGCCTCCTCGCCGCCTCGACCATCGCCGTGGATCTGTCCAAGGCCAGCACAGACCCCTCCGGTAACTTCGCGAGCAACAGCTCCGTCACCCGGCCAGTCCCACAACCCGCGTCTATCGCAGCCTCGTCCCCGCGCACGTCCAGACGCCCGAGGACCTCGGCCCCCCAACGGGTCTGCGGCGCAGAGAGCTTCTCATACTCACCCGCATCCCACTCGCGCGCCAGGATCACACCCTTCTTGTGCTATCTCAAAATATGAGACATAATGACCGTCATATGGACAGTATAGAAGTTATCTCGTCCGGGGGCAAGAGCGGGGTCGGGGTGTTGGACAAGTCTGTGGCGATTCTGGCTTTCCTCTCTGGGGGAGGTCCTGCGACCCTGGCTGAGGTGGTCGAGGGAACTATGTTGCCACGCCCGACGGCGCATCGGCTCTTGTCGGCGCTGGAGACACACCATCTGGTATCGCGGCAGGAAGGCCGATACGTACTCGGCTTGAGGCTGCTCGGGTGGGGGAACCGGGCTACTGGGGTAGGTCTCGTGGAGCGGGCGCGGGTCGTGCTGGAGGAGTTGCGGGACGAGAGTGGGGAGAGCACGCAGCTCTACGTGCGGGAGGGCGAGCACAGAGTGTGCGTGGCCGCTGTGGAGCGGGTGACCGGTTTGAGGGACACCGTACCCGTGGGTTCTGTCATGCCGCTCTCGCGAGGATCTGCGGGGAAGGTCTTGCTCGCCTGGGCGCCGGGAGGAGTCGATGGCAGGCCGGATGCTGCGGAGCTAAGGGGGATCCGGGTCAGAGGCTGGGCCGAGAGCGTGGCCGAGCGGGAGGCCGGGGTGGCCAGCGTCAGCGCGCCGGTGTTCGGGGATGACGAGAGGCTCAGGGCGGCGGTGAGCGTCAGCGGTCCGATCTCCCGCCTCGGGGAGAGTCCGGGCCGGCGGCTTTCGCATCTCGTTGTAGGAGCGGCGAGGGAGATAGAGAGTACATCAGGAGACGTTTAGCGGGTCCTGGCGCGTCCGTTAGAATAGGGTCATGGAGACCAAACAGAGAGTATTCAGCGGGATTCAACCGAGCGGCACGTCCCATCTCGGCACCTATCTGGGGGCTTTGAAGAACTTCGTCGCCCTCCAGGACGACTACGAGACCTTCTACTGCATCGTGGATCTGCACGCGCTCACGACACCGCGGGACCCGAAGGTATTGAGGAGCAGCGTGCGAGAGATCGCGGCCATCTATCTTGCCGCGGGCCTCGATCCTTCGAGGGCTGTGATCTTCCGCCAGAGCAGCGTCGGCGAGCATGCGGAGCTCTGTTGGCTCTTGAACTGCGTCGCCAAAGTGGGCGAGCTCTCTCGTATGACACAGTTCAAGGACAAGACGCAGAGGGGCGGGGCCGAGGCTGCGAGCGTCGGGCTCTACGCTTACCCAGTCCTGCAGGCCGCCGACATCCTCCTCTACAACGCCCACCTCGTACCAGTCGGCGAAGACCAGCGCCAGCACCTCGAGCTCGCCCGGACGCTCGCGCGGCGGTTCAACAACCTCTACGGCGAGACCTTCATCGTCCCGGAGATCATGATCCCCAAAACAGGAGCGAGGATCATGGCCCTCGACGAGCCGACCGCCAAGATGAGCAAGAGCCGCCCGACCCCGGGGGGCTACATCTCGCTACTCGACGAACCCGACGATATCCGGCGCAAGATCCGTCGCGCGAAGACCGATTCTGGCACCGAGGTAACCGCCTCCTCCGATAAGCCGGCCATCTCCAACCTTCTCGGCATCTACGCCGGGCTGTCGAACAGGACCGTCCTCGAGGTCGAGGAACAGTATCGAGGCAAGGGCTACGGGGACTTCAAGAAAGACCTCGCCGAGGTGGTCGTGGAGGGCCTCTCCCCCATCAGGAAGCGGACCATGGAGCTGTTGGACGCCCCGAAAGAGCTGGACGCCCTTCTGGAGTCCGGAGCCGAGAAGGCCCGGGGCGTTGCCCGTCCCGTCCTCCGCGACGCCGCATCCAGGATGGGGATAGATTAAAGGAAGATACCGAAAAAACCTGCAACCACAGAGAGAGGCGAACCGATGGAAGCCCGCTACATCGTGGACGAGAACGGCAAGCGCATGGGCGTCATCCTCTCCGTCGAGGAGTATGAGCGTCTGATCGAGGCCCTCGAGGATCTGGATGACGTTAGGCTCTATGAAGAGGCCAAGGCTGCGCTCTAGAGGGGTGAGAGCGAGGTCGTGCCACTCGAACAAGCCATGCGTGAGATCCGGGAGGGCAGGGTTACCGGAGACTGATGGCCTACTCGGTAGGTGTAGAGCATAGGGCACAGAAACAGATAGCTCGTCTCTCCACAGTGATGCAAGACCGTGTGGAGGCGGCTCTCCAGGCTCTCACTGAAGAACTGCGTCCGCCGGGTTGCCGCAGGTTGACCAACAGAGGGGGTTGGCGCATCCGCGTAGGTGACTTCCGCATCGTCTACGAGATAGACGACGACCAGCGCACGGTAACCGTTTTCCAGGTCGGACACCGGCGAGACATCCACCGCCGGGGATAGAGATGCAACGTCTCCGTTCGACGCTCGACCGCATAGACCGTAAGGGGTACGGAGCCTACAAAGACCTCTCCGGCTCTCACGACTTCGGTCCTTTCATCCTGTTCGTAGACAGGGTGCAACGTGATCCCTTCGCCCCACCTTCCCTGATCCGAATCCGTACCAAAGCGAACGCTTTCGACCGGAACCTGTTCGCAAACCCGGTACGCAGGGTCGCCTTCGAGGACTTCTTAACCAGGAATGTCGAGAGGACCATCCGCAGCGTCGTACGTGGTAACCGGGGCTCGGGCGGGAGCGGACGGGTCGAGATTCAGCGGGCTTCCCAGGCCGTCCTCCCCCGCACCTCGATGGTAGTCGAGTCCGGCTACGTCGAGGCCCGTATGGCCGTAGGCCTCCCCGCACGGGGCAGAAGCGTCGACGCCCACGCGGCAAAGACGGTGCTGCTGGAAGAGTTGCCCGAGGTCGTGCGTAGGGGACTCGTTCCGGCCCCTGAGGGTGGTGTGGACGGGGGGAAGGCCAGGCTCCACGTCGAGACGGTCGAGGACGCGGACCACTTGCGGGGGCTATTGCCTGGGCTTGGCCTGGTCGCGTTCGTCGCTGATGGGGCAGTGTTGCCGAGGGAGAGCGGGGCGAGCGACAGGCCACTGGAGGACGGTGCCGTACCGTTCGAGAGTCCGGAGGAGTTCAGGGTGGTGGTGGACCTGCCCAACAGAGGTGTCGTCTCGGGGATGGGGGTTCCCGAAGGCGTCACGCTCGTGACCGGGGGCGGGTTTCACGGGAAGAGCACGCTGCTCTCGGCGCTCTCGTGGGGCGTCTACGACCACGTGCCTGGGGACGGCAGGGAGCTTGTGGTGGCGCGGGGGGACGCCGTCAAGGTCAGGGCCGAGGATGGGAGGAGCGTCTCCGGGGTGGATATCTCGGCCATGATCGGGGACCTCCCCGGCGGCCGTACTACGGAGGACTTCTCGACGCCGAACGCCTCGGGCTCGACCTCGCAAGCCGCGAACATAGCCGAGGCCATCGAGGTAGGGACGTCGCTCCTGCTCGTGGACGAGGACACGAGCGCGACGAACTTCATGATCCGGGACGAGAGGATGCGCGAGCTGGTGAGGTGCGAGCCCATCTCGCCGTTTATAGACCTGGTGCGTCCTTTGCACCGCACTCTCCGCGTCTCGACGGTCGTGGTCGTCGGGGGCGTCGGAGACTACCTCGACGTCGCCGACCGGGTGATCCTGCTCGAAGACTACGCGCCCTCCGACGCGACACCCCGCTCGCGCGAGGTGACCAGGAAGTTTCCGCCCCGCACCCCGCTCACGGAAAGAACAGCGCGCCCGCCGCGGGAGCGCGCCATCGATGCGTCCTCGATAGACCTGCGGCGAGGCAAACGACAGAGTGCTCGGGGCAGGGGCCTTCACACCATCGAGCTGGGCCGCGAGCAGGTCGACCTCTCCTACCTGGAGCAGCTCGCGGAGGCCGGACAGACCGAGGCCGTAGCCCGTGTCATCCGGGGGTGGGCCGCCGCCGGTGATGCCCGCGGGGTGGGAGAGCTCGTCAGGGAGGCGTTAGCCTCAGTCTCGGAGAGAGGCCTCGACTCTCTGGGTGACCATGGGGGACACCCCGGTGAGATGAGCCTGCCGCGCGCCCAGGAAATGGCCGCCGCTGTAAACCGCGTCCGCCCGCTGCGGGCGGCCCCGCGGACGTAGAAGCTACGCTGTTCTGGCTGGTATCATTAGGCACTGAGCGTGGAGGAGATCAGGGAACATCAGATAGAGGAAGCTACCGGCGTGGACAACCCGGAGACGCCCTCCTGGTTCAGGTCGAAGGCCGTGGCCGTACACCTGTACACGGCGAGTGGCGCCGTGCTCGCGCTCCTTATGCTCGTGGCCGCCTTCCAGGGTGAGGCCGTAAAGGCGCTGTGGCTGATGCTCGCTTCGCTCCTCATCGACTCAACCGACGGCCTCCTCGCCCGCCGTTTCAGGGTCAGGGAGGCCCTCCCCTTCTTCGACGGGGCGCTCCTGGACAACATCGTGGACTACATGACCTACGTCTTCGCCCCTGTGGTGTTGCTCTGGAGCGAAGGGTACCTGCCCGACGGCAACGCGGGGATAGTTCTCGCCGCGCTGCCGCTTCTGGCCTCGAGCTACCAGTTCTGCCGCGTCGACGCCAAGACCGAGGACCACTACTTCCTCGGCTTCCCCAGCTACTTCAACGTCGTCGCCTTCTACGCCATCGTCTTCCATCCAGGCCCGCTGGTGCTCGCCGCCGTGCTCGTGGCCTGCTCTTTTTTGGTCTTCGTCCCAATCCGCTACGTCTACCCGACGCGCACCGTCGCCTTCCGCAAGCTCTCACTCACGCTCACGACCATGTGGCTCGCAAGCTACGCCGCGATACTCTGGCAGATGCCCGACCCCGACCCCCGCATCCTGACCTTCTCCATCCTCTACCTCGTCTACTATTTCAGCCTCAGCTTCTACCTCTCCGGCAAGCTGCTCGAAGCCCGCCGTACTCAGGAACGCGAAGCGTAAAACACATTGCGGAGGGTCGCCCTCCACAATGTGCGCCGTCAGCTATCAGCTTGTCAGCGGTCAGCTTTTTACTCCCGCCGAGGGCGAAACGTAGGTAGCCTAGTAACGGTCCCGACCGGTAGCCCACCTTATCAGGTAAGGCTGCAGAAGCCGACCCCCTTCCCCCAGAGAACCAGACTCCAGGCTTGACATCCTCATTCCACTACCTTATTATCTTAGAAATGAACGTGTTCATTTTTATGGAAGGGTGAGATGGAGGTATCTTCGGGACGGGCGTTGACGCCGAAGGCGCGGCGCACGAGGGAGCGGATTCTGGAAGCGGCGCTGGCGCTGTTCGCCGATAGGGGATACGAGGCGACGACGATGCGGGATGTGGCGCGGGAGGCGGGGGCCAGTTTGGGGCTCGCGTACCGGTATTTCGCGTCCAAGGAGGAGTTCGCGCTCGCACTGTATATGCGGCTGGCGGAGGAGTCCGAGGAGTGGCCCAGGGAGGGGCTGGTCGGGGGGACGATAGCGGAGCGGTTCGAGCGGGCGATGCTTGTGAAGTTGGATCAGGTATCCCCCCATCGCGGTCCCCTTGCGGCACTACTCGTCCGCGCGCTCGACCCCAACTCTTCCATCTCCGCGCTCGGTGAAGGCACCGCCGCGGTACGCGAGAAGATGGGCGGTGTCTTCCTGGAGGTCGTCCGGGGCGCGAGCGACGCCCCCGGAGAGAAGCAGGCGAAGCAATTAGGGAACGTCCTCTACGTCCTACACCTCGCCATCCTGCTCTACTGGTTCCACGACAAGACCCCTGAGACTCGTGCCACCCGCGAGCTCGTGGGCTCCGCCCGCGAGACGCTCCGGTACCTGCGACCCGCGCTCCGGCTTCCGCCAATGTCCCGCGTGCTCTCCAGGCTCGCGGGTGCGTTGGGGAACGTGAGCATGAACGCCACCGGCTCTCCCGCAGGCGAGCCGACTGGACGTTAGGGAGATGCACGCAGTCAAACTCCTCTGGTACCCCAACACCGTTGAGATCGCGCTCGGGAACAAGCTGGAGTGGGGCATTCAGCGCTGGGTGGCATGGTCGGGGAGAAAGGTGCGGATCGCGGAGGCGTCCTGGTTGGCAGGCCCTATCGGAGATAAACACATCGGTGCTGAGTTCTACCGAGGTTACGCGAGAGAAGTCGGCCTCGAAGCCGTGACGGACGATGAGGACGCGGGACTCCTGCCGAGATTCGACGCGTTGGCGGGAGAGGCGTTCGATCCCTCTGCGGTCCGGCCCGAGATACGGGACTTCTACGAGCGGACGGCCCACTATAACCTGGACGCACAAATCGAGTGGGGCGGGCTATTCAAGCACCCACCGCGGACCCTGATCTACCTTGTCGGCCGCCACGTCGGGCAGTTCGACATCCCCCTCTCGGCTCCGGCCGTGGCCATGAAGAACGAGCTGATACATCTCAAAGACCCGGCCGCCGATGTAACGCTCTACGCCGGTTGGCTCAGGCGCTCGGCAGCCACAGGAGAGGCCATGCTCGCCGGCCTCTATACCACCTGCGGGCTGCCGCGGGAGCGCGGCCGGTTCTTCAAGGGCGTCTACCCGCTGCCAGGAGGGTCGGCGACCACGATCTTCCGCCCGGAGAATCGTCTGGACGGCTCCTTCGCGCTCGTCTCAGATGGCCGGCGCTTCGGGGAAGCGGGCTACTACCGGATCCACCGCATGAATGCCGGCGCGCTGCGCGTGAAACGCGTGCCGATGGAGGAGACCATACACGTCTTCGTGGGCTCCGGCGGCGCGCTCCACGCCCGCCACACATTCTCCTTCGGCAAGATCCGTTTTCTGGATCTCCACTACGAGATCACACCGCACGAGCCACGTGCGAGCGCAGAGTAAGAAAAGCTTTGACGCGCCTTCGCGCTGTTGTTAGGCTCCGTGCGTACCCTTTGGAAAGGAAGAGCATGGCGCTGAACGAGGCACTACTGAAGCGGTTGATTGAGACGCCCGGCGTCTCCGGGCGGGAGGAGCGGCAGCGTGAGATCGCACGTGAGGAGTTGGGTTCTCTGACGGACGAGGTCCGCACCGACGCCCTGGGCAGTGTGATCGGGACGAAGAAGGGGAGCGGCGACGGGCGCGTGATGGTCGCCGCGCACACGGATGAGATCGGCTACCTAGTCAAACACATCGACGACAAGGGCTTCGTGCGCCTGCAGACCCTGGGCGGCCACGACCCGGCGAACATGGTCTCCCAGAGGGTCCTCCTAACGACCGCCGATGGCGAGACGCTCCGCGGCGCGCTCCAGCCATCGCGCAAGCCACCGCACCTGGCGCGCGGCGAGGAGCAGAAACCGCCGAAGGCCGATGAGTTCTACGTCGATCTGGGCATGGACGCCGAGACGGTCAAGGAGAAGATACGCCTCGGGGATTACGTGGTCATGGACCGTACCCTGGAGAAGGTCGGGGAGAACTACGTCGGCAAGGCGATGGACGACCGCGTCGGCGTCTTCGTGATGTACGAGGCGCTGAGGGCCATGGGGGATCACCAGGCGACCATCCTCGCCGCCGCTACCTCGCAGGAAGAGGTCGGCTTGCGCGGCGCGGAAGCCAGCGGTTCGGCCCTGGAACCTACGGTCGTCGTCGCGCTCGACGTGACGCTCGCGGTGGATGTTCCAGGCGGAGGCGACGAGAACACCATAACCGAGCTGGGCAAGGGTGTGGCCATCAAGATCATGGACGGCTACTCCATCTCCCATCCGAAGTTGGTGGAGCACCTCCGCGCCATCGCCGAGCGCGAGAACATCCCCTACCAGATGGAGATTCTCCCCGCTGGTGGCACCGACGCGGGCGGCGTACAACGCCTGCACGGTGGTATCCCGGCCGTCACGCTCTCCATCCCCTGCCGCTACGTCCATACCCCGAACGAGATGGTGAGCGCCACGGACGTCGAGGCCGCCATAACACTCCTCGCCCGCTACCTCGAAGAGGCCTCAGACGCCGACTACGCACTCTAGAGCGTGGATAAGGCCCTGGCCATAGAGCAGAA
>Ga0126309_10000173_pt1 | contig 21734 bp, 24 predicted proteins | sample Plot56_FD_92541 | JGI IMG/M metagenome (GOLD analysis project Ga0126309, IMG submission 92541) | Serpentine soil microbial communities from UC McLaughlin Reserve, CA, USA - Plot56 | ecosystem: Environmental > Terrestrial > Soil > Grasslands | place: USA: UC McLaughlin Reserve, Lake County...
CAAGTACGCGGCCGGCCGGCCCCCGGGCGACGACGAGGACTCATTCCAGCGTGTTCTCGACGACCACCAGACGCTCGGGGACGAGCATCCGCGGCTCGCGGCGTCGATCGAGCGGGTGAGCCGGCGACCCGGCGCGTGCGCATCCCCTTAGCGGGGGATAGGGTCCCCAGAGGCAGGAGTCACCGAGACGATGGCAGCCACGCAAGAGGCAGTGACGGGGATCGTCGACGCGGTCGCGCTGCGACGCCTGCTCGACGGGGAGAACCGCGAGATCCGCGAGCACGTCCGGGCCGTCGTCTCCCGGCCCGAGTTCAGGAAAGGCGAGCGGCCGCCACCGACGCAGGAGTACCGCGAGCAGGTGCTCGAGTGGACCGAGAAGCTGGCCTCGACCGGCGGGACAGCGCTCGGCTTCCCGTCGGAGTTCGGGGGCATGGACCGGGTCGGGGGCGCGATCGCCGCCTTCGAGATCCTCGGTCACAGCGACCTCTCCCTCCTCGTCAAGTGCGGCGTCCAATTCGGCTTGTTCGGCGGGGCGGTCCTCCACCTCGGCACCCGCAAGCACCATGAGCGCTACCTGGCCGACCTGGTCTCGATGAAGCTGCCCGGCTGCTTCGCGATGAGCGAGAGCGGACACGGCTCCAACGTCCAGAAGGTGCGGACCACGGCGACATACGACCCCGACACGCAGGAGTTCGTCGTCGACACGCCCGATGACGAGGCGCGCAAGGACTACATCGGCAACGCCGCCGACCACGGCCGAATGGCTGCGGTCTTCGCGCAGCTGGTCGTCGGGGGCGAGGACCGCGGGGTGCACGCGCTGCTGGTTCCGATCCGCGACGAGTCGGGCCTGGTGCTCGACGGCGTCCGAATCGAGGACTGCGGCGAGAAGCTCGGCCTTAACGGCGTCGACAACGGCCGGATCTGGTTCGACGGGGTTCGCATCGACCGCGATGCCCTCCTCGACCGCTACGCCGAGGTCACCCCCGAGGGCGTCTATTACAGCGAGATCGAGAATCCGAACCGGCGCTTCTTCACGATGCTGGGGACCCTCATCCAGGGCCGGATCAGCGTCGGCGGCGCCTCGGTCAGCGCGGCCAAGTCGGCGCTGACGATCGCCATCCGGCACGGCCTGCGCCGTCGCCAGTTCGGCCCGCCCGACTCCGACGAGGAGGTGCCGCTGCTCGACTACCGCGTGCATCAGAGGCGGCTGCTGATCCCGCTGGCCGCGACCTACGCCTTCCACTTCGCCCAGGAGGGCGTGGTCGCCGAGTTCGACCGGATCTTTGGCCGCGGCGAGGACGACGAAGAGTCGCGACGGTCGCTCGAAAGCCGGGCCGCCGGACTCAAGGCTCTCGCGACCTGGCACGCGACCCAGACGATCCAGACCTGCCGCGAGGCCTGCGGCGGCGCCGGATACCTGAGCGAGAACCGGTTCGCGGAGCTGAAGGCCGACACCGACGTATTCACGACCTTCGAGGGCGACAACACGATCCTTCTTCAGCTCGTCGCCAAGGGGATGCTGACCGGCTACCGCGACGAGTTCGGCGAGCTCGACCCGATCGGGACGGCCGGTTTCGTCGCCAGCCAGGTCTGGGAGACGGTCGTCGAGCGAACCGCCGCGCGGGAGATCATCCAGCGGCTCACGGACGACCTCGTCCCGGGCCGCGAGCGCGACGAAGACCTGCTCGACCCCGAATATCACCTCGGGCTCTTCCGCTGGCGCGAGGAGCACATGCTCTCCGGCGTCGCCCGGCGGCTGAAGCGCGGCATCGACAACGACGGCGACCCGTTCCTGGTCTTCAACGAGTGCCAGGACCATGTCGTCGCGACCGCCCGGGCCCATGTGGAGCGCGAGGTGCTGGAGGCGTTCGGCGAAGCGGTGCGGCGCTGCCCGGACGACGCCCTGAAGCTGACCCTCGGCACGCTCTGCGACCTCTACGCCCTCGCCTGCATCGAGCGCGACCGGGGCTGGTTCCAGGAGCACGGCCGGATCTCCTCCACCCGGGCCAAGGCGGTGACCGGGACCGTCAACGACCTCTGTGCGCGGCTGCGGCCGCACGCGTGGGACCTGGTTGACGCCTTCGGCATCCCCGACGAGCTCCTCGCCGCGCCGATCGGGCTCCCCGGCGGTCCGGCGAGCCGCGACAGCGCGGCGGAGATCGGCGAGGAGCTGCCCGACGCGCGAGTGTTGGCGGAGTCAATCGGGTAAGAGCGCGCGCATGAACGACTCGAAGCCGCGCCGCGCCGCCGTCCTCGGCGGCAACCGGATCCCCTTCGCCCGCCAGAACGGCCCCTACGCGCAGGCGTCGAACCAGGACATGCTCACCGCGGCGCTCGACGGGCTGGTCGGCCGCTTCGCCCTCCAGGGGGAGCGGCTCGGCGAGGTGGCGGCCGGCGCCGTCCTCAAGCACAGCCACGACTTCAACCTCACCCGCGAGTGCGTGCTGGGCAGCGCGCTCGCCGAGCAGACGCCGGCCTACGACGTCCAGCAGGCCTGCGGGACCGGCCTCGAGACGACCCTTCACGTCGCCAACAAGATCGCCCTCGGCCAGATCGAGAGCGGCATCTCGGGCGGCGTCGACACCACCAGCGACGCCCCGATCGAGGTAGGCGACGACCTGCGCCGCCTCCTCCTCGACCTGAACGCCGCGAGGTCGGCGACCGACCGCCTGCGGGTGCTGAGCGGATTGCGGCCGGGGCAGATCGTGCCGAGGATCCCCCGCAACGAGGAGCCGCGGACCGGCTTTTCGATGGGCGAGCACCAGGCGATCTCGGCGAAGAAGTGGGGCATCGGCCGGCGCGAGCAGGACGAGGTGGCGGTCGAGAGCCACATGCGGATGGCCGCCGCCTACGACGCCGGGTTCTTCGATGACCTGGTGACCCCGTACCTGGGCCTCGAGCGCGACCAGAACCTGCGGCCCGACTCCACCGTCGAGAAGCTCTCGAAGCTGAAGCCGGTGTTCGGCGAGGGACCCGACGCGACGATGACCGCGGCGAACTCGACCCCGCTCTCCGACGGGGCCTCCACCGTGCTGCTGGCGAGCGACGAGTGGGCCGAGGCGCACTCGCTGCCCGTGCTCGCCCACCTCGTCGACGCCGAGACCGCCGCGGTCGACTTCGTCCACGCCGAGGACGACCTCCTCGGCGCGCCGCTCTACGCGGTGCCGCGGCTGCTCGCCCGCAACGGGCTCGCGCTCGAGGACTTCGACTTCTACGAGATCCACGAAGCGTTCGCCTCGCAGGTCGTGATGACGCTGAAGGCGTGGCGCGACCCGGCCTTCTGCGCCGAGCGCCTCGGCCGCGACGAGCCGCTCGGGGAGATCGATCCGCTGAAGCTGAACGTCCACGGCTCCTCGCTCGCGGCCGGGCACCCGTTCGCCGCGACCGGCGGGCGGATCGTCGCCACGCTGGCCAAGCTCCTTCACGAGAAGGGGTCGGGCCGCGGCCTGATCTCGATCTGCGCCGCCGGCGGCCAGGGCGTCACGGCGATCCTCGAGAAGGAGGCGGAGGGATGAGCGACCGCTACCAGAACATCGCCAACTCCTCACTCGGCGGCATGGTCACGCGGCGCTTGGGGCTGCCCACGCCACCGCGGCTGGAGCGCCACAAGCCGGGCAGGGCGGTGGTCTCCGGGCCGGTGGCGCTGGGGTCCGCGCACGGCGGGCGCCTCGAGGGGGCAGCGCGCGAGGTCATGCGCTCGATCGGCGCCCACGTCGGCGAGGGCGACGGCGAAGAGGCCTACGCCGCGCTCGTCTACGACGCCACCGGGATCGGCGGGAGCGCCCGCCTGCGGGCCCTGTACGACTTCTTCCACCCGCTGATCCGCCAGACCCCTCCCAGCGGCCGCATCGTCGTCCTCGCTTCGCCGCCCGACGAGGCGGGGTCTGAGCCGGCCCGGGTGGCCCAGCGGGCGATCGAGGGCTTCTTGAGGTCGGTCGGCAAGGAGGTCGGCGGCAAGGGCGTCACCGCGCAACTGGTCGAGGTCGGCGAAGGCGCCGAGGGAGCGATGGAGTCGACCCTGCGGTTCCTGCTCTCGGCTCGCTCCGCCTATGTCTCGGGACAGGTGATCCGGCTGGCCGCGGTCGAGCCGGAGGCACTCTCGATCCCGGCCGACTGGGATGCGCCGCTGGACGGGACGGTGGCCGCCGTCACCGGCGCGGCTCGCGGGATCGGCAAGTCGATCGCCGAGACGCTTGCCCGCGACGGGGCCAAGGTCGTCGCGATAGACATCCCGCCGGCGGGCGAGGCGCTGAGCGCGGTCGCCAACGAGATCGGCGGCGCGGCCGTGCAGCTCGACATCACCGATCCGTCGGCGCCGGATCGGCTGGCCGAGTTCGTCGCCGAGCGCCACGACTCACTCGACGCGATCGTCCACAACGCGGGGATCACCCGCGACAAGACGCTGGGACGGATGAGCGAGGACCAGTGGGACCAGGTCCTTGGCGTCAACCTGATCGCGCCGGAGATGATCACCGCGCGGCTCCTCGAACGGGAGCTGATCGGAGTCGGCGGCCGGGTGGTCGGCGTTTCCTCGGTCAGCGGCATCGCGGGGAACCGGGGCCAGACCAACTACGCGACCAGCAAGGCCGGGGTGGTCGGCCTCGTCCAGTCCCTTGCGGCTCCCATGGCGGCGCGGGGGGCGACGATCAACGCCGTGGCGCCCGGCTTCATCGAGACGGAGATGACAGCGCGGATGCCGCTCGGCACCCGCGAGGCCGGCCGCCGGACCAACAGCCTGGTCCAGGGCGGTCAGCCGGTCGACGTCGCCGAAGCGGTCGCCTGGCTCGCGGCCCCCGCGACCGGCGCGGTCAACGGGAACGTCGTCAGGGTTTGCGGCCAGGCCCTGATCGGCGCCTGATCGGGGGCGCCGTGGAGACGCGCCGGCTCGACTCGCTCCCGGGGCTGACGCCGCTCTACGGCAAGGCGGTCCTCGGGCTGCTGCCGGGCACGGGGGGGGACTCGCTGCCCGACCTCCAGATCGAGGCCGGCGGCGTCCAGGTGGACCCCGAGCACCTCTCCGAGTACTGCCGGGTCTGCGGGTTCACCATGCGCGACGCCCTGCCCCCGACCTACCCGCACGTCCTCGCGTTCCCGTTGGCCATGGCGTTGATGACCGACGGCTCATTCCCGTTCCCGCTGATGGGGCTGGTCCACATCGCCAACCGGATCGAGCAGCAGACGCCGATCCCGATGACGACGCCGCTGACCCTCAGGGTCCGGGCCGAGGACCTCCGCGACCACCCGAAGGGTCGCCAGCTCGACGTGGTCGGCGAGGCCGAGCACGACGGAACGCTGCTCTGGACCGGCCGCAGCACCTACCTGCGGCGCGGCGGCGGGTCCGGCGAGGGCCGGTCCGAGGGCGGGGGGGACCCGCTCGAGGGAGCCGCCACCGCAGCGGTGTGGAAGGTGCCCGGGGACATCGGCCGCCGGTACGCCGCCGTGTCCGGTGACCGCAACCCGATTCACCTGCACGGCCTCGCCGCCAAGCCTTTCGGCTTCCCCGGCGCGATCGCGCACGGGATGTGGATGAAGGCCCGCTGCCTCGCCGCGCTCGACGGCGACCTCCCCGAGACCCACGCCTCGGAGGTCGAGTTCCGGGCGCCGCTGCGCATTCCCGGCCGCGCCCGGTTCCTGCTGCGCTCCGGTGACCCGGCTGCGGGTGCGAACCGCCGCTGGGCGTTTGGCCTCGAGTCGTTCGACCGAGAGCACCGGCACCTGAGCGGGACCGTCGCGCCCTTCTAGCGCTCTGCCTCATCCCTGCGGCGGGCGCAAGATCGCTTGCGGCTTATTGGACACCACCCGGCGCGGCGGGACCGCCTGACTAGCCTGGCAGCGCGGTCCAGGCCGCATCTCCATGCCCAATTCGCGACCAAACAGGAGATTCGCGACCGCCTGCGCGATCCTCGGGTGCACCCTGTTCGCCGCGCTGCTCGCGGGGCCGGTTGCCCCTGCCCAGGACCTCCAGAGCCGGCTCGAGGAGAAGCAGCGGAAACTCGACCAGGTCGAGCGCCAGCAGGAGTCACTGGCGGCGACGATCGAGCGCCAGAACGCCGAGGTCAACGCCGTCCTCGGCGAGGTTGCGGCGCTCAAGGCGGAGGAACAGGCAGTCGAGGCCGAGCTGGCCGCGAAGCAGGCCGAGCTCGACCGGACCGAGGCAGCGCTCGAGGCCCAGCGGGACCGTCTCGAGCAGGTCCGCCACCAGCTCAGCCGCGCGCTCAAGGTCCTCCGCCAGCGTGTCGTGGCGATCTACATGAATGGGCAGCCGGACACGGTCGCGGTGATCCTCGCCTCCGACGGGTGGGCGGACGCGATCACGACCAGCGAGTACCTGAGCCGGATCGAGAGCTACGACGAGATGGTCGCGGGCAGGGTCAAGGACCTTCGCGATCGCACGCGGGACTCGGTCGATCGCCTGGCCGACGCGCGGGATCGGATCGAGCATGCGCGTGACGAGATCGCCGCCCGCGAGCGGGAGCTGGCCGGCGCCCGGGCCGAGGTCCAGGCCCGCTACGACGAGCTGAACGCGCTCAAGGCCGAGCGCGAGGCGACCCTCGCCGCCCTGAACGAGCGCGGCGTGGGCCTCGAGGGTGACCTCGCCTCGCTCGCCGACGAGGTCGCGGCCGAGCGGCGTGAGGCCGAGCACACGGGGGGCGAGGCCGCCCCGCTGCCGCCGCCTCCTCCGGGCTCGACCGCGACCCTCCTTCCCGATGGCCGCGCCGTGCCGCCGGCCGGCGCGCCTCCGGCCGTCGCCGCGGCGATCGAGGCGGCCAACGCGATCGCCGACACGCCCTACGTCTGGGGCGGCGGCCACGGTTCCTTCGATGACTCCGGTTACGACTGCTCGGGTGCGGTCAGCTTCGCCCTCCACGGGGGCGGGTTCCTCGACAGCCCGCTCGACTCGACCGGCCTGGCCTTCTGGGGCGAGGCGGGCGCCGGCTCCTGGATCACCGTCTACGCCAACTCGGGCCACGCCTACGCGGTGATCGCCGGACTGCGCTGGGACACCTCCGGCGGAGCGGGCCCCCGCTGGCACCCGGACATGCGCTCCTCCGGCGGGTTCGCAGCCCGCCACCCGAGCGGCTACTAGCGCCTAGGCCCGCCCGGCCTCGAGCAGCCGGCGCAGGAACCGCTTCGTCTCCGGCGCCTGCGGGTCGGAGAGCACCTGCTCGGGCGGGCCGATCTCGAGCAGCCTGCCCTCGTGCAGGAAGCCGACCCGGTCGGCGACCTCGCGGGCGAAGCTCATCTCGTGGGTCGCGAGCACCATCGTCACGCCCTCGGACTTGAGCTCGCGGACCGCGCGCAGAACCTCGCCGACGAGCTCCGGGTCGAGGGCGCTGGTGACCTCGTCGAGGAGCATGGCGCGCGGCCGGGTCGCCAGCGCCCGGACGATCGCGACTCGCTGCTGCTGGCCGCCGGACAGCTCGTCGGGCCGGTCCAGCTCCCGTCCCTCGAGCCCGAACCGTGCCAGCAGCGCCCGCGCCTCGACCTCCGCCGCCGGCCGGTCGAGCCCCTGCCCCCGCCGCATGCCGAGCGTCACGTTGTCGAGCACGTTCAGGTGCGGGAAGAGGTTGAACGCCTGGAAGACGAGCCCCAGCCGGCGGCGAACCGACACCGGGTCCACTGACGGGTCCGTGATCACCGCGCCGTCCAGGAGGACGTCGCCGTCGTCGATCTCGACCAGCAGGTCGATACACCGCAGCAGGGTCGACTTGCCCGAGCCCGAGGCGCCGATGATCGCGACGGCCTCGTGCTCGGCAACCGTCAGGTCGACGCCCTTCAGGACCTCGCGCTCCCCCCAGGCCTTGGTCACGCCGCGGATCTCGAGGACGGCGCTCACGAGTGGACTCGGCCGCCCTGGCCCTTCTCCCAGTAGTCGAGCAGCCGGGCCAGGGGAATGGTGATCGCCAGGTACAAGAGCGCCGCGGCGACCAGGGGCGTGTAGTTGAAGTCCGACGCCGTCTCGACCTGCGCGATCCGGAACGCCTCCTGCGGCCCGATGATGGAGATCAGCGCGACGTCCTTCTGGAGAGCGATGAAGTCGTTGAGCAGCGGCGGCCCCACCCGGCGCACCGCCTGGGGGACGATCACGTGGCGCAGCGCCTGGGTCTCGGTCAGCCCGACGGCGAGCGCAGCGGCGCGCTGGCTGCGGTGGACGGAGTTGACGCCCGCCCGGTAGACCTCGGAGACGTAAGCGCCGTAGGAGAGCGCCAGCGCCGCGCCGCCGAGGAAGACGGGGTCAACGAAGAAGCTGTCGTTTGCGATCAGCCCCAGCGCGGGGACGCCGAAGCCGACCAGGTAAACGAGCAGGATCGTCGGGATCCCGCGGAAGACGTCGGTGTAGACGGTGGCCAGCAGCCGCAGCGGGAACAGGGCGGGAGACGGCACCGTCCGCAGCAGGGCGACGAGAAGCCCGAGGATCAGCACAACCACTTCGACGACCAAGAAGACCTTGACGTCGAGCCAGAAGCCGCCGAGCACGTCGGGAAACGACTCCTCGAACTGGCTCGTGGAGAAGAAGGTGTCCCGGACCTCGTCCCAGCCGGGGCTGGTGGCGATCAGGGCCGCAAGGCCGCCGAGGACGATCGCGGTCGAGATCGCCGCGATCGCCTGGGCGCGGCGGTCGCGGCGCCGCCGCGCCGCGCCGCGCTCGGCCCGCCGGTCGGTTCCCGCCGCGGACCTCGCAGTCATCTCCGCTTCTCCCAAGCCGGCTTCCCGGCGGGGTGGCCCAGACCTAGTCGAGCACCGGCGCGCCGGCCGCCTGGCTCATCCAGCGCTGCTCGATCTTCGGCAGCTCGCCCGAGCTCTTCAGCTCCTCGACGGCCTTCGAGACGCAGGCGGTGAGGGGAGAGTCCTTCTCCAGCAGCGCCCCCCAGGTGTCGCCGCCCGGCGCCGAGAACTGGCCGGCGACGGTGGCCTCGGGAACCTGCACCGCGGTCAGGTAGAGCGCGGTGGGCACGTCGACGACGACCGCGTCGACCTGCCCCTGCTTGAGCGCGCTGATCACGTCGTTGGAGTTGTCGTACACCCGCGCCTCGGTTGACGGCTCGACGACGTCGTTGACGGCGTCGAGGCTGGTCGTCCCGATCTGGACCCCGAACCTGGTGTCCTTGAGGTCGTCGAGTGACTTCGCCTTCGCCGCGCCGGAGCCCTTCAACGCGACCACCGCCTGCTCTGCCTCGTAGTAGGGCGTCGAGAAGTCGACCTGCTTGGCACGGTCGGGCGTGATCGAGATCTGGTTGACGTCGAAGTCGAAGTCCTTCGGGCCCGGCGCATAGGACGCGTTGAACGGCACGACCGTCCACTTGACGTCGCCGCGCTGGTAGCCGAGCCGGCCCGCGATCGCGTAGGCGACCGCGCTCTCGAAGCCCTTGCCGTTGGTGGGATCGTTGCCGACGAAGTAGGGCGGGAAGGCGGGCTTGTCGGTTCCGACCGTGAGCGTCCCCTCTTCGGCGGTCTGGAGCTGCGCCGGCTTGCAGCCGGACGCGGTGGCGGCGGAGTCGTCACCCGAGTCATCGGAGTCGTCCCCGCAGGCGGCGAGGGCGGCGGCGAGGGCGAGGAACGCGAGCAGGAGAAGGACGCGGGTTCTGGACACGGCTGGGTTCACCTCGGGCAGGGAAGGGCGGGGCCGGCGCAATCCTACGCGGAAACGCGAACGGCGCGCCCGGTGGGCGCGCCGTCGCGAAGGCCCGCTGCGGCTTCTAGCCGGCGAGGCGCTTGCGGAGTATGTCCTTGCCCTGCTCGGCGCCCTTGCGGCTCTCGCCCTGGGCACGGCGGAAGAACCCGGCGAGGTCGCTGTCCCCGTCGCGCTCGGCGTCGTTCGCGTACTGCTCGAGACGGAGCACGTTGCTCAGGCACTGCTCCGTGAACCAGATGATGTTGTAGTCCTTGTCCTTCGTGCCGGTGACCTGACCGGTCTCCTGGGCGGAAGCCTCCATCGGCGCTCCTTTCGGATCTTTTTCTTGCCTGCGCCCGGCGGCTACCCCGCAGCGGTCCCGCCTAACCGACGACAGTCCTCAGGGCTTGAGCCGGCGGCCGGTCGCGAAGAGGTACTGCGACCAGGCGGCGAGCGCGGCGGCCAGGACCCCGAGGACGGCGAAGGAGACGGCCGCCGCCACGTCGGCGCTGCCGAGGAACCCGTAGCGGACCGCGTTGATCACGTAGAAGAGCGGGTTTGCGTGGGAGATCTCCTCCCACGGCGCGCCCAGGCTGTCCACCGAGTAGAAGACGCCACCGAGGAAGGTCAGCGGCAGGATCACGATGTTGTTGATGAACGTGTGGTGGTCGAACGTCTCGGCGTAGATCCCGACGATGGTCCCGAGAAAGCCGAACACCACGATCAGGAGGAGAAGGGCGACCGCCAGCGCGAGCGGATGCTCGACCGACGCGCCGGTCAGCGGCACCGCCAGCGCCATCAGCGCCAGACCGATGACGAGCGCCCGGAACGCGCCGCCGATGCAGAGGCCGACGTTCATCTGCCAGGTGCGCATCGGGGCGGCGAGGATGTCGTCGATGTAGCGGTCGCTGCGCGCCTGGAAGACCGAACTCGAGTTGTTGGAGTAGGCGGCCTGGGCCATCGCCATCGCGATCAGGCCCGGGACGATGAAGACCTCGTAGTCGACCCCGTCGATCTGGTTGATCCGGCCACCCAGGGAGAGGCCGAAGACGACGATGAAGAGGACGGAGGAGACGACCGGAGCGAGGGTGGTCTGCGTCCAGAGCTTCAGCACCCGCAGGCACTCACGCGCCGCGAGCCAGCCGAACCCGGTCCAGGGACGGGGCGCCGCCGGCTCTGCCGCCGGGAGGGTCATGCCTCCCGGGCGGCGAGCCGCCCGGTGGCCACCGTCTTCAGGTAGACGTCCTCCAGGGTCGTCGCGTCGTAGCGGCGCTTGAGGCCGTCGGCGTCGTCGAGGGCGACGATCCTGCCGCGGCTGATCAGGGCGATCTCCTCGCAGAGGGCCTCGGCCTCCTCGAGGTAGTGCGTCGTGAGGAGGATGGTCGTCCCCTGCTCGTGCAGGCGGCGGATATAGCGCCAGAGCTCATGGCGCAACTCGACGTCGACTCCGGCGGTCGGCTCGTCGAGGATCACCAGGCGCGGCTCGTGCAGGAGGGCGCGGGCGAGCAGCAACCGCCGACGCATGCCGCCGGACAGCTTCGGCGCCCGCACGTCGCGCTTCGCGCGCAGGTCGAAGACGTCGATCATCTGATCGGCGCGCTCGGCGGCGGCGCGGCGGGGCATCCCGTAGTAGCCGCCGTGGTAGAGCAGGGTCTCCCGGACCGTCAGGAAGCGGTCGAGGTTCGGCTCCTGCTCGGAGACGCCGATCAGCCGCCGCGCCTCGAGGCTGCCCCCGGGCAGGCCGAAGACCTCGATCTCGCCCGCGGTCACGCGGATCAGGTTGCAGACGGCGCTGATCAGCGTCGTCTTGCCGGCGCCGTTGGGCCCGAGCAGGCCGAAGAAGCTCCCCGAAGGGACTTCGAGGTCGAGGCCGTCGAGGGCGACGGTGCCGTCGCCGTAGCGCTTGCCGAGGCCGCTGATCCGGAGGGCGGGTTCCACGCCCTCAAGCTAGCGGGAGCAGGGGCCCCTCAGCCTTCGACGCCGGTGGCCTCGTGCGGTGCGCCGACCGGCTTGCTCTCGGGGGAACCGCGCTGGCGCAGGTACACGGCGAAGATCGCGAACGACCCGACCGCGAGGAACTCCGACTGCCAGTTCTGGAGAGTGCGGTTCCAGAAGTCACCCGTCCCGAGGTAGGTGACATAGGAGACCGTCGACTGCATGTGTTCGCTCTGCTCGGCGTTGTAGGCGGTCCAGCCGGTCACGGACTGGGCGAACCAGGCGCCGGCGAAGAGGAGCCCCATCAGGGTCAGCAGCGAGTTCGCGTAGAGGAAGTGGATCGCGCCCCGCGTCTTGGCCGGCCAGGGCGATTCCTCCTCGTCCGCGTGCGGACCGACCTTCTGCTCTTCGTCGGACTCCAGCCCCTCCTGGCCGGGTTCCTTGGACTCGGGTGACCCGCGTTGGATCAGGTAGGTCGTCGCCATCATGAAAAGGAGGAACTGGAGGTACTCGGACTGCCAGTTCTCCATGACGTCCTGGGCGAAGGACGACGAGGTGACGTAGCGGCCGTAGGAGAGCTCCTGCGGCTGCTCGTCCAGGAGTCTGGCGTGCGCCCGTTCCTCCTCGTTGTAGTCCGCGTGCCCGGCGATCGACTGGCCGCCGATGGCGAGCAGGCAGAGCAGCGCGAAGAAGAGGGTCAGCCCATTGTGCTTGAGCACGCTCAGCCTCAGTGGTGGGAAAGCCCGACGACGCTGGCGAGGACGATTCCGGCGACGATCAGGCCGAGATAGAGGAAGAAGATGGCGCGTACGGCTCCCACGCCCGATAAGGGTCGCAAGGGCGGCGGTCGTCAAACCGGCCTGGCGCGCCGATCTTCGCTGGTACCGTGGCGCGCGATGCGGATCGGCGCCAAGCCGGACGGGGCAGTCGAGCGGCTCGGCCTGCTGCTCAACCTGATGCCGGTTCCGATCGGCGAATCGATGTTCGGGATGGCGGTGGCGCGGTCGCTCCAGGTGGCGCAGAAGACCGGGATGCTCGCAGCGCTGGCCGAACGCGCCTACACGGCCGAGGAGCTCGGCCGGGACCTGGGCCTCCAGGTCGAGGGGACAGCGCTCCTCCTCGACGTGCTGGCCGCGCAGGGCCATGTGGAGATCCAGCCCGGCGAGCGCTACGAGATGACCGCCCGGGCCCGCCGCTGGCTCGACCCGTCATCCGACCGCTATGTCGGCGGCTTCCTCGCCGACAACTGGCACTACTGGGAGTGGTGGGCGGGTCTCGAGGACCTGATCCGCGAGGGCAGGGCGGTCGAGCTCCACGACCGGCCGCCCGACGACCCCTACTGGCGCAGCTATATCCGCGGCCAGTACGAGGTCGCCCGTCTCTCGAGCGGCGAGGTGGCAAAGGGCGTCGACCTGGCTCCGGGCTCGACCTCGCTGCTCGACGTCGCCGGCGGGCACGGCGAGTTCTCGATGGCGCTCTGCCGCCGTCACGAGAGTCTGAACGCAACGATCGTCGACCTGGCCGGCAGCGCCGCGATCGGCCGCGAGATCGTTGCCGAGGCAGGCATGGCGGACCGGATCCGGTACGTCGAGGGGGACATGTTCGAGGCGGATTTCGGCGGCCCCCACGACGGCGCGCTGTGCTTCAACATCGTCCACCACCTCCCGCAGGAGCGCGCCCGGGAGCTCTTCGCCAAGATCCGCGGCTCGCTCCGTCCCGGGTCGCCGCTCTGCGTCCTCGAGCTGTTCGACCGGCCGCCCGGCAAGCAGCCCGACTCCGGCGCGCTGATGGGGCTGTTCTTCCACCTCACGTCGGGCGCCGACACGTACACGGTCCCCGAGGTCTCGGACTGGATGACCGCCTCGGGCTTCCGCGCCCCGAAGGCGATCACCTTCAGGACCCTGCCCAGTCTCGCCCTGCTGCGGGGCGAAGCGGCCTAGGGGCCGGGCGGCGCCTCGCCGTCCTCGCCGGACCAGGGGGCCGTCCGCGGCCTCTCGCGCGCGTACATCACATCGGTCCCGGCGAACCGGTCGTGGAAGCCGCGGCGGCGGTCGGAGAAGAGGACCCCCGCGAACCCGAGACCGAGCGGGATAGCGGCGAGAACCAGGCCGACCAGGCGCCGCAGAGCCACTCGGGCCCCTAGCCCCGGAGCCCCTTCGTCGGCGATCCGGATTCCCAGCAGGCGCATGCCCGGCGTCTGCGCGGCCAGCGTCCAGAACATGAAGAGGTAGGCGCAGCTCGCCGCGATCCAGGCGCCGACGCCCAGCACCAAGACCGGCGCCGACGCTGCACCCGAGCCGGGGAATAGCCGGTCGGCGATGAAGGTCACGAGCGCGGTGGCGGCGAGCAGGGCCCCGTTGACGATCGCGGCGTCGACGGCGATCGCCAGCATCCGGGTTACGCCGCCGGCGTGATCCGTGGGCGCGGCGCGGCGAGGCCGGCGCACGAGCCGCCGCACAAGCCGCTCGAGCCCGTCGTCGAGCCGCCGCGCCGCGCTGCGCAGCTCCCGTGCGATGTCCTCGAAGAATCCGACTCCCTGGGCGGTCAGGGCGCTGCGTACCTCCGGCGCCTCGGCGATCCGCTCGACCAGCTTCTGGGCCTCGTCGCTCGCCAGGAGCCGCTCCCAGATGCGCTCGACCATCTCGCTGTCCAACGCCTCGACCAGCGCCCGCTCGACGGCCGGGCTCCTGAGCGCCTCGCCGACCGCCTCCTCGACCGCCGGTCCCTGGAGGACCCGCCCGATCGCTCGCTCGACAGCAGTGCTCTCGGTCGCCCGGACGATCGCCTCCTCGAGGGCTCGCTCGGCGGCGGCGTCGAGGCCCGCGACTCCGGCCACCCGCGCCGCGCCTCGCGCCCCGCTTCCCAGCAGCCGCTCCGGCAGCGAGCCGCCGCGCGGGGCGGGGGGATCGGCGGGGGAGGACCTTCTCGATTCCGCCACGCGGGCCAGTCTAGGAACGGGGTCGGCCGACGAGGAGGCGGCCGGCGGAGCAGGGCGCGGGGTTTCGTAACGATCCGCACCCTCTCGTTAGCTGTGTGACGGACAACACACAGCTTTCCTCGTTCTTTCCTAACATGGCGTCCTCCCAAGGGGGAGACAAGCCCGGCGAGCGCAGGGGAAACGCGCTTCACAGCCACCAGGCCGGGCTCGACCAACCTTGCCAGTCGCCGCCCCCGCGGCCCGCCGAGCGGACCCGGAGGGGATCGCCGCGCGCCGGACGCGCCGCGGGCAGGCGATGGGCCGTGAACGGAGCAGATCGAATGCCGAGCAGAAGATCGATTTCGACCATCGCCGTGACGCTGGGCGCGCTGTTCCCGGCCGCCGCGATCGCCGCTGCGGTCGACGCGCCGTTGCCGGGCAGCGGCGAGGGGCGTGCGGACGTCGTCGCCGGGGACGTGCTTGAGCGCCCGGCCCAGCGCCTCCACCAGGCGATCCAGCTACAGGTCCGTGAGATGCGCCGACAGGCCCTCGAGCGCGCCGCGCGCGCTGAGGCGCGCCGGCAGGCCGAGTTCGCCGGACTCGGCGTCTCGACGTCGACCCTCGAGGCGATCGCCGCCTGCGAGTCGGGCGGGGACCCGGCCGCGGTCTCGTCCGACGGGACCTACCGCGGCAAGTACCAGTTCGACTACGGCACCTGGGCATCAGTCGGCGGCAGCGGGGACCCCGCAGCCGCTCCCGAGGGCGAGCAGGACTACCGGGCGGCGCTTCTCTACTCGCAGTCGGCGTCGAGCCCGTGGCCGAACTGCGGCGTCTAGCCGGACCGATCTGCGGCGACCAGGCGGACGGCATTGCGCCTCGGTGAGGCACCGTCAGGCGGCGTCGCCCCTCTGCGGCCTCAGCAGCGCCTCGCGGAAGACCCGCTCCTCCTCGGCGAACAGCGGCCCGAACGTCCGCTCGCGGTCGAGCAGCGCCCGGCGCTTGGTCTCCAGCGTCGCCGCTCGGGGCGCCGCGGCGATCGCCATGGCGACCTCGAGCGCTCGCTCGACGACGTCCCGCGGCGCCACCTCGCTGACGGCCCCCAGCCGGAGCGCCTCCTCGGCGCCGAACACCCGGCCGGTGAGGCATATCTCGGCGGCGGCGGCCGCCGAGAGAACGGCCCGGGCGGCGGCATAGGACGGCGGAATTCCGCGCCGTAGCTCCGGGAACCCGAAGGTCGCCCCGGCAGCCGCGATCCGCAGGTCGCAGAGCAGGGCGAGCGCGAACCCCCCGGCCACCGCGGGGCCGTTCACCGCCGCCACCACTGGGCGCGGGCAGGAGCCGACCGCGTCGAAGGCCGCGGCCGACGTCTCGACGAGCCGGCGCTTATGAGTGGCGTCGCCGCCGAACTGCGTCACGTCCATTCCGGCGCAGAAGGCGCTGCCGGCTCCGGTCAGAACCACGCAGCCGACGGTGTCGTCGTCGCCCAGGCCGGCGAAGCACTCCGCCAGCTCGACCCGAAGGTCGATCGAGAGGGCGTTCCGCTTCTCGGGCCGCTGGAGGGTGATCAGGGCGACCGCTTCCCGCCGCTCGATCGAAAGCAGGCTGGCCACGGTCCGATCGTATCCTCGCGCCCGCGCGGTTCTGGGATGCTGCGGGCCCATGAGGTCCCACACCGCGTATCTGACTTTCCAGACCGAGCGCCGGCGTGAGCTGATCCGGATCACCGATGACGTCCAGGAGGCGGTTGATACCGCCGGCATAGCCGAAGGCATGGCGCTGGTCTCGGCGATGCACATCACGGCCGGTGTCTGGGTCAACGACGACGAGCCGGGCATCCACGAGGACACCCTCGAGTGGCTCGACAAGATCGCACCACCGAGCTGGCAGTCGCCCGCCAACGAGGTTGCCAAGGCCCTGTTGCCGGAGGGTGAGGACTACCGCCACCACCGTGGCGGCGAGGACAACGGGGACGCCCATCTCAAGAACCTCCTCGTCCACCACCAGGCGATCCTGCCGGTCACCGACGGGCGCCTTGACCTCGGGCCGTGGCAGCAGGTCTTCTACTGCGAGTTCGACGGCCGCCGCCCGAAGCGGCTCGTGATCAAGGTCCTCGGCGAGTGACCGGCTAGAGGACCGGCCGATGGAGCCGCTCGGCGGCGGGCGGGAGTGCCGACCCGAGTGGGCGGACTTCGCGTGGCACCAGCGGGTCGTGCAGAGGCCGGACCGGCATGAAGGCCGGCGCGAACCGCTCGAGCTGGCGCTCGATGCATCGCGAGCAACTGCATTCGGGGAGAGTGAGGCCGGTGTTGGGACAGGTGGACAAGGGCTGGGCCGGCGGGGGGAGGAAGCACGCTCAGAGTAGCCACGGGAGCGGCGGCAAAAAGCTGAGAGGATGCGGCTCGTGCGGATCGGCGTGATCGACATCGGCACGAACACGACGCGCCTGCTGGTGGCCGACGTCGAGGGGGAGTCGCTGCGGCCGGTCGCCGAGCGCCGCCAGTTCGTCAGCCCCACCCGCGGCACCGAGCCCGCGCTCGCCGCGCTGGTCGAGGCCGAGGCCCGCCGCGCCCGGGCCGAAGGCGCCGAGGAGCTGGTGGTCGCCGGCACCGCCTCGCTCCGGCAGTACGCGGAGCTACGCCGCCTCGAGCGCGCCTGCCGCCGGTCCGGCGCCGGTCCGCTGCGGATCCTTTCGGCCGGCGAGGAGGCCCGGCTTGCCTTTAGCGGCGCCACCGCCGGCCGCGACGACGCCGGCCCCTTGGCCGTCGTCGACGTCGGCGGCGGGTCCACCGAGGTCGCGATCGGCAGCCCCGGCGGCGACCCCGGCTGGTGGGCTTCGCGCCCCGTCGGCTCGCGAGTGCTGACCGAAGGCGTCCGCCCCAGCGATCCGCCCGCGGCAAACCACATCCCCGCGATGCGCGCCGCGGTCGCGCGGCGGCTTGCAAACCTCGAGCCTTCGGGCCTCCCCGAGGCGACGCTCGCGGTCGGCGGCGGCGCCGCGTCGCTGCGGCTCCTCTGCGGCCCGCGCGCCGGGCCCGGCGAGCTCGGGGCGGCGCTGCGCGCGGTCACCGAGGGCCCGGCGAAGCGGGTCGCCGAGCAGACCGGGATCGCGCCGGAGCGGGTACGCCTCCTGCCCGCGGCGCTGGTCGTCCTCGAGGGGCTCTGCGAGCTGCTGCCCGTGCCGTTCGAGATCGGCTCGGGCGGCGTCCGGGAGGGCCTGGCGCTAAGCCGGGCGGCGGCGCCCGCCGGCGCCGCGGGAGGATCGTGAGCGAGGAGCAGGTCCCGGCGCCGAAGCCGGAGGGACCGTCGCCGAAGCCGCCGCGGGAGGCGATCGAGGAGGCGAGCGTGCGCGCCCCAACCCGCGGCAATCGCCGCCTCGAGGCGTTCCTCGACGCGGTGAACTCGGACGTCCAGGTGAGGGCATGGTGGTACCTGGCGCAGGTCCACGCCAAGCGCCTCGGGATGTCGGACCACTCGTGGGTCCACGTCCAGATCGTGCTCAACGTCGCGCTGCGGCTGCTGCGCCTGCTCACCAAGGCGGGTGTCCAGTCGGCCATGGTCTCCGACCACGGGATGCGCGACCGCGACGCCGAGGTGGTCGTCGCCGGTGGCGCCCTCCTCCATGACGTCGGCATGTCGATTCACCGCGCCGAGCACGAGGCGTACAGCCTGTTCCTGGCCGAGGCTGCGCTCGGCAGGCTGCTGGCCCGCCCCTACGAGGAGCCCGAACGCTCGATCGTCACCGGCGAGATCCTCCACGCGATCATCGGCCACCGGCGACAGGGCGAGCCCTACACGCTCGAGGCCGGCATCGTTCGCGTCGCCGACGCGCTCGACATGGCCGGAGGGCGGTCCCGGATCCCGCTCGAGTCCGGGCAGGAAGGCATCCACTCGATCTCGGCGGCGGCGATCGACGAGGTGCGGATCTCGGCCGGCGAGCAGCTCCCGGTCCGGGTCGAGATCGAGATGAACAACTCGGCCGGCGTCTTCCAGGTCGACGACCTGCTCGCGACGAAGATCCGCGGCACGCCGCTCGACGGCAGGATCGAGGTCGTCGCCGAGGTGCAGGGCGAGAGCGAGAAGCGTCTGTTGACCGGGTTCCGGCTCGGCTAGCCGCGCAGGACCGGCGGAAGCCGAGGCGGGGCCGGGGTATCCAGTCGCTCCACGAACGGGACCGGGTCGAGGACGGGCCCATAGGGCCCCCGACCGGCTCGCAGCTCGAAGTGGAGGTGGTTGCCCCAGCACGAGCCGGTGCAGCCGAGCTCGCCCAGCTTCTGCCCGGAGCCGACGCGGTCGCCGGGGGCGACCAGCGCCGGCGAGAGCATGTGGAAGTAGTTGTAGGTGCGGTCGCCGCGGGCGTCGTAGATCGAGACGTAGTTGCCGCGACCGCCGTCGTCCCCCGTTTCGAGGACGACCGCGTCGTCGACCGCGATCAGCGGCGTGCCGGCGGGAGCGAAGAGGTCGATGCCCTCGTGTCCGCGGCCGGCCTCGAGCGCGTCGCCGAACCGGGGCTCGACGCTCAGCGGCAGGACCGGCCGGGGATCGACGTCAACCGGCTTGGGCGGGTCGATGAAGGCCGCGGCCGGGCACGCCGCGACCAGCGCCAGGACGGCGCTTGCGCTGAGTGCGGCGGCTGGACGCCGCCGCGATGTCCCCTTCCGGAACGGCACGGAAAACTCCCTTGGTGGCGTGCTGCGCGCCTGCGGCCGCGCGAAGCGGGCGGCCCTGCGGCAGGCGTGAGCTGGCTACTACAACGGTTGTAGCGGATGTCCTCCGTCCTGTGAGCGGCGCCATACAGGCGCGCAACCGGCGCTGCAGCCGCTAGCCGAGGCGCTCGAGGTCGTAGCGCCGCTGTTCCTTGCGCGCCTCGAGCCGGCCCTGGACCAGCGACAGGACGGTCACGAGGATCGGGAAGAAGAGGATCACGCCGAAGCAGAAAAGGGTGATCTGGAGGTCGTCCACCCGGCCCATCAGGCCGACGCCGTCGGCGGCCACGGCGCCCGGCGCGGTGGCCATGAGCACCAGGGCGGCGCTCAGCAGAGCCAGGCGGAAGATGGAGCGGCGGCTCACGGCAGGGAATCTACCGCAGGCGAGAGCCCCGCCCGCACCTGTGAACAACCTGTGAAGACCGCCGGCGGGCAGCGGTGCCGGCTGCCGCTGTCCCTACACTCGCCACTGTCAAGCTCGCGGTGATCGACAACGACAGCGGCTTTCTCACCGTCCTCCGCAAGCGCGCCGAGGCGTACGGGTGGGAGGTCCATGAGCTGGAGGCGGAGTCCCGGCCGGACGATCTCGTGGCGATGAAGCTCGGCGCTCTGATAGTCGATCCGGCGGCCGCCGGGTCCGCCGAGTCGCCGTACCACGAGCGGATCTGCGCAGCCGTGCCCGACCTCACCGTGATCGTCTGCGCCAGGAAGTCGAGCGTCGCCGAGCGAGTCCGGGCCCTGCGGCTGGGGGCCGACGATTGGGTGACCAAGCCATGCCACCCGGAGGAAGTGCTGGCCCGCGTCGAGGCGATCACCCGCCGCCGCCGCGTCCGCGCCGCCGCCACGCCGGCGGTGTTCGGCGAGCTCGAGATCCGTTCCGATCAGTTCCAGGCCTTCGCCGGCGGCCGCAGTCTCGAGCTGACCCGGAGGGAGTTCGAGCTGCTTCAGGTGTTGGCCGACGCGCCGGGCAGAACGATCGAGCGAGAGGTCATCTACGAGCGGGTCTGGGGCTACGCCATGGCGCACGGGGATCGCTCGGTGGACGTCTTCGTGCGCAAGCTCCGCCGCAAGCTCGAGTCCCGCTCCCCTCAGTGGACCTACATCCACACCCACTTCGGCGTCGGCTATCGGTTCGACCCCGCTTCCGACCTCCCGGTCGAGCAAAAAACCGCCGCCGGCCCGCCGCCGAACGATGCGGGGGCGACCGCGCGTTCACAGCAGTTTCACATCGGCGCAACGGCCCAGTAACAACCTCCCGCCTCGCCGCTGAGACGCTCGTCGGGCAGCCATCCGGGCTGCCATGGACGGACAGAAGGAGACTTCGTGAATCTCAGTTCGAAGCGTTGGGCAGTGCTCGTGGCGGCGCTCGCGCTGGCGCTCGGTGGGACCGCATGCGGTGACGATGACGACAGCGGGTCCGGCGGCTCGAGCTCGGGCGGCGGCGGCAGCAGCAGCCTCTCGGGATCGATCCGGATCGACGGCTCGAGCACCGTGGGCCCGCTGACCGAGGCGGTGGCCGAGCAATTCAACGAGGAGAACCCCGACGTTCAGATCTCGGTCGGCCAGGCCGGGACCGGCGGCGGGTTCGAAAAATTCTGCGCCGGTGAGACCGACATCAACGACGCGTCACGAACGATCGAGTCCGACGAGCTCGCGGCCTGCAAGACGGGCGGCGTCAAGCAGGATGAGGTGACGGTCGCCAACGACGCTCTGACCGTCGTGCTCAACCCCAACAACCCGGTCACCTGCCTGACCCTCGACCAGCTCGGGCAGATCTGGGGGGCGGACGCCGTCTCGAGCTGGAGCGACGTGAAGGACCTCGACGCGGACTTCGGCGCCGACATCGCGCGCTTCGGGCCGGGCACCGACTCCGGGACCTTCGACTACTTCACGGAGGCGGTCAACGGCGAGGAGGGCGTGCAGACCAAGGACTACAACAACGTCGGCGAGGACGACAACCAGACCGTCGTCGGCGTCGAGGGGTCCGAGGGCGGCATCGGCTACTTCGGCTACTCCTACTACAAGGAGAACGCCGAGGGACTGAAGGCGGCCGAGATCGAGAACGAGAAGGGCAAGTGCGTCGCGCCATCGGAGGAGAGCGTGCAGGCGGGCGAGTACACCCCGCTGGGCCGCGAGCTCTTCATCTACCCGTCCGAGAAGGCGATGCAGAAGCCCGAGGTGAAGGCATTCGTCGACTACTACCTGGCGAACGTGAACGGGATCGCGTCGGAGGTCGGGTTCATCCCGCTCACCGACCAGCAGCTCTCGCAGTCCAAGTCCGCGGTCAAGAAGATCGGCTGACGGACGGCCGCAGGCATGGAAGCGGGTCAGATCGGAGTCTCCGGACCGGCGCTGCAGCGCCGGCTGGAGGCTTCGAGCCCGCGGTACGGCGAGAGGGTCATCTACGCCCTGCTCGCCTCATGTGCGGTCCTCTCGGTCGCGACTACGGTCGCGATTCTGATTTCGCTCCTCGAGCCCGCACTCGAGTTCTTCGGCGAGGTCTCGCTCGGCGACTTCCTGTTCGGAACCGACTGGGGCCCGACCTTCGAGCCTGCGAGCTTCGGCG
>Ga0126309_10000174_pt1 | contig 21670 bp, 14 predicted proteins | sample Plot56_FD_92541 | JGI IMG/M metagenome (GOLD analysis project Ga0126309, IMG submission 92541) | Serpentine soil microbial communities from UC McLaughlin Reserve, CA, USA - Plot56 | ecosystem: Environmental > Terrestrial > Soil > Grasslands | place: USA: UC McLaughlin Reserve, Lake County...
TAGCGGAGCTTCTCGTCCATCTCGCGGATCAGCAGCTCCCAGGTCATCCCCTTGCGCCATTGATCTTTCGGCTTGAGCAGCACCACGGTCTCGGCCATGCCGATCGGCGCGGGATCGGTGGCGGTTTCGGCGCGGCCCATCTTGCCGAAGACGCGCTCGACTTCGGGGACTTCTTTGAGCTGGCGGTCCATGGACTGGAGGACGCGCGATGCCTCGGGCACGGACATGCCCGGCGGCGCGGTCGGCATGTAGAGGATCACGCCTTCGTTGAGCGGCGGCATGAACTCGTTGCCGAGCCGCAGGTAGGCGGGGATGGTGAAGATCATGGCGATCACGGCCACGGCGATCACGGCCCAGTGGTGATCGACCACGAAGCGCACGACCGGCGCGTACGCTTTGATCAGCCATCGATTGAGCGGGTTTTTCTCCTCGGGGAGGATGCGCCCGCGGATCAGCAGCACGGCGAGGGCGGGCGTGAGCGTGATCGCGAGGAGGGCGGCGAAGGCCATGGAGTAGCTCTTGGTGAAGGCCAGGGGCTTGAACAGGCGCCCCTCGGTCCCTTCCAGGGTGAACACGGGCAGGAAGGCCACGGTGATCACCAAAAGCGAGTAGAAGAGGCTCGGCCCCACCTCCTGCATGGCGGAAACGATCACGTCGCGGCGTTCTCCGGGGGCGCGCGGCCGGCCTTCGGCTTCCCAATCCTCCAGGCGTTTGTGGATGTTTTCGATCAGGATCATCGAGGCGTCGACCATGGCGCCGACGGCGACGATGATGCCGCCCAGGGACATGATGTTGATCGTCAACCCCTGGTAGTACATGGGGATGAAGGCGAGCAGGGCGGCGATCGGCAACGTGATCACCGGCACCAGGGCGCTCCGCACGTGCAGGAGGAAGAGGAAGATGACGAGGCTGACCACCAGCATCTCTTCGATCAGCGCCTTGCGCAACGTGGCGACCGATTCCTGGATGAGCTGCGAGCGGTCGTAGGTGATGACGACCTTGACGCCTTCGGGAAGGGTTTTCTGGATCTCGGCGAGGCGGGCCTTGGCCGCGTCGATCACTTCGAGCGCGTTCTCGCCGTAGCGCATGATCACGATGCCGCCCACGGCCTCGCCGCGGCCGTCGAGCTCGCCGAAGCCGCGCCGCTGGTCCGGTCCGAGAGTCACCTGGGCCACGTCGCGCAGGAAGACCGGCGTGCCTCCGGGGCCGGCGCGGAGCGGGATGGTCTCCAGATCCTGGATATCCCGGACGTAGCCCCGGCCGCGCACCACGTATTCGTGGCCGGAGACCTCCAGCACCCGGCCGCCCACGTCTTCGTTGGAGGCGCGGATGGCGTCCACGACCTCGTTGAACGGGACGTTGTACGCAAGCAGCTTGTTGGGCTCGAGCTGCACCTGGTACTGCTTGACGAAGCCGCCCACCGAGGCGACCTCGGCGACACCTTCGACGCTTTCCAGGGCGTAGCGGAGGTTCCAGTCCTGCAGGCTGCGGAGCTGCGCGAGGTCCTGCTTGCCGCTCTCGTCGACCAGGGCGTATTGGAAGACCCAGCCGACGCCGGTGGCGTCCGGGCCGAGGCTCGGGCGCGTGCCTTCGGGCAGCGCGTCCTGGACTTCGTTCAGGTATTCGAGGACGCGCGAGCGGGCCCAGTAGATGTCGGTTCCGTCGTCGAAGATCACGTAGACGAAGGACATGCCGAACATGGACTGCCCGCGCACGTAGCGCACTTTCGGAGCCGCCAGAAGAGCGGTGGTGATCGGATAGGTGATCTGATCCTCGACGAGATCCGGGCTCTGGCCCATCCACTCGGTGAAGACGATCACCTGCACGTCCGACAGATCGGGAATGGCGTCCAGCGGGCTGCGCCCGAGCGACCACCAGCCCCAGACGGCGAGCGCCAGGACCGTCAGGATCGTGAAGTACGGCCGGCGCGCTGAAGCCGCGATGACACGGGCGATGAAGCTCTCATTTTCCGTGCTCATGATCCGCTCCTCCGCTCGACTGCAAGCGGGCTTCCGCATCGAGGAGGAAGTTGCCCGAGGTCACCACCACGTCGCCTTCCTGGAGACCGGCGAGGACCTCGAACGATCCCTCGTTCCTGGCGCCGAGCCGCACGTCGCGCGGCTCGAAACGGCCGCCGCCCAGATCGACGAAGACGATCCGGCGCGGGCCGGTGTAGAGCACGGCTTGCTCGGGGACGAGGAGCGCGTTGCGCTGCTGGGCCAGGAGCACCACGTCGGCGTACATGTCCGGCTTGAGCATGGGGCCGCCGGCACCGATGCGGTTGGGGATGGAGATGCGCACGCGGCCGGTGCGGCTCTCGGGATCGACCTGCGGATAGACGAGGGAGACGCGGCCGTGGAGCTCTTCGCCCGGCAGATAGGCGAGGGTCACCACCGCGGGCTGGCCCGTCTGCACCTTCGGCAGCTCGGATTCGTAGACCTCGGCCTCGACCCAGACGCGGTCCAGGCCGGCGAGGCGGAAGAGGCGCATGCCGGGCTGCACGGCCGCGCCCTCGACCACGTCCTTCTCGACCACGTAGCCGGAAGCGGGGGAGGGGACGGCGATCTGCTCGACGGGCTTGCCGGTGCGCTCGATCTCGCGGATCTGCGCCTCCGAGAGGTCCCAGAGGTGAAGCTTCTGGCGCGCGGCCCGCGCCAGGTAGTCGGCGCGGTCGGGCGCGGCTGTGGTTTGCGCCGCCCGCTGGCTCTCCAGAGCGGCCAGGTACTCCTGCTGCGCGGCGTACAGCTCGGGGCTGTAGAGGGTGAACAGGGTCTGTCCCTTGCGCACCGGCCGGCCGGTCTCTTCGGCGTACAGGTGGCCGATGTAGCCGGAATATTTGACCGTGACGTCCTCGAAGCGGGTCTCGTCGAACGCCACGCGGCCCACGGCGCGGATCTCGGAGCCGACGGAGCGGACCTCAACGACGCCCGTGGTGATGCCGCCGAGCTCGCGGGAGCCCTCGCCGAGCAGGATCTCGCCGAAGCCCTGGGCGTTGCGCCGCACGGGTACCAGGTCCATGCCGCAGATCGGGCACTTGCCGGGGCCGGTCTGGCGGACGGACGGGTGCATGTGGCAGGTCCAGTGGGAAATGTCCCCCGGGGTTTCCTTCTCGGCGGCAGGCGTCCTCGCACCGGCGTGCTCGTGGGGCTCCTCGGCGGTCAGCGGCTGACCGGTGAACCAGGCGACGAGCGCGCCGCGGAAGGTGATCAGCAGGGCGAGCAGCCCCAGAGATAGGACAATAGAGGCGAGAGCCCGGCGGCTCATGGGTGGGCTCCTTGCGCCGTCCCCACCGCCCGCTCCAACGCCGCTCTGCGGCGCCAGATCTCCGTCAGGATCTCCTGCTCGCGCAGCTCGGCGTCTCGCAGGTTGCGCTCGGCCTCGATGAGAGCGAGGAAGCTGCCGCCGCTCTCGAAGCCGGCGCGGGCGGCACGGATCTGGTCGCGCGTGGCGGGAAGGACGCGGTCGCGGTGCAGGGCGAGCTGGCGCAGGGCCACGGCGTAGCGCTCGGCGGCTTCCTGGACCTCGGCGCGGATGCGCATCTCGGCGGCTTCGCGCTCGGTGCGCGCCGCGTCGAGGCGGGATTCGGCCTCGGTGCGGGCGGCGGCGATCTTCTCCTTGCGGATCGGCAGCTCGATGCTCACGCCGGCCATCCAGCGGTGCTCGCTGTCCATCCACATGGAGTTGTAGGACCCCATCAGCTCGACGCCCGGCCGCTGGTCGAGGAGGGCGAGGTCGCGGCCGGCTTCGCGGACCCGGATCATGGCGTCCAAGCCGGCGAGCTCGGGCCGCGCCGCCACGGCGGCGTCCTGGAGGTCGGCAATGACCTGGAGATCGGAAACATTCTGAAGATCGGAAACATTGCGGTCCAGCGGCGCGGGCTCGGGCAGGCGGGCGGGCGGAGGCGGCAGCGGCAGCTCGGGCCGGCGGTGGAGCAGGGCGTTCAGGCGCGCCTGGGTCACCCGGCGCTCGGCTTCCAGGTCCTCGCGCTCCTGGAGGAGCTTGGACGCCTCCACCTCGGCCTGGATCGGGTCCTGCTGCGGCGCGAGGCCCGCGGCGTAGCGGGCCGCGGCCACGTCGCGAAAGGTCTCCATGAGCTCCCGGTGGTGGTGGCTGACCTCCAAGGCGCGGTGGACGAGGTACCAGTCGTCATACAGCCGCGAAGCCTCGGCCGTCAGATCCAGGAGAAGCTCGCGGGAGTCCTGGAGAGCGGCGTCCGCCTCGGCCTCGGCCTGGGCGCCGCGCGCCTGGCGCCGGCCGGGCCAGGGGAGGGGCTGGCGGACCTCGATGGACTGTCCGAACGGCACGCCGTTCGAGGCCACGGAGAGCGGCGCGAGCCCGTAGGAGACCATGGGATTGTCGAGTGCCCGCTCCTGCGGTGCGCGGGCCTGCGCGGCCTCCCAGGCCTGGCGGGCGGCGGCGAGGCTCGGATTGCGCGCGGCCACGGCGGCGAGCAGGGCGTCGCGCTCCAGAGCGGAGGCGCCGGGGAAGAGATCGTCCTCCTGTGCGCCCGCCGGAACGGCAGCCATCGAAAGGCAGAGCAGGACGAAAGATCCGAACACGGATCGGGACATGGACATCCTCTCCAGTCGGGGTCAGAGACGGATCCCCCGAAGGGACCCGGCGGACACACCTATCCTGGAGAAGTCTTCAGATCAGGAAGACGGCGAAGAGAGTGAAGAAGCCGACCCCCTGGAGGACCGCTGGCGCGGCTGCTGGTCCGGTTGCGGCTACGAGTCGGATCAGTCCGGGGGCCGGCACATCCGTGGCAGGGGCTGCCACGGCGATGGCAGGATCGGGCGGCGTCACCCGCACCGGGGAGTGGGGTGCTCGCTCGCCAGATGTTTGGCAGCAGTCGGAGTCAAGCTCCTTGCAAGCTGCCTTGGCGGCTCGGTCCATCGGGCACACCTCGTCGGCGCAAGGCGGGATCACAAGCGCGACGACGAGGCTGGCCGCCAGGGGGAGTGCCGCAAGGGCGCGAAGTCTTCCGTTCCGACCTGCCATGAGTGCATGGTACTCCTGCATCTTCTCGGTTGCAAATCACCCCGCGGAGCGGGATTTCCGGCTACCCCGCAGGGTGGGCGCCGGGCGAGCCTTGTGAGGGAAGATATTCAAGCGCATCTATATTCAGGCAGGCATCTTTGGCGTCGGAAACAAAGGTTGGCGATCAGGGGGCTTGCTAGAATGGCTGCCGCCATGGGCGCAGGACACTCCCACCACGGCCACTCGCACGGCCACCACCACGGCGGAGCGCGCCGCAACTCGCGGCGCCTCGCGGTCACGCTGGGGCTGGTCGTCCTCTATATGGTCGCCGAATTCATCGGCGGCCTGGTGTCGGGCTCCCTGGCTCTGCTCGCCGACGCGGGGCACATGCTCTCGGATGCCGGGGCGCTCGGCCTGTCGCTCTTCGCCCTCTGGATCTCGCAGCGGCGGCCCACGTCGCGCCGGACGTGGGGCTATCACCGCATCGAGATCCTCGCGGCCCTGGTCAACGGGGTCACGCTCGTCGTCCTCTCGGTCTTCATCCTGCGCGAGGCCGTCGAGCGCTTCCGCGCGCCGGCCGCGGTCGACGCTCCGCTGATGATGGCCGTCGCCGCGGGCGGCCTGGTGGTCAACCTGGTCAGCCTGGGGATCCTGAGCGGCGGCAAGGACGAGAACTTGAACATCCGGGGCGCCTGGCTCCACGTGCTCACCGACGCCCTGGGCAGCGTTCAGGCCATTCTGGCCGGCGGCCTCATCTGGGGCCTGGGCTGGACCTGGGCCGACCCCGCGGCCTCGGTGCTCATCTCTCTCCTCGTCATCTACTCCGCCTGGGACCTGCTGAAGGAGACGGTCGACGTGCTGATGGAGGGGGCGCCCCGGCACGTCGACGTGGACGAGGTGCGGACCTGCCTGCTGGACCTTCCCTGCGTCCTCGACATCCACGACCTCCACGTCTGGACGATCACCAGCGGCATGGAATCGCTCTCCTGCCACGTGGTCATCGAGGACGGACAGTCGTACTGCGACACGCTGACCGAGGTCCGCGCGACGCTCCACGACCGCTTCGGCATCGACCACCTGACCGTCCAGGTCGAGCCCGTGGCGCTGGAGGAGCACGGGGTGTGCCTGAGCAGGGCCGAAGGGACCTAAAGGCACCCCAATCTGTGGTAGGAAGGGGGGCCGAAGGAGACCCCATGGCTGGAACCAAGACGTTGCGCGTCGGGGTGCTGACCCCGGTCAGCACCCTGAACCCGCGCGAGGTGCAGGACTTCGTCAGCGAGACGGCGGTGGCGCAGATCTACGAGTCGCCGTTCGCGCCGCCGGCCGCCGGCCGTCTCCCGGAGCCGGTCCTCTTTGAGGAGCAGCTGCGCCAGGATGCCGCGGCCGTCTACTCGGCCGCGGTCCGCTCCGGCGTCCGCTTCTCGGACGGCATGCTCCTCACCGCGCGGCACCTGGCGGACTCCCTGGCCCGCGTGGCGAAGCTGCGGGAGCACATGACGGTCGAGGCGCACGGCGACCGGGTGGTCTTCCATCTCGACCGGCCGAACGCGCGGCTCGACCTGGTGCTGGCCCAGCGCTCCTGCGGCGTGACGCTGGAGTCCCGCGGAACGCTCTTCGGCACCGGTCCGTACATGCTGGAGCCGGGCTCGACCCCGGACCGTACGCGGCTGGTGCGCAATCCGCACGCCCACCAACCGGCGGCGATCGGCGAGGTCGTGATCCAGCTCTATCCGCCGGATGCCCAGGGGCGGCCCGAGGCGCTGCTCGCGGCGCTGGAAGCCGGGGAGGTGGACTTCACGAACGTCCTCTCCCGCGAGGACATCATGCGCTTGAAGAACGTCCGGCGCCTGACCGAGCCGGGCAGCTCGACGGCCATCCTTTATATGAACACCGAGCGGCCGGGGGTGGACGATCCGCGGGTGCGGCGCGCCATCGCGCTGTCGATCGACCGGCTGGAGATCGCCAAGCTCTTCTACTCGACCGCCATGGCGTTCGCCGCCAATCACCTGCTGCCGCCCATGCTGGGGCGCGGCAACGACGGCCTGGCGCCCGATGCGAACAAGGCCCGCGCCCTCCTCGCCGCGCCCGGCGTGCGCAAGCCGGAGCGGCTGTCGCTCCTCGTCATCTTCGGCCCCCGCCCCTACCTGCCCAATCCGCGGAAGGTCAGCGAGCACATCGCCGCGCAGATCGAGAAGCTGGGGATCGCGGTCGACGTCGCTCCCACCGCGAATCTGCAGGAGTACCGCACCCGGTTGCAGAGCGGGGACTACGATCTGGCGCTCGCCGGCTGGGTCGCGGACACGCTCGATCCGGTGGATTTCCTGGAGGTGATGCTCTCCCCGGATTTCATTCCGGTGCCGGAGCGCAAGATGATGATCGGCGGCAATCTGAGCCGGTGGAGGGACCGGGAGACGGCCGAGGCCCTGGCCCGCCTGCGCGAGGAGCCGCTGGAGCAGGTCCGCACCAAGCTCCTGCAACGGATCGCCGACGAGGTGACCCTCCTCCCTCTGATGTACGGCCCCACGATCTATGCCCACTCCTGGAAGGTGAAGCACTTCACCGCCGCGCCGCTGGGCATCCCCTCGTTCGCGGATCTCGATCTGCAGGAGGCCCCCTGATGGCTGGAACCAAGACGCTGCGCGTGGGAGTGCTCACGCCGGTCAACACGCTGAACCCGCGCGAGGCGCAGGACTTCGTCAGCCAGACGGCGGTGACGCAGATCTATGAGCCGCCGTTCGCGCAGCCGGCCGCCGGCCGGCCCCCCGAGCCGGTCCTGTTCCAGGAGCGGCTGCGCCAGGACGGTCCCACCGAGCACTCGGCCGCGGTCCGCTCCGACGTCCGCTTTTCGGACGGCACGCCGCTGACCGCCCGGCACGTCGCCGATTCCCTGGCCCGCGTGGCGAACCTGCGCGAGCACATGGAGGTGGAGGCGCGCGGCGACCGGGTGATCTTCCGCCTCGACCGGCCGAACGCGCGGCTCGACCTGGCGCTGGCCCAGCGCTACTGCTGTGTGACCCTGGAGTCGCGCGGCACCCTCTTCGGCACCGGCCCGTACATGGTGGCGCCCGGCGCGACACCGGACCGCACGCGGCTGGTGCGCAACCCGCACGCCCGCCGGCCGGCGGCGATCGACGAGATCGTGATCCAGCTCTATCCGCCGGACGCCCAGGGGCGGCCCGAGGCTCTCCTCGGGGCGCTGGAGGCGGGAGAGGTGGACTTCACGAACGTCCTCTCCCGCGAGGACATCATGCGCCTGAAGAACGTCCGGCGCCTGACCGAGCCGGGCAGCTCCACGGCCATCCTCTATATGAACACCGAACGGCCGGGGCTGGACGACGCGCGGGTGCGGCGGGCGATCGCGCTGTCGATCGACCGGCTGGAGATCGCCAAGCTCTTCTACGCGACCGCCACCGCGTTCGCGGCGACCAACCTGCTGCCGCCCATGCTGGGGCGCGGCAACGACGGTCTGATCTTCGATGCCGGCAAGGCGCGGGCCCTCCTCGCCGCGCCCGGCGTGCGCAAGCCGGAGCGGCTGTCGCTCCTCCTCATCTTCGGCCCGCGCCCCTACCTGCCCAATCCGCGGAAGGTCGGCGAGCTGATCGCCGCGCAGATCGACAAGCTGGGGATCGCGGCGGACGTCGTCCCCACTGCGACGCCGCAAGAGTACCGCGCCAAGGTGCAGCGCGGCGACTACGACCTCGTGCTCGCCGGCTGGATCGCCGACACGCTCGACCCGGTCGACTTCCTGGAGGCGACGCTCGGCTCGGACTCGATCCCGTCGCCGGACCGCAAGATCGTGGTCGGTGCCAACCTGAGCCGGTGGAGGAACCGGGAGACGGACGACACCCTGGCCAGCCTGCGCCAGGAGCCGCGCGACGACGTCCGCTCGACCCTCCTCAAGCGGACCGCCGACGAGGTGCCGCTCCTCCCCCTGCTGTACGGCCCCACGATCTACGCCCACTCCTGGAACGTGAAGAACTTCACGGCGGCGCCGCTGGGGATTCCGTCGTTCTGGGAGCTGGATCTGGGGTAGGGGCCCCTTTCCGCCCAAACTGGAGTATGCTTCGACCGTTCCTGTCGAATAAAAAGCCGGAGGTGGACCATGGCAGATCCGAAATGGGCGGACGACCGTTTCCTCGATGAGCTGCGCCGCCAGACCGATCCGCTGGCGGATGCGGCGGTGGCCGATTTCCTGAAGACGCGGAGTCTCGGGGAGATCAACTACATCTTCCAGACCATGCGGTCGGACGACCAGCCGATCCTTGCGACCGCGCCGGAGTCGCTCCAGGCGTTCGTGCGGCAGACCGAGGCGCTGCCGCCGGACCTCGACCTCGCGCGGCTCGACCGGGCTTCCGAGGTGTTCCTGCGGCACGCGGCCAGCGCCTGCATGGTCCTGCTCGCTTCCAGCCTCCCGAACGGCTATGCGGCGCCCTGCCTGACCCACATCCTGATGATCTCGCGCGATCTCGCGAAGGACCCGTTCAAGCGGCTGATGGGCGTCCTTCAGCTCTTGGTCAACATCACGTCCCGCGACGCCTTCGCTCCCGGCGGGCTCGCGGTGGTGACCGCGCAGAAGCTGCGCCTGCTCCATGCCGGGGTGCGCGTCATCGTGCGGCACCGGCGCCCGGGATATGAAGCGCGCTACGGCCCCGCGGTCAATCACGAGGACATGCTGGCGACGCTGATGGCCTTCTCGCACCTGGTGATCGACGGGCTGCGCAAGCTCGATCTCGGGCTGACCGACGAGCAGGCCGAGGATTATTACTACCTCTGGCGCGTCTACGCGCTCCTCATGGGCATCCACCCGCCCGGCGCTCCGCTCGACGACAGCTTCGTTCCCCAGACGGTCGAGGACGCGGCGCAGTTCTACGCCTCCTACACGCGCCGCCAGTTCACGGGGCCGGAGGAGAACCCGAGCGGCGTCCTCCTGACGCAGGACAACGTCGACATGATCGTGAGCCTCCTCCCCACGCCCCTCCGGCACACCGACCTCCAGGTCGCGCCGCAGATCGTGATGGCCGAGCTGATGGGACCCGAGGGCATGGCCCGGGTCGGCGTCAAGCCGGTCGAGGGGCATGCGGCGCTCCGGGAGTCCCTCCACCTCGCCCTCTGCGCGGAGCAGACGGTGGCCGGCGCGGCGCCCTGCGGCTTGGTCGAGAGTCTCAGCCGGCATCTGTTCGACAAGATGATCGATTCGAGCCGGGGAGGGGCCGTGCAGTTCATCGTCCCGGGCTCGGTCGCGGATCTGCGCGGCGCGGGGCTCGCTTGAAGGGAGAACCACGATGAGCTCGATCGACTGGAGCCAATGGATCAATTTCAAGGACTACACGCCGCTCGAGCTGTTCCTCTTCGCCGGCGGCTGTTCGCTGTGGGTGGTCGTCTACTGCATCTTCATCAAGAACATCTTCACCAAGCAGTACCTCGAGATGCCGGTCTTCGCCGGATGCGCCGACATCGGCTGGGAGTTCACCTGGAGCTTCCTGGCGGCGACCAACATGGGCCTCCTGCTGGAGAGGACCTATCAGGTCTGGTTCTTGACCGACATCCTGATTTTCTATGGTCTCTTGCGATACGGCTGGAAACAGCTCACGTTCGAGAGGGGCCGCGGCTTCTACGTGCCGGCGTGCATTTTCGCGACCGTCGCCTGGGTCGCCGGGGTCTACGCCATGCACGTTTCGGGTCTCGACGAGCCGATCGGGGCGACCTCGGCGTATCTCGATCAGCTCTGCATCTCGTTCCTGTACATTCCGCTCCTGCTGCGCCAGAAGAGCCTGGAAAACTTTTCGTTCTCGGCCGCGTGGTTGCGCACGATCGGCACCGGCATGAACACGGTGTTCATGAACATCCATTATCCGGACAACTACTTCCTGCGCTTCATCGCGACCCTCGCGACGACGCTCGACTTCACCTATGTCTATCTGTTCTGGCGGATGCGGAGGGAGCTCGGCCAGTCGGCTCAGGATGCGGAGCGGATGGCGTCGAGCAGCGTGCAGGCCGCCTGAAGGTCCGGGGTCTCCCGGCCCTCGGTGAATCTCCCCTCGACGCCGGCGAGGAGGCGGGCGGCCTCCTCGCTCCATCCCTCCCCGTGCCACAGACGGGCCAGATCGAGGACGGCCCGCAGCTCCAGGGCTAGGCTCCCGGCATGGCGGGCGGTGGAGAGGGCTCTCTGGAGCTTGTCCTCGGATTTCTGGAGGACGCCCTGCAACCGGTGGACCTCCGGCTCCCAGAAGCGCTCGTCGCGGCGGTCGAGCGACTCCAACGCCTCCGCCAGAAGCGGCTCCGCCTCTGCCGGCCGGCCGCGGTCGATGAGGACCTCGGCGATCCAGGACAGGAACATCGGAGCGTGCAGCTCCTGCTCGTGGACCTTGCGGATCGTCGCGAGCCCGTCGAGCGCCTGCCGGATCTGCTCGTCCGCCTCGTCCGGCGTCGCGGCCAGGGCCGCTCCGGTCAGGCCGAGGAAGAAGCTGCTGTGCGCCTGGAAGAAGTGGAACCCCTGCTCCTGGCAATGGTCGTAGAGGCTCTGGGCATAGCGGTGCGCCGCGGCCTCCTCGCGCCGGAAGTGGTGGAGGAACGCCAGGAGCAGATAGGCGATCGCCAGGCTGGGCGGATGGCCCAGCTTCCGCGCGAAGTCCAGAGCCTCGTTCGAGCGCTCCAGCCCCTGGTCCGGCAGGCCGTGGAACCAGAGGTTCTGGCCCAGCTCGCAGAGCGCCAGGATCCGCGGATCCCAGCCCATCCAGTCGAGGAGGGGATGCTCCAGGTCGGCCGGATACAGCTGAAGGACCCGCTCGTGGGCGCGGAGAGCGGTCGTCAGGTCTCCCGCATAGAAATGCGAGGAGGCGACCGCCTGGACGGCGTAGACCAGGAACCCTAGATCCTGGCCTGAGCCAGAGCGGGCCTCGCCGGCCTGGACCATCTGGAGGGCCAGGGTCCGGGACGTGCGGATCTCGCCGCGAGTGTTGTAGAAGCCCCAGAGGAGCAGCTGGATCTCCTTGGGGACCTCGCCGGCGTTCCGGCCGAGCTCCAGGACGCGATCGAACGTCGCCTTGACCTCGGCCTGGGAGTGCCCCCGGTCCATCACCAGGGCGGGCCCGAGAGCGAGCTGGATCTCCAGCTCGCGGCGGTCGCGCTCCGCCGAGGGGGGGAGCGCGCGGAGGCAGGCGAGCCCCTCCTGGAGGTGCTTGATCCCTTCGATGTTGGCGAACCGCCGCAGCGCGCTCTGGCCCGCCCGCATCCAGCAGGCGCTCGCCTGGTCGAGCTGCCGGGCCTGGGTGTAGTGGTGCGCCAGGAGCTCCGGCTGGGCCGCCGCGATCTCCGGGAAGCGCTCCTCCAAGGCCTCGGCGACCCTCTGGTGGAGGCGCTGGAGGTCCCGCGCCAGCAGCAGCTCGCGGGCCGCGTCCTGGATCAGCGCGTGCTTGAACAGATATTGGCTGCGCGCGCCGACCCCCTTGCGGTAGACCAGCTCGGCCTGGACGAGACGGTCGAGCTCCCGCTGCAACGTGGCCGGATCGAACGGCGAGACCGCGGAGATCAGCTCGAACGAGAAGACCCGGCCGATCACCGCCGCGAGCTGGGCGACCTCCTTGGCCTGTCCCAACCGGTCGAGGCGCGCGGTCAGGGAATCGCGGAGGAGGCTCGGGATGCCGATGATCCCCGAATCGTCCGACTCGACGGCGCTCTTGGTCAGCTCCTCGACGAAGAGCGGGATGCCGTCCGCCTTCGCGATGATCTGCCGCCGGACGTCCGGAGGCAGCCGGCGGGCCCGCCCCCCACCAAATCGATCGATCCGGCTGATCAGCTCCTCGGCCTCCGCATCCGTCAGGCGGCCGAGGCTGAGCTGCGTCCAGTGGGAGCGGTAGGGCCAGGGGATCTGGAACTCCAGGCGGAAGGTGAGGATCAGCAGGAGCGGCGTCCGTCCCAGGGCTTCGAGCAGCTCCCCAATCCATGCCAGGGTGGACGGATCGAGCCAGTGGAGGTCTTCGACGACCAGCACGCCGGGCTGGTTCTCCGCGGCTTGCAGGAAGAGCTGGACGAGGGCTTCGAGCGTCTTCTTCCGCTGCGCCTCCGGGGAGAGCGCGAGCGGCGGCAGGTGCTCGGGGAGCGGCAGGGAGAGCAGAGCGGCGAACAGCGGCAGGGTCTCGGCGACCGGCAGGTCGTGTCGGCGCAGCAGGTCCTCCAGATGGGCGAGCTCCTCCTCCGGCGACGCGGCCGGTTGCAGCCACTGCCGTTGCAGGAGGTCGATCACCGGGAAGAACGGCGAGCTCCCGGCGTAGGCCGATCCGTAGCAGGCCAGCCACCAGGGGCCGCGGTCCGTCAGCCGCTCGCGGAACGTGCGGAGGAGGCGCGACTTGCCGATCCCGGCCTCGCCGCCGACCAGAAGGGCCTGCCCCTCGCCGGCCTGGGTCATCTGCCAGCGTTGCAGGACGAGGTCGATCTCCCGCTCCCTGCCGACGAGCGGCGTGAGCGCGATCGGCGTCTTGTCGAACGCCTCCAGCGGCGCCGACACCTGCCAGGCGGCCACCGGGCCCGCGAACCCCGGGAGCTGCACGGACGGCAGGGCTTCCGTCGCGAAGCTCTTGACGATCATGCGCTGCGTCGCTTCGCTCGCGAGCACGCCGTGCGCCGGGGCCAGGCTCTGCAGGCCGGTCGCCAGGTCGAGCGTCGGCCCCAGCGCCAGGTGCTCCGACTGCCGGGGGTCCTTCGAGACGATCGCGGGACCGCTGTGCACGCCGGCCCGCAGCGCAAGCCGGAAGGAGCGCCCCTGCGCCCATCCGGCCCGCCCCACCCGCGCCACCAGCTCGCGCGCCGCCCGGACCGCCCGCTGGGCATCGTCGCCGTGCGCCGTGGGATAGCCGAAGTAGATCCAGAGGAGATGCCCCAGCGTCGTCCCCAGATACCCCTCGAACCGGGTGGCCACCTCCTGCGCGAGGCTCCGCAGCTCCGGCATCGCCTCCGACAGGTTCTCCAGGCCGGGCGAGCTGAGCTCGCCGGAGCTGTCCTGGATCTCGACCAGCCCGCAGCAGACCACCGAGACCTGGCGCTTCTCGTTGGTCCCCAGGAGGAGCTCCACGGCGAGGGCCGTGGGCTCGGTCCAGGACCGGGAGCCGGGAGGCCGCGGACCTTCGGCGACGGTGACCCCGAGCGCGTCTTCGGCGGAGCCCGCGAGGAGCGACGACCGGGCGCCGGTCGCGCCGCTCGCTTCGCGGCCGAGCCGGAACGCCAGGCTCTCGAGCGCCGCGGCGACCTCCCGCGTCTCTTGGGGGCGCTGCTGCGGGTCCTTCTGCAGGAGCTGGTCGATCAGATCGGAGAGCTCCGGAGGAGCCGCGGGCTGCAGCTCGCGGACCGGCGCCTGCCGCAGCCCGCAGATCCGGCTCACCGTCACCGGGATGCTCGCGCCGCGGAAGGGCGCGGTCCCGGTGACCATCTCGTACAGCAGGGCGCCGAACGAGAAGAGGTCGGACCGGTGATCGACCGGCTGGCCGAGCACCTGCTCCGGCGACATGGCGTAGGGAGTGCCGAGGATCATGCCGGGCTGCGAGATCATCGGATCGCCGCCCTCCTCGGGATGCACGAGCTTCGCGAGGCCGAAGTCGAGGATCTTCGCGCGGCCGGCCTCCGTCACCATGATGTTGCCGGTCTTCAGGTCGCGGTGGACGATCCCGTGCGCATGCGCCTCGGCGAGCCCGCCGGCGATCTCCTGCCCCAGGCGGAGCGCCCGGGCGAGAGGGAGCGGGCGCTCTTCGAGCAGGCTCCGCAGCGTCCGGCCGAGGACCAGCTCCATGACCATCCAGTCGCCGTCCTCGTTTTCGACGAGGTCATAGATGTGGACGATGGCCGGATGGTTGAGGCGGGCGCCGGCCGTCGCCTCCTGCCGGAACCGCTCCCGGATCTTGGGATTGTGCAGGGCCTCCGCCAGGATCTGTTTGATCGCCACCGGCCGCTTGAGACGCTCGTCCCAAGCGCGCCAGACCATGCCCATCCCTCCCGCCCCGAGAGGCTCTTCCAGGCGGTACGGACCAACCCGCCGGGTCTTCCCCTTCTGCCCCTTCTGGACATCCTGCGAGGTCATCGTCGATTTCATCCGCGAGGTGAGCATTCTACAACGAGGAGGCCCTCACCCCCCGGCCGGCCGCGGGTGAGGGCCCATAGCCACTCAGGAATATCTCCACCTGTGCTAGAGTTTTCGTCACAGGCTTTACGCAGTCCGATTCATGTCCGGCCGAGGAGGGGAAGCATGCCCTGCCGCCGTCGTTCGATCGTTGCATTCTTGGTCCTTTCCCTGATCTGCGCCCTGCCTGTCTTCGGCGCTCCCCGCAAGGCCAAGGTGGTCCGCGTCCCCAAGGACAGCAAGGACCTCCCGACGGCGATCCGCCTGGTCAAGGACGGCGACGTCATCGAGCTGGCGCAGGGGACCTACAAGGCGCCGGTCAACGGCTTCATCATCCAGAACCTCGGCAAGGCCTTCACCATCCGGGCCGCGGCGAACGCGGCGGTGGCCCTCGACGGCCAGGGGAAGCCGATCCTGCGCTTCAAGAACGGCAACCGCTCGCGCGGCAAGCGGGTCACCTTCGAGCGGCTCACCTTCCAGAACGGCGCCTCGACGAGCGAGGGGGAGGGCGGCGCCGTCACTCTGACCGCCGCCGAGGCACGCTTCGTCGACTGCAAGTTCTTGAACAACACCGCGACCGGCCGCACCACCGGCGGCGGCGCCGTGCGGGTCCTCGCCGGCAGCGACGCCACCTTCGTGCGCAGCGAGATGCGCGGCAACTCCTCCGCCAACCGCGGCGGCGCGCTCGAGATCCTCTCCTCCACGGTCGCCATCGAGGGCGGCTCCTTCATCGAGAACCGGACGAACCCGGTGGGCCACAAGCCCACCTCCTCCGGCGGAGCCATCTACGTGCTGGACGGCACGCTCCGCGTCTCCGACGCCCGGTTCGAGCGCAACCAGGCGGGCTGGGTCGGCGGCGCGATCTACGCCTTCGGCCACTGGACCGATCCCGTGGAGGTGCCGAAATCCGACGTCACCATCGTCCGCTCGACCTTTCTGGAGAACGCGGCGGTCAGCGATCCGTGCTGCCGCGCGGCCGGCGTCACCCAGGGGGGCGCGATCCATGTCGAGAACCAGACCACCCTGCGCCTCCAGTACTCCGAGATCCTGAGGAACCGCGCGAAGCTGGGCGGCGCCATCGACAACTACCGGGGCGTGGTCGAGGTGACCGGCTCGATCTTCCAGTGGAACCAGGCGATCGAGGGAACGGCGCTGGGCTCGGGCGGCGCCATCTTCGCCGCCTCCAACGAGACCGGCGCCGACGGCGCGATCAACCGCCGCCCGGCGTTCCTCTCGATCGCCGACACCCTCGTCCAGGGGGGCACGGGCCAGCCCGCGGCGAGCTCGGGCGGCTGCGTGACCGCCGGCGGAGACGTCTCGCGGGCCTATGGCGAGAACGGTGCGATCCAGATGGGCACGGTGGAGGAGAACCGCGCGCGGATCGAGGTCCGGCGGTCCGTCCTGGCCGACTGTGACGTGCAGCGGGATCCGGCGGTCGGCGGCGGCTTCGGCGGCGCTCTCCAGGCCAACCTCGCCAACCTCCTCCTGGAGGACTCCATGGTCCTCGAGTCCGATGCCCGCGGCGAAGGGGCCGGAGGGGGCGGTGTGTCGATCCAGGGCGAATCCCTGGCCACGATCACGCGCACGGCCTTCGCCCGCAATACGGCGGAGCGCTGGGGGGGCGCCCTCTTCGTCGGAGGCTCCACGATCCAGGTGAGCCAGAGCCAGTTCTTCGGCAACGACGTCCGCCCGGGCGTCCGCGAATCGCTCAGCGACTCGCGGGGCGCCGCCCTCTACACGATCCCACAACTCCTGGCGCAGCGGCCGCGCAACGTCGGCGGCACCGTGACCGACTCGATCTTCAGCGAAAACGCCGGGCTGGCGGTGTTGGACGTCGAGCCAACCTCGGGACCGATCAACGACATGCGGTACGACCGCAACCAGTTCTTCGAGACGGCGTTCTCCGACAAGGTGTATGTCAATTCGCTGTCCGCTCCAGAGGGCGCGAGCGTCACCACGCTGAACCGCCTGGTGGTCGACCGGGGGAGCCGCGGGATCACCGACAAGAGCATCGTCGACAACGTGCGCCTGTTCGCGCCGCCGGTGGCAGGAACTTTGCGAGCCGCTCCTGCCGTGGTGGGGACGGGAGCGCCGGCAGCGGCCGGAAGCTACCTCCACTTCGCGTGGAGCGGCCGGTCGGCCGCCCTGAACGGGCAGGCCCTCCCGGCGCGCAGCGGAATCACGCCGGCCGGCCCTGGAACCCACGCGCTGGTGATCGACGGCCAGACCGTCGCGACCGTCACGCTCGGCAGCGCCACGTGCGCCAACGGAGCCGTCTGCCTGGCCGGAGGCCGCTTCGAGGTCCGTGTCCAGGGGGCGCGTCTGCTGACCCGCGAAGCGGACACTGCCTTCTTCTCCCTGCCCGGCGGAGCGACCCTCGCCGTGCAGGTGCTCGACCAGAATGACAAAAATGGTCACTTCTGGGTCCTTCAGAGTGTGTCAAATGTGTCAGGTCTGTCCGCTCTGTCCGGGCACACCCTCGAAATCACTGACGCGGCGACCGGAGCGACCCGGACCTGGGATCTCCCAGCGGGCGGCAACGACACAAAGGTGGATCGGCGGGCGTTTCCGGCGCTCTGATCTCTCGCTGCGCGGTCGAGGCGCGAGGTGGGCATGATCTTTGCTATTTTCCTCTTTCGACAGGACGAGATGTGGTCGCAAGGAGGGAAACTCATGGATCATCCCGTCACCGAAGAGAGCCTGAAGAGATTTGCCACCGGAAATTCAACCCGTCAGGAGAATCGTTCGGTCGTTGCCCATCTGCTGAAGAGGTGCGCCGACTGCGCGCAGCAGGTCCGGGAGAGTGTCCGCCCCGAGATCCCGGAGGACGCCTATGAAGGAGTCCTGTCGAAGCTGAACGGCGAGCGGACGTTGCGCCGTGGCAGTTGGGCCAAGCTGCTGCCCTTCGAGAAGCCGGCCGCGAGCGCGCCGCAGGTCCCGCAGCGGTCGCTGGCCCGGTGACCGGGAGATCTTTTTAAGCTACGGTCCACCCGTCCGGGTGGGCCATCGCCCTTCTCTCTGCGGTAGGATGCGGCCTATATGGCGCACCTGGTCCTGAACGACGTCGATCCCAGAGTCATCGAAGAGCTCCGCCGCCGCGCCGACCCGAGCGGGCGGGAGATCGCGGACGAGGCGAAGATCGTCCTGGAGGAAGCGCTCGGCTTGTCGCGGACGCGCGCCCTGCGCGAAGCGCAGCGCATCCGGACCGAGCTTGGAGGCCCCTTCTCCGACAGCGCGGAGATCCTGCGCGAAGGGCGGGACGGCTGATGATCAAGCGCTACGTCGTCGACGCCAGCGTAGCCGCCAAGTGGTACTTCCGGGAAGAGCACTCCGACCGCGCCGACATCCTCCTGGCGCAGGAGAACGAGATCCTGGCCCCGGGCCTCCTGGTCGTCGAGATCGCCACCCTCGTCTCCAAGCGAGCCCGCCGCGGCGAGATCAGCGAAATCCTCGCCGACCGCATCGTCGCCGCCCTGCGGCAAGTCCCGCTGGAGCTCCGGCCCACCGCCGAGCTCGTCACCGCCGCCTTGCCTCTCGCCCTGCACCGCGGCCTCACCCTGCACGACGCCTTCTACGCCGCCCTCGCCGTCAAATCCGGCTGCCCCCTGGTCACCGCCGACCGCAAGCTCTACGACCTCCTCCGCGGAGGCCCGCTCGCCGACCATGCTTTGTGGATCGGGGACTTCGTCTAGAAGCCGGATCGCGAGGCCAGAGCGAGGAGATGGCCATCAACATCCTCAATGAGCTTGCACGGCTTCTCGAACAAGAGCGGGATGACCTGCTCCTGCGGTGGCGCGACCAAGTCCGGAGCCTCCCCTCGGCGCGGGACCTCGACACGCCGACCCTCAACGATCACATTCCGTATCTCCTGGCCGAGCTCGAGACCGCCCTTCGATCCGGGTCGGACGAGACGATCGCACAAGTCCTTCTCGACGGCAGTCCGCCCGCGCACGGCTTGCAACGGGTCAAAGACACGTTCGATATCGAGGAGGTCGTTGCCGAGTACAACATCCTGCGAGGCTGCATTCACGACCTGGCCGACAGGAACGGGTTGAGCCTCCAAGGGAGGCCGTTCCACGTCCTCAACCTTGTCCTGGATGGAGCGATCGGATCGGCCGTGCAGGCGTTCGCCACCCAACAGGCGCTCGAGGTCCGGCACCGCCGGGAGGAGTACCTGACGTTCGTGGCCCACGACCTGCGCACTCCCCTGAATGCCATTTCACTTGCCGCGCGGGTGCTCGAGAGGCTTCTGTCTCCGGACCGTTTCGAAACGCCGCACGCGACACAGATGTTGAAGGCGCTGAACCGGAACGTGCAACACCTTCAGTCTTTGGTCGGCAAGGTCCTCGAAGAAAACTCGAATCTGGAGACGGAAGTTGGCCTCAAGCTGGAGCGTCGGGAGTTCGATCTGTGGCCTTTGGTTGAGGCCCTTGTTCACGACCTCCACCCAGTAGCCGGGACAGGCACGACGCGCCTGACGAACGCCGTGCCCGAGGATTTCGTCGTCTACGCCGACGCCAGCTTGTTACGGCGGGTCTTTCAGAACCTGATCGCCAACGCCATCTCCTACACGCCGCGCGGGGAGGTCGTCATCGGTGCGCGGCAGGGGAGCGAGGCCGGCACCGCCGAATGTTTCGTCCGCGACAACGGCGAGGGGATACCGGAGGACCGCAGCGAAACTGTGTTCGACAAGCATGAGACGGATCTCGAGAAGCCGGGAGGGCTGGGCCTCGGTCTCGCCATCGTCAAGACATTCGTCGAGGCTCACGATGGAACAGTGACTCTGGAGACCGAGCTCGGTGTCGGCTCGACATTCCGGTTTACCCTCCCCGGACAGCGTGGCTTTGGCGACGACAGGGAGCATTGACGCGATAGAGCCCGAGCCTCCCGGGCAGTTGCCCGAGCCTCCCGGGAAGATGCCCGAGCCTCCCGGGCAGTTGCCCGTGGCTCTCGGGAAGTTTCCCTAGCCTCTCGGGCTCTTACCCTTTGAACATGTACTTTTACCCGCGGCTCTCGGGAAACTTCCCGCGAGGCTCGGGAAACTTCCTTAGGCGCATGGGCTCTTACCCGGTGAGCGAATACTTCAAGCTGTGTTCCCTGCCAATCGTACAGGAGGCTCATCTGCCGATGATGGCCGACCGTGCTCACGCACCTTGGCACTCATCCAGGAAAAGGCGTCACTGCAAGACGAGCTGCGGATGAGGCGGGCCGAGCTCGGCGACGCACCGGCCGCCCACCTCACTCCGGAGCTTCGAACCGCAGCTCCGGCCGATGCTGCGCCCGGCGCAAATAGTCCGCGACCGCCGTGACGAGACCCAGGCCCGCCCGTTCGGATACGATCGCTTGTTGCAAGAACGACAGCGCCGCCATCGCCTCGCGATGGATCTGCAGCGACGTGAAAATCGGCAGCATCTCTCCCGCCAGGCGCTTCAGCTCCGCCGTCCTCCCATGCTCGGCGTACAAAGCCGCCAGCTCCAGGCTCACCAGGGCCGTATCGTAGGGGATGCCCTCCGCCAGAAAGCCATCCCGCACCGTCAGGTAAAGCGACTCGGCCAGCTCCACCTTACCCACCCCCCGAAGAATCCGCGCCCGCACCCACCTCCGCCGGTTCCGTACCCACGGCTCCGCAAAGTCCCGATACAACGCCCGCGTCTCCCCATAAGCCCGCCGCGCCTCCGGAATGCGGCCACTCTCGGTGAGGTAAAAGACCAAGTTGTGCTGGGCGCACATCTTGAGGCGCGGCTCCTGCTCCGCATCGATCAGGGGCACCGCCCGGGTGAGGACCGAGATCGCCTCATCGGTCTCCCCTGCGAAATAGTGCACGGTGGAGAGGTTGACCAGAGACCGGCCGGCTCGATGGAGGTCATCAGCGGTCCGAAACAGCTCTTCTGCCCGCCGGAAGAGGGCGAAAGCCTCGGAGAACCGGCGCTGATCGCGGCGGAGAGAGCCCTCCAAATCCAGAAGTATGGCCTCTTCGCAAGAGTCCTGGGTCCCGCGCCGGAGGTGGCTGTACGCGGAAGCAAAGGCCTGCTCGGCGCCGTGGAGGTCGGAGCGTACCCGCCGCGCGTTGGCCAGATACCCCAGCGACCGGGCTCGCAGATCCTCGAGACTCTCCGAACCGTAGACGTTGGCATCAAGCTGATCGGCGAGGAGCAGAGCCAAGCCGGCCAAAGCCTCCGCCACCTCGGCATCCTGCGTCGCCGCGGCCAGACTCCGCTCAATCAGAAGCTCCAGCACGCCCCAGGTCCGAAACCGAGGATCGGAGGACACCAAGGAGACTCGGGCTCCTATCGGCCGCCGGAGGAGCTCGACGAACAGCTCCGGAGCCTCCGTGCGTTCCTGCGCGAGAGCGGCGGCGAAACCGAGCGTCCGATGATCGCGAGGCAGCGGAGGCGTCGGCGGGATCGACTCGGACCCAGGGAGGCCCCCTGGCCGGCGCGGAGGACCGCTCTTGAGCCGCTTCCGGCACCGCTCGCAGTCGCACAAGTGGAGAAGGATCGCGCGTGTCTCGTCGCCCTGATCGAGAAGAAAAGCTTCCAGGCGTAGGTCCGTCGGATGTCTCTTCACAACTCCCTCCCTCGTGAA
>Ga0126309_10000175_pt1 | contig 21643 bp, 22 predicted proteins | sample Plot56_FD_92541 | JGI IMG/M metagenome (GOLD analysis project Ga0126309, IMG submission 92541) | Serpentine soil microbial communities from UC McLaughlin Reserve, CA, USA - Plot56 | ecosystem: Environmental > Terrestrial > Soil > Grasslands | place: USA: UC McLaughlin Reserve, Lake County...
AGGGAGAGGTTCCGTTCGGTAGGACGGCTTCGCTGGTGCTGCTGTTCGTGGCGACGGCGGCCGTCGCCTATGTCTCGGAGGCGTTCGTCGGGGCCATAGAGCCCCTGACCGAGGACTACGGGATCTCCGAGCTCTTCGTCGGGGTCATCCTCGTCCCGATCGTGGGCAACATCGCCGAGCATGTCGTGGGCGTCCAGATCGCCTACAAGAACGACATGGACTTCTCGATGGGGATCTCACTCGGCTCCTCCATCCAGGTCGCCCTGCTCGTCACCCCCATCCTCGTCTTCCTCGGACCCCTGCTCGGCAGCCCCCTGCGCCTGATCTTCACCCCCCTGGAGCTCGGCGCCCTCGGGGCCGCCGTGGTCGTAACAGGCTTCGTCGCCCTGGACGGTAAGTCCAACTGGCTCGAAGGCGCGATGCTCTGCGGCGTCTACGTTATCGCCGCATTGGCTTTCTTCTTCTCGTGAGAAGGCTTCAGGTTACAGGTGTCGGGTACTCTGGTCTGCTGCGGCCCTCAAGGCCTTCCCGAAACCAACCACTGTGTCCTCCCAGCGCGGCAGGCGAGAGGTGCGGCGCCTTGCGGCGGCGGACATCTTTGCCCTGAGCGTGGGGTCCTCGAGTAGAAGATCCAGGGCCGCACAGAGCGCGTCCTTGTCGTCCGGCTGGACCAGAACCGCGGCCTCTCGGCCGACGATGTCGGGTACAGGGCCGGTGGCACAGGCTACTATCGGCAGGCCGAAGGCGAGTGCCTCGGCGTAGACGATCCCGTATCCCTCGTAGCGCGAGGGCAAGACGAAGAGATCTGCCGCTGCGTAGGAGGCACCGAGCGACGCGTCGTCCACGCGTCCTGATACGATGATGGAGCCCCGCGGTGCGGCGTCGATGGCCGCCCTGACCCGTGCCGTGTAATCGGGGTTCGCGTCCGTCTCCCCGATCAGCTCGAGCACCGCACCCTTACGCCTGCGCAGTGCCCACGCTTCGACCAGGGTCAGTATCCCCTTGCGTGGTATCCACTGCGCGACGCAGAGGGCGCGCACGGGACCGTCTCCAGCAGCGTGGGATCTATAGCCGGCCAGAATGCCGTCGAAGCCTGGTGGCACGACGTGGACACGTTCGGGAGAGACGCCCCGGCTCTGAAGCACGTTCTTTCCGTGGTCGCTTACGGCGACGAACCGGTCCGCGCGCAGCAGAGCCTCCTCATAGTACCGCTCGCGGGGTACGGTCTCTGGCCCTGACTCGTTGGCGGCGACGCTCGGCAGTTCGTGGACCAATGCCACGACAGGCCACCGGGACAGCCAGCGGTCCAGATGCGGGGCGACCGCGATGCGGGCGAGGGCGTCGATTACTATCGTGTCGAACCTGGAGGCGTCGAACGTGGAGCCGAGTCGTGAGGCGGCTGTTCGTTGCTCGTCGGGCGATGCTCCACCGGCCACGACCTCTTCGATCTCGAAACCCCTCTGGCGCAGGCCGGAGATCACCCGCGCGTTGTACAGGTAGCCCCCGGTCTTGCGGCCCGTATCCCCCACCGTGATGAAGGCGACGCGCAGGATGACCTCTTCAGGAGAGCGCGTCTTCGCGGGCGGCGTAGGCGTCGGGGGACTCCCAGATGCGCACCGCAAGCGAGTCGAGTCCTCGGCCACGGAGGGACTGTGCCAGCTCTTCCCAACAGTAGGCGGCCACCGCCTCGGCCGTCGTGTTGACTTCCGCCAGGCCGGGGACGTCGTTCAGGTCTCGATAGTGCATGGAGCCAGCCAGACCCTCTACAGCCTGGCCCAGTTCGCCTATGTCGTAGAGCGTGCCGTCGTCTCCTAGATGCTGGCCGCGCAAGATCACCTCCATCCTGTAGGTGTGTCCGTGCGTCCGGGCCGCAGGTCCGAAGTCCCCGACGAGCCTGTGCGCGGCCTCGAACCTCGCGGCGACGTAGATCTCATACATCCTGGCCTCCTCGGAGTCCCTGGTAGGTAAAGACCACCTGAAGCGCCTCTCTCGGCCTCTCGTCGAGGAGCACGTAGGCTCCAGGAGCTTCTTCGAAGGGAATGCGATGGGAGACAAGGTCCCTCAACTTCAGCCGTTCCAGTAGTTCTAGGACCGTATCCATACGACGGTCGCGGTTCCAGCGTGGCGCAAGCTCCGGGTTCGTCCGGCCGACCTGCGAGGAACGGAGCCTCACCCTTCCCCGGTGGAAATGTCCCCCGAGCGCGAGCGTGACGGGTTTGGTGCCGTACCACGATGCCACGACGACCGTTCCCTCGGTCGCCACGGCATCTATCGCGCCCTGCAAAGCAGCCCCGGAACCGCTGGCCTCGATAGCCACGTCAGCCCCCCGCCCGCCCGTGATCTCTGTGATACGTGCGTTCAGTCTTGCTGGTTCGAACGCTCCGTCAGCGCCCGCTGCGAGCGCCAGTCTGCGGCGCTCCTCGAGAGGGTCGACCACGAGTACCTGTCCCGCGCCGGCAAGGTTCAGGAGCAGGGCCACGAGGAGTCCGACGACACCCTGGCCGAAGATAAGGGCCGTCTCACCGAGTCGCACGGGCGTATCGTGGACGATGTTCAGGGCGGTTTCGAGGTTGGCGGCGAACACACCAAGTTCGGGGTCGAGGTCGTCAGGGAGTCGCACGAGCATCTGTGCGGGGACGAGGAAGATGTCCTGGTGCGGATGGTGGACGAAGACGGGATCTCCGGGAGAGAGGTGGTCGACGTCTGAACCTGTGTCGAGAATACGTCCTGCGGCGGCGTAGCCATATTTGATGGGGAATGCGTAGCTCCCTGCGAGGTTGGGCAGATCCAATCGGAGATCCTGCGGGACCTCTCCGCGGTAGACGAGCATCTCCGTGCCCGCGCTCACGGCCGAGGCGAGGGTCTCGACGCGTACCTCTCCGGGTCCGGGAGGCGGTACCGTCTCCCGGCGAAACTCCGCCGTGCGTGGGGCGGTAAACCAGAGGGCCCTGGCCTTCAGTTCATCCCCGATCCGGGATGCCATCGGGGTATTCGACGCGTCCGCTGAGGATCAGATCCACCCCGTAAGGTTCCACCGCGGCGTCGGCGAGAGTGAGGGACCGGGACAGGTCGCGGATACCGAGGTCGCCGATGGCTTCTATGCCGTCGCCCAGGATCTTGGGCGCAATGCACACGGCGAGCCTGTCGACCAACCCGGCCCTGAAGAAGCCCGTGATCAAGGTGGCTCCTCCCTCCACCATCGCCGACCCGATGCCCAACGCCACCAACTCCCCAAGCAGGGTCGCGAGGTCGACACGACCGTCGAGGTCGCAAGGCAGGTCGAGGACGGTGGCGCCCAGAGAGCGGACCCTCTCGCGGTGTTCGGCAGGCGCGCGGTCCGTGACGGCGAGCACCGTGCCCGAGGCCGCGCCGTCAGCGAGCACGGCGGCGTCGGGGGGCGTGCGCAGGGTGCTGTCGACGATAACGCGCAGGGGGCTCGCGCCGGGGACGTGGCGAACCGTCAGGCGGGGGTCGTCGTTGCAGACCGTGCCGGCGCCGACGAGGACGGCGTCGTGGGCGGCGCGCATCTCGTGGGCGAAGCGCAGGGAGTCGGGGCAGCTGATCCACCTGGATTCCCCCGTCGCGGTCGCCACGCGCCCGTCGAGCGTCTGCGCGTAGCTCACGGTGACGGAAGGGCGCGTCGGGCCCTCTCCACCGGCCGAAGGATGCTGCTCCTCTCCTATCATGAGGCCTCATTCGCCGGGCCACCAGCGGGCAGTATGCCAGGCAGGCCTCCGGGCAAGACCGAGGCACGGAAGAGGTGTCCCATCTTCTCCCCTTTCGTCCGCAGGTACCTCATTCTACTATAGCTGACTTTTCTCACTATCCGCATACGTGTCATACCGGTCTTTACGTTCTGGCATACTGATTCGGATGGAAGCGAGCGAAAAGAAGCGATGAGCGAGGATCGTATACTCCTTGCGGACATGGTCTTCCACGGCCGCCACGGAACCCTGCAGGCCGAGCACGAGCTCGGCCAGCCTTTCATCGTTAGCGTCGAGCTGAGCCTCGACCTGCGACCCGCGGGGACCTCCGACGACCTGACGAAGACCGTGGACTACGGCGAGGTCCACCGCATGGCGCGCGACATAGTCGAGGGGCCGCCCGTGCAACTCGTCGAGACCCTGGCAGAGAGGATCGCCGCAGGGACGCTCGAAGAACATCCCGAGGTCGAAGCCGTAAAGGTGAGGGTTGCCAAGCCTCACGTGCGGCTCGGCCACACCGTACTCGCCGGCTCGGCCGTCGAGATCGTACGCCACCGTGAAGCCGGACCGCGAAGCCAGGCGACAAACCGTAGGGTATCCTCATAGAGGTAGGCGAACCGCACCTGCGGCCCGTGCGTACTAACAGATGACGTGGAGACACCCTGACCATCGTCAGGGACAAGCGGAAGGGTGGCACACGTGGTGGCGACAGGGCTCGCGGGGACCGCCTTACCCGGCTTCGACGGTAGATATAGGATCGCGGGGAACCGCCTTGGATAACGTCTTCCAACTGCCGGCCGCGGCCGAGGAGCTCCGCGCTTTTTCAGGGAGCGACGATCAGCTCGAACGTCTCACGCAGGTATGTGTGTACGACCTCATCTCCGCCTTCGGCTTGGGCAGTGTTAGTCACGGGCGCGGGGTAATGGAGTCTCTCTCGCGTATTCCGGCCCGGCGTCTGGCGCGCCAGATCCTGACCTACGACACAGTAGTCGGCCAGTCGGGCCTGAGGACGGGAGGTGCGTGGGCGTTGAAGAGGCTGTCTCACAACGCGAGGATCGAGGGCCAGGAGAACGTGCCGCGCGGGGGGCCGCTGCTCCTCGCCTCCAACCACCCTGGTCTCGCAGACGCCGTCGCCCTCTTCGCTGCGACGCCGAGGGACGACCTGCGTGTGATCGCCGCCGACCGCCCCTTCCTCGATGCCCTCCCGAATACATCGCGTTACCTTCTGACCGTCGCTCAGACCTCCGCAGGACGCTCAGGGGTGGCACGGGCGGCGGCCAGGCACCTGCGTGGTGGCGGCGCTGTGCTCACGTTCCCCGGGGGCAAGATCGAACCCGACCCGGCGGTCTTGCCCGGCGCCGTCGAGGCCCTGAATCACTGGACCTCGAGCGCCGACCTCTTCGCGCGCCTCACGCCAGGGCTCGCGGTCGTTCCCGTCGTGGTCAGCGGTGTGATCTCGCCTTCCGCCCTGCGCAACCCCCTGATCCACCTGCGCCGCCGCAGACGCGACCGCGAGTGGCTCGCCGCCACGTTCCAGCTGCTCATCCCGGCCCTGCGCGACGTGGAAGTCCTGGTCGAGTTCGGACGTCCCATCTACGCCGAATCGGGTGCCGCCATCGGCGACGCGGTGATCGAGGAGATGCGGCGGCTGATGGAGATACCGGAGAGGGTGTGACGTTGGGCACCTGGCGTCGCCGGTCGCCGCTCGTATTCCTGTTCGTCACGGTGTTCGTGGATATGATCGGGTACGGCATCGTGGTCCCCCTGTTGCCATTCTACGCGGAGCTGTACGCTTCCGGCGCATTACTCGTCGGCCTGCTTGGTTCCCTGTATGCTGCGATGCAGTTCGCCGGTGGTCCTTTCCTCGGCGGGCTCTCGGACCGCCACGGGAGACGCCCTGTCCTCCTGCTTTGCTTGCTAGGGACCTCGCTCGCCTACCTGCTGCTCGGCCTCGCCCAGACGCTCACCTTTCTCGTCCTCGCCGTCGTCCTGGCCGGCGCCACGGGTGGCACGCTTGCGACCGCCCAGGCGTACATCGCGGACAGCACAACAAAGGAAGACAGGGCGCGGGGGCTGGGCCTGATCGGGGCTGCCTTCGGCCTCGGCCTCATGGCCGGACCAGCCCTCGGCGGCCTCCTCAGCCTCCACTCACTGAGCGCGCCGGCCCTCTTCGCCTCAGCCCTCGCCTTGACCAACTTCGCCTTCGGCTACTTGACCCTTCCTGAGTCGCACCCGCCCCACCTGCGCAAGAGAGTCTCCCTCTTCCGTCTCGACCCCATTTCCCAACTGGCCCGCATACTGAAGATGAGAAACCTTCGGGCCTTGCTCGTAGCGGTGCTGCTGATCAACCTGGCTCTCGCCGGGCTCGTGAACAACTTCCCCCTCTTTTCCCACGTCCGATTCGGGTGGGGGACCACGTCAAACGCCTTCTTCTTTGCTTTCGTAGGAGTGTGCGCGGTCGTTACTCAGGGATACCTGATCGGACGCCTCCAGCCGCGCTTCGGGGAGAGCAGACTCCTCGTCGGAGGACTCGCCCTGGTCTCCCTCGACCTCGTCCTCGTGGCGCTGGTCCCTTCCGGCGTCCTGCTCTACCCGGTCGTCGGACTCCTGGCGCTCGGGATGGGGCTCGCGATCCCGAGCCTCACCGCCCTCATCTCCAACAGGACCCTGGCCGAAGCGCAGGGCAGGCTCATGGGGGGTCTGCAGGCGATCCTCAGCCTAGCCATGATCCTCGGCCCAGCCCTCGCCGGATTCGCCTTCGACTACGTTGGCATCCCCGCACCTTATCTCATCGGGGGGATGCTCAGCATCCTCGCCCTGACAGTCTCAGCGGCGGATCTACTGCCAAGGCGAAGGACCAGGGTTGTACAGAGGGCGAGGATACCAGGGTAGGCGCAGGCCGGAAAGGAGGAAGAACGTAGCCTCAACGGGCATCTCCGCGAACGACACGCTAAGGGTAGGGGTGATCGTCCTGACCGTCGGGACGGCCCTGATCCATCTCTACCTCGGCCTCCAGGGCATCCCACTCTTCGTCCTGAACGGGCTCGGGTACCTGGGCCTACTGGCAGCCCTAATCTTGCCGATACCCCGCATCTCAGAGTACCGTAACTTGGTACTCTGGGTCCTCGTCGGCTACACGGGGCTCACCATCTTCCTCTGGATACTGGTCGGGGCTCGCAACTACATCGGCTACGCCGACAAGATCATCGAGCTCGCCCTGATAGCGCTTCTTGTGCTGGAAGCCCGCAGGTCGCGACGTTGATGGGTTTCGATGTTCTCGAGGAAGATATGGAACGGAACTACTGGTCCTCCGCGTACCGGCCGGACCGAGTTTGCGCGTAGCGTTGACCCGCGTAGATGGGATACTCCAGAAGGACGATAGAGGAGATCCTGACATGGAGCGCGAGGGCTACGTTTCGGCGTCGCGACCCTTCAGAATGCTTCCTGGACTACGCTGGTGGAGCGCTGGCGGTACCTCGATGAGCTCGATTTCGACAGCGCCTGGGTCGCCGATCACTTCCTTAACCCCTTCTTTCTGTCGGCCCTTGCCGCGCGCACCGATCGTATACGCCTAGGAACAATAGTCACCAACATCTCTATGCACAACCCGGCGGTTCTGGCGAAGCAGGCTCTCACCGTGGATCACGTATCCGATGGCCGGCTGGAACTGGGCATCGGCGCCGGAGGCGCAGAGACGGACCACACGATGAGGGAAACCCTGATTGGGACCCGCTCGAACCTACCGCACGCCTGCGAGAGTACGTCGAGATCCTGGATCGGATGTTGCAAAACGAGGTGACGACATATCAAGAAGATTACTATCAGGTCAAGGGCGCGGAGATGCACCCCGCCCCGGTTCAGAGACCGCGTCCGCCCCTGACGCTCGCGGCGCTGGGGTCCAAGTCGCTAAAGATAGCGGCGAGGTACGCCAACTCCTGGAACTCTCTGGCTGACCCGGATATGTCGGTTCAGCAAGCCCTCGAAACCACCCGCTGGCGCAACGAGGTGCTCGGCATCGCGCCGACAGGCAGGCGGGTGACGGGCATGATCTTCTACCGCATCTCGGAGGGCGGAATCTCCGAGTACTGGGGTAGCTGGGACCGCATGGGATTGCTACAACAGCTCGACGCGCAGCCGTAAGGGTATCGCCGAGACTAAGGCTCCCCTGTGGTCCAGAGCCGGCTCATCTCGTCCTTGAGGGCTCTCTCCGGCGCGGGGTCGAAGGTAAGCCCGAAGCGGTCGAAGGCCGCGGCCCGCAGGTCGCAAAACAGGTCCATCTCTGCCTGCAACGCCGCGTACAGAGACTCGGGCCGGAGCGTAGAGACGGTCGCCGCCAGACGGGCCGCCGTCTCCGGGTCCGCCTTCCTCTCCAGTCGCCGGTAGCCCTCATGAGGCCGGTCGGACACCCAGTCGAGCAGGGGCAGGAGGGCATCGCTCCTGATGGTGTGGACCCCGTCGAGCGCCTCCCAGAGCTCGCCGCGCATGATCTTGCCGAAGACGTACCAGCACCAGGTCCAGAACTTCTGGTCTAATTCCAGAAGAGTCTTCGGCTGCGGGAGATCCGGTCGGAACGTCGCAGATCGGGAGATCACGCTCTCCAACGAGCCGGAGTTATCCTTGAGCACCGGAGAACCAACCCACTTGGGGCCAGGCACTACTTCGGACTCCCGATAGTACATGAGGTCGAGCTTGGCTGGCCCTGGGTACATGACTATGAAATCCCGGCTGCCTCCGGGAACGGGATCGACGGCAAAGCCGAAGAGCGGAGTGCCTATGGACCGGGCTGCGGCATCCCTTTCGTCGAACACGGCTTCGAAAGACTCATCGCGAGCAACGACATAGAGATCCACGTCGGAGTAGAAGTCCGCAGCACCGCGGGCGAGTGAGCCGCCCAGAATCATACCCACCACCCGGTCATCATCCCGAAAGTAGCCCACCGCCCGTTCCAACAGCGCGCGATGAGTGGGGAGTAATTCGAGACCAGGTACGTTATCCATCATGAGTTTTTGGCTGACCTGCTGAAGTGCTGACTTGCTGAAATGCTCTAATACCGAAGATTCGGGCCGCGGCTTATGGCCCACCAGGCGCCCCCAAAGCAGATGGCGGCGATCAGGCAGACCATCCCGAGCGTCGGGTAGGGGTTCAGGTCAGAGACGCCGAGCGTCACGTAGCGGGCCGCGTCGACGGTGTAGAAGATCGGGTTGAAGAACGTCACCACCTTGAGCACACCGGGCAACATCCCGACGGAGTAGAACACCCCGCCCAGGAACGCCAGCGGCTGGATGATGACGCTCGTGATGAGCGAGATGTGCTCTATTCTCGTCGCCAGGGCACCGACCATCGTGCCAAAAGATGAGAACGCAAAGGAGGCGAGAAGCCCGATCACCACTAGCATAAGCGGGTGTTTGATGTTCACGCCGACGAAGGGTATCCCGACGACGAAGACCCCGGCCCCCATCACCAGGCCGCGCAGCATACCGCCTAAAGAGTAGGCCAGTGTGATCTGCAGGTCGCTCATCGGGCTGATGAGCACCTCGTCTATGTAGCGCTCGCGCTTGGCGTCGAAGACCGACCAGGATGAGTTCATCTGCGAGTTGGTGATCAGGCTCATCAAGGCTATGCCGGGCAGGATGTAATCGAGGTAAGGGATGCCCTCGATCTGCTTTATACGGCCGCCGAGCGCGATCCCGAAGACCACGAGATAGAGGAGCGAGGTCAAAAGCTGCGGAACTATCGTTTGCATCCAGACCCGTGTGAAGCGCAGTATCTCGCGTGAGAGGAGGGTCTGGAAAGTTCTATCCGTGAAGATCATGGCCTATCACCTTCATGTAGACTTCCTCGACGTTCCTGGCTTCGTAGTGCTCCTTGAGCTCTTCGCTACTCCCCTGGGCCGCGATGTTGCCCCCGTTTATGAGCGCGATCTCCTCGCACAGCGCCTCGGCCTCCTCCAGGTAATGCGTAGTCAAAAGGATGGTCATCCCCCCGCGGTTAAGCTCCCTGATGTAGCCCCACAGCTTGTAGCGCAACTCGACATCTACGCCCGCCGTAGGCTCATCCAGAAACAGGACCTTAGGGTCGTGCATGAGCGCCCTGGCGAAGAGCACGCGCCGTTTCATCCCTCCCGAGAGCGTGTTGGTCCTCTGGCCACGCCTCTGTGTGAGTTCGAACCGCTCCAGCAGCTCCTCGGCCCTCTCGCGGGCTTTCTTCCTGGAGACGCCGTAGTATCCGGCGTGGAAAAGCAACGTCTCCTCGACGGTCAAGAACTTGTCCAGGTTTACTTCCTGGGGGGAGACCCCGATCATACGCCGCGCCTCCCGAAACTCCCGAAAGGCATCCTTCCCGAAGACCTCGACCGAGCCCGAATCGGGCCTGGCCAGGCTGACCACGCCGTTTATGAGCGTCGTCTTTCCTGCCCCGTTGGGTCCAAGCAACCCGAAGAACTTCCCGGCCTCGACCTCGAGCGAGACCCCGTCGAGCGCCAGAAACCTGTTGGAGTAAGTCTTCCTGAGCTTCTCTATCTTTAGCGCCGGAACCCCGTTTACGCTCAACCTATCACCGCCCCTGCGGCCTTCTCCCCGGAGAGCATCGAACCGTTTATGGAAGAGTCCTCGGTGTACTCGCCTGCGAGCACTAGGCCCGGCGTCTGTGTTCGGTTATCCGGCAACCTGGTGTGGATGCCCGGCGGCTGGGCGAACTGTCCGTAAGGGATGCGGCGGAGTGAGAGCGGCCTGAAGTCTGCGCCGGGATACCAGCGGCTCAGGTCCTCGATGCCCTTGCGGTAGAGCTCCCCATCGGGCAACTCCATCGCCGTGAGCGCCACGACGTAGAGCAGGTGGCGATCCGGCGGCGCGTACATCTCGGAGATGTTGCTCATCTCCACGGCGTTGTTCACGAATGCTCCATCCTCAGCGTTCAACAGGATCTTCTTTCCACTACCGAGCCCGTCGGTCTCGTAGTACATACATACCTCCCCCACAGATCCCTCAGGCACCGCCTCACCGGTGAGTGCTCCTGCCGCCGGCGCATCCGTGGCGACGACCACCGCGTCGGCCTCATGCTCCTCCCCAGCGACCCTGACTCCAACCACCCGCTCCCCTTCGTGCAGGAGATCCTCCACAGGGCTGTTCAGCCGGACCGTACTCTCAGGCAAGTGGGAAGCGAGCTGACGCGGTATCTCACCCATACCAAGGGCAGGAACGACCGTACGACCGGTTGCGAGCATCCTGAGGGTGAAGCGGAGGACGCGGGCGCTGGTAGCCAACTCGCGGTTCAGCATAATGCCGCCGTAGAACGGCCTGAAGAAAGAGTCTACGTACTTCTCCGAGAGGCCGGCCGTCTTCAGGTACTCGAGCGTCGATGTATCAGGACCGCCGTTTTCCTCGCCGGCACTGATCCCCACCGTAGATGTTCTCGCCACCAGATCGAGCGTGCGGAGCTTATCTCCCAAGGTGGCCGCATCGGAGAGGAGAGATGGGACGAGCGCCTTCGGGTCGCGCAGGGGGTCGGAGAGGACGCTCTTCTCTCGGCCCCTGCGGACGATCGCACCAGGGTCGAAGCCCCTGAAGTCGAGGGCCTCGTAGTCAAGGTGCCTCCCCGCTACAGGGTACGACGTAAAGTACACCTGGAAACCCCGGTCGAGCAGGAACCCGTCCTTCTCGTCGGTCCGCACGCGACCGCCGAGGTCGTCCGACGCCTCGAAGACGGCGACCTCCGCTCCGCGTTCTCTGAGTACCTTTGCACACGTGAGGCCGGCCAACCCGGCCCCAACGATAACAATCTTCATACCGGCGAGAGTGTAACGCACAACTCAGAAGATACAGTTATCGCTTTGACGAAGGGAGACTCTATTTACGGCTGTTATCGAACTCCAGCCGTACTTTGTGTTCGCCGTCGAGTTTGAGCGCGGCGGCGTAGGGCTTGCCTGCCTTGCTCCGGAAGCCTTTCATCTGTCCGGTGCGTCCCTTCGCGAGGAGCTGTTTCGCCTGGCCTTCGCTGAGGCGTTTGCCGGAGACCTGTTTCCAGATCGCGAAGTCGCATCCGCTCTTCTTCCACGTTGAGCAACTGTAGGCTTTCTTCGTCTCGACGACGGGGGCCCCGCACTTGGGGCAAGCGCCTAGCGGCTCGCGGCCGCGGGGGGGAGCCGCCAGCTTCTCCCCCTCCATCCCACGAACCTCTTCGACCAGCTTTGTAGTAAAGCCGTTTATGTCGGCCATGAAGTCGGGGCGGCGCTCCGCGCCTTTCTCCATCTTCGCGAGCCGCTCCTCCCAGCGGGCCGTGAGCTCTGGGGATGAGAGTGGACTCTCTCCTAGAAGTCCGATCAAGGATCTTCCCTTCTCTGTGGGGACGAGGGCCTTCTTCTCACGCTCGATGTAGCCTACCTTTATGAGCCGCTCTATGGTGGCTGCCCTGGTGGCCGGCGTCCCGAGGCCCGAGTCCTTCATCTGCTGCCTGAGCTCCTCGTCCTCGACGAGCTTACCCGCCGTCTCCATTGCCCCGAGCAACGCGGACTCCGAGTAGCGCGGGGGCGGCTTGGTCTCCCCCTCCTTGACACCGACCTTCGCCACGGCCCACTCCTGCCCCACTTCGATCGGTGGCAACACGGGCGGCTCTTTCTCTTTCCGTCCTCCGACCCCGTCGGGATAGAGCGCCCGCCACCCCGCCTCGAGCACGACCCGCCCCCGAGAGAGGAACGTCTCCTTTCGGACCTCGGTCACGACGGTCGTGTTCTCGAAGCGGGCCGCAGAGAAGAACACGGCCAGAAAGCGCCGGGCCACCAGGTCGTAGATCTTCGCCTCGTCCGGAGGCAGCCCACCCGAAGACTTCTTGTTAGTAGGGACGATGGCGTGGTGGTCGGTGACCTTGGAGTCGTCCACGATGCGCTTGCTGACCGGAAGCTTCTGTCCTCCGATCAACTTCTCCGCGAAAGGCGACAGGTCGGGGAGCGCCCCCGCGGCCTCGACCCTCTTTTTCAGGCCATCCACCATGTCCTTGGACAGGTAACGGCTGGAGGTGCGTGGGTAGGTGATAAGCTTTCTCTCCTCGTAGAGTGCCTGGGCGGCCCGCAACGTGCGCTCGGCCGTGAAGCCGTAGCGGGCGTTGGCGTTGCGCTGGAGCTCGGTCAGGTCATAGAGGAGCGGCGGCTTCTCGGTGGCCGTCTTCTTCTGCGCCTTGCGCACGGTCCCCGTCCCGCCACGTACCTTCTCCGCGATCCGGTTCGCGGCCTCTCGCTCGGACAGACGGTTCTGCTGGTTCTTGAACCACACCCCGTCGTAGGTGCTCCCGTCACGCGAAAAGCGGGCGTGGACGGTCCAGAACTTCTCGGGCTCGAAGTCTTGTATCTCCCTCTCGCGGTCGACGAGGAGCTTCAGGGTCGGGGTCTGCACGCGGCCCACAGAGAGCACGTTGCCAGGACGGCTGAAGCGGACCGAGTAGGCGCGGGTGGCGTTCATGCCGACGATCCAATCAGCCTCCCCGCGGCTGCGCGCCGCGTCTTCGAGGGGTTTCAGCGCAGCACCCTCACGCAAAGCGTCGAAACCCTCCCGGATCGCCTCGCGGGTCAGGGAGGAGATCCAGAGCCGCAGCACGGGCTTCTTGCAACCCGAGAGGCCATACAGGTAGGCGAAGATAAGCTCCCCCTCCCTACCCGCGTCGCAGGCGTTGACGACCTCCGTCACGGAAGAGCTCTTCATCAGCCCCTTCACCACGTTGAACTGCTCCCTGGTCTTGTAGTTCACCCTGACCTTGAAGCGATCTGGCAGGATCGGCAGGTTCTCCAGTCGCCACTTCTTGTATTCCTCGCCGTAGGCGTCAGGCGGTGCCAGCTCCACCAGGTGCCCGAGCGCCCACGTAACGGTCCAGCCTTCGCCGACCAGAGCACCCTTCTCCCCTCGATGCCTCCCCAGGGCGCCGGCTATGTCCCTACCGACGGACGGTTTTTCGGCGACAATGAGCCTCATACAGAGGAGTATACGTACAGAAGGGATGATAGCCAGATGAGATTGTCAGGAACACGAGGCTCCGCATACGTACCAGATCTTCTTATCGAACGGTAGTGAGTCTTGACTCCGCGGTGGCGGACCGAGACGCTTGCTTACCCCGCAGATGGCGCCGGCGCGGCGTGTAACCTCCGGATGGGGGTCCGGGGGCGAAGATGCGATGGGAAAAAGTAGGGAAAGGAGGAATCGCCCGAGCCCGGACCCCGTGATGGTCGACCACCGGCAGCGGTGACACGAGGTTCGGAAAAATGATCGCCGCCCGCAGCCCACATGACAAGATTGTATACACCGTGTGTGAAACCACGATGAACCTGAGATGAAATTTCTTTCATCTTGAAGTTTTCTGGTTGACGGGCTGCGTCGCTAGGGGTTTGGCGTGGAATCGAAGCGGTAACCGGCGCCGCGGACGGTCTGGATCAGGGACGGTCCATCGGGAGGATCGACCTTGTTGCGGAGGTGGCGCACGTACACATCGACCACGTTGGAGGCTGGCTCGAAGTCGTAGTCCCAGATGGCGGAGAGGATCTGCTGCCTGGAGAGGACCTGCCCGGAGTGGCGCATAAAGTACTCGAGCAGGGCGAACTCTCTGCTGGAGAGCTCTATCTTCTCATCTTCGCGCCAGGCGTGGCGCGAGAGGAGGTCTATCGTGAGGCCGTCGGTCTCTATCTGTGCCGACTCGGCCTGGCCCGAGCGTCGGGTCAATGCCCGAATGCGTGCCAGTAGCTCCTCGAACACGAAAGGCTTGGTCAAGTAGTCGTCAGCTCCTGCGTCGAGGGCGCCCACCTTGTTGCGCGTGTCATCGCGGGCCGTAAGCATCAGGACCGGAAGGTCGGGAAGTCGGAGACGGATGCGCCTTAGCACCTCGCGGCCGTCGAGCCGGGGCAGCGAGATATCCAGGAGAACCAGATCCACCGGCTCGTCCACGGCCAGCCGGGTACCCTCCTCCCCGTCGTACGCGCAGGTGTTGAGGATCAAGGTCCAGGTATACCGGAGTCGGAACTTCCCCACGTCTTCGACCGCTTCTACCGGCTGGCCGGAGTCGAGGAGCCGGGCAGCGGCCTCGGTCTCTCGATAGCGCAGACCATAGCCGAAGCCCATGGCGGACGCATCGAGGCCGAGAGCCAGCCAGGAGAGGGAACTCGCATGTCATTCATCCTCCCCTTGCTGCAGGAAGAGAGCAATGTAAGCTAGTCAGCCTGCTCCGGCTTCGCCTTCGCTTGTCAGCACCTCAGCACGCGCCCTGTCGGGCGCTTGTCAGCATTTCAGCTGGTCGGCACTTTAGCTTTTTGTTTCGCTGAAAGTCGGTCTTGTATAGTCTCGGACGAAGCTCGTGCTCAGAGTTCGTGCAGCTCGCCGGAGAGCATCTTGGTATCGCTTGCGCGGGGGTCTTTGTCATGCTCGGCGGTTACGCCCACTTTGGGATAGGAACCGGCGAAATCCGGGGCGTTGAGCTTTACGTTGACCCGGCCGCTCTGTCCGACCGTAAAGCTCCCTGCGCTGACGCGGTCATCGCCCTCGACGAGCCAGAGCTCGTAGTACTGTTCGCTCTTGCAGGGTGGCAATCCCCATGCTTCGAGGTGCATCTCCATGTTCTCGCCGGTGCCCTGGATGCTCACCTCGCCGCCCGCCTCAGGGGCGCGGTCGGTGGGGCTCAGGTTCGCCGAGGCCAGTGCCCTGCCGCCGAAGAGATCTGGAGTGAGGATCACCGCGAGCACCGCGAGTATACAGAAGGCCGCGGCGACCGCAGCCGCCCAGGTCGGAACCCCTCGACTGGCTTCACCCCGAGACATCCGGGCCACGACCCGGGCTTTGAGGTCCGGCGGCGGCGTCTCGGTATTGTATGCGAGGGCGGCGAGGCGTTCGTGGGCAAGCCGTAGCTCTTGGGCCTCCTCCCTGCAACTTGCGCACTCTTGCAGGTGATCCTCGACCTCGCGCTCCTCGTTCGGTTCGAGGGTGCCCATCACGTAGGGGCCGAGGAGGTCTCGTGTGTCGGGGTGCTCACTCATCGGCTGACCACCGGTCCTCGTCGGAGCCCATGGTCTCGCGCAGGGCGCGCAGCGCCGCCGTGGTGCGGCTCTTGACCGTGCCCAGAGGCGTCGCCGTGCGGTCGGAGATCTCACGCTGCGAGAGGCCGTGGAAGTAAGCGAGGACGAGCACCTCCCTGTGGACCGGGGAGAGTCGCGAGAGTGCGGCTGCCACGTCGAAGTTCCTCGAGAGCTCGCCGGAGGGGTCCATCTCTCCCGACTCGAAGAAAGGTTCGCCATCGACGGTCCTGACGCGCGCCTTGCGCCGTCGGATCAGGTCCGTCGCCCGGTTGCGGGTGATACGGTACACCCACGTGGCGAAGCTCGCCCGCGCGGGGTCGAAGGTCGCCGCGTTCTTCCACACCGAGGTGAAGACGTCCTGGACCAGCTCCTCAGCTGTCCCCCTGTCTCCCAGGTAACGCATCCCCGTCCCGTAGACCAGCCCAGCATAACGGTCGTAGAGTCCGGCGAGGGCGCGCTCGTCCCCGGATGCTATCCTTCGCACCAGAATCTCATCTTCCACACGCTCCATCCAGAGCCTTCCCCAACCGCCGGCGGAATCGGACCTCCCGGTCCTATGCCCCTCGGAGCAGATGATATCCCACCCGCGCCCGTTGTCAGGCACGAGACATACGGCATTCCCCGATACTAACCCTTTCATACACAGATTTATACGACCGGTCGGGGCTATCGGATTATGGGGTATCCACGCTAAAGAGCGAGTTGCGATTAAAATACGGCTGGTTACGAGAAGGGAGGTATGGTCCCGATGGCGCCCGACACGGCCGAGACGAAGCTCGAGGCGGTAGCGAAGCGGCCCGCGCGGGGATCGCTAGGGAATTTTCTTGGTGATCTCAGGGACCTTCTCCGCTACGAGACGCTCAAGGCGACCGTACAGGAGTTCGTGCGCGACGACGCCCTTGGCCTCGCCGCGCAGCTCGCTTTCTATCTAATACTTGCGATCTTCCCCTTCATCCTGTTCTGCGTTGCGATCCTCGACGCCTTCTCGAGCTCGAGCCCGCAGTTCGTCACGGAGCTCTTCGACTACCTCAGGCGGCTCCTGCCGGCGCAGGTATTCGACCTGATCCACACCTACACCGAGCATACCCTCCGTAACGAGGACACGGCACCCGGCCTCCTGTCCGTCGGCATCCTTGGCACCATTTGGGCCGCCTCAGGGGCCTTCGCGGCCCTCATAAACGCCCTCAACCGTGCGTACGACGTGCAGGAGACGCGGCCGTTCTGGAAGGTCAGAGGCATTGCCATCCTCATGATGCTGGGCCTCTCGGCACTCGTTCTGATAGGTGTACTGCTCCTGGTCGCCGGTCCCTCCATCGGAAGGACGCTCGCCGAGGTGCTCACCCTCGGCGACGAGTTCATGGTCGTCTGGAATATATTACGCTGGCCAGCGGCGCTCTTGTTCATGATCGTGACGGTAGCCCTCCTCTTCTATTTCGCCCCTGACGCCAACCAGCCGTTCCGCTGGATCACACCCGGCGGATTCGTCGGCATCGTGCTCTGGGTGCTCGCCAGCGTCGTCTTCAACCTGTACCTGAGTAGCGACTTCAACACCTACAACAAGACCTACGGCTCCATAGGCACCGTTATTATCCTGCTCCTCTATCTCTACATCTCCTCCTTGACGATCCTCTTCGGCGCCACCCTCAACGCCACACTCGTCAGGATAAAAGAGGAAGTCTCGGGCGAACAGATCCTCGACGGCGAGTCAGCCAACAGCAAGCCGGACATTACTGGCGAGGAGGCCGAGAACGAAGAAGGATAGGAGAAGGACCGGAGGCGAGCGCGCGAAGACGCAAGACGTCTTTGATATACTCCAACTACCCGGAGGAGTGGCCGAGTGGTTGAAGGCGGCACCCTGCTAAGGTGTTATACCTCTCAACGGGGTATCGAGGGTTCGAATCCCTCCTCCTCCGCTCCGAAATTGCCTCGTTTGCAGGAGCAACGCGAGGGCGAAGAAAAGAGTCGGGTCCGCTCCCGGCCCTTACTACACCAACGAATACACCAACGCAGCCAGAACACCCCATTCGTAATCTTGTATTTGTATCCACGGCACCAGAAGTTGTGGTCGCCTTCGCGGCGCAGCCTGGCCTCGCTCAACCAAAGAGTGTCTTTCTGCCTGCTCCTATGCAGGATCGTGGATATGGACTTCCGAGAATTTGCCTTCGAAACTGTCCGAAAAGGGGTCCGAACAAGGCATCGAAGGTGGATTCGGACGTTATGAGGAGGCCAAAATGGGTCTCAAAGAGCCTTCACAGCACTCTTTAGGGCCACGCCACGGACGCTTCCGAGGCTTTCCGACCGTTTCGAGGCGAAGTTCGCAGAACACCTCAGCGTGTTGAAACAAAACCGTCATTCCCGCGAAAACAGGAATCTACTGCGCCAGCGACTCTCTTTCGCGAGTCTGCGGCTACGGGCTCGACAGCGTTAGAGCACGAGGTCAATCAGATAGGGCCCCTCTGAGCGCAGGCCGGCGGTGAGCTGGCGCTCGAGCTCCTCCATCGTCTTGGCGCGTCCTGCCTCCACGCCCATGCCGCGGGCGAGGGCGAGCCAGTCGAGCACCGGCCGGTCGAGCTCCATCATGTCGAGCGCCCTGCGCCCGGCATCGCCCGCGCCGACGTTGGCCAGCTCCTGCTTGAGTATCGCGTAGGAGCGATTGTTCAGCAAGACCGTGGTGATGTCGAGGCCCTCGCGGGCCTGTGTCCACAGGGCCTGCACCGTGTACGTCGCACTACCGTCGGCCTGCAGGCAGACCACCTTCCGATCCGGGCACGCGACCGCCGCCCCAGTGGCAAGCGGCAGTCCGATACCGATGGCGCCCCCGGTTACGTCCAACCAGTCGTGCGGGGGCGCCCCCCGCGTCTTCGAGAAGAACGCCGCGCTGGCGGTGATCGCCTCGTCGACGACCACGGAGTCTTCCGGAAGCAGGGCCCCGACCGCGGCCGCGGCACTCTCCGGCGTGAACGCGCCTTCAGGCAAGGACGGCGGCTCGTGTGCCTGGAGGGCCGCCGTACCCCGCACCCCGAGCTCTTCGGCGAGCGCCTCCAGCGCACCCACAACATCTTCGGCGGGCCCGGCGAGCGTGCGGACCTCGCAGTCCGGCGGACTGAGAGCGCTCGGCTTGCCGGGGTAGGCGAAAAAGGCAACGGGGGGCTTCGTCCCCACGAGGAGCAGATGGCGGGTTCCGGCGAGGGTCTCCAGCGCCGCGTCAACCGGGTAGGGGAGGCGCTCGGGGGCGACGCGGCCAGCCCCGCGCTCCACTCGCGCGCTGAGGGTCTGGGTCACGAGTCGCGCACCGGTGCCAGCGGATATCCGACCGGCCAGTTCGAGCCCGGGGACGCGCACGGCGGGCCCACCGACAAACAGGACCGCGGGCTCCCCGGAACGCAGGACCCGGGCGGCCTCCGCGACCGCCTCGGGCGGCGCTGGCGCACGGTCCTCGACGGGCGGCAGCGGGGCAGGCCCGTCGGCCTCGTTCCAGGAGACATCGGCGGGGAGGATCAAGGTCGCAACCCGACCCGGCGGAGTCATCGCCGCGGCCACGGCAGCCGCGCCGTCGCGCGCGACGGCGCGAGAGTTGGACGAGGTCAGAACCCAGTCCGAGAAGGGCCGCGCTGCGCCCTCGATGTCGGAGGTAAGCGGCGCGTCGTACTCCTTGTGGTAGGTCGCGTGGTCGCCGACGATGTTGACCATCGGCGTGTTGGCGCGCCGGGCGTTGTGCACGTTGGCGAGCCCGTTGGCGAGTCCTGGCCCCAGGTGCAGAAGGGTCGAGGCCGGCTTGTCCGCCATGCGGGCGTAGCCGTCGGCCGCGCCCGTCGCAACGCCCTCGAACAACCCGAGCACGCAGCGCACCCCCCCGACCCGGTCGAGCGCCGCGACAAAGTGCATCTCTGAGGTGCCCGGGTTAGCGAAGCAGACCTCCACTCCCGCGCCGGCTAAGGTCTCGACCAAGCTTTCTGCTCCGTTCATCTGTTCGTTCCTCACCTATCCCGAATTGTTCACGCAGTGTAATTTGTCTTTCTCCCATAGTCTTGCCTTGGGGTGCACTCGGGTGAATAGGGCAAGGATGTAGGCTACGTTCCGAGGGGCGGAGGTGTCAGCCCTGCTTCCAAGGCCACTGTCGCGGGAGAGTGGACGAATTCCTGTTCCTGCCGAAGAACCTTCTCGATAGGACCTTGGAGGATCCGCACCCTCTCACAGTCGGACGCGATCACATCTTTCGGGGTGGACATCTGAGGAGAAGCTGACCAGCTGAAATGCTGGCCGTCTGAATTGCTGCAACACAAAGAGGGCCGGATCTCTCCGGCCCTCTGCCAGCCTCGTGAAGGGGGATGGACAGCCCTCGGATGTCTCCAGGAGAGACTTGGGGGTTCTTACTGTGCATCCCCCTTCATGGGCCCTCTTTAGTCGCGCGATCTACATCATGCCGCGCAACTCGGCAACCATATCCAAGCCCTGCTGCTTGCACAGGTCCTTGGGGCGCATGATCGCCTGCTCGTCCAGCAGGTTGCGGGTCCTGGCCTCCTTCTCGAGGTGACGCTCGATCACGTCTATGGCCCGGTCCACGTCCTCGCGGGTAACCTCACGGGTCTTCTCGTGGGTGATAGTCAAAGTCACTTGTCTACTCACCTCCTTCCCGTCGCAGATTCGACGGAGCTTGTAACATTTGATCCGCCTTCGCTGACTCCAGGGTAATGGCGCGCCATCCCCTTGTCAAGAACTAATTTGGGCTTTTTGTATTGGCCTGAGGGCCGAAGATCGGCGGAGCCGCTCTGGGGAGCCGACACCCCCGACAAAGGCATCGCCGACCTGGCGCGGCACGACGGGCACCGTGTCCTCGGCGAGGCAAAACTCCAGGTCCTCCTCGTACCCCGGACGTTTCAGCCTCCGTGCCGCGTTGTTGTTCCGCAGCATCCTCCCGGAGCGAGACAGATAACCCTCGACGACGCGCCTGGCCCGCCCATCCAGTTCCGCGCCACGAGACTGTAGACGGTGGAGAATGGCCCCCGCCGCGGCCTCGTCCTCTGAGGTGCGGCGGCCCACCCAACCACACCTGACCACCACCACCTCGGCGTCGTCATATGTACCGCCGGCCAGATCCTCCGCAAGGACGCCGACGTTGACGAAGGCACCGGTCAGGATGGCCCTCGCGCCGCTGGCGGCCTCCACGACGCGAGATCCCGGCTCTTCTCCGACACCGCACGATTATAGACCGGCACGCAGATTGATAGAAAGTCAACAGCGTCCGACGCTAGAATGTAGTAAATCATTGAGAGTTGATCCAAGGTCCGAACACAAACAGGGAGCGGAAGATGAAATATCGTACGCTGGGCGGCACGGATATAGCGGTCTCCGAGGTCGGCTTCGGGGTATGGACGGTCTCGACCGGCTGGTGGGGCGAGGTGGACGACGAGAGGTCCATAAAGCTTCTGAAAGAGGCCCGCGAGCGGGGCATCAACTACTTCGACACCGCGGACACCTACGGCTCGGGCAAAGGAGAGACGCTCCTCGCAGACGCCTTCGGGCACATGCGCGACGAGGTGGTGATCTCGACCAAGATCGGCTACGACTTCTACAACCATACGGCCCGCCGCGGCCAGCAGGAGCGCCCGCAGGAATGGTCAGAAGGATTTATCCGCTTCGCCCTCGAGCAGAGTCTGAAACGGCTCGACACGGACTACATAGACTTCCTCCAGCTACACAACACCAAGATGGACGCCATCGAGGACGACGAGCTCTTCGCCCTGATGGAAGAGTTCAAAGGCGAAGGCAAGATCAGGGCCTACGGCATCGCCCTCGGGCCCAAGATCGGGTGGCTCGAAGAAGGCGTAAGGGCGATGCGCGAGCGCAGGGTAGAAGGCGTGCAGATGATCTACAACCTCCTCGAACAGGACCCCGGACG
>Ga0126309_10000176_pt1 | contig 21509 bp, 13 predicted proteins | sample Plot56_FD_92541 | JGI IMG/M metagenome (GOLD analysis project Ga0126309, IMG submission 92541) | Serpentine soil microbial communities from UC McLaughlin Reserve, CA, USA - Plot56 | ecosystem: Environmental > Terrestrial > Soil > Grasslands | place: USA: UC McLaughlin Reserve, Lake County...
ACGAGACCGGCCCGCTGCCCACCTGCATCGGCTGGTACGTCCACCAACTCCCGCACGGCTACCACGCGGCCACCGCCCTCGTCACGCTCGTCCTGGAGCTCGGCCTGGTCTGGCTGGCCTGGCTGCCGCGGCCGTTCCGCCTCGCCTGCTTCTGGATCGTGACCGCGCTCCAGATCGGCATCATCCTCTCGGCCAACTACGCCTTCCTCAATTACCTGGTGCTCGTCTTGGGCTTCCTCCTCCTGGACGACAGGATCGTGACGCGCCTCGGTGTCCGGGCGCCCGCGGCGGCCGAGGTCCGGCCCATCCATCCGGCGCCGCGCTGGCGGCTGGCCGGTGCCGCCATGGCCCTGACCTGGGTGCTGTGGGCTACGATCTTCGCTTTCCTGCCCTTCCGCTCGGGACCCCTGACCTGGCCGGCCACGGCGCTCGCGCCGTTCCGCATCGCCAACGCGTACGGGCTGTTCGCTGTGATGACCCGCGGACGGTGGGAGATCGAGATCCAGGGGACGCGCGACGGCCGCACCTGGGTGCCGTATCCATTCCGCTACAAGCCGCAGGACCCGGCCGAGGCGCCGGGGATCTACGCGCCGTACCAGCCGCGTTTCGAGTGGAACCTGTGGTTCGCCTCGCTGGGACCCTGGCAGCAGAACCCCTGGGTGATCCGCGCCGAGGCGCGGCTGCTCGAAGGGAGCCCCGACGTGCTCGCTCTCTTCCGATCCGATCCTTTTGCCGGCGCGCCGCCGCGGCAGGTGCGGGCGGTGCTCTGGCAATACTGGTTCACCGATCGGGCGGAGCGCCGCGCCACCGGAAGCTGGTGGCGGCGCCGGCTCCTCGGTCCCTGGGGGCCAATCGTGGAGCGGCTGCCTGACGGAAGCATCGGGACCAGATAGCCCTGAAGCCGAAGCCGCGGAGCCGTTATCTCGGCCGGATAGCGGATATCTCCGGCGTGGAGTGGCTATCGCGGCCGGATAGTGGCTATCGCGGGCGTGGAGCCGCTATCTCGGCCGTGGATCGGATATCTCGGGCGCGGGATCCGCTAACGCGGCCGTGGATTGGCTATTTCGGGCGCGGATTCGCTAACTCGGCCGGATTACGGCTACACGGCGGGCGGAGCCGCTAACTCCGCGCTGGAGCCGTTCTCTGAGCCGGATTGTGGTTCTCTCTGCCGCGGATCGGCTACGGCCCTGACGGAAGCAGCGGGACCAGATAGGATGTCCGGCGTCGCGGTCTATCCCTCGGAGGATTTCTGATGCGCCGATTCGCCTTCGCCGTTCTTCTCCTGCTGTCCGGGCTGGTTGCTCCCCTCGCCGCCCAGACCCGCGTCCCCGCGGAGCTCACACCGGATCTCACCCAGCCCATCGACGCCGATGCCACGGCGAAGATCCGCAAGTACACGACGGCGCCGGAGTTCAACTCGCCGCTCACCGACTACCTGCCGGCGTCCACGACCGTGCCGAGCCCGAGCGCGGTCCTCGGCGACGTCGCCGGGGCGCCGGGGATCCTGCCGTACGCGGCGGACGTGCACCGCTACTTCCGGATGCTCGCGGAGGCGAGCCCGCGGGTGCGGGTGATCTCGATCGGGACGAGCGAGGAGGGACGCGAGCGGATCGCGGTGGCGGTCAGCTCGGAGGAGAACCTGAAGCGCCAGGAGGAGAACGACAAACGGCTCGCGCAACTGGCGGACCCGCGGATCTTGAAGCTGGACGACGCGCGCGCTGAAGCCCTGATCACGTCGAGCGTGCCGGTCTACTACATCACGGGCACGATCCACTCTCCGGAGACCGGAGCGCCCACCGCTCTCATGGAGCTCGCCTACCGGCTGGCGGTCGACGAGAGCCCGTACATCCGGGCGATCCGCGACAACGTCATCACCCTGATCACGCCGGTCGTCGAGGTCGACGGACGCGACCGCATGGTGGACGTCTACCGCTGGCATCTCGCGCACCCCAAGGCGAAGACGCCCCTCCTGTCGTACTGGGGCCACTACGTCGCGCACGACAACAACCGCGACGCCATGGGGATGACGCTCTCTCTCACCCGGCAGGTGCTGGACACGTATCTCGGCTGGCACGCCCAGGTGCTGCACGACCTCCACGAGTCGGTGCCGTTCCTCTATGACAACACCGTGGGCGACGGCCCCTACAACGCCTGGGTCGACCCCATCCTCACCAACGAGTGGCAGCTCTTCGGCTGGACGAACGTGGCGCAGATGACCAAGCTCGGGATGCCGGGGGTCTACACCCACGGCGACTTCGACACCTGGAGCCCGGGTTATTTGATGTTTCTCGCGGCGATGCACAACGGCGTCTCGCGGCTCTACGAGACCTTCGGCAACGCCGGCGCCGACACCGAGACGCGCGAGCTCGACCAGGACGATACGTCCCGCACCTGGTATCGCCAGGACCCTCCGTACCGCACGGTTTCCTGGTCGCAACGCAACAACAACAATTATGAGCAGACCGGGCTCCTGGTGTCGCTGGCGTTCGTGGCGGACAACCGCGAGCAGCTGCTGCGGAACTTCTGGGCCAAGAGCAAGCGCTCGGTCGAAAAGCCGGAGCGGGAAGGGCCGGCGGCGTACGTTCTGCCCGCCGACGACCGGCGGCCGGGCGCCCAGGCCGAGCTGCTCCGCGTCCTCCAGCTCCAACACGTCGAGATCTCGCGCGCCGACAAGCCGTTCACCGTCTCGATGGCGAGTGGCGAGGACAAGAGCAAGAAGCGCACGTTTCCCGCCGGCAGCTACGTCGTGCGCATGGACCAGCCCTTCAGCCGCGCAGCCGACGCCCTGCTCGACCGCCAGTACTGGAGCCCGGACGATCCGCAGAAGCATCCATATGACGACACCGGCTGGAGCTTCCCGGCACTGTTCGACACGGAAGCTGTCCGGATCACGGACCGCCAAGCGCTGGCGGCGCCGATGAGCCGTATCGAGGCGCCGGTCCACTCGCGCAGCGGCATCACCGGCCGCGGCCCGGTGCTCGTCGTCCCTCAGCGCGGGGACGACGCGATGATCAGCCTCCGCTACGCGCTCGGCGAAGCCACCGTCGAGGCCGCCGCCGCGCCGTTCAAGGCCGCCGGCCACGACTATCCGCGCGGGACCTGGTTGGTGCGCGGGATCGACAAGGACGCCCTCGCCGCCCTCGACCGCACCGCAAAGGACGCCGGCATCGCGATCGATACGATCGCCGACACCGCCGTGCCGAAGGTCGCGACGCGCCGCCTCGCGAAGCCGCGCATCGCGCTCCTGCACACCTGGCTCAACACCCAGACCGAGGGGTGGTGGCGCCAGCGCCTCGACCTGCTGAAGATCCCCTACGACTACATCAGCACGCAGGACGTCGCGGCCGTCGCTGACGATGCGAGCCTCGCGTCGCGCTACGACGTCATCCTCTTCCCGCCCGTGGGCGTCGGAGACCCACAGCGGATCGTCAGCGGCCTGCCGATGTGGGGCGAGCCGATGCCCTGGAAGACCACTCCGGAGACGCCGAACCTCGGCAAGATCGACGCGACCGACGACCAGCGGCCCGGCCTGGGCTTCGCCGGGCTCGACCACCTCCGCCAGTTCGTGGAGCAGGGGGGCCTGCTGGTCGGCGTCGAGGACACGGCCCAGCTCCTGATCGCCACCGGGATGGCTCCCGGCGTGCGCGTCGCGGACACCGGGAAGCTCCGGGTGGTCGGCAGCGTGCTCGACGCGCGTTTCCCCGACCCCGCCTCGCCGCTCGTCGACGGCCTGGGCGACCGCCTGTCGGTCTACAGCGCCGAGGGGATGAGCTTCGAGCTGAGCAACATGGTCGTCGGAGGTTGGGTGCCGGAGGAGAGCGACCGCCCGACCGGCCGCGGCGGTCCCAAAGACACGGACGCGCCGCAGGGGCGGCCCGGCCAGGCGCCTCCTCCCACCCCCAAAAAAGTCGAGCGTTGGGAAGCGCGGCCGCTCGGCGTCGAAGAGCTGCGCCGGAATCCCGGCGTCATCCCCGAGGCGCTCCGCCCGCGCACGCTGGTCCGTTTCGGCGATGCCGACGACCTGCTGGTCTCCGGCCTGCTCGAGAACGGAGGCGAGCTGGCGCGCCGCGCCGCCGTCGTCGAGGTCCCGCTCGGCAAGGGGCACGTGCTGCTCTTCGCCATCAACCCGATCTGGCGCGGCTCGACGATCGGCAGCCATCCCCTGGTGTGGAACGCCATCCTGCAACACCAGTTCTTGTGATCAACGCGACGGCGGCGCGGACGAGCGCGGCGTTGTCGGGAGCCACCTGGCCGTCTGGCAGGAAAGGTGCGTCTTCGAGCCCGGTCCGAATGCCGTGCCCTCTTCGGAGCGCACGTTCATTGACCGCCCAGCTGGCGATTCCTTCGCCATGGTGGACCTGCGGGAGCGTAATCCCGGCCCCGAGGAGGAGCTCCTCCATGGCTGCCGCATGGGCGACTGCCTTCTGCGGGTCGGCGTCGAGCGGTTCGATCAGAACGCGCACGCAGCTCCTCGCCAGGCCCGAGCGCACGAAGGCCTCTGCGTCGGCCAAAGACAGGAGGCCAGCCTCGATGCCGACCCCGCGCGCGACGAGATGTGCGCACAGCTCGGCGATTCCCGGCTCCCCCTGGTTCGCCGTCACAAGCTCGGGCAGCACCGTCCAGCCCGACACCAGCTCGAGGCGCCGAACCGGGTCGGGCTCGATCGCCGCCGATGTGCTGAGGGACACGGGAATCCCCGGGCATGCCGCCCGAACCGCCCGCAGCGCTGCCGCGCAGGGCTCAGCCGCCAGAGTTTCCCGGCCTGTCGCGTCGTAGGGGTGCAGGTGGAGAACCTTGGCGCCGGCCTCGATCGAGGCGCGCCCGTCCTCGGCAAGCTCACGAGGAGCTCTCGGTACACGGGGATGGTCGCGCGAGCCGTTGAGCGCGACCTCGAGCAGCGGTGACAGATTCGGAGCGCGCATCATCCCCCCCTTCCAATCGCTAGCTCCCGTTGAGCCGTCCTCCCCCTTCACCATCTCTCGCTGCTTCTGCTTCATGAGGCGTCGTACCTCTTTCTCTTCCGGGGTCGGCGAGACTTCCTCGTAGACACGGTTGAGGGTTTCCAGCAGAGCCTGACTCTCGTAATGCCGTGCGCACCTCAATAGCATCTTCTCATCAGAGCCTCTCTCTACGAGGCGGACTTGGAGGGAGGTCTCTCAGAGAGCGTACCGGGCTGCGGTATCCCCTCTCGCGCATTCGGGCCAATAAGAGATCGGCGGCTGAGACATCAAGAATGGAGCGTTTGACCAGGTCACGGAGGCAGCCGAGAGTACCCTCCTCGAGCACTGAGGGAGGAACAACCAGAGGAGAAAAAAGAGCGCGTAAAAGATCCGGTCGCTCAACGTGTGCGAAGTTGCTGAGGACAGTCGTATCGGAAAGAGCGGCTTGCATTCGAGGCGAGCCGGTTCAGGAACGCTTCTCGAGAGCAGCGATCTCGCGGAGAGCTTCCTCCATCGAGGATGGTCCGATGCGCAGCGGAACTCCCAGCCGGAGGAAGCGGTCCTGGAGCTCGAGACGTGAGAGACCGAGCTCTTCCGCAGCCTTTCCGAGGTTGATGTCGGTATTCAGGTATCTCCGAAGCACTTGGGCGTCGTGGGGGATTCCCTCTGTCGGCTCAGCGGACTCGGTTGCGCATGCAGCGAGCGCCTGAAGCAGGCGGAAGTCGGAGGCGTCCAGCAAAACGATTTGTTCTTCGCCCGAGCTTTCGACCACGGCCATTTCCCCGTGGCGCACACGCTCCACGATCTCTCTCGACCTGGCTTCGAGGTCCGTCTGGGAGATCACTGTTCTGGTCATAGATGCCATCCGTATCGTTCCTAGAATTCTACTCCGGACCGCCAGACTGGTACAACAGGCTGGGATCACGCGCCTTGACGCCTCCTATACAATAGCCCCCTTCCGCGGGACCTCTCCCGCGGGCTCGCCTGGTCTGGACCCGAGGTCTCCGATGACGGATTCGCGTTTTCCCGATGTGCCCGGCGGCTATCCCTTCCCCGCCCTCGAGCTCGAGGTGCTGGAGGAGTGGAGGCGCGGGCACATTTTCGAGCAGTCTCTGAGCAAGCCGGCCCCGGAAGGGGACTTCGTCTTCTTCGAAGGCCCTCCCACCGCCAACAACGTGCCTCACGTCGGCCACGTGGTGACGCGGGTGATCAAGGACCTGTTCCCCCGCTACCGCACGATGCGGGGCTACCGGGTCGCCCGCAAGGCCGGCTGGGATACGCACGGCCTGCCGGTCGAGATCGAGGTCGAGAAGCGGCTCGGCTTCACCGGCAAGCAGCAGATCGAGGCCTACGGCATCGAGAAGTTCAACCAGGCCTGCCTGGAGAGCGTCCACACCTACGAGAAGCAGTGGCGCGCCATGACCGAGCGGGTCGGCTTCTGGCTCGATCTGGACAACGCCTACTACACCTACACCAACACCTACATCGAGTCGGTGTGGTGGGCGCTCGCCGAGCTGTGGAAGAAGGGGCTCCTGAGCGAAGGCTACAAGATCCAGCCGTATTGCGGCCGCTGCGGCACGACGCTGTCCAGCCACGAGGTGGCGCAGAACTACAAGGACGTGGACGATCCGTCGGTCTGGGCTCTCTTCCCGGTCCGCACCGGCCAGGTGCTCGTGCCGATCGGCGGCGGTGAGTGGACCGTCAGCGACGGGCTCCGGCTCGTGGCCTGGACGACCACCCCGTGGACCCTCACCGCGCACGTCGGCCTGGCGGTTCATCCGGACATGGTCTACCGCATCGTCCAGCATCCGGACCCGGCGCGCCCGCACGAGCAATTCCTGATCGGCGACGAGATCGACAAACCGGTCCCCCTGGTCGCCGAGATCGAGGGGGAGCGTAAGCAGGTCGATCTGCGCGACCAGCCGGCCCTCGCCCGCTTCCGCGGCAAGGACCTGGAGGGGCTCCTCTACGACCGCCCCTTCCCCGTGCCGATCGAGGGGTGGGACGGCCTCGGTCGCGGCGAGCTCAAGCCGGGGATCGAATACCACGGTCCATCCGACGAGCGCGGTTGGGGCGTGGTCCTGGGCGATTACGTGACGAAGAGCGAGGGCACCGGGCTCGTCCATACGGCACCGCCGTTCGGCGAGGACGACTTCAAGACCGGCCAGACGTACGATCTGCCGCTCATCCTGTCGATCGATCCCGACGGCAAGGTCCGCGCGAAGCCGGGGCTGGAGGCGTTCGCCGGGCTCTGGTTCAAGGACGCCGATCCAAAGATCCTCCAGGATCTGAAGAGCCGCGGCCTGCTCCTCCATACCGAGCGCTACCGGCACAGCTATCCGTTCTGCTGGCGCTGCGACCGGCCGCTCCTCTACTACGCCACGACGAGCTGGTTCGTGCGGACGACGATCGAGAAGCAGGCGCTGATCGACAAGAACAAGGAGATCCACTGGCACCCCGAGCACATCGGCGAGGGGCGCTTCGGCAACTGGCTGGAGAACGTGGTGGATTGGGCCCTGTCGCGCAAGCGCTACTGGGGCACGCCGCTGCCCATCTGGCGCTGCGGGAGCTGTGCCCACCAGACAGCCATCGGCTCCTATGACGAGCTGTTCGCCGCGTCGGGCCGCGAGCGGCCCGCGGATCTTTACGATCGTGCCCAGTTCGATCCGCACCGGCCATTCATCGACGGGGTCACCTGGCCCTGCACGAAGTGCGGCGAGGGGACCATGCGCCGCGTCGAGGAGGTCATCGACGCCTGGTTCGATTCGGGCTCGATGCCGTTCGCCCAGCACCACTACCCGTTCGAGAACCGCGAGCTGATCGATCAGAGGCTGCAGTTCCCGGCCGACTTCATCGCCGAGGCCCTGGACCAGACGCGCGGCTGGTTCTACACGCTCCATGTCCTCGGCACCCTGCTCTTTGATTCGGTGGCGTACGAGACCTGCATCGTCCTCGGGTTCGTCAACGACGAGCAAGGGCGGAAGATGTCGAAGCGGCTCGGCAACGTGGTCGAGCCCATGCAGGTGATCGAGGAGACCGGCGCGGACGCGCTCCGCTGGTATTTCTACATCAACAATCCGGAGCTCACGTCCCGCTTCTCGGCCAGGCTGGTGCGCGAGGCCGCGCAGAAGTCCTTGCTGCCGCTGTGGAACGCGCTGTCGTTCTTCACGATCTACGCGAACCTGGACGGCTGGCGCCCATCCTCGGGCCACCCGTTGCCGCGATTCGAGGAGCGGCCGGCGCTCGACCGCTGGATGCTTCTCCGGCTCGACCGGCTCACGCAGGACGTGACGGCGCGGCTGGAGGGTTATGAGCCCACCGCCGCTGCGCGGGCGATCGAGGAGCTGCTCGACGATCTGACGAACTGGTACATCCGGCGCAGCCGCTCGCGCTTCTGGGCGCCGGACGGGCAGGAAGATCAAGCTGATAAAGAGAGTGCCTACAGCGCTCTCTACGAGGTGCTGACAACCCTGGCCCGGCTCCTTGCGCCGTTCACGCCGTTCGTGGCCGAGGTCCTGCACCGGCATCTGATCCGCAGTCAGGAGGAGAACGCCGACGCGAGCGTCCACCTGGCGAGTTGGCCGGCTCCGGCCGGCGACCGGCAGGACGACGCCTTGGAAAAGGGAATGGCGGCGGTCCAGCGCATCGTCCGGCTCGGCCACGCCGCGCGCAACCTGCACGGCCTGAAGACCCGGCAGCCGCTGGGCGCGGTGACCCTGGTGACCGCCGACGAGTCGCTGCCCGGCCTGGTGATGCCCTATGCCGACGTGCTCAAGGACGAGCTCAACGTGCGCGACATCCGCTGGGCCGCGGACCGGAGCGAGTACGTGCACCACGAGGTGCGCCCCGTCTTCCCGAAGACCGGTCCGCGTTTCGGGAAAAGAATGCCCGAGGTCAAGAAGGCCCTGGAGAGTGCGGACGGCGACGCCCTGGCGGCCGAGCTGGAGCGCTCCGGCAAGCTCACGATCCAGCTCTCCGACGGGCCGGCGGAGCTTTCGGCCAAGGAGGTCGAGGTGCGCCTGATCGAGCGCGAAGGCATGGCCACCCAGGGGGACCGCGAGCTCCTGGTGGCCCTCGACACGCACGTCACGCCCGAGCTGGCCCGCGAAGGTCTGGCCCGCGAGTTCGTCCATTACGTCCAGCAGGCGCGCAAGAATGAAGGGCTGGACTACGCGGACCGCATCCGCGTCGTCTACACGTCCGATGCGGATACCAAAGCAGCCGTCGAAGCCAACGAGGAGTGGATCAAGGGGGAGACGCTGGCAATCGCCATGACTGGCAACGTTGGCGACGGCTCCGTGAACGAGATTTCTATTCAGATTGAAAAGGTCTGAGGAGGGGGGATCGCATGGCTGGAATCTTCAAAGCCTACGACGTGCGGGGAATCGTCCCCACGCAGCTCGACGAGAACATCGCGCGGCAGATCGGCCTCGCCTTCCAGCACGTGCTGGACGAGGAGGACCGCGCCAACGGCAACACGGTGGTGGTGAGCCGCGACATGCGCTCGCACAGCCCGGGGCTGGCCAAGGCCCTGATCGAGGGGCTGACCGCGGCCGGCCTCGACGTGCTGGACATCGGCCTCGCCACCACGCCGATGAACTATTTCGCGACCGGCCACACCAAGGCGGCCGGCGGCGTGCAGGTGACCGCCAGCCACAACCCGGCGCAGTACAACGGGTTCAAGTTCAGCCGCCACGGCGCGCGCCCGGTCTCCGGCGACCACGGCATCGCCCTCATGGAGGAGAAGGTGGCGAACGGCGACCTGCCGCGCGCCGAGCGGACCGGCACGGTCACCGGCGGAAACGTCTTCGACGACTACCGGCGGCACATCCTCTCCTTCCTCCACCATAAGGAGAGCCGACGCCTGCGGGTGGCGGTCGACGCCGCCAACGGTATGAGCACGATCTACAAGCCGGTCCTGGAGGAAATGGGGATCGAGCTGGTGCCGCTCTACTTCGAGCTCGACGGCAGCTTCCCGAACCACGAGGCGAACCCGCTCAAAGAGGAAAACCTCCACGACCTGATGCGGCTGGTGAAGAAGAGCGGCGCAGATCTCGGCGTCTCGTTCGACGGCGATGCGGACCGGGCGGCGTTCATCGACGAGAAGGGCGAGCCGATCGGGAGCGACCTGATGACCGCCCTCATCGGCGGCGAGCTCCTGGCGCGCGAGCCGGGGAAGGCCGTGCTCTACGACCTCCGCTCGTCGCGGGCGGTCCACGAGTACATCGAGGAGAAGGGGGGGATTCCCGTCCGCGAGCGGGTGGGGCACTCGTTCATGAAGGCCACGCTGCGCAACAGGAACGGCATCTTCGGCGGCGAGCTGGCGGGCCACTACTACTTCCGCGACAACTACTACGCCGACTCGGCGCTCCTCGCGGTCGTCGAGGTGCTGAACCTGCTGCGCGAAACCGGCAAGCCGCTCTCCGAGCTGGTGCGGCCGCTGCGGCGCTACGCCAAGAGCCCGGAGATCAACTTCGAGGTGGATGACAAGCAGGGGAAGATGGACGAGCTGGCGCGGCGCTACGCCGACGCCCAGATTGATGATCTGGACGGCATCACGATCAACTATCCGGATTGGTGGGCCAACGTCCGGCCGTCGAACACCGAGCCGTTCCTGCGGCTGGTGCTGGAGGCCCGGACGCCGGAGGAGCTCGCGCGGCACCGCGAGGAGCTGATCGGGATGCTGGGAGAGCCGGCGGAGCACTGATCGGCCTTCTAATCCCGCCGGCCCCCCAGCAATCCGGAGCGGAACAGGAAGTACAGCAGCGTCATCAGCGTCGAGATCACCGCCGCTACGTAGGTCAGGGCCGCGGCGTTCAGCACCCGGTCAAACCCCTCGCGCTCCTGCTGCATCACGATCCCGTTCTCCACGGCCATGCGCTTGGCGCGCGATGAGGCGTCGAACTCCACCGGCAGCGTCACGATCTGGAAGGCCAGAACCAGCGAGAACAGGCCCGCGCCGAGGAGCACCACCTCATCGCCCATCTTGCTCCCCGCGTAGACCATGAACAGGCCGAACATCATGACCAGATAGCCCAGCGACGAGCCGATGTTCGCGGTGGGGACCAGCAGCGAGCGGAGCCACAGCGGCTTGTACCCTTCGGCGTGCTGGATCGCGTGCCCCGCCTCGTGGCAGGCGATACCGGCCGCAGCCACCGAATTCGAGGCATAGACCCCTTCCGACAGGTTGAGCGTCTTGTTCGCCGGGTTGTAGTGGTCCGTCAGCATCCCGTGCGTGGCGACGACCTGCACGTCGTAGATGCCCGCCCGGTCGAGCATGGCCTTCGCCGCCTGGGCGCCGGTCAGACCACGCATCGTGCGCACGCGCGAGTATTTGTTGAACGCCGAGCGCGTCCGGAAGCTCGCCCAGAGGGAGAGCGCCAGGGCCGGCAGGATGAAGATGAAGTACACGGGGTCGAAACCGATCATCGGTCAGAGCCTCCTTCCTCTCTTCAAACATGAAATCCATGTCACCCATTCCGCGCGTCCAGCTCTCTCCGGTGTTGATAGAGTAGCGGCATGAGCGCCACGCAATCCAAGGTTGCCATCGTCACCGGCGGAAGCCGCGGCATCGGCCGGGGGATCGCCGAGGCGCTCCTCGCGGACGGCTGGCACGTTCATTTTTGTAGCAAGAATCCGGCCTCGGTCCAGGAAGCCGTCGGTGAGCTCCGGACGCGCTTTGCCGGCCGGGGCGACGTCGTCCAGGGCCGCACGGTCGACGTGCGGCGCCAAGAGGAGGTGGACTCCTTCGTCGACAGCGTGCTGGAGCGCGAGAGGCGCATCGATTGCCTGGTCAACAACGCCGGCCTGGGCCGCTTCAAGCCGGTCGACGAGCTGACCGGCGACGAGTGGCGGGAGGTCCTGCAGACCAACCTGGACGGCTGCTTCTACTTCCTCCGCGCGGTGGCGCCGGCGATGAAGCGGCAGGGCAGCGGCTGGATCTTCAACGTCGCCTCGCTCGCCGGCAAGAACCCGTTCGCCGGCGGCTCGGCGTACAACGCCAGCAAGTTCGGGCTCATCGGCCTGTCCGAGGCCGCCATGCTCGACCTGCGGCCGCACGGCGTACGGGTCGCCTCGATCCTGCCGGGGAGCGTCGACACCGGCTTCGGACGCCGGGGGGACGGCCAGGACCGGAGCTGGATGCTGCGGCCGGAGGACATCGCGTCCATGGTCCTCCACCTGCTGAGCTATCCGCCGAACGCCCTGCCCAGCCTCGTGGAGATGCGGCCCAGCCGCCCACCCAAATAGCCGCCTTCCTCTCCGGTCCGATCACGAGATGCGCGGGTAGGGCAGATCCGGCTGGACCATGGCGCGCGCGACGTAGCGTGCGATTCCGGCCAGGTGCTCGGCCGGAACCGAGCCCGCCTCCAGGATGCTGACGAGGTCATCGACCGCGGTGCGCACCCCTTCGGCGAGAGTGCGGCTCTGGAAGGCGATGCGGATCTCGCCGGCGAGCGCGCGCAGGTTGGCCGCTCTCCCCTGCCGCCGGAAGAGAGCCGCCAGATCAAGCCCGACGAGGAGGGCATAGCCGGCGGCCGCGGAGCGGTGAAAGGCATTCCACGCTTCGCGGAGGAGGACCTCGGCCTGATGCTCCTGCCGGGCGAACGCCGCGATCAGCCCCTCGGTGCGGGCCAGCACGGCACGGTCGACCGCCGTCCGCCGCCGCCCCGGCCGCTCGGCCAGAGCCGCGAGGATGCGGCGCCCCTGGAGCGGATCTCCTAGAGCGACGAGACAGCCCGCGAGCCCCTCGCCGGGACCGGAGGCGAGCCCGGGATCGACCGCCGCGGGGCCCAGGGCCAGCACGCGATCGAGCATGATCACGGCGCTGTCGACGTCCTCTTCTTTCAGAAGGATGGAGGCGAGATCGGCGAGCGTCAGAGCCTGATCGCGTGCCTGGCCGGCGCCGCCGAACAGGGTCGCGGCCCGTTCGAGGAGAGCCATCGCCTCGTCGAAACGCCTCTGGCTGCGGCGCAGCCGGGCGAGGCAGCGGCAGTACTCGGCGTTGTCGGTCGGATCGACGCTCTTCTCGAGGTGGGAGGACGCGCGCACGAAGGCCTCCTCCGCCGCGTCCAGGCGCTCCAGCCGGCGGCACGCCTCGCCGACGGCACACCAGGCGCCCACGGCGAGCCCCTGCTCGGCGCTCCCGCCAGGTCCGGCTCCGTCGAGCCTCTCCGCGATCGAAGCGGCCAGGCGGCCCAGGGACTCGGACTCGGCCGCGTCCTCCGCCAGCCAGCTCCGCTCGAGGAGACGCCAGGACACAAAGAACGTCCTGAACCGGGGCTCGGCCGCGACCGCCGCCTGCCGCTCGCTCCGCGGCAGCGCGACGAGCTCGGCGGCGAGAGAATCGGCCTGGCGCCGCTCCTCGTCGACCTGCGAAACGGCGCGGCCCACCCGCTCGGCCATCCGGGCGAAGGCACGCTCATAGAGCGCGGGCTCCGGCTCCGGCGGCTGCGGCTCGCCCGGGCGCCGGCGCATCGGGCGCGGCGTCAACTGCCCCCAACTCTGCCGTGAGCAACGCGGGCACTCCAGCAGGTGGAGCACCAGGCCCGCGTCGGCCGCGTCCAGGGACTGCAGAAAATTGCGCAGAACAGATGGTTTCGGATGGTTCATTGGGATCCTCCCTCGTCTCCTCCCGCCGGCAGGAGCTTGCCGGCGTAGCGGTGCGCCAGAATCAGGCCGTCGAGAAACAGGACGAGCGAGTCGCGCTGAGACGCGGGCAGCCGGTCCAGAGCCGGCAGCCGCTCGCGCAGCCGCAGATCGACTCCGGGATGCTGGGGGCCTCGTCCGGTCAGGAGATAATCGGCCGTGACGTTGAACGCCTCGGCGATCCGCAGGAGCACGGAAACCCTCGGCACCCAGCGGCCCCTCTCCAGCTTGCTCACCTGCTGGAGGCTGCACCCGATCTGCGCGGCCAGCTCTTTCTGCTTCCACCCCTGATTTCGCCGCAACCGGGAAACTCGCTCTCCAACCTGCTTGATGACCGGTGTCTCATTGTCCTGCAAGCTCGCCCTCCTTGCCATAACGGGGTACATTGTTCTCTGTCTTAGGACATATGTCAACGTTTCGCCTCATTTTTCCAGAGTAAGTTGTCCCTTCCGGTGCGCGGGCGCAAAAAATGGATTTACCGACAGGCGGGATAAGTTGCGACCGGTGTTTCTAGCCCCGCACGGGTTGCGCAGCGAGGACGAGGAGGAGTTGGGAGATGCGGCAGAAGGACCTTGGCGGAGGCTATTCCTTCTCCGGATTCTTCGGTAGCTCGTCCGGATCGCCGAGCCCTCTCCGCTTCAGCTCCTCGCGGATCGACCTGCGCACGATCTCTTCGATCTGCTCGGAGGTGATCTCCTCTTTCTTCGCCTCCGCATTCTTCTCCTCCACCGGATTGGCCGGGGCCAGGCCAGGCTCTTTGGGAAGCTCCTTCAGCACCTTGTCCGGATCGAGCCCGAGCGCCTTCAGGACCCACCGCGCGTCCTGGGGCGGCGAAACCTCGAAGAAGAAGCTCAGGGGATTGCGCTTCAGCTCTCGCGCCAGCCGGTAGACGTGCCAGACCTTGAGCTCGATCCGCCCCCGGAACAGGCTCCCCAGATATCCCTGCCCCAGGCCCAGGCTCCGCTCGATATCCCGCCGTGACCGCCGCGTGTCGTGGATGGCCTGATCGAGAAGCTCCAGCAAACGCTGAACTTCGGCATCTTCCAATGGGTCCATACGGACAGGAAGTCTAAGCCGGAAGCCCTCTCTTCTCCAGAGTGGAAACGATTTCTTGTCAGAGCCCCGTTCGCGCTATATTGACGCCCTTCACCGAGCGGAGAGAGCAGAGAGCATGACCGAACCCGATGGCACATTCCAGAAACTACGCGAGCTCGCCAACAACCTCTGGTGGTCCTGGCAACCTGACATCCGGGCCATCTTCCGCGAGCTCGATCCGGAAATCTGGCGCCTCGTCTACCACAATCCCGTGGCGCTCCTGCAGCGCATCGGCCCCGACGAGATCTCGCGCCGTGTGCAGGATCTGGAGATGCAGACCCGCATCAACCAGGCGCACCGCCGCCTGCGGCAATATCTGGAGGGCCACGACAGCTGGGGCACGGTGCACGCCGGTCCCCTCCTGGCGTTCCCGGTCGCCTACTTCTCAGCCGAGTTCGGCCTCCACCAGTCGCTGCCGATCTACTCCGGCGGCCTCGGGGTGCTGGCCGGCGACCATCTGAAGAGTATGAGCGACCTGGGAGTGCCGGTCGTGGGGGTCGGCCTCCTCTACCATCAGGGATACGTGCACCAGCTCATCGACGAGAACGGCTGGCAGCAGGACCTGTACGAGCCCATCGCCTCCGCGGAGCTGCCCGCGGCCGAGGTGCTGGACGCGGAGGGACAGCAGATCCGCTTCCCGGTGGAGCTGCCGGGCCGCGAGGTCTATGTCCGGGTCTGGGATGTGAAGGTCGGCCGCAGCCGTCTTCTGCTGCTCGACGCCCGCGACGACGCCAACGCGCCCGAGGACCAGGCGCTCACGGCGCGGCTCTACGGCGGTGACCAGGAGACCCGGGTGCAGCAGGAGATCCTCCTTGGCGTGGGCGGCTTCCGGGCGCTCGCCGAGGTCGGGATCAAGCCTTCGGTGCTCCACCTGAACGAGGGGCACTCGGCCTTCGCCCTCCTCGAGCGCGCCCGTGAAATCGTCGAGCGGCAGGGGCTCGACTCCAGCGATGCCCTGCGCGAGGTGGCGGCGGCGAGCGTCTTCACCACGCACACGCCGGTCGAGGCCGGCCACGACCGCTTCCGGACCGATCTCGCCAGCAAGCATCTCGAGTCGCTGGCCCGCGGTCTCGGCCTGCCGCTCGAGCAGGTGCTGGCGCTCGGCGCCGAGCGGCCGAGCGACTTGAACGCGCCGTTCTGCCCGACTGTCCTCGCCTTGAACCTCACCCGGCGCAGCAACGGCGTGTCGGCCCTGCACGGCCGGGTGTCGCGCAAGATGTGGCACCACCTCTACCCCGGGCGCACCGAGGAGGAGGTGCCGATCGGCCACATCACGAACGGCGTGCACGTCCGCACCTGGCTGGCCGCCGACATGCACGACCTCTTCATCCGGTATCTGGGGCCGTGCTGGCTGGAGTCGCTGAGCCGGCCGGAGCTGTGGATCCGGGCCGAGCGCATCCCGGAGGCCGAGATCTGGGAGGTGCATCAGGTGCTCAAGGCGCGGCTGATCACGTTCGTGCGGGGCCGCCTGGCCGACCGCCGCGAGCGCCTCGGCCTGGCCGCGCCGGAGCGCGAGCCGCTCGATCCCGAAGCGCTGACCCTGGGCTTCGCCCGCCGTTTCGCCACCTACAAGCGGGCCGACATCCTCTTCCAGGACCTCGACCGGCTCGACCTCCTGGTCAACAACCCGCAGCGGCCGGTGCAGATCGTCTTCGCCGGCAAGGCCCACCCGCGGGATACGGGGGGTAAGGCGCTGGCGCAGCGCGTCGCCAACCTGGAGCGCGATCCGCGCTTCGCCGGCAAGATCGTGTTCGTGGAGAACTATTCGATGCACGTGGGCCGGCAGCTCGTCCAGGGCGTCGACGTCTGGCTCAACACGCCGCGGCGACCCCTGGAGGCGTGCGGCACCAGCGGCGAGAAATGCATCCTGAACGGCGTGCTCAACTGCTCGATCCTGGACGGCTGGTGGGCGGAGGCGTACGACCGCGCCAACGGCTTCGCCGTGGGGAGCGGCGAGATCCACGCCAACACCGACATCCAGGACGAGCGCGACGGGGCCGCTCTCTTCGAGACGCTGGAGAACGAGGTCGTCCCGCTCTATTACGACCGCGACGCCATGGGGCTCCCGCACGGCTGGATCCGGCGGGTCAAGCGGGCCATGCGCACGCTCGCTTGGCGCTACAACGCCGACCGCATGGTGATGGACTACGTCCGCGAGTGCTATCTCCCGGCCGCCGGCGGCGCCACCTGCCGGATGCCGGCGGCGTAGGGGCTCTTCAGCGCACCCTGTCCGCCTTCGCCGCCAGGATGAAGTCGTTCTCGCTCACGCCCCCGATCGAATGGGTCCAGAGCGTCACCTTCACCTTGCCCCAGGTGAGGAAAATGTCAGGATGATGCCCCTCCCTCTCCGCCACCTCTCCCAGGCGGTTGACGAAGGCCAGGGCCTCGGCGAAGTCCTTGAAGCGGTACTCCTTCTCCAGATGGTGCTCGTTGATCAGCGTCCAACCTTCGAGCTGGCCGTAAAACTGGCGTAGCTCCTCCCCCTTGAGCGCCGGGGTCCCCGCCTCGCAGGGCTGGCAAGAGCGGGATGTCAATTCCTCCTGGGCCATGAATCGCCTCCTCTCCATCTCTTGAGATCAGTGCAACCGACATGCCGTGGTGTGGCGCATGGCTTGCTTCTTGTTCTTTCGGGAGCGATGGACGCTCCCGCGGAGACCCGCTGGGGGACCGATGCAAGCCCATACCCGCCTCGAAGCTTTTCGCCACGGCCTCGCCGAGCTGCCACCGGGCCGGAGGCGTCTCCTCATCGCGGCGCTCGCCGTCTCCTGTCTGCTGTTCCTGGCAGGCTTCCTGGTCACGGGCTACCTCTGGCACCTGGCGCGCCAGTTCCCGGAGGCGCCGTTCGCGCAGCCGTCCCGGCTCTATGGGCGCGCGACACAGCTCGTCCCGGGCGAGCCGCTGACCGTCTCCCAGATCGTCTCCGAGCTGCGCCAGGCCGGCTACCGAGAGCTCGGCAAGGAGGAAAGGACCCCGCTCCGCCAGGGGACGTTCCGCCGCCAGGACAACCTGGTCGAGGTCCACCTGCGCTCCTTTCCCACGCCGCAGGGCAAGAGCGGAGGCATCCCCCTCCGGGTGGAGATCCGGAATGGACGGATCGCCGAATTGAGCGCCGCCGGCCAGCCCGCGGAGATCGCGTCGCTCGAGCCGCCGCTCCTGGCCTCTTTCTATGGCCCCGATCTGAATGAGCGGCGGCCGGTCGCGCTCGACGAGCTCCCGGAGCATGTGGTCCGCGCGATCCTGGCGGCGGAAGACGACAACTTCTTCGGCCATCCCGGCATCTCGCCGACCGGCACGGCCCGAGCCCTCTGGGTCAACCTGCGCGGAGGCTCGGTGCAGCAGGGGGGGAGCACGATCACGCAGCAGCTCGTCAAGAATCTGTACCTGTCGAGAGAGCGGACGATCGAGCGCAAGGTCAAGGAGGCGTTGATCGCGGTGATGCTGGAGATGCGCTATGGCAAGCGGACGATCCTCGAGGCCTATCTCAATGAAGTCTACTGGGGACGCAGCGGCCCGGCGAACGTCATCGGCCTGGGCGCCGCCGCCCGCGCCTGGTTCGGCAAGGACGCCTCCGAGCTCTCTCTCGCCGAGGCGGCCACCCTCGCGGCGATGATCCGCGCGCCCAGCGACTACTCGCCGGTCAAGGACGCCGACAAGGTCGTCGACCGCCGCAACTGGGTGATCCAGCGCATGGCCGAGCTCGGCTGGATCACCCCGGACCGGGCCCGCCGGGCGTCGAGCGAGCCGCTCCGCCCCGACCCGCACCCGGTGGAGGCGCGGCCGCTCGCGCCGTACTTCACCCGCTTCGCGGCCGAGGAGGCCAAGGAGCGCTTCGGCATCGAGGACCTGCCGGACGAGGGCTATCTGCTCTTTTCGACGCTCGGCTGGCGCGAGCAGCGGGAGGCCGAGCGAGCCGTCGCGCAGGGTCTCGCCACCCTGGAGGCAGGTTGGGAGCGGCGCGGGCGCTCGGACGGGCCTCTCCAGGCCGCTCTCGTCTCCGTCGATCCTCGCAATGGCGCCATCCTCTCCTGGGTCGGCGGACGCGACTTCGCAAAGAGCCAGTTCGACCGCGTCTCGCAGGCGCGGCGGCAGGCCGGAAGCACGTTCAAGCCGGTGATCTACGCCGCGGCCTTCCGCGAAGCGGTGGCCAGCCCGGCCACGCTGCTGCGCGACTCGCCGATCCTGGTGCGGGTCGGCACGACCGAGTGGCGGCCGCAGAACAACGACCGCGGCTTTCGCGGCTGGGTGACGGTGCGGGCCGCCCTGGAGCAGAGCCTGAACATTCCGACGGTGCGCATGGCGCTGCAGGTGGGGTTGCCGCGGGTCATCGAGACCGCGAAGGACCTGGGGATCAGCGAGGAGCTGGAGCCCAATCCGGCCCTCGCCCTGGGCGCCTTCGAGGTCACCCCCTTCGAGCTCGCGCAGGTGTACTCCACCCTGGCGAACGGCGGCACCCGCCCGTCGCTGCACGGCCTCGCCGCGGTGCACGACCGCTTCGGCGAGCCGGTCCTGGGGGATGACCTCCCGGCGCCGCGCCGCGTGCTGCCGCCGCAGGCCGCCTGGCTGGTGACCTCGATCCTCCAGGGGGTGATGGACCGCGGGACCGGCGCGGGCGTGCGCCGTTTCGGCATCCGCGACCAGCTGGCAGGGAAGACCGGCACCACGAACGACCGCCGCGACAGCTGGTTCGCGGGCTACACCCCGGACCGGGTGACGGTGGTCTGGGTGGGATACGACGACAACGCCGAGACCCGCCTCTCGGGCGCGCGGGCGGCGCTGCCGATCTGGAGCCGCTTCGTGGCCGCCGTCCGGCCGGCCCGGGGCTTCGCCCCCTTCGCGCCGCCGCCGGGGATCGTGCAGGTCACGGTCGACCCGCTGACCGGGCAGCTCGCGACACCGTACTGCCCGTACCGGATCACCGAGCAGTTCGCCGAGTGGCAGGTGCCGAACGAGCCCTGCCAACGCCATTCGCCCGGCGGCACCGACGCCTGGGCGGACATCAATCTGAATGGCGTGCCGATCGATCCGGCCACCGGACGGCCGCTGGCGGCCTCCGGCTGGGATCCGTCCCAGGAGTACGGGATCGACCCCGCCGGCTTCGACCAGACCTACGGCTCTCTTGAAGAGGACGGAGCGGTGGACGCGGGAGTCTCGGCCGCGGGGATCGGCGCGCCGGGCCAGACCTTCTCGCCGCGCCCCGTGGAGATCGATCCGGGAGCCGCGGACACCACCGGAGCTGCGGATGGCTCGATTCTGATCCGCCCCGCGCGGCAGGAGCCGGAGCCGGTCGAGACGCCGGAAGCGCCCGAGGCAGAGCCGCCGGCCGCGGAGCCACCGCCCGCTCCGGAGCCGCCGCCGGTCGAGCCGCTCACAGAAGCGACGGAGCAGGCGCCGCCGCCCCCCGCTCCCGGCGGAGCTTGAGCAAGGCCGAGACCGCCAGGTAGATCGCCAGCACGATGAGGAGCAGCGCCGCCATCCCGTTCAGCAGCTCCACGTCGAAGCCGTGCGACGCCATCAGGTTCGCCCAGGTCAGCTTGCCCAACGCCCAGAGGGTGATCGTCAGCACGAAGAGCATCGGGAGGAGCGTGAAGGCGATGCGCTTGCGGGCCTGGTGGAGCCAGACCGTGATCGACAGGAAGGTGAGCGCCGCCAGGAGCTGGTTCGAGGCGCCGAAGAGCGTCCAGAACTTCTGCCACATCCCCTCGCCCGCGAAGGACAGCAGCAGGGCCGGCGCTCCCACCGTGAGCAGCGTGGCGATCACCGCGCCGGTCCGGGTCCGCCAGCCCAGGATCTCCTGGAGCAGATAGCGGCCCAGGCGGGCCGAGACGTCGAGCGTGTCGAAGACGAACGTCGAGAAGGCCATCGCGCCGAAGGTGATGGCGAAGCCCAGGTTCTTCTCGCCGATCAGCAGCGTCATGAAGCGGCCGATGCCGTTGCCGTAGATCGTCCCGGGCGCCAACCCGGTGAGCCCGTCCTTCGCCACGATCATCACCGTGACCAGCGCGATCAGCGCCACGAACCCCTCGGCCAGCATGGCGCCGTACCCCACTGCGTGGATGTGCGACTCCTTGTCGACCTGCTTCGAGGTCGTCCCCGAGCAGACCAGGCCGTGGAAGCCGGAGCAGGCGCCGCAGGCGATCGTCACGAAGAGGAAGGGGAAGAGCGTGCCGGTCATCCCGCCCACGTCCCACGCTTTGAAGGCCGGCTGCTGGATCTCGTAGCCGCCGAAGAAGACGCCGATCACCCCGAGCGCCAGGGCCGCGTAGAGGATGAACCCGCCCAGATAGCCGCGCGGCTGGAGCAGGGCCCAGACCGGCACCATCGAGGCCACGCCGCAGTAGATGAGGATCACCAGCGCCCAGGTCCTGGCATCGAACACCAGGAGGGTCGACAGGTGCATGCCGGCCCAGGAGGAGGCGAAGCTCGCCGGCACGAAGATCAGGGTGAGCAGCCAGAGCGGCGGGTTCCACAGCTTCTGGACGATCCCCATGACGATCGCGAGCATCAGATAGAGGACGCTCGCCACCGCCACCGCCCCGCCCGGGTGGAAGGTCACCTGCGTCGCCGCCTGGAGCTCCTCCGTGCCCACCACGAAGCTGCGCGCCGTGATGTCGGCGAACGCCACGATGACGTAGATCAGGGCGATCCAGATGAACGCCATCATCGCGAGCCCGGCCCGGCGCCCCAGGTGCTCGCCGGCGATCTCGGCGATCGAGGTGGCGCCGTGACGCACCGAGGCGGTCAGGCTGGAGAAGTCGTGGACCGCGCCGATCAGCACGACACCCAGGGAGATCCAGAGCAGGCAGGGGAGCCAGCCGAACGCCTGGCAGG
>Ga0126309_10000178_pt1 | contig 21435 bp, 16 predicted proteins | sample Plot56_FD_92541 | JGI IMG/M metagenome (GOLD analysis project Ga0126309, IMG submission 92541) | Serpentine soil microbial communities from UC McLaughlin Reserve, CA, USA - Plot56 | ecosystem: Environmental > Terrestrial > Soil > Grasslands | place: USA: UC McLaughlin Reserve, Lake County...
ACTACCTGCACGAGTTCGCCCACGACGGGCGACACCTGCTCGGCGTTCCCTGCCACTAGAGCCGCTCGTGGTCTCGGCCTACCTGCGCCGCGGCATGGCCGCCGGGCTGCTCGCCGGCCTCCTCGCCGGCCTCTTCGCCTTCCTCGTCGGGGAGCCCGTCCTCGACCGGGCGATAACCCTGGGGGAGACGTCGGCAGACGCCCACCACGAAGAGGTCTTCTCCCGCCCGACGCAGAAGGTCGGCCTCTTTTTCGCCACGGGTCTCTTCGGCGTGACGGTAGGTGGGGTGTTCGGTATCGTCTACTCCTTCTTCCGCGGTCGTCTGGCCGCGGATAGCGATTTCAGGCGCAGCATCTCCCTGGCCGGCGCCGTCTTCGTGGGGGCGTTCCTGATCCCGTTCCTCAAGTATCCGGCCAACCCGCCATCCGTCGGCGACCCGTCCACCATCAGGGAGCGCACCGCGGCCTACTTCACGCTCGTCGCCCTTTCACTCCTCGCCATCCTCCTGGCCTGGCTCACCGCAGGGACGCTGAAGGCACGAGGGGTCAACGCCCTGCGACGCCGGCTGACGGTCGGCGCGGGCCTGGTGGTCGTCGTTGCCGTGCTGTTCTTGCTCTTGCCCGCCGCGCCATCCGCCGGTGCTTTCCCATTCGGGGTACTCTGGGCTTTCAGGCTCTCATCGGTCGGTACCCAGGTAATCTTCTGGGCCGGGCTTGGACTACTCTTCGGGACGCTGTGCGAGCGTGCCCGCCGGAAGGGCGTGACGGCGTGAGCGGCACCTTACTCGTCGCGGGCACCCACTCCGACGCGGGGAAGAGCGTCGTCGTGGCAGGCATCTGCCGTTGGCTGGCGCGCGAGGGTGTGAGTGTCGCGCCGTTCAAGGCCCAGAACATGGCGCTCAACTCCTTCGTGACGCGGGAGGGGGCGGAGATCGGACGGGCTCAGGCCTCCCAGGCCGCCGCCGCGATGGTCGAGCCCGAGGTGGCCATGAACCCGATCCTGCTCAAGCCCTCGGCCGAACGGACCACGCAGGTCGTAGTGCGCGGCAAGCCCCGGGCGAAGGCTAGCGCTACAGGCTACGGAGCAATGAAGAAGACGCTGATGCCTATCGTTCTGGAGTCGCTCGAAGAGCTGCGACGGCGCTTCGACGTTGTCGTCTGCGAAGGGGCGGGGAGTCCGGCGGAGATCAACCTTCGGGAGAACGACCTCGCCAACATGGGCCTGGCGCGCGCCGCCAACCTCCCCGTCCTCCTCCTCGGAGACATCGACCGCGGCGGCCTGTTCGCGAGCCTCTACGGGACGCTAGCACTCCTCTCGCCCGAGGACCAGTCGCTCGTCGCGGGCTTCCTCGTGAACAAATTCAGGGGAGACCCGGCGGTCCTGGCCCCTGGCCTGGAACGGATGACTACCCTGACAGGCCGTCCGTTCCTCGGGACGCTGCCCTGGATCCCCGGTCTCGGCCTCGACGGGGAAGACTCCCTGGCCCTCGACGCCCCGCGCCCCGTCAAGCCTCCCCTGGGCCGCGACGTGCTCGAAGTCTCCGTCGCCCGCCTCGGCCGCATCAGCAACTTCACGGACTTCGACGCCCTGGCCCACGAGCCCGGCGTCTCCGTGCGCTTCACCGGGTCGGCGGAAGAGATACTGGACGCCGACCTCGCCGTCCTCCCTGGAACAAAAGCGACGGTCGAGGACCTGGAACTGCTCCGCACTCGCGACCTCGAGAAGGCCTTCGCCGAAAGAGCAAAGCGTGGCCTGCCCACGCTAGGCATCTGCGGCGGCTACCAGATGCTCGGCGGCCACATCGAGGACGGCGTGGAGAGCAGCAAGACAGAAGCCGCCGGCCTCGGCCTCCTACCCGTCGAGACCGCCTTCGAAGAGGAGAAGGTACTCAGGCGTCCACAAGGACGAGCCCTTGGTTTCGGGGATACGGAAGTGTGGGGGTATGAGATCCACCACGGAAGAGTCAGGCGGTACGGAGGGGACCCTCTCTTCGAGGTCGGCGAGGACACTGAGGGCTGCCGGATCGGCACGACGCTAGGCACGTCCTGGCACGGCGTCCTCGAGGCAGACTACTTCCGTCGCGCCCTGCTGCAATGGGTGGCCGCAGTACGCAACCTCGACTGGAGCCCGGGCGAAGAGTCGTTTGCCTCCGCCCGCGAGGCGCAACTCGAGAAGCTTGGCGATCTCGTAGCGGATCACGTGGACCGGGAGGCTCTGATGCGACTGATAGACGATGGGCCGCCCGGCGGGCTGCCCATCGTAAGCGGTCAGCTAGTCAGCATTTCAGCCGGTCAGCAAACCTCAGATGGCGGTACGCAGAGCGGAGAAGCGGTGCTTCCGGCGCAGGGCGAAGCTTCGGATACCACTCCGCTTGCGTTGACGATGACAGGCAGCGACGAGCAGCGGAGCAAGAGCTGATGGCTGACAGGCCGATGACTGACGGCGCAGCAGAAGCCGGCCGGCTTCTGCTGCTTACAACCGCTGACACCGAGATCCTCACTGCTGCCACGGCCTCGGAACGTCTGCCCGATGGTTTTCGCAGGCTCGTTTGCGCCAACCCTACTGCGCTGGATGACCCTGCGGCGTTCTTGGATAGGGAGTTGCCTTACGCTGGGGCTGTGCTGGTGCGGTTGCTCGGCGGACAGAGGGCGTGGCCCGAGGGGCTCGAGGAGTTGCGGCGGAGGTGCGCGCGGCTCGGGGTTCCGCTGCTCGCCTTCGGCGGGGAGGCCGAGCCGGATGCGGAACTGGTCGCGCTGTCGACCGTACCTTCGGGGACCGTGCTGGAGGCGTTCGAGTACCTGCGTCACGGCGGCGTCCGTAACACGGAGAACTTGCTCCGCTTCGTCGCCGACACCGTTCTCATGGAGGGCTACGGCTTCGAGCCTGCGTCGGCGCTGCCCGAGGTCGGCGTCTACCATCCGGGGTTGCCTGAGGGCTCTACGGTCGAGGAACTGCTCGTCCGGCACGACCAGGCGCGGCCTACGGTCGGTGTGATCTTCTACCGCGCGCACTGGATGAGCGGGAACACAGCCTTCGTAGACACGCTGGTCGAGGCGCTGGAGGAGGCCGGGACCAACGCCCTGCCGGTCTACTGCTACTCGTTGCGCGCAGGTCCTGAGGGCAGGGTGCAGGCCCTGGAGCTGCTGAAAGACAGAGTAGACTGCCTCATTACGACCGTCCTTGCGGGCGGTGGGTCCAATGCGGCGGATGCCAGGAGATCTGGCACTCCCGAGGAGTGGCTGGAGTGGGATGTTCCTGCCCTCGAAGGGCTCGGTGTCCCCATCTTACAGGGGATCTGCACAACCTCGACGCGCGAGGCGTGGCTCGCCTCCGACGCCGGGCTCTCCCCGCTGGATACAGCCTGGCAGGTGGCCATACCGGAGTTCGACGGGCGCATCATCGGGGTCCCCTTCTCGTTCAAGGAACGCCTCGGCGAAGGCTCACCCGTCGGCGCCCCGCTCACCCTCTACAGAGCCGACCCCGAACGCACCGCCCGCCTCGCCGGGCTCGCGGCACGCTTCGCTGGCCTCGGATGTATCCCAAACTCAGAGAAGAGAGTCGCCGTTCTGCTCTCCAATTATCCGACCAAGCACTCGCGGGTAGGCAACGCCGTGGGTCTGGATACCCCGGCGAGCGCTATCAGGTTGCTGGATGCGATGCGAGAGGCAGGCTATGTGATAGAGGGTGCGCCAGAAGGAGGGGACGAGCTGATCCACTCGCTCGTCGCCGCTGGGGGCCATGATCTGGAGTTCCTGACCGCAGAACAGCTCGGGGACGCTGCCGGACGCCTGGACTCGGAACGCTATGCGGAGTGGTTTGGCCGGCTGCCCGAGGGTTTGCGGAACGAGGTCGAAGAGCACTGGGGGAGGCCGCCGGGGGATCTGTATGTGGACGGTGGAGACTTCGTGGTGGCGGGCCTCTCTTTCGGAAACGTCTTCATGGGTATTCAGCCGCCGCGGGGATTCGGGGAGAACCCGATCGCGATCTACCACGACCCCGACCTCCCGCCGACGCACCACTACCTCGCCGCCTACTGGTGGATGATCGAAGAGTTCGGTGCGAATGCGATCGTTCACCTCGGCAAGCACGGCACCCTGGAGTGGCTGCCCGGCAAGTCTCTGGGCCTCTCGCCATCGTGCGCCCCCGATGGGGCCCTGCGCGACGTGCCGCTGTTCTATCCGTTCGTCGTCAACGACCCTGGCGAGGGGACGCAGGCCAAGCGGAGGGCGCACGCGACCGTCGTAGACCACCTGATCCCACCGATGACCCGCGCCGAGACCTACGACGATCTCGCGAAGCTCGAACAACTCCTGGACGAGTACTACCAGGTAGAGACGCTGGACCCCTCGAAGCTGCCCGCTATAAGGGTCCGTATCTGGGAGACCCTCCGCAATGCGGAGCTCCACCGCGACCTGGGCGTCGAGGAGCAGCCCGAAGAGTTCTCGGACTTCCTCACCCACGTCGACGGATACCTCTGCGAGATAAAGGACCTCCCCATCCGAGGAGGCCTCCACGTCCTCGGCGAAACACCTGAGGGCGAGCCCCTGCGCCACCTCCTCGCCTCGATCCTGCGCCTCGGCGCCGGTGAAGTCCCCGGATTGCGCCGTGCCGCCTGCGCCGCCTTCGGCCTGGACGAGAAGTTTCTGGCGGAGAACGGCGGCACGAAGGTCGAGGCCTCGCCCAGGCTAGCCGACCGCTTCCCCGCCGTGGTCGCGACGGCCTCGGACCTCCTCGACGTAATGGAGGAGGCGCAGCAGGCCCTGCTCCAGGGGATGGAAGCCCGCGGCTGGGACGCGGAAGCCGCGGGCGTAGTCTGCGAAGAGGTTCTAGGCGTCGCCGACGCTGGCGTTCAGCGGTCGTTGCGCTTTGCGGCCGAGGAGGTGGTTCCGCGTCTGATGCGCACGCCCGAGGAGATGGGGAACCTGCTATCCGGGCTCGGGGGTGGGTATGTCCCGGCGGGACCTTCCGGTTCTCCGACGCGAGGGCTGGTCAACGTGCTACCTACGGGACGCAACTTCTACTCCGTGGACCCGAAGGCGTTGCCGAGCGCGCTCTCGTGGGAGGTTGGACAGGGACTCGCGGACGACCTGCTGCGCCGTCATCTCGAAGAAGAGGGCCGCTATCCGGAGACGGTCGGTATCGTGGTGTGGGGGACGGCGGCCATGAGGACCCAGGGCGACGATGTAGCGGATATCCTGGCGTTGCTCGGCGTGAGACCCGTCTGGAACGAGGAGTCGCGGCGGGTCGTCGGGCTCGAGGTGATCCCGCCAGGAGAGCTTGGCAGGCCAAGGATCGATGTTATCGTCAGGATCAGTGGCTTCTTCAGGGACGCTTTTCCGAATCTGATCTCCCTGATGGACGAGGCCTTTACGACCGTCGCGGATCTCGACGAGCCCGAAGAAGTGAACTTCGTCAAAAAGCACGCCGACGAGGAGAAGAAGAACGGCGCCGACGAGCGCCGCTCGACCACGCGCATCTTCGGATCGAAACCCGGCGCTTACGGCGCCGGCCTGCTCCCCCTGATGGACGCCCGCAACTGGCGTACCGACCAGGACCTGGCCGAGGTCTACGCCGTCTGGGGCGGTTATGCCTATGGTAGAGGGTTAGACGGTGTCGAGGCTCGGGAGGCTATGGAGTCCAACCTGCGCAGGACGGAGGTCGCCGTAAAGAACATAGACAACCGCGAGCACGACCTCTTCGACTCTGACGACTATTTCCAGTATCACGGAGGTATGATCGCCGCCGTCCGCGCCCTTACTGGCCGCGACCCGAAGGCTTACATCGGCGACTCTGCAGATCCATCCAGGGTGAAGACGAGGGATCTCTCCGAAGAGGCCCGCCGCGTCTTCCGAAGTCGGGTGGCGAACCCGAAGTGGATACAGGCGATGCAGCGCCACGGCTACAAGGGCGCCTTCGAGCTCTCGGCCACCGTGGACTACCTCTTCGGCTACGACGCCACAGCAGGCGTCGTCGAAGACTGGATGTACCGCGACGTAACCAGGAAGTACATCCTCGACGAGAGAGTCAGAGACTTCATGCGGCAGTCCAACCCCTGGGCTCTGCGCGCCATCTCCGAGCGGCTCCTGGAGGCGGCACAGCGCGGCCTGTGGTCCGAGCCGGACGAAGAAGACCTCGAAGCGCTCAAGCGGGCGTACCTGGAGAACGAGGGGATGCTGGAGGAGCAGTTTTGAGAAGACTTGGGATTTCGTGGCGGACGAGGCCCACTCTACTCTACGTTGTGATCGCCGTGTTGATCATGCCTCTACTACTGGCTTTCGTCTCTGGCGCTTCTTCTTCGGCGAAGACCGCGGCTGTGATCTTCCTGGCTGTAGGCGTATCGGTCCTGCTCCGGGCCTACAGAGCGGGAGATAATCAATGATCACCCTCTATCCCTTCTCCGCAATCGTCGGCCAGGAAGATCTGAAGCTCGCCCTGCTCGTGAACGCCGTCTCCCCCGAGATCGGTGGCGTGCTCGTGCGCGGCGAGAAGGGAACGGCGAAGTCCACCGCGGTGCGGGCGCTGGCAGGGCTACTGCCCCGGATCATGGTCATCTCCGGCTGCCCTTACTCCTGCGATCCAGAAACCCCCAACCCGGAATGCCCGGCAGGCCCTCACCCGCCTGACGCGCCAGCCGAGACGAGGCCGGTGCGCCTCGTGGAGCTACCCGTCGGGGCGAGCACGGACCGGCTGGCCGGCACCCTGGACATCGAGAGGGCGCTCTCGGAGGGGAGGAAGGCTTTCGAGCCCGGGTTGCTCGCGGCGGCGCACAGGGGCATCCTGTACGTGGACGAGGTGAACCTGCTCTCCGACCACCTCGTCGATCTGCTTCTGGACGTAGCCGCTATGGGTGTCAACTATGTCGAGCGCGAGGGGGTGAGCGTGCGCCACCCTTCACGCTTCATCCTGGTCGGCACGATGAATCCCGAGGAGGGCGAGCTCCGCCCGCAGCTCCTCGACCGCTTCGGCATCACCGTCGAGGTCTCCGGCAGTCCCGACCCCTCCGACCGCGTGGAGGTCATACGCCGCCACCTGCATTATGAGGCTGACCCTGAGGAGTTCACCGGAGCGTGGTCTGCGGCGGATGAGGAACTCGCCTCGTCCGTAGAATCGGCCCGTATGCGGCTTCCTGAGGTGGGGCTGGACGAAGACATCCTGTTCAGGATCTCGACCCTCTGCGCAGAACTCGGCGTCGACGGCCTGCGCGGCGACCTCGTAACGGCGAAGACCGCCCGTACGCTGGCCGCCTGGGACGCCAGAGACGAGGTAGTCATCGACGATGTGAAGCGGGCCGCCGTGCTGGCCCTCTCGCACCGCCGCAGGCGTGGACCATTCGAGCAGCCAGGCATAGACCCCGAAGAACTGGAGAACGCCCTCTCCGAAGACCCCGGCCCGCCAGACGACCCGGACGGCGGTACGTCTCCGCCTTCCACGAGCGAGAATGCCTCTGACAGCGTGCAGAATCCCGAGCCGTCGGAGGAGCGGACGGGAGCAGGGGAAAAGAGCCACGCCTCGTCGGAGCCGTTCAGACCCGTGCGGCTCGAGGCCCCTGAGAAAGGACTGGGCGGACCCCTCGGGCGGAGGAGCCGTATCGAGGGCGAGTCGGGACATCCGGTCGGGGATAGGGAGCCTGGAGGCAATCCGAAGGACGTGGCGCTGGCGGCGACGGTCAGGGCGGCCGCGCCGCACCAGGGGTCGCGGGGTCGAGAGGGGCCGGGGATCGAGGTTCGTCCGTGTGATCTGCGTCAGAACGTCAGGGAAGGACGGGAAGGAAACCTGATCCTCTTCCTCGTCGACGCGAGCGGCTCGATGGCGGCCCGCAGACGCATTTCAGCCGTCAAGGGCGCCGTCCTCTCCCTACTGAACGACGCCTACCAGCGCCGCGACAAGGTGGCCCTGGTCTCCTTCTGCGGCGAAGAGGCCAGCATACTCCTGCCTCCAACCTCGAGCGTGGAACTGGCCGCCTCGCGCCTCGAAGACCTTCCGACAGGAGGCCGCACGCCGCTCGCGGCCGGCATCGAGAAGGCTGCCGAAGTGCTAAAGAGGGAGGAACTGCGCGACGGGGAGCGCCGTCCTCTGCTGGTCCTGCTGACCGACGGGAGGGCGACGGCGGGGCCCGACCCGCACCGGGCCGCCGTGCGACTGCGCTCTCTCGGTGCAACTTCGTTCGTGGTCGACACCGAGGAAGGGTACGTCCGGCTCGGGATGGCGGGCGAGCTGGCAGGGGCGATGGGAGCGCGGTGCCTGCGCCTGGAGGAACTGCGGGCCGATTCGCTTGTGGAGATCATCGAGAGGAGAAGGGTGGCGTGAGCGAGACGCGGGAGACGAGGGAACCAAGAGAGCAGCGGCTGAGAAAGAGGTCGAACAGGGAGAGGCCTCTACTTATCGTCAACACGGGCTATGGCAAGGGCAAGTCCACGGCCTCATTTGGGATCATGCTCAGGGGCTGGGCGCGCGGCTACCGCATAGGGGTCTACCAGTTCGTCAAGAGCGGCAAATGGAACGTCGGCGAACAGAAGGCCGCCGAGGCCCTGGGCAACATCGATTGGTTCAAACAGGGCGACGGATGGACCTGGACCGTAGAGGATCTGGAGCACTCCGCCGACCTCGCCCGCGAGGGCTGGGAGGAGGTCAAGCGCCGTCTCGCCGACGAGACCTACGATATGCTGCTCCTCGACGAGTTCACCTACCCGATGAAGTTCGGCTGGGTGGATACCAGCGAGGTCGTGGAGGTGCTACAGAACCGTCCCGGCTTCCAGCACGTCATCATCACGGGCCGCGACGCCCCGCCGGAACTGGTGGAGATCTCCGACCTCGTAAGCGAGGTAAACAAGGTCAAACACCCCTTCGACGAGGGCTACCGGGGCCAGAAAGGCATCGAGTGGTAGACACCCCCCGCATAGTGGTCGCCGGTACCCACTCGGGGGTCGGCAAGACGACCGTGGCCTCGGGGCTTATGGCCGCGCTCTCCTCAGAGGGCTTTCGGGTCGCCCCCTTCAAGGTCGGCCCCGACTTTATAGATCCCTCCTACCACACCCTCGCCGCAGGCCGGCCCGGCCACAACCTCGACGCCTTCCTCTCCGGCCCGGACCTCATCGGCCCGCTCTTCGCCCACGGCGCGCAGGGTGCCGATATAGCCGTTATAGAGGGCGTCATGGGCCTCTTCGACGGCAAGAGCGGAGGCGGGGACCTCTCTTCCACAGCACAAGTCGCCAGGCTGCTCGAGGCACCCGTAGTTCTCGTCGTCGACGCCAGGGCGATGGCCCGCTCCGCGGCCGCGATGGTCCATGGCTACTCGACGTTCGACCCGAAGTTGGAGATCGCTTGCGTCGTCCTCAACCGCGTCGGCTCCCAGGCCCACGAGAAGATGCTCCGCGACGCTATAAAGCCCCTCGGCATCCCCGTCCTCGGCGTCCTGCGCCGTGACGATGATATACAGACGCCGGACAGGCACCTCGGCCTCGTCCCCGTCGCCGAACGCCGCAGCGAGGCAGCCCGCTCGCTCGACGCTCTCGGAAAGGTGGTCTCCCACTCTCTAAACCTCGACGGTATGGTAAGACTTAGCCATACCGCCAGACCTCTAATAGTCGAGCCCTGGAGTCCAGAATATTCGGACCTGGATCCGTCCTGGGGTGTCAGAGTAGCGGTTGCCACAGGCCCCTCGTTCAGCTTCCTGTACCGCGAGAACGTGGAACTCCTGGAGGGTGCGGGCGCTGAGGTCGTCACCTTCGATCCGACCAACGATGAGGAACTGCCTGCCGGAACGGATGCCCTCTACCTCGGTGGCGGGTTCCCCGAGACCTACGCGGAGGCCCTGTCCGCGAATGGACGGATGCGCGAGAGCGTCAGGATCTTCGCCGAGAGCGGGCGTCCCGTCGTCGCCGAGTGCGGCGGGCTGCTGTACCTGGTGCGAGAATTGGACGGTTATCCGATGAGTGGCGTCCTCGACGCTACGGCGAGGATGACGGACCGGCTTACCCTCGGTTACAGGAAAGCCCAGGCGCTGGCGGACTCGCCGCTGGCTAGCGTGGGCGCTGGCGTGCATGGACACGAGTTCCACTACTCGTGCGTCGAGCCTGCAGCCGGTGAGAGGCCGGCCTGGGAGCTGGCCGGTCGTGGCCAAGATGGCTTCGTGACCGGTGGCGTGCACGCGAGCTACCTGCACACTCACTGGGCCGCGACGCCGGAATCGCCACGCAGGCTCGTGCGGGCGGCGCGGAGCGCGGCGGAGGTCAGGGTATGAGCGGACGGCTCGTCGGGGTGGGGGTAGGGCCGGGAGACCCCGAGTTGTTGACCGTCAAGGGTCTGCGCGTGTTGCGGGAGGCTGACGAGGTCTTCGTGCCCGTGGCCAACACCGGCGAGGTCGGGCGGGCCGAGGCGACGGTGCGCGAGTACCTGGACGGGGGTTGGATCCGACGCCTCCCCTTCGCCCTCTCGGGCGACATTGAGGCCAGGGAGCGTAACTGGATCAACGCCGCGCAGGAAGTCGCACAGCTCCTGCAAAGCGGCAAGACGTGCGCCTTCGCCACCATCGGAGACCCCAACGTCTATTCGACCTTCACCTACCTGGCACGGGCCGTCCAGGAGATAGAACCTGAAGTAAAAGTGGAGACTGTGCCAGGAATCACGGCCCTGCAGGACCTTGCCTCGCGCAGTGGCACGGTCCTCCTCGAGGGCGACGAGCGGCTCGCGCTGTTGCCTTTCACGGCTGGGGAGGAGCCGCTGAGGGGGGCGCTCGCCGGGTTCGAGACCGTGGTCTGCTACAAGGGCGGGAGCCGGCTTGGGGAGGTGCTCCGGGTCGCGGAGGAGGGCGGGCGGCTCGAAGGCGCTGTGTACGGGGCTAGGTTGGGGATCGAGGGCGAAGAAGTCGTGCCTGCGCCGGAGATGGTGGGGCGAGAGGGGACCTACCTCTCCACCGTGATCTTTATCGAGAGGAGCTCCGAGTTTGGGTAAGGTGTGGTTTATCGGAGCGGGACCAGGGGCCCCGGACTTGCTGACGGTCAGAGGAGCCAGGCTAATCGGCGAGGCCCATATCGTGGTCTGGGCCAGGAGCCTCGTCCACGAGGGCATACTCGAATACGCCAGCCCCGGCGCCCAGATCGTCGAGTCGACGACCCTGCCGCTAGAGGGCGTGCGCGGGCTCTACGAGCGGGCAGTGGATGAGGACCTGAAAGTAGCCAGGGTGCATTCGGGCGACCCCAGCCTGTACGGGGCCGTGATGGAGCAGATCGAGGTTTGCGACGAGCTGGGCCTCGAGTGGGAGATAATCCCTGGCGTCTCCTCCCTGGGCGCCGCAGCGGCGGCTATCGGGCGCGAGCTGACCGTGCCCGAGGTCTCACAGTCTGTGATCCTGACGCGCCGCGCGAGCCGCACCCCGATGCCCGAGGGCGAGAACATAAGGAGTTTCGCGGAGCACGGGACGACCATGGCGATCTTCCTCTCCGCAGCGAAGCCGCGCGCCCTGCAGGAGGAGCTCCTTACCGGTGGCTACGCCCCCGAGACTCCTTGCGCCGTGGTCTACAGGGCGAGCTGGCCTGATGAGGAGATCATTGAGTGTCGTCTCGAAGACCTCGCCGACCGGGTGCGGGAGGCCGGCTTCACCAGGCAGGCGCTCATACTGGTCGGCCCTGGTCTCGGGACCGGCGGGACGCGCTCTCATCTCTACAGCCCCGCGTTCTCACACATGTTCCGCCAGGCGAAGCCTGCGGAGAAGGGAGCAGATGCCGCCACGTAAGCTCCGTGAGCCTTCCATGCCCCCGAGCATGGAGAAGGTCAAGGGCCAGAAGCTCAGGACAGGCTGGACCACGGGCACCTGCGCCGCCGCAGCAGCCAAGGCCGCGGCCCGCGCGCTCGTTAGCGGCGAGCCGCAGGCCCGCGTCGGCGTCAAGCTGCCGGGGAAAGGCCGGGAGCGACGCGTCGAATTCGACGTGGAGAGGTGTGATCTGGGAGCTTCATGGGCCGAAGCCGTCGTTATCAAAGACGCCGGCGACGACCCCGACGTCACCGATGGCGCCCATCTCACCGCCCGCGTCTCGTGGCGGGAAGAGCAGGGCATCGGACTGGACCGGGGGGATGGCGTCGGCGTTGTCACCAAGCCGGGGCTCGGGCTCCCCGTCGGAGGACCGGCCATAAACGCCGTGCCGCGGCGCATGATCTCGTACTCCGTAGAGGAGGTACTCGACCCGGAAGAGCGCGGCGTCCGAGTCATCATAAGCGTCCCCGGCGGCGAAAACATGGCCGAGAAGACGACTAACGCCCGCCTCGGGATCGCCGGCGGCATCTCCATCCTCGGCACTACGGGCATCGTTCGTCCCTTCTCGACCGCAGCCTGGGCCGCGAGCGTCGTTCAGGCCATTAACGTCATGGGCGCACAGGGCCATAAGACCTTCGTCCTCTCGACCGGAGGCCTCACCGAGAAGGCCGCGATGCGCCTCCTGCCCGACCTCGAAGAGGTGAACTTCGTAGAGGTCGGCGACTTCACAGGTCAGGCCATAAAGAAGGCCGTCGAGAACGGGCTCGAGCGCTGCTTCTTCGTCGGGATGGCGGGAAAGATCTCCAAGCTCGCCGCCGGTGTCATGATGACCCACTGGACCCGCTCGAAAGTGGACAACGATCTGCTGGCGCAGGTAACAATAGAAGCCGGCGGCTCGACCAGGTTGGTCGAGGAGGTCAAAGTCGCCAATACGGCCCGTCACGCCTACGAGCTCTGGCGATCGGCGCATCTCGAAAGGGCCTCCGACCTCCTTTGCAAACAGGCCGCGGAGAACCTTGCCGAGTACGCTGAAGGTAAGCTAGAGGTTCACGTCATCCTCGTCGATTTCGACACCCTCGACCCCGCCGGGTCCAGCCCCGGTGCCCTGGCGCTTACGCCATGGGGCCTCACGTGAGACGGGGCCGCATAACCGTCGTTGGATTCGATGGAAGGCCGCTCGGCGAGGAGATCGAACGTTTGCTCGGGGACGCGGCGCTCGTCGCCGGTGGCAGGCGGCACCTCGAAATAGTCGGCTTAGACCGCGACCGTGCCGTGGTTCTAGAGGGGGACCTCTCGGGGGGGCTCGCGCGGATCGAAGGTACTGAAGGTCTGGTGGTAGTGCTCGCTTCTGGAGACCCCGGTTTCTTCGGAATCGTGCGCCTGCTCGCCGGGCGGTTCGGGAGGCAGAACCTGCGTGTCTTGCCGGGCCTCTCCTCGGTCGCACTGGCTTTCGCCCGCGCCGGGCTCTCGTGGGATGATTCGGTCACCGTCAGCGCCCACGGCCGGGACACCCGTCGCGCCGTCAACGTTTGCCGCGCCCACCCGAAGGTCGCCGTCCTCACCTCCCCCGACTTCGGACCGGCCGAGATCGCGGAGGCGCTAGGCGGGCTGGACCGCACCTTCGTGGTCGCCGAGAAGCTCGGCGAGCCGGGCGAGCGGGTCATTCATGGCGACGCCGGCACGGTCGCCGGCATGGAGTGGGAAGATCCTAACGTGGTGCTCGTGCTCGACGAAGCTAGGATGCCGGAAGAAAAAGGTTGGATCTCCTCGGGCATCCCAAGTCGGGGGCGGTGGGCGCTCCCCGAAGAAGGGTTCGAGCATCGGTCTGGCATGATCTCCAAGTCGGCGACCCGCGCCTTCGTACTCTCCCGCCTCGGTCCCGGACCGGGAGACCTGATCTGGGACGTCGGAGCCGGCAGTGGCTCCATAGCCATCGAGTGCGCACGTCTCGGCGCCGCCGCCATCGCCATCGAACGCGACCCCGAGAGCTGCGACCGCATCCGTCGCAACACCGAACACCATGGCGTCAGGCTGCAGATCATCGAAGCCGCGGCCCCGGATGCCCTGCGGGACCTGCCCGAACCAGACTCCGTCTTCCTCGGCGGGACCGGCGGCGACTTCGAGGAGATCGTCAAGCTCTCCGCCGTCCGGGCGCGCCGTACGGTCGTACTGGCCCTCGTCACCCTCGAACGGGTCGTCCCTGCAACGCAGCTCCTCGAAGATTGCGGCCTCGAGGTAGAGACCACCTTCCTGCAGGCATCCAGAATGAAGGGCGTCGGCGGGCTGCACCGCCTGGCTGCCGAGAGCGCCGTCTTCGTCGTCTCGGGGAGCCGACCGTGATCGGGCTCATAGCAGCCACCGCGAACGGCCGCCGCACCGCCAGACACCTCGCCGGAGCCTGGCCCGATGCACGCCTCTACGAGGGCAAGGCGAAAGACGTTCTCCACCTGGCCTGGGACGAATGCGACGGTATCGTACTCTTCCTCGCCACCGGCGCGGCCGTCCGTCTCGTCGTCCCGCTGCTCGAAGGCAAACACCAGGATCCCGGCGTGGTCACCGTCGACGATGCCGGCAACTTCGCCGTCGCCCTCTGCGGCGGGCACGAGGGCGGGGCCAACGCCCTCGCCGCAAGGGTCGCGGATGCGCTGGGCGCGGCGCCAATCATCACTACCGCAAGCGACTCTGCCGGCGTCCCCGCCCTCGACTCTCTTGGCGAGAAGCTCGGTCTCCGGCTGGAAAGAGGCTCGGACCTCGCGGCGGTCGGGGCCGCGCTCGTCTCCGGCGAGAAGGTCAGTCTCGTCACAGACAGGCGCTATCCGCTCGGACCGCTACCGGAGAACGTCGTTCGGACCGATGAATGGAAGGTCCCGCTCATCCTCATCTCTGACCGGCTCGTGGAGACGCCTCGTCCTGCCGCCGTCTACCGTCCGCCTTCGCTCGTCGCCGGCGTCGGTTGCAGCAGGGGAGTGGGTACTGACGAGATACTAGCCTTGCTCCGCCGCTCCCTGGCGGAAGTTGGATTGGCAGAGAAGAGCGTTGCGGCCCTCGCCAGCATCGACGTGAAGCGCGACGAGACGGGGTTGCTGCGGGCAGCGGAGAAGCTGGACGTTCCGATACACTTCCATTCAGCCGAATCGCTCCGTGCCGTGCAAACACCGAACCCTTCGGAGGTAGTTCGAGAGGCTGTCGGGACCTCGAGCGTCGCCGAGGCGTCGGTGATCTCCTCCGGCGCGGAGCTGGTACTCGAGAAGCGGAAGTTCGCGAACGCCACGGTCGCTATCGGACGATTGCCGGTACGGGGACGGCTCACCCTGGTTAGCCTGGGACCTGGGGAGGACACCCTCATTCCGCCACTAGCCCGCGAGGCGCTCTCCTCTTCGGAGACCATCGTCGGTCTGGACCAGTACGTCGACCGCGTCAGGCACCTGCTGCGTCCCGGGACGCGGGTGCTTACGCCTCCGCTCGGCAATGAGATGGAGCGCGCGGAGCTCGCGCTCGCCGAGGCCCGCGCGGGCGGCAGCGCAGCTCTGGTGTCGAGCGGTGACGTCGGTGTGTACGCGATGGCGTCTCCGGTGCTCGAGCTCGCGGGCGAAGACGTGGACGTTGTGGTCGTCCCCGGGGTAACGGCGGCGCAGGCTGCGGCTTCGTTGCTCGGATCACCGCTTGGGCACGACCATTGTTCGGTCAGCCTCTCCGATCTGCTGACACCGTGGGGGGTAATAGAGTCCCGAGTCTGGGCGGCTGCCGAAGGAGACTTCGTGGTCTCGCTCTACAATCCGCGCTCGAAAGGCCGCGACTGGCAGCTTAGAAAGGTGAAAGAGATCCTGCTCGGGCACCGTCCCCCTGACACGCCGGTCGGCATAGTAAAGGACGCTTACCGCCCAACGCAGCGGATCATTCTCACCGACCTCGCTTCTCTGCGTCCGGAAGACGTGGACATGCTGACCATCGTCCTCGTCGGAAGCTCCCAGACCAGGGTCGTCGCCGGCCGCATGGTTACCCCGAGGGGATACCTGTCGTGAGGTCGGTCTTCGCCGTGACGGATGCCTGCGCGGGGTGTGGCGCTTGCATAAAGACCTGTCCGGAGAAGGCGATCCACCCGGCTCCCAGAGACCACGATGCGCCCCTCGTCGTCCTCGAGGACCGCTGTTCAGGATGCGCCGAGTGCGCCGAGGTCTGCCCGGTCTCGGCCTGCGTCGAGGTCCTGCTTGAGGCCGAATGAGGCGCGTCCATCCCATAGAGACCGAGAGCTACCGTATCCTGCGCGGAATGGTTGACCTATCCCATTTAGGACCCCTCTCCCGCGCCGTCGCGGAACGAGTCATCCACGCCTCGGCGGATCTGGACTACGCCGAGAGCCTGGTCCTCGACGAGGCGGCCCTGGAGCGTGGGATCTCAGCGTTGCGGCGAGACGCGCCCATCGTTACCGACGTGGGGATGGTGGCGGCCGGGATCACTGGCCGCCGGACGCGGTGCTTCGTCTCGGACCCCCGGACCCAGGCGCTATCCGAAGAGCTCAGCGTAACGCGTTCGGCGGCCGGCTTCCGGCTCGCCGCGGAGAAGGCCGGCGAAGGTGCCGTCTGGGTCGTCGGGAACGCGCCGACGGCACTCTTCGAGTTGCTCGAACTCGACGTCGCCCCTTCGCTCGTGATCGGGCTCCCCGTCGGCTTCGTCGGGGCCGCCGAATCGAAGGACGCGCTCCTGCACAGCGGCCTGCCCGCCGTCGCGAACCGAGGACCGAAAGGCGGTTCCGCAGTTGCGGCAGCGGCGTTGAACGCCCTTATCTACTACGAGGAGGATTGACGTGAGACAGACGGTTAGTATCGAAAGAAATGGCGCCTACGAAAACGGAGGTGCCCATGCCCTCCTGATAGTAGGCCACGGCAGCCGCGATCCGCGCGGGGCACGTGAGTTCCACGACTTGGTCGGCCTCGTGCGCCGAAGAAACCCGTCCCTGACCGTCGAGGGAGGCTTTATCGAGCTCTCCCGACCGCCGATCTCGGAGTGCGTGGACCGGCTCGCACAGGGAGGAGCGCGGAACGTCGCCGCCATCCCTCTGATGCTCCTCGCCGCAGGCCACGTCAAGGACGACATCCCCGCGACCCTGGTGCGCGAGAAGATGGACCACCCGGCGATGAGCTTCAGCTACGGTCGCGCCCTCGGCATACGACCCGAGCTTCTCGAGCTGGTGGAAGAGAGGATCTCCGCCGTCGTCCCCGAGGAAGAGAAAGAGGAGACGGCCGTCCTCATCGTCGGGCGCGGCTCCTCCGACCCCGACGCCAACTCGGACCTCTCCAAGATGGCCCGCCTGTTCTACGAGGGCCGCCCTTACCCCGCAGTCGAGAGCGCTTACGTAAGCATGACCCCGCCCGACGTCGCGGAAGGGCTGGATCGCTGCCGCAGGCTCGGCGCGAAGCGTGTCGTGGTCTTCTCCTACTTCCTGTTCACCGGCGTTCTCGAGGAGCGTATCCGCGAGCAGGGCAGAGCATTCGCCAGGGCGAACCCCGGCGTCGAGGTGCGCTACGCTGGGTATTTCGGGCCGGACGCTAGAATAGCTGACCTTGTGGTCGAGCGTTACGCAGAGGCCCTGAGAGGGGACATCCGCATGAACTGCGACGTGTGCGTCCACCGCGTCGCCCTTCCTGGCTTCGAGGAGAAGGTCGGTGCCCCGGCCACGCCCCACCATCACCCTGACGAGCCCGGGCACCACCAGCACGGCCACCATCACTAGCCGTGGCCCTCGAAGACCGGGTAGTGGAGCTCGCGGCGGAGATACCGCCCCTCGACGAGGCCGTCGCCGAAAGAGCACGAAGCCGACACCTCGGGCTCACCAAACCGCCCTTTAGCCTGGGACGGTTGGAGGAGCTCGGTGCGCGGCTCGCGGGGCTGGCCGGCGAGTGCCCGCCGCCCGTCCCCGAGAGCCCTGCCGTGGTCGTCTGTGCCGGGGACCACGGCGTGCTCGATCGCGGCGTCTCGCCCTGGCCGCGGGAGGTCACGGCGGCAATGGTGGGTAACTTCTGCGGAGGAGGGGCGGCGGTAAACGCCATCGCAAAGACGGTGGGGGCGAGGGTGAGCGTTCTCGACGTCGGGGTCGCCGGGGAGTTGGAGAGGCACCCGCTGCTGCGGGCCGCGAAGGCGCGGCGCGGGACCGGCGACCTGAGTCGAGGACCTGCCATGAGCCGCGAGGAGGCTGCGCGGGCTGTGATGGCTGGGTCGGGAGTCACGGAGGAACTCATCGAGAGCGGTGGTGTGGATCTCCTGGTCACGGGCGACATGGGCATCGGGAACACCACGCCGGCGGCGGCCCTGATCTCCGCCTTCACAGGACGCCCTCCTGAGGAGACCACGGGCCGTGGCACGGGCATCGACGAGGCGACCCTGAAGCTCAAGGTCAACGTGGTGGCAGAGGCGCTGGAGCTACACGCGCCCGACCCCGACGACCCTCTCGGGGTCCTTGCGCAAATCGGTGGTCTGGAGCACGCTGCTATCGTCGGGGTGATCCTGACCGGCGCCGTGTACGGCATCCCCGTCATCCTCGACGGCGTAGTCTCGGACTCCGCCGCGCTCGTAGCCCGCGCCCTCGCTCCGCACTCGGCAGGATACGTCATCGCGGGCCACCGCTCCGCCGAGCCGGGAGCACGCATCTCCCTCCGATCTCTTGACTTGCCTCCACTCCTCGACCTGGACATGCGTCTCGGCGAAGGGACCGGAGGCCTGCTCGCCGTGCCGCTCGTGCAGGCGGCGGCCAGAACGCTTGCGGAGATGGCGACGCTCGAGGAGATAGGAATTGGTTGAGCCCCTGAACCGGGTATCCATCGAGTCCTTGAAGAGTCCGCTCGCCCGCGTCGTCGAGGTATACGAGGCGCTGGGCTCGACTCAGGAGCGGGCCCGCGAGCTGGCCCATGCCGGGACACCGCACGGGACGCTGGTCGTGGCAGAGGTCCAGACCGGGGGACGGGGGCGGCTGGGGCGGTCGTGGGGATCCCCGAAGGGCGGGCTCTGGATGTCCCTCGTGTTGCGTCCCAGGTTCGCTGCGAGTCTCGCTTCTCGCATCACCCAGACGGCGGCGGTCGGGGTCGCGAAGGCGCTCTGGGAGCTCGGGGTCGAGGCCCGCATCAAGTGGCCCAACGACCTGCTCGCCAACGGAAAGAAGATCTGCGGCATCCTCGCCGAATCGAGCGCGGCGTACGTTACAGAAGCGGTAGAAGGTAGACCCCTCGACTACGTCATCCTCGGGGTGGGAATGAACGCCAACCTTGATCCCGCCGAGCTCGGGGTCCAGAATCGCGAGGTCACCACGATCCGTTCCGAGCTCGGTCGTGACGTGAATTTACTTGACCTGCTCCGCGCTCTGCTCTCGAACCTCGATGCTGAGCTGGGCGGGATCGAAGACTTCAGAGCCGTCCTCGAAGACTGGAGAAACCTGAACTGTACGCTGGGACAGAAGGTACGCATTCGGCGCTTTGGTGAGACCATTGAGGGGCGGGCCGTAGACCTGACCGCAGAGGGCGCCCTACTGCTGGCCACCCGCCGCGGAACCGTGGAGTTGTTCGAGGGCGAAGTCGAACAACTCAGGCAGGGAGATGAGGCAGGTGGTCCGCTCGAATCCGGTACGGCTTGAATGGGAGGCTATGGGCTACAGGTATCGGGCATCAGGATTTGCAGTGGGTAGTCTCCATGCCGAGGACACCTGCGGTGTACAATCTCAGCGAGCGCAACTCCTACCCCTTTCCTTCCACCGTGCGTGACCGTCATTCCCGCTTTCGCGGGAAGCTACTGCGCTAGGAGTTCCGCTCCTCCAACCACAATTGATTTACCGGATTACGTATTACTCGGTGGCAGCAATTTCCTCCTCTTCTTCATCCTCTTCGAGGACCGCAACCGAGGTGGCCCGGAAGACCAGGATCTTACCCCTCTCTGGGAAGTCCACGATCTCTACGTCCCCGGTAACGGCTATCTGGCCCCCTACGAGCTCGTCAGCATCCTGTATGGCCGACATGTCTATCTCCGTCTCCAGAACGTAGCCTGTGTGCTCCTCTCCGGCTGCCGTACTCGCGCGCTTGAGCTGTCCTTCGAAGTAGGCCATGGCAGATCCCCTTTCTGAATGTCACGTTGGGATATAGTACCTATATTTCCGATCGCGGACCGGGCCACGGCTGAGTTTGTTTCACTAACTCTTGCTCATCGCTTCTGCAACAGCCTGCTCGAGGGGCATCGTCCTCCCTTCCTGCCATGCTCTTGCGAAGGCTTCCTCGCCCAGTCGAGCGCGCGTGTCGGCGAGGTTCTTATCGTATTCTAGAGAACCGCTGGGATCTAGCGCGGCGTCGAGGGATCGGAGCAGCATCTCCGCTGCGCTAAAGAGGCGGGCCGCCCGTGCGGCGTCTTCGGCGGCCTGGATCTCTCCCGCCAGCGTCAGGCAGAAAGCGATCTGGGTCTTGTTATCTAGCTTCCGACTGCGGTCCAGGCTCTCCCGGCACAACGCCACGGCATGCGTGTCGTCTCCCTGAGCATGCGCCACTCGTCCCAGTTCGAGGAGCGCCTCCGCAACGCCACGGGAGTCGGCCGATTCCTCGAACGCCATCAGGCTCTCCTGCAGCAGCGTATTCGAGCGCGCGTCGTCTCCCCGTATGTGCGCCGTGCGACCCAGGTAGAGCAGTGACAGGGCGACCCCCTCCGCGTCCTCGAGATCCCGGGCAATATCCAGAGCCTTCTGGAACCTGGACGTCGCGCAGTCGACATCGCCCTCGAAGAGCGCCTTATCCCCGAGGACGATGAATGCCCTGGCGATTCCCCACGTATTTCCCTGCTGGCGGAAAGACGTGAGGCTCTCCTCGACAAGGGTTTCTCCCCGCGCGAGGTTCCCCTGCGAGACTGCGGTGCGTCCCAGGATGAGGAGGGCGAAGGCAGCTCCCTCATCGTCCCCCAGGTCCTGGTACAGGGCAAGGCTCTCCTCCACCAGCGTGTTGACCCGCGCGAACTCTCCCTGGAACCAGGCTAGCCGCCCGGCGCCGACGAGCACCTTGGCACGCGCAGCGCTGGCGTCGCTACTTCGCTCCAGCGCCCTCTGCAGCCACATGCGGGACTCGTTGTGATGTTCGCGGACATACCAGAAATGCGACAGAGCGCCGGTCAACTGCAGGCCCAATTCTGTATCGCCCTGGGAAGATAGGCTCCACTCCAGAACGGCACGTAGATTGTCGTGCTCGGTCTCCAGCCTGTCCAGCCACGCTCTCTGCAGCGGCCCGCGCGATGCCCGTTCTTCCTCCTCCGCCAGCTCCAGGAAGTAGCTGGCGTGTCGTCGGCGCAGCCTCTCTAACTCCCCGCTTTCCTCCAGCCGTTCCAGTGCGTACTCGCGCACCGTCTCCAGCATCGTGAAGCGGGGCTCGCCATGAACGCTCGTCTGGCGCACCAGACTCTTGTCCACAAGCGCGGACAGGTGTTGCAGCACTTCCGCCCCGTCGCGGAGGTCGCAGACGACCTCCGCGGCCTCCAGGGTCCAGCCTCCGACGAACACGGCGAGCCGCGCGAAGAGCGAACGCTCCTCTGCGTCGAGCAGATCGTAGCTCCAGTCCAGGGTTGCCCTGAGCGTTCGCTGGCGGTCCGGAAGGTCCCGTGCCCCGCCAGTCAGCAAGGCGAGGCTGTTACCCAGCCGCGCCAGCATAGCATCGGGGGGCAGGAGGCCGAAC
>Ga0126309_10000179_pt1 | contig 21309 bp, 22 predicted proteins | sample Plot56_FD_92541 | JGI IMG/M metagenome (GOLD analysis project Ga0126309, IMG submission 92541) | Serpentine soil microbial communities from UC McLaughlin Reserve, CA, USA - Plot56 | ecosystem: Environmental > Terrestrial > Soil > Grasslands | place: USA: UC McLaughlin Reserve, Lake County...
CTCGCCAAAGAGTGGGGCGCAGACCAGACGGTGAGAGTCGAAGACGGCTACGTAGAGACGGTACTGGAGATGACAGATGGCAATGGCGCCGAGGTAGTCTTCGACTACGTCGGCGAGCGCGGCGCGCAGGAGGATGCCTGGGGGATGACCCGCCAAGGCGGATCGCACTACGTCATCGGCTACGGCGGCAAGGTGGAGGTACCAGCCATAGACATCATCTCGACCGAGCGCAACATCACCGGCAACCTGGTCGGCACCTACAACGACCTCGTCGAATTGATGGTCCTCACCGCCCAGGGCAAGGTCAACCTGCACACCTCGACATACCCGCTGGACGCCGTCAACGATGCCATCCAGGACCTCAACAATGGCGAGCTCAGGGGAAGGGGAATTCTGATCCCCGAAGGTGCAAGCGCCGCCTGATTGCTGCAATGCTGAAGAGACAGCATTAGCTCGTAACGTCCCTCGCCGCGGGCAGGCCTGCGACGCCTTCTGCGGCGAGGACGGCGCGCACGATGGCCTCCTCAAGAACCCGCGCCCCCCACGCGCCCACGACGTCGGGCGCCACCTCCACCTTACCTGTCGACGCGGCGAAGACGACATCGCCGTCCACGGTCGTGTGAACCGGGTATATGGCGCGGGCGAGCCCGTCGTGGCCCATCTGGGCGACCTTGCTCACCTGCGGCTTGGAGAGACGCGCGTTGGTAGCCACGATCCCGAGGGTTGTGCTCTCCCCCCACTGTAGTCGGGCAGCGGCCTCAGGGAGTAGCTCCACCGTATCGCCCAGCGTACCGTCTTCCAGTCGCGGACCTGCTAGCACCTTCCTGGTCCGCGGGTCCCTGATCTCACCGAAGGCGTTCACGGCGGCGAGGGCGCCGACGACTAGACCGCCATCGAGGTGAACGGAGGCACTACCCAGGCCGCCTTTCATCGCGTGATCCATGCCTAGGACCTTCCCTACCGTCGCCCCCGTGCCTGCTCCTACGCTCCCCTGGGCGAAGTCGTCGCTCTTGGCCGATGAGGCCGCCTCGTAGCCCATCGCCGCGTCGGGACGCACCGAGGGATCTCCGACTATGACGTCGAAGAGAACGGCCGCCGAGACCAGGGGTATGCGGGCCGCGCCAACGTCGAGGCCGACGTCCTTCTCTTCGAGGAAGCGCACGACGCCGTCCACGGCGGCGAGTCCGAACGCGCTACCGCCGGTCAGGAGCAGGGCGTGAGTAGGATGGACTGCGCCAACCGGTCCGAGGCGGTCCGTCTCGCGCGTGCCTGGCGAGGAACCCCGCACGTCAACGCCAACGATGGCTCCATCCTGGCCTTCGAAGAGAACGGCGGTGCAGCCTGTGAGCCCTTCCCTGTGCGTTGCGTGGCCGACGAGTACGCCGGGCACGTCGCAGAGGTTATCCAGCACGGTGGCGTTAAGAATCCGGACGTGGGGGAGGTTCCGGCACCTCCCACTCGTCTGTGTCGGCGGGTATGATGCCCGGGTTGTCCCTGGCCAGGGAGCCGAGGGAGATTAGTTCTTGATCCGCGCGCCTGGTGCCGAACTGGACGAAGACGGAGTCTTTGACCATGGAGTAGTCGACTACCTTGCCTTCCCTGTCACCGAGCTTCACGGTCGAGTTGCGGAAGGGGGCGCGCTGCTTGAATTCCTTATAAGTGTCGTGCTCGTAGCGCATACAGCACTTCACCTCTCCGCAACAACCCAGGATCTTCTCGTTCGGGGTCACGCCTTGCTGCCTGGCCAGCCTGACGTTGACGGGACCCATGCTCCTGGCACCGCTCCACGTCGCGCAACACAGGGGCAGGCCGCACGTGTCGCATCCGCCAGCGTCCCCCGACCGCTCTATAAAGCGGAACTCCCGCAAGGCGACTTGCGTGTCGTAGGCCCTTTCGAGGCCGCTCTTGACGCGCCCCAGGTCCACTTCGTTGTCGTCGGTCTGGTACTTGACCTCGATGTAGGAACCATCCAGGGAGACGTCGCAGCCTATGAACTGCACACCTTCGATGGCGTGGTCTCTGGCAAGCTTCCTGGCCTCTTCCCTGATGTCGCGCCCCAGTTCCCTGTTGCGATCCTCGGTCCTGGCATCCTCTTCCGTGACGATCCTGACTATGTCGTAGGGTTCTGTGTAAGGCTCGCGACGGCGGGGCGTCAGGGCGACGCGGCCGACCATCTCCCCCACCTCGGTCGCTACGACCACCGTGTAACCGACCCTGAGGTCCAGGTCCCGCGCGTAGCAGAGCCTGGTTATGCTCCAGCCAGGTACCCTGACGTCCACGAGCCTCGGGAGGGTTCGAGTATCTTCCGCCGTATGCGCGATAGCGTCACCTCCAGGATCGCCTCCGAAGAGATATTATACGCAAGTACCGCGCGTGCTTCCCCTAGGGCACGCGCCGCCCCCGCCCAGTCCGCCCCAGGATACTCCTCCACGTACCCTCGTATCTCCTCCACCCTGTCCGTGTTGGCTACCAGCTCCTCCGCACCCGACTCTATCACCGCCGCATCTCGGTAAAGAAGTGCGAACAACTCCAGTGCCTCGTGTACCGCGCCGTTCCTCGCCGTCCTCCCCGCACGTTTGGCCTCCTCCTTCGCACGCCGGTCCGGCTCCTCGAACTGCGCAACGTGCTCACGCTCCTGAGCCTCGCCCACCGCTTCTGCACGACCTACGATCCTCCTGAGGGCCTCGTGTCGACCCTCGAAGTCTTCCGAGAAAGCGAACCCAGCACTGAAGACCGCCTCGCGCAGCTCCCCGAACTCGGGGTCCTCTGCGTACCGCAGCGAGAGCCCGACGCTTCCCCTTCCCAGCTGGGCCGCGAATTCGGGCTCGGCCACGCCCCTCTCTTGCAGGAATCCAGCGACGACGTCCGTCGGCACGGGGTTGAATCGCAGGGCCTGGGCGCGGGAGAGGATCGTGGGCAGCACCCCCTCACGCGAGGTCGCGAGCAGCACGAAGACCGTCTCACCTTCGGGCTCTTCGAGCGTCTTGAGGAGCGCGTTCGCGGCCTGCACATTGAGCGTATCGGCCTGCAGGATAAACACCCGGCACGCTCCCTCGAAAGGCCGACTCGCCGCCAGACGGACGATCTCTCTCACCTGCCCGATGGTCGTGAACTCCCCCTGGGGTACGATCTCGACCAGGTCAGGATGCAGCCCCCTGAGCGCCCTGTCTTCCGCCGCCGTATTGCCCCCGGAGACCAACGCGGCCCCGAACCTGAGCGCCACCATCCGCTTCCCCACGCCGGGAGGCCCATAGAACAGATACGCCTGCGAAACCTCGCCGGTGCTCAGAGCCAGCCCGAGTAGCCGCAGTGCTGTCTCGTTCCCGAGTACGCCCTCGAACCTGTCGCCGCGGTCAGCCACCATCCTCACGAGTATATTGCAGGGCGCGCATACTACCCACCACGAGCCTGGCGAGGTCCCGCGCCGAGAGCGAGGCATCGAGGACTTCTATCCTCTCAGGCTCGAGACGCGCCAGTTCCTCGAAACCTTCTTCGACGCGCCGCATGAAGCCAGCCCCTACCGCTTCGATCCTGTCGGGAGGAATACCGAGCCCCTTGGCCCGCCGCTCCCTCTCGTCCTGGTCCAGACGCAGATAGAAAGTCCTGTCAGGCACGACGGTCCCTACGGCGTAGGCGTTCAGGGCTCGTACCGCCTCGACGCCGAGTCCCCTCCCGAAGCCCTGGTAGGCGAGGCTCGAGTCCAGGTACCGCTCGCAGAGCACGTTCTCGCCAGCTTCGAGACGCGGGAGTATCGCCCTCCGCACGTGGTCGGCGCGGGCCGCCGCGTACAGGTAAGCCTCCGTCCAGGCGTCCATCCCCGTTTCAGGATCAAGTACGACCTCTCTGATGCGTTCGGCCACAGGGGTACCGCCGGGCTCGCGGGTGAATTGTGTCGGAGGTCTCGAGCCTGTGAGGAGTGGTATTATGGCGCGTACCAGGGTGGACTTGCCCGCGAAGTCCAGGCCTTCGATCGTTACGAAGATACCCCTGCGTGTGCTCTGCGCGGCGCGCCTTCCCTGTTAAGCCGCAGCCCTGCGCAGGGCGTGCCGCTCGGCCGCCGAGACGTGCGCCTCGAAGAGGCTCTCCTGCTGAGGTCCGGCGCCGCGCATCGCCTCGGCGTGCCACTGGACGCCGAGCAGCCACCGCTCGGAGACATCCTCAGCCTCGACGGCCTCGATCACCCCGTCCGAGGAGCGTCCCGTCGCGACCAGCCCTTCGGCAAGTGTTTTGATCCCTTGATGGTGGTAAGAGTTGACCTTTACCAACTCGCGGCCCATGACCTCGGCGATGTAGGACCCCTCCCTGACCTTTACCTCGTGCGTGGGCTGCCACTTGGGGGTGTCCTGCCTGTGCTTGAGCAGATCCCGCCCCCACTGCGAAGGAAGGTCCTGGTAGAGCGTCCCGCCAAGGGCCACGTTCAAGACCTGCATCCCCCGGCAGATCCCGAAGACCGGCATCCCACGCCGCAGGGCCAGCCCCACCAGCGCCATCTCGAAAGCATCCCGCTCGGGGATGGTTATCCCAAGCTCGGGGACGGGCTCCTCGCCGTAGTAGCCGGGGTCCAGGTCGCTACCTCCGCTCAAGAGCAAACCGTCGAGGCTCTGGATCACAGCCTCGGCAGACCTCTCATCCCCCACCGGTGGTAAGACCACGGGTACGCCCCCAGCCCCCGTTACGCCGTCTACGTAGTCGAGGTCGGCCCTCACGAATTTGCCCAACGGCCGCTCCGCGACCGCGTCCACATCCTCTTTCAACGTCGCCGTTATGCCGATGATCGGGGGCAAGTGTTACTCATCCTTTAACAATATCTTAACTTAACTATATACGGCAGAATACCAGACCACAACTATGATGGCGAGGAGAATAAGGTAACCGGTAGCACGGATATACGCAGAAGGTCTATAGAAAGGGGGCTCGTCGGCCAGGTCGAGGTCGAGCCTGCTCTCTATGTGGTGGACTTCTGGAGTTCCTGGGCGCTCTGTGTCGATGAGCCCTCACCCTCCTGTTTCGCCTTCTCGGCGGCCTCGCGCTGTTCCTGCTTCTTCGGGCAGTCCATATTAATGCAAGTTACCCAGGGGCGCTTGCCCCCAAGCACCTTTATCTCCGGCGAGCCGCAGGCGTCGCACTGGGTACCGAGCGGTATGATCACCCCCCGCTGCGGGAGCGGGTAGGTGACCCGGCAATCCGGGTAGCCCGTGCAGCCGACGAAGCGCTTGCGGCTCTTACGGTTGCGGCGGATGATCAGGTCGTGCCCACTTTCGGGGCATTTGCCTATGGTCTCGTCGGTCCTAATGCCCTCCCACACGATATCCGCGAACTCGGTCTCGGAGCTCTGGAGATGGTCGTAGACCCTGCGGAGCACGTCGCGCGAGGAGTCGACGACGGACGCCTTGCTGATCTTGCCCTCGGAGATCTCATCCATGCTGCGCTCCAGCTCGGCGGTCATCTCGTGGGAGGCGATCTCGGAGGCAAAGTCCGTCAGGGCCTGGGCCACGGCCATACCCTTCTCGGTCGGGACGAGCGGGTCGTCGTGGACGTAGCCGCGGTCGTAGAGGTTCTGGATGATGTTCGGACGCGTCGCCTTCGTACCGAGTCCGAGCTCCTCCATCACGTTTATGAGGCGGCCCGCGCCATAGCGGCCAGGAGGCTGGGTCTCCTTGGAGAGGATCTCCTTACCGATGACCTGCACGACATCGCCCTCGGAGAGGTCCGGGATCTCCTCGTCTGGGCGCCGGCTGTAGGGGTAGACGCCGAGCCAACCCTCCTCTGTGACGACCGTCCCCCCAGTGACGAGCGGTTCGCCGCCCGAGTCGAAGCGCAGCGTCGTGCGCAGCGTCTTCGCGGGGGCGGAGAGGGTGGCGAGGAAGCGCCGCACCACGAGCTGGTAGATCTTCCACCGGTCGTCCCGCATCGACTTCTTCGACGCGTAGCCGGTCGGGTAGATCGGGGGGTGGTCCGTCGTCTCCTTCTTCCCGCGCGTGGGCGAGAGCTTCTCCTTGGAGAGCAGCCTCTCGGCGTGCTGCCCGACCCCCTCGACGCGTCCCAGGTACCCTAGCACCTCGCGCAGGTCGAGCGAGCGCGGGTAGACGGTATTGTCCGTCCTCGGATAAGAGATGTAGCCATCGGTGTACAGGTCCTCCGCTATACGGGCCGCCCTGGAAGGGCTGATCCCGATGTTCGCGGCCGCCGTCAGGAAGGCCGTCGTGTTGAACGGCGTTGGCGGCCTGCGGGTCGCGGACTTCTGCTGGACCTCCACGACCGTCGCGGTGTCGGCGACGTTCTCGCAGGCGCTCTTCGCCGTCGCCTCTTCCTCGAAACGCCCGGTCTGGTGGCTGACGGTGAAAGGCTCACCGTTCCTAAGCTCTACCTCCAGCTCCCAGTAAGGCTCGGGGACGAAAGACCGCCGCTCGCGCTCGCGCTCGGCTATGAGGACGAGCGTCGGTGACTGGACGCGTCCTACCGAGAGGAAGGCGCTCCCGTAACGCTTGGTGGCGCGCGAGACCCAGCGGGTCAGGGTCGCACCCCAGATCAGATCTATGTCCTGCCGCGCCTCTCCGGCGGCGGCCAGGGTGTTGGAGACCTGCATGAGCTCGTCGAAGGCGCGTCCGACCTCGCCCGGCGTGAGTGCGGAGAAGCGGGCACGCTCGACGTGGTCTATGAGCTTCGGGTTCGCCTCGAAGACTAGAGAGAGGGCTTCGACGCCGATCAACTCCCCCTCACGGTCGAAGTCCGTGGCGATGACGACCCTGTCCGCCTTCTTCGCGAGCGACCTTACGGCCTGGGCCACGCCCTTCTCCGAGACGGACTTGAGGATCTCCGCGTCTATTAGCTCACGCGGCTCGACTTTCTGCCAGTTCGAGTACTCCTCGGGATACTCGGGGTTGAGTACGTGCCCCTTGAGGCCGACCGAGACCGTCTCCTCCCCCTTCCACGTGAACGTGTGGTGCGGCACAGAGCGGTGCTTGCCTTCCCTGACAGATCCTTCGGAGAGGAACTGGGCGATCTTCTTCGCGGTATTTGCTTTCTCGGAGATAATTAGTCGCATCTTGATCCTGGTTATAACACAATGCAGCGGGTTGCTTCGACCCCGGGGAGAAGAGGATCACTCTACCCCATCGGAAGCTAAGAACCGGAGACGGGGAGAGACTCGGGCTGACGGTGGATCTCCCTGAGCTGTTCGACCAGTTGGGTTGGCTCTGGGACCACCAGGCTCTCTCGCGTCTCCCCCGAGTCGACCTCGTAGGCGATGGCGACATCAGGTTCGATCACTTTGTGGCCGTCTCCCCGTAAGGTTTCGACGTTCCGTTGTACGGCAGCCTTGCTCCACATGACGTCGTTGACGTTGGGATAGAAGACCACTGGCTTCGGTGAAGCGAGGATGGTGGTGGTAAGCAAGGTCGAACCGAGGCCGTTGGCGGCCTGCCCGATCACGTTCGCCGTAGCGGGTAAGACCACGAACATCTCGCACCACCGGGCGAGCTCTATGTGCCCCGGTCTTTTCTCCACTGTGGGTTCCTGGTCCAGGAAGACCGCATCGCAGATCAGGGCGACGGTAGAAGGTGGCAGCATGGAGGCCGCGGCGGCGGTCATGATCACCCTTACCTCTCTTGCGAGTTCGGCGCGCAGGGTGGCCAGGTAGGAAGGAAGGTTGAGGACGGCCACAGACCCGGAGACTCCTACCAGCAAACGATCCATCAGTTCCCCTCCCTGGTCTATTCTGGTGTGTCAGGCTCCTGTGACCAGCTTCTCATAGTCCTCTCGCAGGCGCCTGACCTGGCCCATGCACGCCCTCTGGAAATCTACCCAGCTCGGGAAGTCCGGCTCGGCGAGCCTGGCGGATTCGGCAAAGAATGACTCCGCGTGGCTGAGAGCCTCGGAGACGACACCCTCGGCCAGAGCCCGCTCGTAGAACGTGTCAGGGTCCGGCAGATCGGCAAGATCATCGGAGGACGGATGAAAGTGGTGGAGAGCACACCCCACGGCCCAGGTCAGATTGTGGTTCCGGAAATCCTCTTCTACATCGAGGGCGTCGTCGTAGAACTGGACGCCGAGCGCCCAGTTGTGCCAGGAGGACCTCGCTCGTAGAAGCAGGCTATCTTTGGCCTCCACGAGAAGGAGCACGGCGTCCAGTGGAGCGCGAACGGGACCGTGTCTCGCCATGGCATGCTCGGCGTATTCTTCTAGCGTGACCGGGGGTACGAAACCTCCGAACCGGGCGCCGTCGAGGATCAGCGACAGCCCGTGGCGGGCATGTAGCTCCGAAAGCAAAGGGAAGAAACACGCGGAGGCGGCACCACCCAGGACTCTGGAGTAGCGCGAGTTTATGAGCTCGAGCAGGGCATCGTTGAGCCTGTGCGCCGGAGACAATCCGGGCGCAGAACCAGGATGATCGACCATTTCGTCGAGCCAGCGGTTGCGCGCGTACTCGAGCTTCGCCGCCACGGCCAGCTCGCGCAACGGGCCCTCGCCGACTCGTCCCCGCGATGCGTGGGGGAGAAAATGAAGGGGCATCAGATGGACAGCGGGTTCATCCACGGTCAAGTACGTGTAGTACGACTCGAATACCTTCTCCCGGGTCAGAGACAGCGAGAGAGCCGCCCTTTCAGCTTCTTCACCGATACGGCGAGCATTCAGCATCGTGGATGCGGTTGGAGCCACATCCTGCGAGCGTTCGACCCATGATGCGCACACGACGTCCCCAAAAACCCGCAGCCCTCAGTACGGGGATGTCACCTCAGCAGTTCCAGTTGTTGCAACCCCGTTGCACGACAATGGCGCCGTTGCCCACAGCCACGTAAGGCGTTTGCCCGAGCGCTGCGCTAACGTAGGGTGCGGTGCTCTCGGAAGCGGGGTGGCCCTGCTCCTGTGCGGTGCGGGCCCTTACCCTCGCCAACAACCCGGACCTGCCGTTCTCCATCCGGTCCTCGATGTGGTTTTCGTGTTGCAACCTGATCCCTCCCTCACATACTCGGTCTTCTCTGCCCTTGCGAGATTCTCTGCTCCCTTGCCTGTGTGCGTTCTAGCCTGGTTGTACCCTCCATTCTCAGTCGTGGTCGTCCAACATCCGCAGCGCGCGTCTCGCGGCGTCATACGCCTCGACGGCCGCGCGGTGCTCGGCCCCGTCGCGAAGCCGCATCGATACATGGGCCGGGTCAATCATCTTCGCATCGGCCGCACTTACGGCGACTATGTAGTGCCAGAGTGGTGGCGTTCGTAGGCCTTCACCCTCACCGTGATTATCGACCAAGTCGAGCGCTGCCTTTAGCGCATCGTGCAGTGGCGCCGACTTGACCGTCTGAGGTTCGTGGGCACGGGATCTCCAGCCCGCGGCCCAGCTTAGCTTCGACGCCAGGACATCGTCGCGCAGGATCTCTTCCTGGAGTTCGTAGAGCTTGCGCGCCGCCTCGGGCGTAATATTTTGTGTCTCGCTCGAAGGATCTATCATGACGGCCACCAGGCGGATCGTAGCCAGAGCTTTCTGCGTGTCCGACTCGGACAGACCCTTCATGCGGCAAGCTGCTACGACGGCGTCGGACGCTTGCGTCAACCGATCTGCCTCACCGGCGCTGACGGCGCGCCATTCGAGGGACTCGAACTGTTCCTGGGCACGGAGCCATCCCGTCTGAAGCCGGTGCAGGAGGGTCCTGGCAACGGCGGGCGTATAACGTAGTGAGAGTCCGGCGGTGAAAGCGAGGATGCAGGAGATGGCCAGGCATGCCTCCACGGTGTTCAGCGTCTCCAAAATGGCTCGCCGACCCTCGCCTGCCAGCCAGACCCTCAGGCCGGCAAAGACCGTCGATTCCAACGCTAAAGAGGCTATGCACACCATGCCCACCGCGAAGGCGAGGTTCTTGAAGTAGAAGCGCGGTTTGAGCCCTGGTGCCCGCCCGGCCATCACAAAGACCAGCGCCGCAATGCCGGCGTAGAATCCTTCGGGGGCCATGATCAAACCCTTCAAAATGAAGAACTGGGGTGGCGCGGGTGCATAAACCCGCATGGCCGGTGATGGCCAGATGAGTCCTACGGCTGTGGCGAGGCCGACGCAGAGTAGCAGAACGAGCGGTGGCGACCCCAGTACCGCCCGCAACCAGGGCCTGCGCGCCACCGGCTCTGCCGGGAGGTTGCCGAGTTGGGCGGGCAGGCCGCCGGCCAGGGCGAGGCATACCCACGCTACTATGAGTACTACGGGCAGTTCCGTCATAACCGCCACCATGATCTCCGCCCGCCCGCCGGAGAGGTCGATTAGGGCTACGGCGCCGAACATCAGCGCCACGAAGAGCAGATTACACGCAGCAAAGACGCTGAACTTGGTCCTTCTCGCTGGAAGGAGAAAACACAAGAAGAAGACGAACGCCACGAAGCTTACGCTCCCTAGCACGAGAGCCTGGTGTTGGGCCGCACTCATAGCACGTCGTACATGTCGTGGGCGTAGGGATTCTCGTCACCCAGGCAGCCGGCGAAGAGTGCATACGAGGCCCTCAGGTTGGCCTCGCGCTCTCGGAGCGATTCCTCGGCGAACGGGTTTCCTCGCGCGAGCTTCTTCCCTTTCTTGAGAGGAAGGGTCGTAAACTCTGCCTCCTCATCATGCTGGATGTCCTCCTCGGGCTGCTCCTCGGGCTCGATCAGGAGGTCACCGGCCGCCAGATGCCCTAGCTCGTGCAAGATGGTCAAGGTCAGGACCAACGGGGGCAGGCTGCCCGGTACGAAGATGGCCGCCATGTTCATCTGCTCCGAGTAGCGTAGTTCCCCGAGCAGTCCCGAGATCGCCAATTGGCGCGAAAGCTCAGGGTACCAGGAGTCCGGGATCACATGCACGGCTATGGAGATATTCAGGTAACCTCCGAGAGCATCAGAATAATCTTCGGGCTCGAACCTCCTGCCCGAAAGGCCCAGGATAGCCAGTTCCTCCTGAAACTCGGCGGCCGTGAGCAGGGATCTCGATCCGTCGACACGTGATCGTGCAGCTCCGAGGTTTCGAAGGGGACGCCAGAAGCTGGCCAACCTCGCTACAAAGGGGCCTGCGAGGTCGCGTTTGGGCACGTCAACGTTCATCGTCGACCTCGCGTGCATCCTCGAATTGCCTGATGATGCCGAGGATCATCTGTCTCTCACGACCGGGCAGGTGAAGGCTCTTGTGGGCTATGGCGCTTACCGTCTCGTCCCGAAAGATGCTCATCGCTTCTTCATCCAGGATCGGCGGCTTTCTCGTCGAATCGAGGAAGTACGCGGGATGCACGCCGAACGCCTCCGCCAGCGTGATCACCTGGTTCAAGGACGGGTCGGTCAGTTTGCCCGTCCGGATCTGCTCGATGTCTTCCTCGGTCAGGTCTCCCAGGCTCATTCGGGCTACCTCGGCATCGGTGTAGGGCTTCCCCGTCGTCTCGTTCTTTATGGTATCGAAGAGCTGGTTGGTCTTTTCGGCAACGCTCACGTGCCCGGGCAGGGGTTCGATAGGTGCCCCGTCCCCTAGGACCGGACTCTCCTCGAACCACAATTCCGGAGGGAAGTCCATGACTTTGGCTATGGCTTTCAACTTCTCGAAACCAGGGTTTTCGATCCTGCCCTTCCGCAAATTGGTGATGTAAGAGCGCGTCACGATACCACCCGTCGCCTCATCGATCTCCTGGCCACTCCAGCGGCGCCCGTCCTGACGACGGTACATCTCCAAGAGGCCCTCGAACTTCTGCGCGATGTGCATCTGAGCCTTCCGCCTCTACCCCGTTAGTCCCTTAGTTTGATATACGATACCATACTCTGTATCGTTTAAGCAATACAACCACGGGAGAAGAGTCGTTGAACGATAGAATAGCGTCTGCGAGGCCCAAGGGGAAGGTGTGCTGAGGCGGTTACGGGCGCTCTACTTCTGGAAGCCATTGGAGGGGCGTTCTTTCCGACGCCTGTGGGCCGGGGCGGGCCTGTCGATGCTTGCGGACCAGGCCTTCCTCGTGGCCCTGACGTGGCTGGTGCTTCGCGTCGCCGGCTCTGGCACCGAGCTTGGCGCGGTGCTGGCGGTTGCGTCCATACCAGGCACCGTGCTGACACCGGCAGGCGGGGTCTTGAGCGATCGGTATTCGCCCGTCTCGATCATGATCTGGTCCAGCGCGGGACGCGTCTTGCTATTGGCCCTTTTGACCGTGTTGATCGTGGCGGATGCGACACGACTCTGGCAAGTGTACGTAATTGCGGCGAGCTTGAGCGCGCTCGACGCGCTCTACTACCCTGCGTCGATGTCCGTCTTACCGAGTCTGGTAGATCGCGACCGTCTCAGCGCGGCGAACGCCCTGACCCAGGGCGCCGAGCAGGCCAGTAGCATCTTCGGACCCGCGCTGGCGGGCTCGCTGCTCGCGCTTTTCGGTCTGGGAGCCAGTTTCGGCGCTACCGCTGTTCTGTTCTTGATCGCAACAGCCTCGTTCGCTACGATCGCCCAGGCCGCGAAGCCGGTGGGGTCCACGGCCGGAGACGCGACCGAGGAGGACGACAGGCACAGCAGGGCAATGCCCGCGTTTGTCGAAGGGATGCGCTACGTATGGCGCGATGGGGTCATACGTTCTCTACTATTGATTCTGCTCGGCACCAACCTAGCCATGATGGGACCTCTTTACGTTGGTGGAGCCGTCCTCGCCGAGTCGCGACTCGGGGGCGCCGGGGCCTTCGGCACCCTGGTCGGGGCCGCAGGAGTCGGGGCTTTGATCGGGGTCATCGGTGCGGGATCGGTAAGGAGCTTCAGACGTCGGGGCCTGATAGAGCTGGGGTTGACGGGCGTGCTCGGTATCATCGTCGGGGCGATAGCCTTCGTACCCAACCTGGTGGCCGCCGTCGCCCTCGCAACCGCGATCGGCGCAACAGCGAGCTTCCTCGGTGTCATAACGATCTCGTGGCTCCAAGAACGCACGGAGCCAGGTCTGATCGGTCGGGTGATGAGCATCGCCATGTTCTCGGCCGTCGCCCTCGACCCGATCTCCTTCGCCCTCGCCGGAATACTCGTAGGATTAGATCTGACGGCCATGTTCCTGGCCGCAGGGACCCTTCTGCTGCTCACAGCCCTGCTCGGAGCACTGAGCCGCACGATGCGAGATGCGGACTAGCTTCTTAACATCTCAGCACGCGCCCTGTCGGGCGCTGGTCAGCAATTCAGCTGGTCAGCTTCTTGTTTTCGCTGAGAGTCGAATGTGCGATTCCCCGTGGGTTACAATCTGTGCAGATCGCTTTAGATACGATGTGTTACAAGTTTGTTAAGGTTCTTGCGGTTCGTGGGTGGTGGTGTTAAAGTGAATATTGTCGGGTTGGCGTTGCCTGAGCCTATCGATGGCAGGGAATACTGGGGAGAAGTAGGGGACGCGTGATGAGAGCATGGTTCGGTACCGGCCTTGGGAGGGTCGGTCTTTTTACGCTCGGCGTTGTTGCGCTATTGGCCATCGGCGTGCTCGCTGTGGCCGGAAGAGGGATGATCTCCGGGGCTGACGCGCAGCCTGCCGAGAGGGCCATCCAACCAATCGGGGCGAAGGAGGCGACACCAGAGCCCGTTGCCGAGACCGCGGCCGAGACGGCGGACGAGACGGAGCCTGAGAGCAAAGCGGACCAGGTAGAGCGGGCCGTAAAAGAACCCAATCCCGTGCCGGATAGAGCGTCGGACTCGGCGTCTGCCTCCGCATCTGGTTCCGCATCGGCCTCCGCGTCTAGCTCGGCGGCTCCTGCGGACACGATGATGTATCTGAGTGTTCCCGGTATGGGCATCTCCGACATCCCTGTGGTTGAGGGCATTACGGAGGCGAGCCTCTCGCAAGGGGCTGGCCACATGCCTGGCACGGGCTACCCGTGGGTTCCTGGCTCCAACACCTACATAGCCGGTCACAGGATAGGATACCCTGGCACGCCGAGCGACCACGTATTCTGGAATCTGCCCAATCTCGTTCAGGGAGACCAGATCATCCTCACCGACTCGAACGGGACGACCTACACTTACGCGGTGAGCCAGATCTTGGAGGTGTCGCCTTCGGACCTATCCGTGACCGCGCCCACTGGCGGCGACGTGGTCTCCTTGCAGACGTGCATCGAAGACTACGGGGACTACTGGACCCCCGGTCCCAACTGGTTGGTGAGGTACGTCGTCCAGGCCGAACGGGTCTAGGCCAAGGGCGGCCTTTACTGTAGTTCGTGCGGGTTCAGCGCTGCGTCACCAAGCAGACGCCGGACGAGCAGCAGCCCGCAGATTCCGAGCAGGGTGGCGAACCAGAGGGTCGCCAGACGGATTATGAGCGTAAGCGCGCCGGCGAGTCCTGTGGAGAGGTTCGCCACGGTGACGAACTGGCCGTAGAGACCGGCCTCGACGGCCCCGATCCCACCAGGAAGCATGCTCAGGACCCCGAGAAGCGAGCTTACCGCGAACACGAAGACGATGAGGAGGAAGGGCCGGTCCGCGTCCAGCCCGACGGCGCAGAGATACACACCTGTACACTCCAGGCCCCACGAAAAGAAGGAGATGGCGGTACCCACCAGGAGCGGTCTCGTCGCCAGGAGCTCGTTCGACGCCCCGTGGAAGTCTCCCAGGTGCGGGGCGAAGCGGTTCACGAGCGGCAGCTTCGAGAGGATGCGCTCGGCCGCGAGTGAGAGGCGTTTGGAGCGCAGGACGGCGATCCCGAAGACCGCCACGGCGAGGAAAGCTAGCATCGTCCAGGGGGGTAGATTCAGGGCGAAGGCGCCAAGGAAACCCCACAAGACCATGCCAGTACCGTCGGTGGCACGTTCGGCGACGACAGCGGGGGCCGTACGGGCTATCGGGGCGCCGGAGACCCTGCGGACGAAGACGCTCTTGAGCACCTCACCGAGCTTGCCCGGGGAGATCGTCATCGAGAGGCCCGATGTGAAGATCGCCGCGTTTACCCCCGTTGGAACGGCGACCTTCAGGACCCTCAGATAGTACGTCCAACGGAAAAAGCGTCCGACGTAGGAGAGGGAGACGAGGCCGAGGATCGCCGGAATGAGAGCGTAGTCGAAGCTGTCAAGGGCTGCGACGAGCTCGTCGAGGTCGGAGAGGATAGCGAGGATCAAGTAGACGGCGGCGCCCAGGGCGAGGGCGAGGACGAGGTTTCGTCTCAGCCGTTCCACAGCGGTATTACGTAGATGACCATTCCGACGACGACCAGCCACAGGGACAGCGCGATCTGCAGCGGCCTGTCGGAGAGGAGCAACGTGTCAGGGTTACCGCCGCCGTCGCGGTGGACGAGCAGCATATAGCGGAAGACACCGTAGACCACGAAAGGGATGCTCGCCATCATGAAGATCTGATCCTGCCTCTCGTAGACCGTGAAGGTGTACAGGGTATAGGCGATGATGGTCGCCGAGATCATGATGTTCATCATCTCGTCGAGCATAGGAACGGAATAGTCCCTGAGGTTCCTGCGGTGGACGACCGCGCCTTCGCCCAGAGTAGCGATCTCGTGCCTGCGCTTGGAGAAGCCGAGGAAGAGCGTCAGGAGCCCGGTACAGACGATGAGCCACGGCGAAATGGGGCTACTCACCGCGGCGACGCCGGCGAGCGCCCTTATGACGAACCCGGCCGAGATGCTCATGACGTCGAGGATCGCCGTGTGCTTGAGGATGGTTGTGTAGACAACCTGCAAGACGAGGTATGCCACACCGGCGATCCCGACGCCGTAAGGCAGCACGGTGAAACTCAGGACGAGGGCGCCGCTTGCCAGCACGGCGGAGAGGATCAGGGCGGAACGGGGCGAGATCTCACCGCTCGCAACGGGTCTGAATCTCTTGAGCGGGTGCTTGCGGTCCTCCTCGACGTCGAGCACGTCGTTGGCGGCGTACACGGCGCCAGAGAGGGCGCAGAAGACCGCGAAAGCGAGCAGCGCGTACGCCACGGCGGTCGTCGAGAAAGCCTTCTCCGCGAATACCACCCCGGCCAGCACGAACCCGTTCTTGGTCCACTGCCTGGGCCGGACCAGCCGCAGATAAGAGCTCGCGAGTCCACTGGAACGGTCGGCTTCCACGACTGCCGGTTGTATCACAGTAGGCTACAGGTTTCAGAGAACCGTGAACGGAACGATTGCAAACGCGAACCACTCTCTCCACAATTGGCCTAACGATGAGCCCGACGAGCCAGCAGGTTTTCGCAGAGTGGTTCCGCCTTGCCAGGCCCTTCAGCCTCACTGCGGCGGCCGTGCCCGTGTTCTTCGGGACGGCGCTGGCGTTCAAGGACGGCTCGTTTGCGTGGGGACCGTTCTTCGCCATGCTCTTCGGCAGCCTCCTCATACAGGCGGCCACCAACATGTTCAACGAGTTCTACGATGAGCAGCGCGGCCTCGACGTGGCCGGGACGGTCGGGATCGCCGGCTCCATAGTGAGTGGCCGCGTGAGTGCGCGACGCGTCCTTGTGGGCGCGCTCCTGTGCTACACCCTCGCGCTGTTTCTCGGCATCTACCTGATAGCCGTGGGCGGCTGGCCGATAGTCATACTCGGGTGCCTCTCGGCGCTCGGGGGCTACCTCTACTCTGCTGGGCCGCGCCCCATCGCCTACACCCCCGCCAGCGAGGTTACGGTGTTCGTGTTTATGGGGGTCTTGATCGTCGTCATAGCCTACGCCGTGCAGGCCCGTAGTTTCCCGGTTAATGTAGCACTGGCAGCGTTGCCCATCGGTGGGCTTGTGGCCGCGATCCTGCTAGCCAACAACATCAGGGACCTGATCTCCGACCGTGAAGGCGGGCGGCGGACGTTGCCCGTAGTCTTCGGCAGGGAGGTAGGGATCCTCGTATACCGGGCCCTCTTGCTGGAAGCCTACGTCGCCGTGGCCGTCCTTATGGCCTTCGGCGTCGTCCCCCCTGAGTGTGCCCTCGTCTTCCTGAGCGTGTTACCCGCCCTCCGCCTCTGGCGCGACATGGCCAGCTACTCGACGCCGAGGCGTCTCGACCCCGTGGTCAAGCGGACGGCGGGACTCCACCTGGTCTTCGGATTGCTCTACACGGTAGGGGTCCTCATCGGTGCCTGAGAATCACCGGCCTTTCAGGGCGAGCCTCCTCGTATCCGGGGTCGAGCCGGAGAAGATCTTCGCCGCCCTCCTCGACGTGAGACGCTTCCCCGAGTGGGCTTCCGGCGTTCGACACTCCCGCGCGCTGGACGCCGCTGGCAAGGCGGAGACGAAAGACATACGCCCCGGAGTCAGGCTGGAGTTCACCCTGAGCGCTGCTGGCCTCACGCACCAGGTAGCGAGCATCGTCACGGTGGTCGAGCCGCCACGCCGGCTGGAGTGGACCTACGTCGAGGGCGCCCATGGAGGTGGTGGCTGGCTCGTCGAGGAGGACGGTTCGGGAGCAGTCCGGATAACCGTCTCGACGGACTACAGGATCAGACCATCCTGGCTCGACAGGATAGCCCACAAGCCCTTCTTCCGCGGGTTTACCGAGGACCTGCTCAGGCGTTCGATGCGCCGCTTCGACGCGCACTTGAAGAAGGGCTAGAGATCCCGCTCATGTCCATTCTCAGGGTGGTCGTCGGTGTCTTCGAAGTCACTGCTCTCAGATCCGTTGGCCTCGTCCACTTCAGACTCTTCAAACTCCTCTTCCTCGTCCTCATCATCTCTCACCAGTTCGTGTGCCGTGACCTCCGTCGTCGGGTTCACGTAGCGGGCGATGAGTATGGAGATCTCGTACATCACTATCATCGGGACGGCCATCAGGATCATGCTGTAGGGGTCCTGACCCGGCGTAAGGGCGGCGGCGAGGACGGTGTTGAGTACGATGGCGTGCTTCCTGTACCTCTTCAGTAGCGGAGCGTCCACGAGCTCCAGCTTCGCGGCGACGTACGTGGCCGCGGGTAGTTCGAACACGATCCCGAAAGCCAGGAGAAACCTCGTCACGAAAGGCAGATAGCTCTGGGCCGTGATGATGGGATCGAAGCGGTCCGTGTCCCAGTTGAGCAGGAACTGGGTGCCGACAGGCAACACGACGAAATACCCGAAGGCGACCCCGGCGATGAACAGCGCGGAGGCCATGCTGATAATCGTGTAAGTGAAGGTCCGGCCCATGTCCCCGACCGCAGGAGCCACGAACGCCCAGCCCTGGTAGAGGAGTATCGGGATCGTGAGCAGGAACCCGACGTAGAGCGCCAGCTTCATGTCGGTGAACAGCTGCTCCGTAACCCCGGTAACGTTCAACTTGCCTTGCAGGGCACCGCCCGCTGGGGCGAGTAACCAGTCGAAGATCCGCTCCCGAAAAAACCAGGCGACGATGGCGACGCCGAAGAATGCTATGCCTACCTTGATGATCCTGGATCGCAGCTCGTCGAGGTGCTCGATCAGGGTCATGCGCATCTCGTCGCGCGGACCACGCGGACGTGAAGGGAGTCTCAGGCGACCTGCCATGAGGACCTTAAGAGATCGTAAAGGGTCTAGCTACGCTTCTGCTCGGCCTTTTCGGCCTCGACGGAAGCATCTTCCTCCAGCTTGGTCTCATCCTCGCTCTTGCTGGCTTCGAGCTTCTCTTCCTCTTTATCTTCCTCTTTCTTTTTCTTGTCCTCGACCTCACCCTCCTGGGTGCCCTTCTTGAACTCGCGCACGCCGCTGCCGAGGCCGCGGGCGAGCTCGGGAACGCGCTTCGCCCCGAAGAGCAGGAGTATTACGACAAGACCTATGATTAACTCTGGCATTCCGATCGAACCAAACACCGTTCCTCCTAACGAGCTATCTGCCGGTTCTTACCCCACATTATACGCCTTCCGTTCGAGCTTGGATCAGGGCTCTGCGCTACCGCTACTGTCCTTACCCTCGAGGAGGGCCGAGATCCTGTCTTTTACCTGCTTTGCAGTCTTGCCCTTCGGCTCGAGGTCGAGGTAGCCGTTATAGTATGCGATGGCGTCTGCGGACTGGCCGGCCTGGTCGTAGGCCTGACCGGCCAGAAGGTAGGCCTCCGCATTGTCAGGGTCAGCCTCTGCCGAGGCCGCGAAGGCATCCCCCGCCTTCTTCTGTAGCTCCTTCTGCTTCTCCCCCTTCGCGGCTTGCGCCTGCTGGCTGTAGATCTGACCTATGAAGGCGGGTATCTCTTCGTCCTTCGGTGCGACCTCGCGACCTCTCTTGAGTACCTGTAGTGCATCGTCGTAGCGGCCCGCAGTGTAGTAGAGGGCGGCCAGGTTCCTTATCTTCTCCGGGTCCTTCGGGTCCTTCTTAAGGTCCTTCTCGGCCGCGGCTATCTGTTCCTCAGGATCGAGGGCCTGGTCGGCCTGCTTCTGCTGCTGGTCCTGGTTGCCGATCAGCTCGAAGATGTTGTAGCTGATGTTGGTGCCAACGCCGAGAAAGATAAAGGAGATGAGGAAGAACGCCGCGAGCACGATGGACAACAACTTCACCCAGAAGCTGATCCTGTCGCGGTTCATCATCATGGCTGGCTATCCTCCGAAATCCTCACCTACCGAGACGATTGTATATCACGTTACCCCCAACTACCGTGGCCGCGACTCCCCCGCCAGCCGCAGCCTCGAGTACACCCCGCTCGGGTTCTCCATCCTCGGGCGAGGTCTCGACCACGGCGAGATCTGCCCACTTCCCCGCATCGAGCGTCCCCGTCTCACCCTCGATACCGAGCGCTCGAGCCCCGCCTAGCGTCACCAACTCGAGACCGGCCGCACCGCTCATACCGTGCAGCTCCACCGCGAACAGCGTCTCCTCGAAGAGGTTCATGCTCGGGCTGCTCCAGAGCCCGTCCGTGCCCATCCCGACCCGGATGCCACGCTCGATCATCCGGGTTACGGGCGAGACGCCACACCCCAGGAAGTCGTTCGAACGGGGGCAGTGCGCCGCCGCTACACCGGACCGCGCAAGAACCTCTATGTCCTCCTCCGAGACTCCTGTCGCCAGGTGGGCGGCTATGGTCTCGGGGGCGAGTAGCTCTATATCCTTAGCGTAGCGGACGGGCGAGACGCCCACTCCTCCCCACTCATTGGCGCCGAAGATATCTGTGAGACCTCCTGTGCCATCCCTAACGAACTCGACCTCTTCCGGGCTCTCGGAGAGATGTATCGCGAGCGTCCACCCCATCTCCCGCGTCCTCTGCGCCGCCAGACGCGAGGACTCCGGGTCCACGGTGTAAGGGGAATGTACGCTGACGCGCGCTTCCACACGCTCCGGCAGACCTTCTCCGAGTTCACGGGCCTTCGCGACTATGAACTCGACGGCCTCCTCTGGAGCGCCGATCTCATGCGGAAAGAACTCGGCGTAAACGGTTCCCGCCAGCCCGCTTTCGGCGAGCTGGGGCAGGCATTCCCCGTAAGGGGAGGATTCTGCCAGATACGTCGTCCCCGCCTCTATGGCTTCCCTGGCACAGTCGCGTGCTGCCTCGGCCGTCCAGGCCTCCTTCTCGGGGAGGCGCTCTATGAGCCCGCGCAGCCAGCCCGAGAACGTTCCGCCCTCCGGCGCATCCATCCGCCGGAAGCCGAGGTGGGCGTGGGCGTTGACCGCGCCGGGGACAATCGTGTAGTTGGGAAAGAACCTGACCTCGGCGTCGGGGTTCTCGCGTCCGACATCTGTGAGATCTCCTACGGCCCCTATGCGCCCGTCCCTTACGAGCACAGCGCCGTCCTGCAGAGGAGGGGACGAGATGGGCATCAGGGTTCCTGCCGCGAAGATCACGCGCCCGACCTGGTTCTCAGGCATCCCTCCCGACCACCTCCGACGCCACAGACTCCAGGAACTCGCGCTCCGGGCTGTCGGGCAGGAGGCCTATATCTTCGAGCGCTGCGTCGATCTCACCCCTGGCCCACTCCTCGGTTTTGGCTACGGCCTCCGTGGCGAGCACGGCGTCTATGCCCGCCTCGAGCAGCTCCGGTGTTGGGCTAGGGTCTGCGAGGACGCGCCGGATCGTCTCCGCGTCCCCTTCCCTCAAGGCGAAGATGACCGGCAGCGTCACAGTACCCTCGACAAGGTCCGTGCCTATACCCTTGCCCATGAGCCCTGGCTTGCCGACGATGTCCATTATGTCGTCTGACATCTGGAAGGCTATGCCGAGCGCCTGGCCGTAGCTGGCGAGCGCGTCTATCTGCACGAGCGAGAGCCCGCCAAGCGTTCCGCCGGCCACGCACGCGGCCTTGAAGAGGCCCGCGGTCTTCTTCCTTATGTGCTCCAAGTGCGCCTCGACTTCGACCGTCGCCCCGTTCGCGAGGTACTGCTCGAGTTCCCCCGCTGCGAGCCCCACTGAGGCCTCCGCGAAGGCGCGGACGAGTCTCGGGTCCCCGATCCGCGCCAGCTCCGAGAAAGCTTCGGCGAAGAGGTAGTCTCCAGTGGCCGCCGCGATCTCACGCCCGTACCCCGCGACGGTA
>Ga0126309_10000180_pt1 | contig 21290 bp, 18 predicted proteins | sample Plot56_FD_92541 | JGI IMG/M metagenome (GOLD analysis project Ga0126309, IMG submission 92541) | Serpentine soil microbial communities from UC McLaughlin Reserve, CA, USA - Plot56 | ecosystem: Environmental > Terrestrial > Soil > Grasslands | place: USA: UC McLaughlin Reserve, Lake County...
GAGATGCTGGTCGCGGCGGGGATCTCGCTCGCGGTCCTCGGCATGACCGTCCCCTTCCTGACGTCGACGATGAACGACGAGCCTGACGTCAGCGGCGCGGCGCTCAACATCGGCACTGCCCGCACAGCGCTCGAGCGGATGATCCGCGACGTCCGCCAGGGCATCGAGATCACGACGTCGACGCCGACCCAACTCAGCCTCAAGACCTACACGCGGCACTCGACCTGCGGCGGGACCGGCATCCTCGCCTCGACCGCGCAGCCGATCACCTGCCAGGTGACCTACACCTGCAGCGGCTCAAGATGCACCCGGACCGAGGCGAACGTCGGCGTCACCTCCGGGACCGCGGTCGAGATCGCCCGCGGCCTCGGCAGCTCGAACGTCTTCACGTACACCCCGTCGACCGGCGTCAAGACGCATGTCGGCATCACCCTCGTCGTTCCCGACCCCGACGGCAACGGGAACCTGACGCTGACCGACGGCGTCAGCCTCCGCAACGCGACCCTCCTGAACTGATGATCGACCGGGTCCGACAGCGGTTCGCCTCGACCGACCAGCGCAGCGAGCGCGGCTTCACCGTGGTCGAAGCCGTGATCGGCGCGATGATCATGGTCATGGGGATGCTGGCGACGTTCCAGATCCTCGACTCCGCGACGCGGAACGCGGCCCGGGCCGAGGGCACCCAGGTCGCTCTCGAGGTCGCCCAGCGCGAGGTCGAGCTTCTGCACGCCCTGACCTACGACCAGGTCGCCCTGACGGCAACCCCGCCGACCTCCTCGAACCCCAGCAACCCGCAGTCGCGGGTCTCGGGCTCCACCTTCGCGGTGAACCGCAACGGCACCAGCCCGGCGACCATGGTCGTGAACGCCGGCGCGCTCTTCGGTGGCGGGACGGTGGTGGGCGGGACCGTGAACCCGGGGCCGCAGAGCTTCACCTCGGGCGGGGTCTCGGGCCGGATCTACCGCTTCGTCGTCTGGCGCGACGACCCGCAGTGCGCACCGACGCTGTGCGCGGGCTCTCAGGACTTCAAGCAGGTGATCGTCGCCGTCCGGCTCGACCAGGGCGCCGGGCCCGACCGTGGCTACGTCGAAACGCACACCGACTTCGTCGACCCGGACAAGACGGCGCTGAACGAGCCCACCGGCGGCGCCGGCGGCGCGGTGACCGCGCAGCAGTTCTTCCTCTCCGACGTCTCCTGCGAGGCCGACGGGTCGACCGCGCGGCCGGATCCGGAGATCGTCCAGCCGCTCGAGCACCTGCTCCACAACACGCTCGGCACCTGTGACAGCGGCCCGCAGACCGGCACGACGGCCGGCGCCCCCGACGCCCTGCTGCTCGGCGCGCCTCCCGACCGCTCGCCGGATGACCCGAACGACCCGCCGCTGATCGACTACTCCAACGACTTCTATCTCGAGCCGAGCCCGGACACCGACAAGGGCGTGCAGATCCGCCGCCAGGACTCGAGCGGCTGCAGCTACACGCCGACGGGGTCGAACCCGGAGTCGAAGATCCACCGCTGGGTCTCTGACCCGCTGCCGCAGAACTTCACGCTGAAGGGCCTGGCGACGCTCGAGTTCTACACCCGCACGATCAACGACTCGCTGCACCCGGGCAGGATCTGCGTCTACCTCTTCCGCCGCTCCCAGTCGGGCGCGACCGCAACCGACACCCGGTTCACGAACACGGGCGGCGGCGCCGTCTTCGGCAACGGACAGCCTTACTTCGGCTGGTCGCCGGCCGGCAATGGGAACTGGCCCCGCTTCGCCTGGACCAAGGTGCGCCTGACGATGAACTTCACCGGACTGACCATCCCCGCTGGCCAGCGCCTGGGCATGGCACTGAGCGTCGACCGCCAGATCACCCCGGCCGACTCGATCCCGGTCCTGTACGACCATCCTTCCAACGCCGCGCGCCTGGAGATCGACACGACGACGCCACTGGCGTCGGGGTAGAGCGATGGGCCCGGCGGTCGTCTCCGCCGCCGTCGGCGGCGTCTGCGTCGGCAGCTTCCTGACCGTGGTGTCCCACCGCGTGCCCCGCGGCGAGCCGCTCGCCACCGGGCGCTCACGGTGTCCATCGTGCGGTGCAGCGATCGCGGCGCGCGACAACGTCCCGGTGCTCTCCTGGTTGGCACTGCGCGGGAGGAGCCGGTGCTGCGGAAGGCCGATCCCGGCGCGCTATCCCCTGACGGAGGGGCTGACGGCACTGCTGTTCGCGGCGGTCGTCGCCGCCGGGTGGGGTGACCCGGGACAAATCGCACTCGGCCTCGTCTTCGCCGCGACGCTCGTGGCCATCAGCGTGACCGACATCGAGCGGCGGATCATCCCGAACCGGATCCTGCTCGTCTCCGCCTGCGCAGCCGTCGCGATCCTCGCGATCGCCGATCCTGCCGAGCTGCCCGAGCATCTGGTCGCCGCGGTCGCGGCGGGCGGCGTCCTGCTGGTCGCCGCGCTCGCCTATCCGCGGGGGATGGGAATGGGCGACGTCAAGCTCGCGGCGACGATGGGAGTCTTCCTCGGCCGCGAGGTCGCGGTGGCGATTCTCGGCGGGCTGCTCGCCGGCTCGCTCGCCGGCGTGTACCTGATCGCGCGGCACGGCGCCGGCGCCCGCAAGCAGGCGATCCCGTTTGGCCCGTTCCTGGCGCTCGGCGGCATCGTCGCGCTCTTCGCCGGCGAGGCGATCGCCGACTGGTACCTGGCGTCGTTCTGACTTTTTCGAGTAATCGGTAAAGCGAATCCGGCCCAAGGGTTCAGGAAGCCGCCTTATCCGCCGATCCATCACCCGGGCTCCCTACGCCCCTGATCTTATGAATATCGCGAGGAAGAAGCAGGGAACGATCGTCGGCCTCGATGTCGAGGCGGGCAGCGTCGCCGCCACCGAGGTGGAGGTGAACGGCAGGCCGCGGGTAACCGCCGCCGGGCTCGGCTCGCTGCCGGCCGGCGTCTTCGCCGACGGCGAGGTCGCCGACGCGGACGGCCTCGCCGACGCCCTGCGCGAGCTCTTTGCCGAGAACAAGCTGAGCAAGAAGGTCCGGCTGGGGATCGCGAACCAGCGGGTCATCGTCCGCACCCTGCGCCTGCCGGCGATCGACAGCCCGACCGAGATGGAGGCGGCGATCAAGTTCCAGGCCCAGGAGGAGATCCCGATGCCGCTCGACCAGGCGGTGCTCGACCACCAGGTGGTCGGGGGGGTCCAGGCCGAGGCGGGTAAGCCGGCGATGGTGGACGTCGTGGTCGTCGCGGCCCGCCGCGACATGGTCACGAGCTTCGTCGTGCCGCTGCGCAAGGCGGGCCTCCAGCCGGTCGGCATCGACCTCTCCGCGTTCGGGATGATCCGGGCCCTCGCCCAGGCGCCCCCGGCGAGCCCTGACGGCAACGTGCAGCCGATCGAGGCGGCGACCCTCTACTGCAACGTCGGTGACGTCACCAACCTCGCGGTCGCCCGCGGCCGGGCCTGCCTCTTCACCCGCGTCGCCCAGACCGGCTTCGAGGGCCTCATCGAGCGCGTCTCGGCCGAGCAGGACCTGACCCAGGAGCATGCCCGCCTCTGGCTCGGCCACGTCGGCCTCGACGCGCCCGTAGAGCAGGTCGAGGGCGACGCCCACATCGTCGCCGGCGTGCGCGCGGCCCTCGAGGACGCCGCGTCGGCACTGCTTCGCGAGCTTCGCATGTCGCTCGACTACTACGGCTCCCGCGAGGGCGTGCCGCCGGTCGAGCGGGTTCTGCTCTGCGGCCCCGGCAGCTCGATCCCGGGCCTCAACGAGCGGCTGGGCAGCGGCCTCGGCGTCCCGGTCGACAACGGCAAGCCCGAGGCGCTCGAGACCTTCGACGAGGCCACCGCGGCCCGTCTGACCCTTCCCTACGGCCTCGCCCTGGACAGCTGATGCGCGCCGTCAACCTCATCCCGGTCGAGGAGCGCCGCGGCGAGTCCGCGCCGACCCGCACGGGCGCCCTGGTCTACATCGTCGTCGGGGCCATCCTCGCGGCGCTCGCCGGCGTCACGATGATGGTTCTCGCGAGCAACCAGATCAACGACCGCAAAGCAGAGATCTCGCAGCTCGAGGGCGAAGAGGCCGCCGCGCGGTCGAAGGCCGAGGCGCTCGCCAGCTACGCCCAGTTCCGCATGGTCCGCGACGCTCGGGTGGCGACCGTCACCAGTCTCGCCGAGAGCCGCTTCGACTGGGAACGGGTCCTCCGCGAGCTGTCGCTCGTCCTTCCCGAGGACGTCTGGCTGACCGAGCTCACGGGGACCGTCCGCCCCGACGTCACCGTCGAGGAGGCCGTCGACGTCAGCCTCCGGGACGCCGCTGGGGGCCCGGCGCTCGAGATCGTCGGCTGTGCGCCCAGCCAGCAGGCCGTCGGCGGCTTCATCTCCGCCCTGCGTGATGTCGACGGCGTGACCCGAGTCGGCGTGCTCCGCTCCGAGCGTCCGCCACTCGACAGCACCGGCGGTCAGGCCACCGACGAGAGCGACTGCCGGACCCGCGACTTCATCGCCAAGTTCGAGATCGTGGCGAGCTTCGACGCGGCTCCGGTCGCGGCCCCGGCTATTTCCCCCGACGGGACCGTTCCGGCCGCGCCGGCCCCGACCGAGTCGGCTGATGGCTCCGAGGCCACGCCGACCTCCAGCGAAGCGGGAGCGACGGGCTGATGAAGGCCAACACACGAGTCATCGTCGCCCTCGTCGTCATTCTGGCCGCGACCGCCGCCTTCTGGAAGATGGCGGTCAGCCCGAAGCGCGAAGAGGCCTCCAAGCTCGACGGGAAGGTCGAGAAGCTCGAGGCATCCGTCGCCGAGCAGCGCGCGGCAGCGGCGCTCGCCGCCGAGGCGAAGAAGACGTTCCCCGAGGACTACCAGCAGCTCGTGCTGCTCGGCAAGGCAGTGCCGGCCGACGACGACACGGCGTCGCTGTTGGTCGAGCTGACCCGCATCGCCGGCAAGTCGAAGGTCGACTTCCGGGACCTGGAGCTCGACGCGTCGGCGCTGACCAGCGCCCCGCCGCCCGTGGCGGCCGCCCCGGCTTCCGGTCAGCCGTCGGTCTCCGACGTCCCCGAGGCGGCGCCCGCCGCGACGGTCATGCCGGCGACCGAGGCCGCCGCTTCCGTGCTGCCGCTGGGTGCCAGCGTCGGGACGGCCGGGCTGGGGGTCATGCCCTACAAGCTCAACTTCGCGGGCAGCTTCTTCGACATCGCCGATTTCATGGCCGGTGTCGACAAGCTCGTCAAGACCGAGGCCAACCGGGTCGGCGTCAACGGCCGGCTGATGACGATCGACGGTTTCGCCCTGTCCCCCGACGGGCGGACCGGCTACCCGAACCTCGAGGTCTCGCTGACCGTCACCACGTACCTCACGCCGCCGACCCAGGGCGTGACCGCCGGAGCTACGCCGGTGGCTCCCGCCGCGGGTGGCGCGACCGCCACGCCGGCAGCCACGACGACGGGAACCACGCCATGAGCCGCTTTCGCCTCCCCAAGGGTCCCGACCTCAAGGACCTCAAGCCGAAGAACCTGAAGGTGGGCAGCCTCAAGGAATCGCAGCTCGTTCAGAAGGTGAGCGTGCCTCCCGTCGTCGCCGACCTCTTCCGCGACATGCGCGATCGGCACCTCCTGCCTCTGGTCGCGGTCGCTGCGATCGCGATCGTCGCCGTCCCCCTGCTGCTCTCGAGCTCGGCGCCTGAGCTGACCAGCACCGAGGGCACCACGGGCATCCCGATCGTCGCCGGCGGCGAGCCCCCCGAGCTGACCGTGGTCGCCGATACCTCAGGCCTGCGCGACTACCGCAAGCGGCTGCGCCACCTCGAGAAGAAGAACCCCTTCCGCCAGCACTTCTCGACCCCGGCGCTGAGCGGTTCGCAACTCAATGGCACCGGGACGGGCGGCGGCGGCTCCTCGACGAGCGTCCCGACCACTCCAAGCACCGATTCACCCGAGACGTTCAGCGGTACGGACCCCCAGCCCGTCGACTACCCCGTCGACGTCCAGACCTACGACGGGCAGGATCCCGTCGGTCCCCCCGGGGGCAGCGGTGGCGGCCACGGCCAGGGCCACGGGAACGGTGGCGTCAGCGGGGACACCGAGTTCGTCTCCTACGAGATCGACGTCAAGATCGCCCGGCCGTCCGCCCGCGCCGGCGATGACGCGAAGCCGAAGACCAGCGTCCGTCGCGGCGTCCAGGAGCTCGAGATGCTGCCCAGCGAGAAGAACCCGGTCGTCGTCTTCATGGGCGTCAGCCCAGATCGCGAGAAGGCTCTCTTCCTGGTCTCCGATCGCGTCAACTCCGTGTTCGGCGACGTCAAGTGCATGTACGGGTCGGAGAGCTGCCAGCTCCTGATGCTCGAGCCCGGCCTGCCCGCCACCTTCGTCTACGGGGCCAACGACAGGCGGTTCCGCCTGAACGTCCTCGGCATCGACCGGGTCACGCACGAGAAGCCCTGACGCGCCGCCTCCAAGGCTTCAGTAAGTGAAGTCTTGGCGCTACACTCCCTGAAGCGAGGAGAGGACCGGTACCGGTCCCGTCCCATGAGCGCGATCAGCAACTCGAAATGCCCGGTCTGCCGCACGTCGGAGATCATCTCCGGCAAGTGGACCCTCCTCGTGATCCGTGACCTCGCCGCCGGCTCGCAGCGCTTCTGCGAGCTCGAGCGCTCACTCGAGGGCATCAGCCCGCGGACCCTGTCGCTGCGCCTCCGGGCGCTCGAGGAGCAGGGCGTCGTCGAGCGCCACACCTATCCCGAGGTTCCGCCCCGGGTCGAGTACGCCTTGACCGAGAAGGGGAGGGCGCTGGTCCCCCTGATCGAGGACATGCGCGCCTACGGTCGGCGCTGGCTCCCGGCCGAGTCCGGCGAGCAGGCCGCCGTCCCGGCATAACCTGCAACGCCTCGTGCAGGCGAAGGAGCGCTCTGGCGGCGCCAGAAGCCTCCTGCCGTGCGCGACCCCGCCCTCGACGACGCCCTGCGCCGCCTCGCCACCGAGGCCGCGACCCGCTTCACCACCCTGGTGGCGAGCGGTGACGAGATCCCCTTCGACGTCGCCGAGGCCGAGGGCGACAGCACCTTCTTTCACAGCTACGTGCCGCTGACCCGCCGCTACGTCGTCGACCGCAGCGACGAGGTCCGGGGCCTGCCGTCGTTCGGGGCCGCCTGCACGGCGGTCGCCGGCAGCGACGTCGCCGCCCCGTACCTGGAGACCCGGGGGCTGCCCGTGCCGGTCGACCCCGCCCAGCGCGCCGCCGGCATGCTGGTCGCCTTCGTCGCCGAGCTTTGGGACGGCTGCGCGGAGTTCGCGATCGACCGGGTTCGGCTCGACCGCGCGCTCGCCGAGCTCGAAGCGGAGACCCGGCCGCTCGCCTCCGGCGACGCCCTGATCGCTCCCGTGGTCGGCCTGAAGATGCCGGTGAGCCGGATCGACCTTCCCAATTCGGTCCGGATCGTCCGCGCCGACGCGGTCGAAGCGCCGCTCGAGCTGATGAGCAGCGAGGGGATGGAGCGCAGCTACTGGGAGCCGCAGTACCTCGCCGTGGCCGAGCGGCGCGAGGGCGACGACCCCGGCGCGCCCCTCGAGCAGCTTCGTGACCTGGTCAGCGTCCTTCGCCTCTTCAAGCAGGGCGGTGTCGCCCTCGGGCCCTACGCCTTCGCGTCCACCGGCGACGGCAAGTGGCGCCGGGTCGCCACGGGGGAGCCCGGCACCCGACCCGGCGGCTATCGCCTCTCCGAGGGCGACGCCGACGAGCTCGCCCGCTTCGCCGCCCGCCTCGCCGAGCGACCCGATCCCGTGGGGGCGCTTGCCTGGGCGGTGCGGCGCTTCGAGCTCGGCTGCCGCCGCGCCAGCGCGTTCGACGGCCTCAGCGACCAGCTGCTCGCCCTTCGGGCCCTGCTCGGGAGGGACGGCGCGATCGGTGCCGGCCTCCCCGTTCGCGCCGGGGCGCTGATCGCCGGCGGCGGCGATCGCGAGGCCGCGAGCGCGCGGATCCAGGAGGCCCTCGACCTCGAGCTCGCGCTGATGGCGGGCGCCGAGCAGCGGGTCGCCACCGCTCCCGATCTCGCGACCTGGCTCGAGGAGTGCGTGCGGACATTGCTCCGCGACGCGGCGCTCGGCGAGCTCGGCGCGGACCTCGGCTCGGCCGCCGACGAGTCACTGATCGCGACCGGCCTCCAGTCCGGCGACGGCAGCGCCGCCGAGGCCGACGAATGGGACGCCTTCATGGAGGAGGAACTGGGCGAATTCGATGACTTCACGGTTACGGCTCGAGAGCAGACCGCCGCCCCCGGACGCGAGAGCGAGGCGGTGCAGAAGACGGAGTCTCTGGGTGCGCCGCCGAGCGAGAGCGAGAAGGCGGCGGATGTGGCTGAGCAGAGCACGCGGGCGGACAGTGACGTCACCCGCATCCTCGAGCCGATCCCCCAGGACACCTCCGAGATCAGGGTCAGCTGGATGGGGGCCGGCGAGATCGCCGAGCAGGAAGAGCCGGAGCAGGAATCTGCCGGGGGCGGCGAGAACTTCACGCGAGAACCACGAGAGGAGAGCGAGATGGCCGATCGCGACTGGCTGAGTGAGGTCTCCCGCGAGGAACGGACCACCCTGGAGTGGCCCGTCCACGAGGAAGACGACGGCGGCCGTGAGCGCGACCGCGACCGTGAGCCAATCGACACGCCCCGGGTCCGCCACCTGTTCCCGGTGCCCGAGGACGCGGACTGGGAGGTCAGCGAACTCCGGTACGACCGGCGCCGAGCCGGCTACGGTCGCTAGCCATCGGTTGCCGTCGCGGCCGGGTCCCGGCCGGCGGCGAACAGGAACCGGTTGAGGTCGGCCAGGCCGGAGAGGTCGTGTACGTCCTCATCGAGGTACGGCACCCGGATCACGCTCCGCGTCCGCAGTTCGGCCGCAAGGTGGTCGATGTTGCGTGAGTCGCGCTCGGCCAGCGAGAGGTAGTCGGCGTAGTTGGCGGCCACCCGGTCGGCCAGGTCGCCGTCGTCCAGTGCGGTCCTAAGACCCCCTCTCAGGTCCTCACCGTCACCGCCCGCGTAGTCGGGTAGGCGGTGGACCTTGTTGACGATCACTCCGCCGAAGGGCAGCTTCGCCTCGACCAGCTTGCGGTGGAAGTAGACGGCCTCGTCGACCGGCTCGCCGCTGGGGCCGCAGACGACCAGGAAGCTCGTCCGCGGCGCGGCCAGCAGCTCGTCGACCCGGCGGGCCCGCTCGCGGAACCCGTCCACCATTCCGCTCATCGCGGTGAAGAACTCCGAGAGATCGGCGAGCAGATCGAAGCCGACGATCCGCCGCACGATCGACAGCGCGACTCCGGCACCGCGACCGGCGACCCGCGCGGCCATGCCGGTCGGCTTCATGAAGACCCGCATCGACCGTCCCTCGATGAACTGCATGAGGCGCCGGGGCGCGTCGAGGAAGTCAAGGGCGTTCCGGGTCGGCGGCGTGTCGAGGACGAGGAGGTCGAAGCGGGCCTCGGAATGGAGCTCGAACAGCTTCTCCATGGCCATGTACTCCTGGGAGCCGGCGAGCGCGGTCGAGATCTGCTGATAGATCCGGTTGCGCAGGACCCGCTCGCGTGACTCCTCGTCGGGCGCGTGCCTGGCGACCAGCTCGTCGAAGGTTGCCTTGGCGTCGAGCATCATCGCCCAGAGCTCGCCCTCCACCGGGCTGTCCTGCGCCTCGAGGAGAGCCGGGTCCACCCGCTCCGCGTCGTTGCCCAGCTCCGCGAGGCCGAGCGAGTCCGCCAGGCGCTTCGCCGGGTCGATCGTCAGCACGCAGACGCTCAGCCCACGGCCGGCCATCCCCAGCGCGATCGCCGCCGCCGTCGTCGTCTTGCCGACGCCGCCCGAGCCCGCGCAGATGCAGACATCCTTGTCCTCGAGGAGGTCGGCGACGCCGGCCATCAGCCCATCCGCCGGGCGAGGAGGCGGGCCTCGTCGAGGCCGATCTCCGGCTCGAAGACGAAGGGAAGGGTCCTCACCGGGGCCTCGACGCGCCGGCGCAGCCGCGAGAGCTGCGCTCGCTGGGACCGGGCTCGCCGGTGCTCGGAGACGGCGGCCCCGGCGGCGGCGCCGACGACGCCCCCCGACGACGCCAGCGGCTCCATCCGGGCGGTCTCCTCGGGGCTGAACCGTTCCGGATAGAGGCCGTTCATATAGACGCGGTCGACTTGGATCCCGATCTCCTCACGCAGCTCCCGCTCGAGCGCCGCCGACTCGTTGACCGGCATCTCCTCCGGGAGCGAGACGATCGCGACGCCGCTTCGCTCAGGGTCGGTGATCAGGGCCTCGAGCTGCCGGGCCTGGGCGTGGACCGGGCCGACCCGGGCGATGTTTGCGAACGTCCGGGGCGTCTGGAGGAACCCGATGCCGTGACCGGTCGCGGGCGCGTCGACGATGACGAGGTCGTAGGTCCGCCCGGTCTTCACCTTGCGGTCCGGCTGGGCGAGCTCCCACACCTTGCCGATCGTCACCAGCTCCTTGAGCCCGGGGGTCGCGGCGGCGAGGTAGGTGAAGATCCGGCTGCGGAAGAGGAGGTCACGCATCGCCCGGACCTTGAGCTGCAGCAGCACGTACTCGCGCAACGACTCGTCGGGGTCGATCGAGATCGCCCAGAGGTTCTCGGCCATCTCGACCTCGTTGAAGCCCACCGTGGCGCGGTTGAAGAGGCGCGACGTGCGCTCCTGGGAGGAGACCTCGCAGACGATCGTCCGGCGGCCTTCGGCGGCCGCCTTCAGGCCGAGCGCGATCGCCACGGTCGTCTTGCCGACCCCGCCCTTGCCGGTCACGAAGATCAGCCTGCGGTCCAGCAGGTCGGGCATCGGGCCATTCAATCAGGGGGTCGGAGCCGGCCCGTCGCGGGATGCACCTCCCATAGCAATTCGTCCCGACGGCAGGAAAAGCGGGAGGCCATGCGAATAACCGCGGCAAATGGGATTCCTGAGCCGCAAGAACACACTTGACGAGCCTGCCGAGAACGGCAGCGCCCCACCACCCGTCGCCGAGGAGCTCGAGCGCATGGAAGAGGCATCGATGGAGGCAAGCCCCGAGGTCGTGGATAGTGCGGCGAGGGAAGGTGAACAGCAGCCCGAGTCCCCGCCCGCGGCGGACGCGGGAGCGAGCCCGCAAGAAGATGGAGATCTTGATGCGGGCGAGGGGGAGCAGAGCACGCGGGCGGAAGATGATCTTGAGGGTCCTGCGCGCCTGAAGGCCTCCGACCTGATGGCCCCCGACCGGCGCAAGATGATGGAGGAGGCCCGGGCCACCCAGACGGAGCCGGAGGAGAAGGCGCAGAAGACCGCAGAGGTGATGGTCTTCGCCAACCAGAAGGGCGGCGTCGCCAAGACGACGACCACCCTGAACCTGGCAGTGGCCTTCGCCGAGTCCGGCTACCGCGTCCTCTGCATCGACCTCGACCCCCAGGGCAACCTGACGATGAGCCAGGGGATCGATCCCGACAAGGTCGAGAAGAGCATCTACGACGTCCTCGTCCATGACATCCCGATCACCGAGGTGATCGCCCAGCGCGAGATCGACATCGCCGTCTCATCGATCGACCTGGCCGGCGCCGAGATCGCGATGAGCACGAAGATCGGCCGCGAGCGCTCGCTGGAGAAGGCGCTGCGCGAGGTCGAGGGCGACTACGACTTCGTCTGCATCGACACCCCGCCGAGCCTCGGCCTGCTCACCGTCAACGCCCTGACCGCGGCCGACAAGGTGATCGTCCCCGTGCAGTGCGAGTATCTGTCGATGCGTGGCCTGGTCCAGCTCCAGAACACGCTCAAGATGATCCAGGAGAACCTCAATCCGGACGTCAAGATCGAGGGCATCCTGCCGACGATGCTCGACTCGCGGACCATCCACGCCAAGGAAGCGGTGGAGATCCTCGAGGAGAACTTCGGAGAGCTGGTCTTCAAGTCGCGGATCCGCAAGGCGATCAAGTTCGCCGAGGCGCCCGTCAGAGGGGCCTCCGTGCTCAAGTACGATCCCCAGGGCAACGCGGCCAACTACTACCGGGAGCTGGCGAAGGAGGTCCTGACGAATGGCTCGTCGTAAGCGAGCGAGCATGAGGGAGGGTCCGCTCGCCGACCTGTTCCGTTCGACCGTCGAGGACCCTCCCGCCGACCCGCCCGAGGCTCCCTCGGAGCTTTCGCGCTCCGGCAGGCAGGAGGCTCCGCCCCCCGCCCCGCCCGCAACCGAGACCCCGCGCCCCGATCCCGGGCCCGAGCCGGGTCCCTCTCCCGACCCGGCGCCGCCCCCCACGGAGCCCGACCCCGTGCCGCCGCAGCAGCCCGACCCGACCCCGGCGCCCCAGATCCGTGCCGGTGCGGCCGGTGACGACCCGCTTTCCCCGCCCCGCCCAGAGGCCGACGTTTCGGCGGTGCCCGAGCCCAAGGAGCGCCTCAGCCGGATCTTCGGCGACGACCGCCCGCCCGCCCGCGAGTACCAGGAGACCCCGCGGTACGGCCGCGAGGAGCCCGAGTACGAGCCCCGCGGTGGCCAGCCGCATTCGCCGATCATCCGCGTCGTCGGGGTCGGCGGCGCCGGCGTCAACGCGATCAACCGGATGGTCGAGGCGCAGATCCCCGGGGTCGAGTTCATGGCGGTCAACACCGACCTCCAGTCCCTCCAGCTATGCATCGCCGACGTGACCGTCCACATCGGCGGTGACCAGACGCGCGGCCTGGGGGCCGGCGCCGACGCCGACCTCGGCTACCGCGCCGCCTTCGAGGAGCAGGACAAGATCAAGCGCCTGCTGAAGGGCTCCGACATGGTCTTTGTCGCGGCCGGCGCAGGCGGTGGGACCGGAACCGGTGCCGCACCCGTGGTCGCGCGGCTCGCCCGCGAGGTCGGCGCGCTGACCGTGGGCATAGTCACCAAGCCGTTCAGCTTCGAGGGGTCGCGCCGGAGCAACCAGGCCGCCAAGGGGATCGAGGCGCTTTCGGCCGAAGTCGACACCCTCATCGTCGTGCCGAACGACCGGCTGCTCGAGGTGCTCGACCAGCAGACGTCCATGGTCGAGGCGTTCCAGGTCGCCGACGACGTACTCCGGCAGGGCGTCCAGGGAATCTCCGACCTCGTCACGCTGCCCGCCCTGATCAACCTCGACTTCGCCGACGTCCGGACGATCATGTCCGACGCCGGTCAGGCACTGCTCGGGATCGGCATGGGCTCCACCGAGGACCGCGCCGTGGTCGCCGCCGAGAAGGCGATCTCCTCGCCCCTGCTCGAGACCTCGATGGAAGGGGCGCGGGCGATCCTGCTGTCGATAACCGGCGGGCCCGACCTGTCGTTGATCGAGGTCAGCGAGGCGGCGAAGGCGGTCGGCGAGGCCGCCCACCCGGACGCCAACATCATCTTCGGAGCCAACGTCGACGAGGATCTGAGCGACCAGGTGTGGGTGACCGTCGTCGCGACCCGGTTCGACGGCCGCCCGCGGCCGCCGCGGCGGTCCGCCGAGCCGACGATCCGGCGCACGCGGGACGAGGGCGGCTCGCGGCGCGAGCGCCCGTCCGACTTCGGCGCGCTCGACGTCCCCGAATTCCTGCCCAACTAGCCGGAAGGACCCCGATGAAGGGGGTCGTCGCCGCCGGCCACCCGCTGACCGCCGAGACCGGCGCCAAGGTCCTCAGGGAAGGGGGCAACGCCGTCGACGCCGCCGTCGCGGCGGTCCTCGCCTCCTTCGCCCTGGAGAGCCCCCTGACCGGCTTCGGCGCGGGTGGTTTCATGATGGTGCACAGGCCCGGCGTCGGCGGTGGCGGAAACGCAACCGAGCTGATCGACTTCTTCGTCGCGGTCCCGGGCCTCGAGGGGACCGAACGGACCGAGGAGCTGGTGCCGGTCGACGTCTACTTCGACCCCTCGACGGTGCAGGTCTTCAACGTGGGCCCGGCGTCATGTGGCGTGCCCGGGACGGCGGCGGGCCTGGCCGATGCGGTCCGCCGCCACGGGACCGTGCCGCTGGCCGATCTGGTTCGCCCGGCGGCGCGGCTGGCTCGGGAGGGGGCGCCGGTCACGCCCCAGCAGGCCTTCGTCCTGAAGATCCTCGAGCCGATCTACGGCTCGACGCCCGAGCTGCGCGAGATCTACGCACCGGCGGGACGCATGCTCCGGGAGGGGGAGGAGCTGCGCTGGCCCGACCTGGCCGGCGCGCTCGAGCGGTTCGGGGCCGAGGGGCCCGACCCCTTCTATTCCGGCGACATCGGTCTGCGGGTCGCCCACCACGTGCGGGAACGAGGCGGCACGCTCGCGCCGGCCGACATGGCCGCCTACCGGGCCGAGGAGCGCGTGCCGGTCCGCGCCTCGTTCGCCGGTCGCCATGTCTTCACAAATCCACCGCCGTCCTCGGGCGGGATCCTGATCGCCTTCGCGCTCGAGCTGCTCGAGCGGATGGGACGCAGCGACCTCGACGCCGTGATCGAGGTGATGCGGATCGCCCATGACGCCCGCGACGAGGACTTCAGCGAAGGGTTGCGGGCATCGGGCTTCGAACGGGCCTTTCTCGACGCCGATCGCCTCGACAACCTCGGCTCGACCACCCACCTCTGCGCAATCGACGCAGACGGGATCTGCGCGACGGTCACCTGCTCGAACGGCACCGGCTCCGGCGTCCTGGTCCCCGGCACGGGCGTTCACGTCAACAACATGCTCGGGGAGGAGGACCTGAACCCCCAGGGCTTCCACCGAGCCCCGGTCGGATCGCGGATGCCGTCGATGATGGCCCCGACCGTCGTTCTGCACGACGGCGAGGTGGTCGCGGGGCTGGGCAGCGCCGGCTCGAACCGAATCCGCTCGGCGATCCTGCAGACATTGCTGGGTCTGATCGCGGGGGGACTCTCGCCGGCCGAGGCGATCGCCGCTCCGCGAGTGCACTACGAGGCGGGCATTCTTCAGGCCGAGCCCGGCAGCGAGTCGGTGGCGCTCGAGCGCGCCGAGGCGATGGGGATGAAGGTGATCCGCTGGGACCACCTCAACCTCTTCTTCGGCGGCGTCCAGGCGGTCACGAGGGATCCGGCTTCGGGCCGGCTCGACGGCGGGGGAGACCCTCGCCGCGGCGGGGCCGCCGCGGTCGCCGAGTAGCTCAGCGCCGGATCCGGACCTTGCCGTTCGACCGCGCCCGGTCCGCCGTCTCCTCGAGCCGGTCTAGCGCCCGCCGCAGGTCAGCGAGCTCACGGGCCAGAATCTCCATCCGGCGGTCCTCGTCGCGGATCTGGAGCAGCTCCTGCTTCGTCTCGGCCGGCAGCTCGACCCGGGCGGCGAGCGCGTAGGCAGTGGAGTCGGCCAGGTCGTCCGCGGGGGGGCGCTCGCCCGACGCCCGCTCGGCGAGGTCGCGGAAGGCGCGCCGAGCCGACTCGGCCTCCTCGCCCGCGGTCGGCGGCCCGGCCTCCTCGATCACCTCCACCTCGGCAGCGGGGTCCTCGGGATCGTCGAAGCGCTCGAGCACCCGGAACGGCGCTAGTCCGGTGACGACGATGTCAAGGCGGCCGTCCTCGAAGCGCTGAAGGACTCCGGTGACCTCGGCCGTGCAGCCGACCGACCGTGCCCCGACCGCGTCGCGCATCAGGACCCCGAACGGGCGGCCGGTCTCGATCGCCTCACCGACCATCCTCTTGTAGCGCTCCTCGAAGATGTGGAGCGGGAGCTGCTCGCCGGGAAGCAGTGCGAGCGGCAGCTCGAAGATGGGCAGCTGCTGCGTCACCCTCCGAGTCTACGTTGGGCTCGCCGGCGGGTCCATCCGCGGGAGGCGCGCTTCCGGAAGAATGCGCGGCGATGGCAGGGTTGTCGGAGAGCGACTTCGAGTCGGAGGGCCTCCTGGAGGGGCTCGACGGCGAGGCTCGCGAGGAACGGCTGGCGCTGCTCCGGGATCTCGCCGACGACGGCGCCGGGATCGAGGAGATGAAGGATGCCGTCGCCGCGGGCCGGCTGGCACTGTTGCCGGTCGAGCGCGCGCTGGCGGGGGAGGGGAAGCGCTACACGCCGGAGGAGATCGCCCAGGAGTCGGGCGTCGACGAGGAGATCCTGCGGCGGTTCCTGACCGCCCTCGGGCTGCCGAACCCGGGGCCCGGACAGAAGATCCTCACCGAGGCCGACCTCGAGGCCGCGCAGAGCGTCCAGGCGTTCATGGAGAACGGGCTGCCGGAGGAGGGGATGGTCCAGGTCGCCCGGGCGATCGGCATGGCCACCGCCCGGATAGCCGAGGCGAACCGCGACCTGATCCGGGAGGCGCTGATCCGGCCGGGCGCGTCCGAGCGCGACCTGGCGCAGCGCTTCGCGTCGGCGGCACGCCACCTGGTGCCGCTGGTCGCACCGATCCTCGGCTACTCGATGCAGAACCACCTCCGCGAGCAGGTGCGTCGCGACGTCATGGACGCGTCCGACATCGAGGCGGGGGACCTCGGCGGCTCGACCGAGGTGGCCGTCGCCTTCGCGGACCTCGTCGACTTCACCAAGCTCGGCGAGCGCGTGGACGCCGCCCAGCTCGGGTCGGTGGCCGGGCGCCTGGAGGAGCTCGCCTTCGGTTTCGCGGACCCCCCGGTTCGCCTCGTCAAGGCGATCGGCGACGCCGTGATGCTCGTCTCCGAGGAGGCGGCGCCGCTGGCCGAGGTGATGCTGAGGCTGGTCGAGGCCGCCGACGAGGAAGGGGAGAGCTTTCCGCAGCTCCGGGCCGGTCTGGCCCACGGCCCGACCCTCAGCCAGGGCGGCGACTACTACGGCCGGCCGGTCAACCTGGCCAGCCGGATCACCGGGGTCGCCCGACCGGGGAGCGTGCTCGCCGACGCCACCGCGAAGGACGCGGCGGGCGAGGGGTTCAGCTACTCGTTCGCCGGGGAGCGCAAGCTGAAGGGCGTCAAGGGCGGCGTGAAGCTGTTCCGGATGCGGCGGGGAGGCGAGAGGGAGGACGGCGACTAGGCGGCGGGCGGCCGCCTGCCCGAAAGCACGAGGTTGTAGAAGAGCTCGGCGGGGAGTCGAGGCTCGAGGAGGGAGGCGTCGACGCGTTGCAGCGCGAGATAGCTGCGGAAGGCGAAGAGCTGCCACCGCCGCGGGACGGTCTCGGGGCGCGCCGTCGACTCCATCGTCCGCAGCCCCCAGCCGTACATGTTCGCGAGCAGCTCCTCGCCGCGGACGCGGCGATCCTCGAAGCCGCTGTCGCGGAGCAGCCGGCGCAGGTCGGCGGGGGAGAAGGCGTGTACGTCGACTTCGGGCTCGAGGCCGTGGCCTGACTCTCCCGGTTCCTCGTCCCAGACGCGGAGCTCGGCGCCGGTGGCCCGCCGCCACAGCGGCGCCAGAGCGAGCCCCGCCCGCTTCGGCAGCGCGGCGATCACATCGCCGTAGCGCGAGGGCTCGCCGCAGAAGGCGATGCTCCCGGCCGGCCGCAGGACCCGCCGGAACTCGGCAAAGGCGGCACCGAGGTCGGGGATGTGGTGGAGGACGGCATGGCCGAAGACGAGGTCGAAGCTGCCGTCGGGGAACGGAAGCTGCTCGGCGTCGCTGCAGACGGTGTCGACCTCCACGTCGAGGCGCTCGGCGGAGGCGTTGAGCGCGGCGAGCATGCCGGGCGAGATGTCGGTCGCGGTGGCCCTGCGGATCAAGCCGAGCTGGGCGAGGTTGAGCGAGAAGTAGCCCGTCCCAGCGCCGATCTCGAGGGCCGAGTCGAACGGGGCCGGAGGCAGCGCGCCCAGCGCCTTGGCGAGCTTTGCGCGGACCTGCCGGCGACCGACTCGGCCGTAGTCGATGCCCCACTTGGAGTCGTACGTCTCGGCCGCGGCGTCGTGGTAGCGGGTGTTGACGTCGCGGATTCGCTCGGGGTCGCGCGCGGTCGTCGTGGTCGCCCCCGGCATGGCGCGTGATGGTACGGAACGAGCCGTTCCCTGTAAGAAGGGGCCATGACGGCCGAATACGTGCAGAACGACCAGCCGCCGGGCGTTCCGCCGCTCGCGCTGACCGGCGAGCGAACCCTCCCCGACGTTCCCGAGGAGAACTACTGGTACCGGCGCCACCTCGCGGTCTACGAGTGGATCGGCGAGCGCGTTGCCGGCCAGCGAGTCGCCGACCTCGCCTGCGGCGAGGGCTACGGCGCGGCGGTCCTGGCCCGGACCGCGGGGGACGTGGTCGGCGTCGACGCGAACCCGGAAGCCCACGAGCATGCTCGCCTCAAGTACGCGGCGGGCAACCTGCGCTTCGAGCGCACCCTGGTCGAGCAGTTCGATGAGGCGCGCGACGCGGTCGTCTTCCTCCAGACGATCGAGCACGTCCCCGAGCCTGGCGAGCTCCTCGGCCGGTTCGCGCGCCTGGCGCCGGTCTCCTACGTCTCGACCCCGAACCGCCTCACCCTGGCGTCGCCCGGCGCCGAGAAGTCGGACAATCCCTGGCACCTGCGCGAGTACACGATCGCGGAGTACCGGGACCTGCTCGAGCCGCACTTCGCGCGGGTCGACGTCCTCGGCCTCTTCCACGCCCGGAAGCTGCGCCTGCATGAGATCGCGATCGGGCTCGGCTGGGACCGCGTCCACAGGGCGGTGGGAATCACGAAGCCCTTCTACGACCGCTTCGTGCCGGCGATCTCGTCTTCGGACTTTGCTCTGAAGGACGACGATCTCGACCGGGCATTGGACTTCCTGGCGATCTGCCATGCCTGACGTGGCCACCGGGCGGTGTCTCCCGCGGGTGGCATGGAATGGGGTGGACCACCCCCGAGCAATGCCGGTGGCGCAGGGGGTGGTGGGTCCCATTCCATGACAGGACCCGCGGGCCGAGCCCACCCAGATCCCGGAGGAACGGCCGGCGACCTGGCGATCGTCCTCCACAGCCACATGCCCTACGTCGAGGGCTTCGGGACGTATCCGTTCGGCGAGGAATGGCTGTTCGACGCCGTGCTGAGGTCCTATCTGCCGGTGCTGGAGGCCGCCGACAACGTGACGATGAGCGTCACCCCGGTCCTGGCCGACCAACTCGAGGACCCCGGCGTCCACGAGCGACTCAGGGCGTTCGCGATCGAGCACCGGCTCGGCGCCGCGGAGGCGGACGTGCCTCAGGTCCCTGAGGAGTGCAGGGCAGCGACCGAGGCCGAGCTGGAGCGCTACACGCACGCGCTTGGGCTGCTGGACGCGGTGGACGGCGACCCTCTCGCCGCCTTCGCCGGCGCCGCCCGCGAGGGCCGGGTGGCGCTGATGGCATCCGCCGCGACCCATGCGGTACTGCCACTGCTCGCCTCGCCGGCGGGCCTTCGGCTGCAGCTCGAGACGGGCATCCGAGCCCACCGCCGCCGCTTCGGCTGGGACGGGGGCCTGTGGCTCCCGGAGTGCGCCTACGAGCCGGGACTGGAGGAGGAGCTCGGGCGCCGGGGGGTGGAGTGGTTCTGCGTCGACCAGAGCGCCCATGAGAAGCCGTCCGACGCGCTGGCGCCGGTGCGCACCCCTGCCGGCCCTGTCGCCTTTCCGATCGACTGGGAGGCGGTGAGCTGGCTCTGGTCGCTCGACGGCTATCCCTCGGATCCCGAGCACGCGCAGTTCGCCGGCAAGTCGCTGCGCGGGACGCGCATGTGGCGAGTCGGCGGCGGCGCCTACGACCCGGCGGCGGGTGAGGCGGCGGCGGTCCGCCAGGCCGGCGAGTTCCTCGCCGGGGTCCGCGAGCGACTGCTCACCTATGCCGAGTCGCGGGGGCGGCGCGGCCTGCTGGTCTTCGCGATCGACACGGAGCTGATCGGTCACTGGTGGTCCGAGGGGCCCGTCTGGCTGCGCGAGGTGCTGGCCGGAGCCGCCGAGGCGGGCGTCCGGCTCGTCACCCTGCCCGAGGCGCTCGAGCGACACGAGCCCGGCGACCGGCCGCTGCGCGCCGGCACCTGGGGCGAAGGCAAGGACCTGCGGACCTGGGACGGGCGGGCGGTGTCCGACCTCGCCTGGGCGTCGCGCCGTCTCGAGCTGCGGCTGACGAGAGCCCTGGCCCGGGGTCTGCGCGGCGACCGCGCCTCCCGGGCGGCGCGGGAGCTCCTCGCCCTCCAGTCGAGCGACTGGGCGTTCCTCGACGCGCGGGGGCAGGCCGGCGACTATCCCTGGCACCGCGCGACGGGCCACGCCGAGGCCCTGCTGGAAGCCATAGACTCGGGCACCCGCCACGACCCGCGCATGCGCAACCTGGCTCCGGACCTCAGTCTCGCTCCCCTGCTGGAGCCCTAGGGATCACGAATGACCCGAGTCCTGATCCTCTCCTGGGAATACCCGCCGCTAATCGAGGGGGGGCTCGCACGGCACGTCCGCAAGCTCTCGGAGGCGCTGGTCGAGAATGGGCACGAGGTCCACGTCCTCACCCGCGGGGGCGAGGAGTCGCCGGCCGAGGACACCGGCAGCGGGGTCGCGATCCACCGCATCCGGGAGCCGAAGCGGCCAACCGACCTGAGCGAGTTCGTCGCCTGGGTGGAGCGGATGAACTCCGACATGCTCGCCGCAGGCGTCGAGCTCGGCGACCGCTTCGACTTCGACCTCGTTCACGGGCACGACTGGCTGGTCGCGGGCGCCTGCGACCACCTCGCCAAGCGCTTCGGCGCGCCGCTCGTGACGACCATCCACGCGACCGAGCACGGCCGCCACCAGGGCTGGGTCGACAAGCATCCCCAGTCCTACATCCACGGCGTCGAGCAGTGGATCACCAACCGCTCGGAGCGGGTCATCGCCTGCTCCTACTACATGCGAGAGCAGATCGCCGACATCTTCGGCGTCGAGGAGGAGAGGGTCTCGGTGATCCCGAACGGCATCGATCCAGAGGACCTGCCGGCGCCCGACGTCGCCGAGATGCGCCGGCTCCGCGGCGAGTTCGCGCGGTGGGATGAGAAGCTCGTCCTGCTGATCGGCCGGCTGGTCTACGAGAAGGGCTTCCAGCTCGCGCTCGAGGCGATGCCGCGTGTGGTCGCAGAGGTGCCGAACACCCGTTTCCTCGTCGCCGGCTCCGGGACCCATGAGGCCGAGCTGCACCGCCAGGCCGAGGAGCAGGGGCTGATGTCGCACGGGACCTTCCTCGGGTGGATCGGCGACGACGTCCTGCAGGCGCTCTACCGGATCGCCGACCTCACGGTCGTGCCGTCGATCTACGAGCCGTTCGGGCTGGTCGCCCTCGAGGCGATGGCGTCGGGCTGCCCCTGCATCGTCGCCGACACCGGCGGCCTGCGCGAGGTGGTCCCCCACGAGGAGGCCGGGCTGCGGTTCCGCGCCCGCGACCCGGAGGCGCTTGCCGAGGTCGCGATCCGCGTTCTCAGCGACGACGACCTGGGACGCCGGCTCGTGGCCGAGGCCCATGAGCACGTCCGCCGCTTCGAC
>Ga0126309_10000181_pt1 | contig 21229 bp, 16 predicted proteins | sample Plot56_FD_92541 | JGI IMG/M metagenome (GOLD analysis project Ga0126309, IMG submission 92541) | Serpentine soil microbial communities from UC McLaughlin Reserve, CA, USA - Plot56 | ecosystem: Environmental > Terrestrial > Soil > Grasslands | place: USA: UC McLaughlin Reserve, Lake County...
ACCGACTGAATAGAATAGACTTGTTGGGATGCGGTCGCCCTCCGTGCGGGGGCGTGGATTGAAACTTGTGACCGATGTCAGTGTGAGAGCTGTACCACCGTCGCCCTCCGTGCGGGGGCGTGGATTGAAACTTCAGCCATGACGGCTTTCTCCTTTCGAGATGTTGTCGCCCTCCGTGCGGGGGCGTGGATTGAAACTCGTTCTCATCCTACCTGCTTCGCTGGTCTCCACGTCGCCCTCCGTGCGGGGGCGTGGATTGAAACCTTCAGGTCATCCAGTCCTTCAGTCGTATTCCAAGTCGCCCTCCGTGCGGGGGCGTGGATTGAAACTACAGACATCGCCACACGCACACCTAAAACCAGTGTCGCCCTCCGTGCGGGGGCGTGGATTGAAACCAGAGCCGGATGATCAGTTCGCCCTCGGAGATGCGTCGCCCTCCGTGCGGGGGCGTGGATTGAAACACCTGACGCGGAAGTGGCGCTTCGACCTCGCCTGGTCGCCCTCCGTGCGGGGGCGTGGATTGAAACATATCTCAGCTCTCCCCAGGTATACGCGAGCGAGCCGCTGTCGCCCTCCGTGCGGGGGCGTGGATTGAAACCGGATGGCCTTCTGGGTGGTCTTGGTGACTTCCTTCGTCGCCCTCCGTGCGGGGGCGTGGATTGAAACTTTCGAATACCTGGCCCTTGTCCAACCTCTGGCTCGTCGCCCTCCGTGCGGGGGCGTGGATTGAAACGCTGCCATCGAGCGCGACTGGTCTGGAATCCACTGTCGCCCTCCGTGCGGGGGCGTGGATTGAAACCACGGGCCTGCGAGAAGCGATCTACGTCTCGTCAGGTCGCCCTCCGTGCGGGGGCGTGGATTGAAACATGGTGGAGCCAACCCCATCAAGCACGGTAGGTACGTCGCCCTCCGTGCGGGGGCGTGGATTGAAACTGGATCAGCCCGGTGACGCGAAGCCGGCCGAAACGGTCGCCCTCCGTGCGGGGGCGTGGATTGAAACAGCGACAGCCCCAGTCAAGGTAAGAGCGTGACCGCCGTCGCCCTCCGTGCGGGGGCGTGGATTGAAACTCGGCTTCTGGCCTCTTCGCCCAGACAAGACTACGTCGCCCTCCGTGCGGGGGCGTGGATTGAAACAATAGGAATCCTTCAAGAGAATCGGCGCAGACTGCGTCGCCCTCCGTGCGGGGGCGTGGATTGAAACCGCACCTGGACGGGCATCGGACCGTCCTGCACTTGTCGCCCTCCGTGCGGGGGCGTGGATTGAAACTTGCTCTCGACGGGGACCGCGTTCTCCGGCTCGGCGTCGCCCTCCGTGCGGGGGCGCGAGGGTGGCGTTACGAGTCTCTGGGAACGGTCGCCGCTACTCTCCGGGGTGATACGACTTCGACCGCGTCGCCCGAGAGCTGAGGCGATAGAGCCAGCCCCTCAGGCCAGGCAAACCAGCTTCTCAGCTCGCCCACCTAGCCTTCAGGCTGGATAGTCCCGCCCGGAGGCTGAAATGCCCAGCCTCTAAGCCAGGCTGTCCAGCCTTCGAGCCAGACCCTTCAGCCTTCGAGCCGTCCTCTCCAGTCTCTGAGCTGTGCTTCTCAGCCTCTGAGCTAAACCGTCCAGCCTTTCCGCCAAACACTCCAGCCTCCCAGCCAAGCCCTTCAGCCTCTAAGCCGAACGATCCAGCCTTTTGGCTGGACGGTTCAGCCAACTGGCTGGACGGTTCGGCTCAGAGGCTGGACGATTCAGCCAATAGGCTGGGCGGTTCGGCCAATAGGCTGGACGGTTCAGCCAATAGGCTGGGCGGTTCGGCTAGTTGGCTAGATCGCTTAGCCAATTGGCTGGACGGTTCGGCTAAGAGGCTGGACGGTTCAGCCTGTTGGCCGAGAGGCTCAGCCTTTTGGCTGAGTCATCCAGCCTTTTGGCTGGATGATCTAGCCTCTGAGCCGGATCGTCCAGCCTTTTGGCCGGATGGCTCAGCCTCTGAGCCGAATGATCTAGCCTCCTAGCCAGACAGCTCAGCCTTTTGGCCAGGTGATCCAGCCTCTGAGCCAGACGGCTCAGCCTTCGGGGCAACAGGTGCCGGGGCGGGGTCTGGACGCTGCGGGGCTGGCTTCCTCTGCTACCCTTTCCTTCTTGGACACCCTGATCCCAAGATCTTGAACCGGCAGGTGCAGGTCGATGGTGAGAGGTTTATCTCTATCGTGGCCGTGCTCTCGATCCGCTGATCCTGGCGATCGTGCCGCTGGTGCTCCTGGGTGTGGCCCTGGTCGCCAATTGGCTGCCGGCCCGGCGGGCGGCGCGGGTGAAACCCTGGGTGGCGCTGCGGTCGTAGTAGGGGAGCGGGGGACGGGCTGGGGGGAGCCTGCGCGCCAGCTTTGTCGCCGCGGCGCCGTCCGCCAGGGATTGAAATCCCTGGCTACCATATGGAAAAACCGACCCCTAAAGGGGGCGGGGAGAGGGCATCGTCCCTTCGGGGACGATCGTTTTCAGGGTAGCCAAGGTTTTAACCCCTGGCGGCTGATACCCTTTCCCCTGGAGGGACCCGCTCTTTGGATACCTTGTGGCAGGACATCCGCTTCGGCTTCCGGACGCTCCTTCGCAGCCCGGCCACCTCGGTGGTGGCGCTCCTCACCCTGGCCCTGGGGATCGGGGCCAATACGGCGATCTTCAGCGTGGTCAACGGCGTGCTGCTGCAGCCGTTGCCCTATCCCGATCCCGGCGAGCTCGTCATCGTCCTGGAGAGCAACCCCGGCCTGGGATTCCCGCGCTTCAGCGTCGCGCCGCCGAACTTCGATGACTGGCGCCGCCAGAATCAGGTGTTCGGGAGCATGGCCGCGGTCTCCCAGGGCCGCTTCAACCTGACCGGCGGCGAGCGTCCCGAGGCGGTGGCCGGAGCGCAGGTGACGCCCGAATTCTTTCCCACGATCGGCGTCCCGCCCGCGCTGGGCCGCGGCTTTCTCCCCGAGGAAGGCCGGGCCGGCGGCCCCAAGGTCGCCGTTCTCTCGCACGGGATCTGGCAGCGGCGCTTCGGGTCCGACCCCGGCATCGTGAACCGGCAGATCCCGATCGACGGTGAGAGCTTCACGGTCATCGGCGTCATGCCGCCCGGGTTCAGCTTCCCCTCCAAATGCGAGGTCTGGCTGCCGCTCCCTTGGGATTTCCCGCCCGCTTCGCGGGGCGGCCACTTCCTGGTCGTCTTCGGGCGTCTGAAAGACGGCATGACTTTAGAGCGGGCACGCACGGAGATGAAGGCCATCGCCGCCCGCCTGGAGCGCCAGTATCCGGACAGCAACAAGGGTTGGACGACCGAGCTGCGTCTGCTGCAGGACTCCATCGTCGAGAACGTGCGGCCGGCACTCCTCCTGCTGCTTGCCGCGGTGGCGTTCGTGCTGCTCATCGCCTGCGCCAACGTGGCCAACCTCCTGCTGGCGCGGCTCGCGTCGCGCGAGCGGGAGATCGCGGTGCGCACGGCCCTCGGCGCCGGGCGGGCGCGTCTCGTGCGGCAGATGGTCACCGAGAGCGTCGTCCTCTTCCTGGTGGGCGGCGCTCTCGGCCTGGTGCTCGCCACCTGGGCGACCCGCGCCCTGGTGGCGTTCTACGGTGAGGGCCTGCCGAGCCAGCAGGAGATCGGGATCGACAGCCGCGTCCTCTTCTTCACCCTCGTCCTCGCCCTGGTCACCGGAATCCTGTTCGGCCTGGCGCCCGCGCTTTCCGCCACCAGCGGCGGGCTGTTCGGAGCGCTCAAGGAAGGGGGACGGGCGGTGGCCGGCGGCGCCCGCGGCCGGCTGATGCGTAACCTCCTCGTCCTCGGCGAGGTCGCGGTCGCCCTGGTCCTCCTGGTGGGGGCCGGCCTGCTGCTGCGCAGCTTCGCGCGGCTGCGCGCTGTCGATCCCGGCTTCCATCCCAAGGGAGTGCTGACGGCCGAGCTCATTCTGCCGGAGAAGAAGTACGCCGAGCAGGAGCGCCAGATCCTGTTCACCCGGGAGCTGCTCGACCGCCTGCGGGCGATTCCGGGGGTCCAGTCGGCCGACACGGTCTTTCCGATGCCTCTCGGCGGGAACGGATTCGTGCTGGCCTTCGAGGTCCAGGGGCGTCCGGTCGCGGCGTCCGAGGACAGCAGCCTCCATGCGAACGTCCGGCTCGTCACTCCCGACTTCTTCCGGACCATGGGCATCCGCGTGCTCCAGGGCCGCGTCTTCACTCCGCGCGACGACGCGAAGTCCATACCGGTGATCGTCATCAACAAGATCATGGCGGACCGGATCTGGCCGGGCGAGAGCCCGGTCGGCAAGCGCATCACGTTCGGCGACAGCGAGGGGCCGGACGTGCAATGGATGGAGGTCATCGGAGTGGTGGCGGGCATCCGTCATCAGGCCCTGGACAAGGACCCCGGCTCGGAAGTCTATTGGGCGCAGCTCCAGAACCCGGTCAGCGGCCAGCTGTCGGTCGTCCTGCGCACCCAGGGGGAGCCCACGAAGCTGGCGGGAGCCGTGCGCGAGGCGGTGCGCTCGATCGACGGCGACCTGCCGGTCGAGCGGGTGCGGAGGATGGAGGACGTGGTCTCGGAAGCCCTGACGAGCTCGCGTTTCCAGACCGTGCTGCTCGGCATCTTCGCCGGCGCCGCCCTGCTCCTGGCCGCGATCGGCGTCTACGGCGTGATCAGCTACTCGGTGGCGCAGCGGACGCACGAGATCGGCATCCGCATGGCACTGGGAGCGCGCCGGCCCGAGGTGTTGGGCCTGGTGGTGCGGCAGGGGATGACCCTGGTGCTGGCCGGCGTCGGTGTCGGCCTGGCCTTCTCCCTGCTCCTGACCTGGTGGCTCTCGGAGCGCATCGCGGGCTTCGTCTACGGCGGCCGCGCCGTGGACCCGCCGACGTTGGTGGCCGTGCCGCTGATGCTCCTGGCCGTGGCCCTGCTGGCCAACTGGCTGCCCGCCCTGCGGGCTACTCGGGTGGAACCGGTGGTGGCGCTGCGGTCGGAGTAGAGGAGCGCTTCACGGCATCCACGAAAGCTTTCGCGTGATCCACCGGCGTCCGGGGGAGAATCCCGTGCCCCAGGTTGACGATGTGGCCGCCGTCCTTGCCTTCTTCGAGGAGACGGGCGACCCGGCGCTCGATCTCGGGGATCGGGCCGAGCAGCGCGGTCGGATCGAAGTTGCCCTGGAGCACCCGGCTTCCGACGACCTGCCGCACCTTGGAGAGCGGCACCCGCCAGTCGACCGAGAGGACGTCCACCGGCAGCTCGCGCATCCCTTCCAGCAGGTGCGCTCCGCCGTTCACGTAATAGATCAGGGGGACGTGCCCGCGGATCGCCTCGGCGATCTTCTGCAGCGGCGGCAGGGCGATGGCCCGCCAGCGCTCCAGGTCGAGGAGGCCGCCCCAGGTGTCGAAGAGCTGGAGGGCCTGGGCGCCCGCGGCGATCTGGCCGCGCAGGTAGGCGATCGAGGTGTCGGCGATGCGGTCGAGGAGCAGGGCAAGCCCCTCGGGGTCCTCATAGCTCCAGGCGAGCAGGTGCCCGTAATCCTTCGAGCCACCCCCTTCCACCAGATAAGCCGCGAGAGTCCACGGCGTGCCGCCGAAGCCGATGACCGGGACGACACCGTCGAGCTCGCGGCGCACCAGCCGCAGGGCATCGAACACATAGCCCAGCGTCTCCTCCGCGTCCGGCACGCGCAGGCGCTCGACGTCCTGGCGCGTGCGCACGGGATGAGGGAAGGTCGGGCCGTCCCCCTTGGCGAACACCAGCTCGGCCCCCATCGCCTCCAGAGGGAGGAGGATGTCCGCGAAGAGGATGGCGGCGTCCACGCCGACGATGCGGACCGGCTGGATCGTCACCTCGGCGGCGAGCTCGGGGGTCTTGCAAAGGGTGAGGAAATCGGCTTTTTCGCGAATGGCGCGGTATTCAGGGAGATAACGCCCGGCCTGGCGCATCATCCACACCGGCCGCCGCTCGGTCGCCTCGCCGCGGCAGGCGCGTAGAAAGAGGTCGTTCACAAGGGGGATAGGATACACTCTTCCCGATGTTTCGACTTGTTGCGTATGCACCGGATGGTGTCCAGCGGTTTCCCGTCCACCGAAGCGAGCTCCTCATCGGCAGCCTGCCCGAGGCCGATATCTATCTCCCATACACGGGGGTGGCCCAGAAGCATGCGATCCTGCGCTATGACGGGCACGAGCTGCGGATCGAGGACCTGGGCACGCGCAAGGGCCTGCTGGTGAGCGGCCGCAAGGTGCGCGAGGCCCTCCTGGAGGTCTTGGACGAGATCCGCGTCGGCGGCGTCACCCTCCTGGTCGAGGACGTAGTCCCGGCGCAGGAGAAGGAGCCGGCGCCGCCTGTCGAGCCGCAACCGGCCGGACCGCCCCGCATCTCGCCCGAGCGCATGGTCGAGCACCTGAGCCGGCTCAGCGAGTGGGTGCTCGCCGACACCGAGAGCCGCACCACCTCGGAGACCCTGGTCGAGGACATCCTCGCCGACTTCGGCGGCGGCGTCTTCTTCCTGCTCCAGGGGGAGATGGAGAAGGCTGGCTTGAAGCTGGTGGTCAGCACCGATCCGTCCTGGCTGGGGAGCGGCGAGCGCCTGACGGAGCAGCTCCTGGCCCACCGGAACGCCGGCCATAGCCTGCAGCGCGGCGGCGCCTTCGACGGGGAGCTGGCGGGTGCGCCGGCGTGGATCTGCTACCACTCCTTCGGCGCTCTGGAGCGGACCTACACCCTGACGGCCGCCTTCCCGGCCTATCATCCCGACGGCGCGTGGACGCCGGTGCCCGCCTTCCGCACGCTGGGGCACCTCCTCGTGCTCGGCCTGGTCCATCACGTGGGGTGGTACGAGCCGATCCTGCCGGGGCATCCCGGGCAGCAGGACCTGGTCCTCGACCCGGGCCTGGTGGTCGGCCAGTCGCAGATCATGAAACAGGTGATCGAGCAGCTCCGCGCTGCTGTGGATCCCGGCGTGCACGTCCTGCTGCTCGGCGAGCCGGGCGTGGGCAAGGACCTGCTGGCGCGCTCGATTCATGCCTCGGGGCCGCGCCGCCAGGGTCCCTTCGTGATCGCGAGCTGCAGCGGCGCGCGGCCGGTGCAGATCGAGGCCGATCTGTTCGGCGCCGAGGTAGCCGGCAAGGGAGGACCGGTGCGCCGCGAGGGCAAGCTCCTGCTCGCCCATGGCGGCACCCTGTTCCTCGACGAGGTGGATCAGCTCCCCATGGAGGTCCAGGCGCGGCTCGTCCGCTTCCTCCGCTCCGGCGAGGTGGAGCCCACCGGGAGCAACGCCTCGCACAAGGTCGACGTCCGGCTCGTCGCGGGCAGCCGCACGCCGCTGGAAGCCGTGGTGGCCCGCGATCTCTTCCGGGCCGACCTGGCCTACCGCCTGTCCCAGATCACCATCGAGGTGCCCCCGTTGCGCGACCGGCGCGAGGACCTCCCGCTGCTCATCCAGTCGTGCGTCAACCGGTTCTGCCACGAGACCGGCAAACGCATGCAGGGGATCACGGTCAAGGCGATGTCCGCGCTGCTCAACTATGACTATCCGGGCAACCTGGCGGAGCTCGAAAACATCGCCCGCCAGCTCGTCTACATGTCGCCGCCGGGACGGCCGGTCGACATCAACCTCCTCCCCGAGCGGGTGCGCAACGGCACCCTCGTGACCTCGCGCGTCGACGCGGGCTCCGATCTCGAGCTGGAGCGCCTGGTCGGCGCCTGCGAGCAGGCCGCCATCCGCGAGGCCCTCCGCCGCACCCACGGCAACAAGTCGCAGGCCGCCCGGATCCTGGGGCTCTCGCGCAACGGCTTGGCGATCAAGATGGAACGCTACGGTCTCAAGGTGTGATCCGCGATGATGAAACGTGTCCGCGCCTTCGGCAGCCTCGCTCCCCTGGTCCTTCTGCTGTCCGCCTGCGCTTCCTCCTCTCCGGCTCCCGCGCCCGGCCGGTCCCCGGCGGTGGCCGCGGAGCCCGAGCCGCAGCGCGTCTCCCTGGTCTGCCATGAAGGATCGACGGCCATCCGCTTCGATCAGATGGGGATTCCCCAAGGGGAGCGGCCGAAGGCTGTGGCCGTGCACGGCGACGTCACCTACGTCCTGTTCGAGCCGGGCCGTCTGGCGCGCATCACGCGCAAGGAGGGCAAAGCCCAGCTCGAGATGAGTCTCGCCCCGCCGGGAGAGACCTGGACGGCGATGGCGGTCGATCCCACCGACGGCTCGGTCTGGGTCTCCAACGAGCGCTTCGCGCTGGTGCGCTTCGACCGCGACTGGAATGCCCAGGCGGTGAAGATCAAGCGGGTCGAAGGGACTGGCGGCTTCGAGTCCCTCCAGGTGGCGGCCGACGCCATCTATGCGGAGCCGTTCTGCGCCGAGGACGGGATCTGGCGCCTCGACCGCAAGGGGAACATCCTGAGCTCGGCCTTCCCGGTGCCGCCGCCCGATCCCGCGGAGGACCGGCCGGTGACCATGGAGGAGCTGGGCGTCCGCTGCTCTCCGGTGCGCATGGAGCGCGATCCCGAGGGGCGGATCGTGGTCTGGGATTACGCCCGCCGGACTCTTCACCAGCTCGACGCCCAGGGAGCCTGGACCGAGGTTCCGTCCACCTTCTTCGCCGCTCTCCAGGTCCCCACGCACGAGGCCGGGTCGGTGGTGAAGGGAGCGGATGTCGGGGGCGCCCGCGAGCAGTGGTACCTCAAGATCCCCGCCCGCGATCTCTTCTATTGGAAAGGCCAACCCGTCTTCTTCGGCGGCTTCACCTCGCAGTCCCGAGGCCTGGGGCAGAACACCGTCCTGCTCCGCCCCCGGGCCGATGCGAGCGGCTTCGACGAGCTGATCGAGAGCTGCTTCGGCCTGGGGATCCTGGACGTCGCCACCGACGGGCCCCGCTACGCCGCGGTCACCGACAAGGTGGTCGTCTTCGGCGACTTCGCCACGGCGCCGGATCTGCCGTAGGGCAGCGGCGCCACCTCCGGGTGCCGGCGCAGGGTCAGCACAGTCACCTCGGGCCGCGTGCCGAGGCGGAAGGGGATCCCCCAGTAGTTCGTCCCTGGATTGATGTAGAGGAGAGAGCCGTCCTGGCGGTGCGCGCCCATGGCGTGCTTCAGGAACGGTGAGGCCAGGCTCCATCCCAGCCGGGGGATCGCGAGCTGGCCGTAATGCGTATGCCCGCTGAGCGTCAGCTCCACGCCGCGCTCTGCCAGCGCCGGCCAGAGCGCGGGATTGTGCGCCAGAGCGATCGTGAAGCTGTCCGGCGGGATGGCCGCGAGCGTCCGGGGAATGTCCGGCGCGACCGCGGAGCCGCCGCGGCCTGCGGGATCGCCCGTCCCCGCCAGCCAGAAGCGGGACCCGTTGCGCTCCAGGGGGACCGCGTGGTTGACCAGCACCGTCATCCCCAGCGCCTCCAGTCCCTGATGGACCGCCGTCCACCCCGCATAGACGTCGTGGTTGCCCGGGATGGCGAAGACGCCCAGCGGCGCGGAGAGCCCGTCAAAGGCCGCGGCGAAAGGCTCGATATCCCCCGCGTAGTCGTCCACCTGATCTCCGGTGATGGCGATCAGGTCGGGCCGCGCGTCGCGGACCGCGGCCGCGATCCGTCGCAGGTGCCGGCGCGACGTGTGCGGTCCCACGTGCAGGTCGGAGATCTGCACGATCCGCATCCCTTCGAGTCCCGGAGGGAGGTCGTCGAAGTCGGCCTCCAGGCGGCGGACCACGAGCCGGTGCGTGCCCACGTACCCCGCCAGCGCCAGCCCGGCCAGGATCAGCGCGGCCAGCGCCAGCGCTCCACGGCCCGCCGGCCCGCTCGCGCCGAACGGAGAGCCGGCGAGGGCACCCGCCAACCCGGCGAGCGCAAGGAGAGGAACGAAGAGCTGAATGTACCAGAACGGGCGGTACAGCCAGAGCCGCTTGAGCGCCGACGGGTATGCCTCGCGGCCCAGAATCCCGATCCGCGCCAGGATCGGAGCCGTACAGAGGGCCGCCGCTCCCACCACCGTGAGCCAGCCGCCGGGGAGCAGGGAATGAAGCAGCGCTCCGATCACCAGCCACCACCCAGCCGTCCAGGCGAGAAGTACCGCGATGAACCGCCAGAATCTCCGCATGGATCTCAACAACAGAACGCGAGCCCGGAGGCTTCCCATGCTGGCAGGCGGTCGCTATCCTGGGGCGAGACGAAAGGAGTCAGAGCATGCAAAGCGGATTGGCGAGGCGCTTCACCCTCCATCTCCTCGTTCCGGTCTTTCTCCTCGGCCTGGCCGTGGCGGTCGGCTCAGAAACACCGAAGGACGAGAAGACCGGCACTCCGGTGGAGATTCGCCTGAGCGAGTATGCCATCGAAATGCCTGCAACCCTTCCCCCCGGGCCGACGACCTTCCTCATCCAAAACCAGGGCGGCAAGCAGCACAGCTTCAAGATCGAGGGACCGGGGATCGACGTCATGGTGGAGGCCCTGATCAAGCCGCGAACGACCGCCACCCTCCAGGTCGCGCTCCAGCCCGGCGAATACAAGGTCTACTGTCCGATGGGCAACCACGCGGCGAAGGGGATGACGAGGACGCTGATGGTCAGCGGCAAGCAGTGACGAGCTTCCTCGGCCGCGCCGCCCTCCAGAATTGGAGCGAGAGGCTTGCTTCCAGGTAGAATCCTCACCATGAGAGCACCCAAGAGGCGACGGCCTCTCTTGCGCGTCGTGGCTCCTCCCCCTGGGAGGGATCTGGGAGCCGTGGCGCGCAAAGCGACTTACGTCGGAAGTCCCGAGCACAAGGACACACCCTCCTTCGCCGGGCAACCAAGACCTAGAGCAGACGCCGCCATCTGTGATCGCGGCCTGGCAGAGAGGCAGGCGCAGGTCACGAGATGGCTCAAGCGGGCGATCCGCAACGGGCACGTCAGTGCCTACTGGGAAGGTGACTTCCCGCGCTACGTCTGGCACAGGGAGGAAGACACCGTATACGAAGCTCGCCTCGTCAATCAAGGAATCGGCCAGTACAAGGGATATCCGCTGAACCCTGAGGAATGGCCTCAAAATTTGCCATGAGCGGCCTGACTCTGGACTTTGAATGGATCGACCCAGCGGAAGCTAGGGGAGCGGAGCTCCGTGCGACCTGGGCAAGGCTCGAGATCTCGCTCGCCGAGACCGTGGTCACCCGCCTCATCGACTTCGAGTCGCGCGGAATCCGCAACAGTGTATTCCTGCCGCTCTATCCGTTGGCGGAGTGGCTGGCGACCCATTGGTGGTTTCTCTTCTATGAGGTCGAGACGCTCGGACGGAGCACATCGGATCAATATGACCGCAGGCACAACATCAGATACAGTGCCGAAGGCTTCGCCTTACCCTCGCTCACGATCCAACCTCTGGGTGAACAGATCAAGCTGGAGTGGCGGCGTGTTCGTCTTGGCGCGCAGAACCTGGAGTTCACGGAATCTGGATCAGTTCACGTGCCCGCCAAGGATCTCCGTCAGATATTTTCTGACTTCATTACGGCGGTCCTCAAGCGTCTGCAAGAGGTAGGGGTCGAGGATACCCTTCTCGAGGAGGAGTGGCGGAGCATTCAGCCAGTCGATTCCGAGGAGAGGGACTTCTGCTCCGCCGTCGCCTCCCTCGGGCTCGATCCGTACACACTGGACGAAAGCCAGCAGCAACAGATCCTCGAAGTCAGCGAATCGCTTCCAGCCAGTCTTCTGGGGGATTTTTTCGCTGTTGCGGATTTTCCTGCTCTACCAATACAGGCATCTCAGGTTCTTGATGCATTGGAGTCCAGCCGCAACAATGGTGCGAACCTGATGTCTCTCAAGTCACTGAAACAGGAGCTTGCTTCCGCGAAGAAGCCACAGGGACCGCCATGGCGGCAGGGGTATCAGTTCGCCCATGACCTTCGCCAACGATTGAATCTGAATGGCGACAAACTGAGCTCTCTCCCGTTACTGGCGAAGGCACTTGGGGTAACCCCTCGTCAACTGCACGCGGCGATCCTCAAAACGCCCGTCCTGCCCAGCTCTCTGGATGCCCTCGGCGCGACAAACTCGCGCCAGAGCCCCGGCTTTGCTATATCCGAACGCCGCGAGGTGGCCGTTCGCTTTGCTTTCTGCCGGGCATTGTTTGAATATCTGACAATCCCGTCAGATCAGCCACTGATTGTAACCCGCGCCCGTTCCGAACGGCAGAAGCGCAATCGCGCTTTCGCTGCCGAGTTCCTCGTTCCTGCGGATCTCCTGCGAGAGGTTCTGCCGGGGCATGTTATCGGTGATGAAGACATCGATGATCTCGCTGACAGCTTCGGAGTGTCTCCGAGCGTGATCCGGCATCAAATCGAGAATCACGGGCTGGCCCTATCCCTTCCGGAGTAGCACAACGGGATAGGCAGGCCGTGGCCCAGCCATGAGCTGGTAGTATCGTCCGCGGCCCCCCTGGACCGCGAAAGGAGCTCCCATGGAAATTCAGATGCCAAACGTGCGTCAGTTCCGCCCACCCCGCCCCCCAGGGCGGATCGTTGTGCGGGTGATCGTCCTTGCCGTCGCAGCCATTCTTGTCTTCACGACCTGGTTCACCGTCGAACCCGAGGAGGCGGGCGTCGTGCTCCGCTTCGGCCGTTTCGTGCGCCAGGTCCCCTCCGGTCTGCACATGAAGCTTCCGTATCCGCTCGAGACCGTCATGAAAGTTCCGGTCGAGCGGCAGTTGAAAGAGGAGTTCGGGTTCCGCACCGAGGAGGCGGGCATCCGCACGAGCTACTCCGAAGAAGACCTCTCCGCGGAGTCGCTGATGCTGACCGGCGACTTGAATGTCGCGGTCGTCGAGTGGACCGCCCAGTTCCGCGTCCGCGATCCGTACAAATACCTCTTCAAGGTGAGGAACGTTCGCCAGACGTTCCGCGACATGAACGAGACGGTCATGCGCGAGGTGATCGGCGATCGCAGCGTGAATGAGGTGCTGACGGTCGGCCGTCAGGAGATCGCCGCCGAGGTGGAGCAGCGGCTGCAGGCGCTGTGCAATGAATACGACACCGGGATCAAAATCGAGCAGGTGGTGCTGCAGGACGTCAATCCGCCGGATGCCGTCAAGCCGTCGTTCAATGAAGTCAACCAGGCGCAGCAGGAGCGGGAGAAGCTGATCAATCAGGCGCGCGCCGACTACAACCAGATCATTCCGCGCGCGAAGGGGCAGGCGCTGCAGACTCTCGAGCAGGCCCAGGGCTTCGCCACGGATCGCGTCAATCGAGCCCGCGGTGATGCCGATCTCTTTATCCAGGTCCACGCCGCGTACCAGCGTGCCCCGGAGGTGACGCGCCGCCGCATGTACCTCGAGACGATGAGCAAGATCTATCCCAAGGTGAAGAAAAAGATCGTGCTCGACGATAGCCTCAAAGGCGTCCTCCCCCTCCTTTCTCTTCGGGACCAGACGGAGGTGAAGCCGTGAAAGTGACCAGGCTCGCAGTCCTCGCCGTCGTCGCGTTCATTGTCGTCATCGTTCTCTCGAGCGCGCTCTTCACCGTCAAGGAGACCGAGCAGGTCGTGCTCACGCAGTTCGGCAAGCCGGTCGGGAAGCCCATCACCACGCCGGGCCTGCAGTTGAAGATGCCGTTCGTCCAGGACGTGTACGCGTTCGAGAAGCGTTTTCTCGAATGGGACGGCGATCCGAATCAGATCCCGACCAAGGACAAGCGCTTCATCTGGGTCGACTCCTACGCGCGCTGGCGCATCACCGATCCGCTGCTCTTCTTCCAGCGCCTCCATGACGAGCAGGGTGCGCAGTCGCGGCTGGACGACATTCTCGACGGCGAGACGCGCAACACGATCGCCAAGCACGAGCTGATCGACCTCGTCCGGTCGACGAACCGGCCGTTTGTCGTCGCGGAGGACATCGCCGAGCTGAGCCAGCCGGAAGCCGCCGAGCGGGTCGAGTTCGGTCGCGACAAGCTGACGGAGGAGGTGCTCCAGAACGCCCGCCGCCGCACCGGAGACCTCGGCATCGAGATCCTCGACTTCCGCATCAAGCAGATCAACTACGTCGACGAAGTGCGGCAGGAGGTCTATGCGCGGATGATCTCGGAGCGGAAGCGGATCGCGGAGCGCTATCGCTCCGAGGGCGCTGGCGAGGCGGCGCGCATCGCGGGAGAGAAGGAGCGCCAGCTCCAGGTCATCGAGTCGGAGGCCTATCGAGCCGCGCAGGAGATCCGCGGCAAGGCCGACGCCCAGGCGGCCGACATCTATGCCGCCGCCTACAACCGTGATCCCGACTTCTACCGCTTCCTCAAGTCGATGGGAACGCTCGAGGAGAGCTTCGATGCGGAAACGATGCTCCTGTTGTCGACCGACAGCGAGCTGCTGCGCTATCTGAACGCCGCCAAGTGACGCGTTCATGCAGCAGTTCGGCACGTGTGGCTCACCGAGGCTCGCGCCCGAACTGGAGCTCGAGCCCGAGGCCGAGCATCGCCGAGCCCTCGCGCGGCTGGTCGCGCTCGAAGCGGGGCCAGGTGTAGCCGACGATCAGCTCGCCGAAGAGGTAGGGCTTTCCCACCGGCTGGCGATAGATCACGCGGGTGCCGTACTCGCGGAGCTTGACCTCCGCCTGGGTGGCGCCGCGCAGGAAGAGCTCGCCCGCCACCGCCCGCGAGCGGTGGAGGTTGTGGTAGGCGAGAGCCGCCGAGCGCCAGGTCATCCCCTCGGTCGACTCCGAGAAGGTGCCGACGTTGCCCCAGCGGACGAGGAGGTCGCGACGCAGAACCCGGTCGAAGTCGAGGCTGGTGGTCGACCCGAAGCCCTCGTGGTTCTCCCAGAAGACCGTCTCCCGGAAGCGCCAGACGTTCCGCGTGCCGACAAAGACGTTGCGCCGGTAGCGGGACTGGGCGAAGACCTCGGGAGCGGTCTTCAACTTGCCCCCGACGCGGAAGTCGATCTTTTGCCCCCAGCGGCCCGGAGGCGAGTAGCCGAGGCCGGCGAGCCACTGCTCTTCCGTCTCCAGGCCGAAGACCGAGGAACGGATGGCGAACCCCTCCCGCCGGTCCTCGACGAGCTCGTCGCGGTCGTCGCGGCCCAGGAAGACGTTGAACCGCCGCTCGAGAGTGGGGAGCTCATAGCGCAGGCGCAAGCGCGCCTTGGGATCGAGCCCGTCGACCTCCGTGTAGAGCGTCGACAGCTCGACCCGGCCCGAGACCTCGCGCGCGTTCTCGAGGTCAGGCTCGCCGCCGAGGAGGCCATCGAACCAGAGGGTGGCGCCGCAGAAGGTCTCCTCGAGCCGCCGGCGCGCCTCGTCGAGGAGCTCCCTGTCGCCGGCCTCCCGGCGGCAGAGGTCGCGCAGTCCCGGAGGCGCCGCTTCCGGGGTGCCTGCCGGACCCTCGGTTGCGGGCGCCGCCGGGGCTGGCTCGGACGGCGTCGCCACTGGCGCCTGCGCGACGGGTGTGGCGGGAGGCCGGCGGCCGGCGCAGCCGGCCATCGACAGGCTGGCCGCGAGGATCGCGGCGACCGGGATCGAGATGGAGACGATGTTCCGCAGGCTCACTCTCCCCCTCCGAGAAACGTCGCAATGACTCGTCGCGCGTTCCTTGGAGGAGAGTAGCATTGCTGTGCAACCGAGAGGACGTAGGAGAGGCGGGAGGTGCTACACGCCGAGTTGCCGGCGGATCAGCTCGCAGAGGGAGTCTTTGATCTCGGTATGTCGAGGGATGGGAGATTTCTTTCCAGTGGCGGGATTGATCCAGAGGTCGTGCTTCTTGCCGTGTCGATCGAGGTGGCAACCGGCCTTTGACAGCTCCTTCAAGAAGGAGCTGAGCTCCAAACCTCCACCTCGATCTGCATCTGTTGTACGTTCCGGAGCACCGGTTTTCCCGAGTCTTCGAGCACCAGCTCGAAGGCGTCGCGGATGTTTTCCTCCAGCTCTACCAAGGTCTCTCCCTGGCTGAAGACTCCGGGGACTTCCCGGAGCTGCCCGACGTACCAACCCTCGTCCTGCCAGTACTCCAGTGTGAACGTTTTGCGCATGGCTATTACGCCTCCCGGAAACCGATTTTAGCGCATGTTCGACATGCTGCAGCGGCCTTCGGGCCGTCACTGCGGCTCCTCGCCCTCCGGCAAGAGGGGAAGAACCTGCTGAAGCTCCGCCGGGATCCGCAGCGGGCGTCCGGTCTGTGCGCTCACGAACACCCACTGCGTCTCGCCGCGGACGAGGAGCTTGCCGTCCGCTGCACGCAGAAACCGGTAGCGCCGCAGCGACAGAGCCCGGTTGAAGTTGGCCACCCAGGTGAGGACCTGCACGCGCTCGCCGGCGAAGGCGGGGAGGAGATACTCGACGTGGTGTGAGCGGACGACCCAGGCGCCGCCCGCTGCCTGCATGGCGTCCCGGCCGCCGGAAGCGTCGAAGTGGCGGATCGCCACGTCCTGCATCCACTGGACGAAGGCGACGTTATTGACGTGTCCGTTCTCGTCGATCGCGCTCTCTGGAACGGTGAGCTCGTCCCGGTAGATCGCTGCTGGCAGCGTCTCTGCGTCCCCCATTCCTACAGCCTCAGCCACTCGGCCATCGGGTCCGTCGAGCGCACCACGTGCATCCCCGCCGCGGCCCAGCGCTCCAGCGCCTCTTCGGCCTGGGGGGTGAAGTCGAAGATGAATTGCCCCGGGCGCTCCGGGTCGGGCACGGCCACGGCGGACATGCAGTCGCGCAGGACGTAGACCTTGCGGGCCAGCTTCGGATCGCGCGCGGCGATCTCGACGAGGAGGTCGTCCAGGGTGCTCTTCACGCAGTGGCTGGCGGCCTGGCCGGCGAGGACCACGGCGTCGGCGTCGAGGAGGGTCTGGATGAAGCGCGCGTTGCGATGGGCGATCTGCCGGCCGTCCCAGGTGAAGAGGATCTCCGGCGCCAGGACGGAATAGTTCTCGGTCAACGGCTGGTCCCCTTTGACCTCGATCCCATTGCGGGCGCCACGCGACCAGGCGTGGAAAAGGCGGGCTTCGTGGATCACCCCCGCGAGCGGGTGCCCGTCGCTCCCCAGCAAGCAGTGCGGCGGCCAGAGGTAGAGCTTGTATTTGCCGTTCTTTTCCAGCTTCGCGCAATACGATTCCACCTGCTTCTGAAGCCACTGTTCGTCGATCTCGGGCTCCACCCAGGCGACCACGTCGGGGTTGGGACGCACGCGGCCGGCCCGGATGTCCTCCGTCGTGATCTCGCGGTGGGGCGCCGGAGGCTCGCCGTTCTGGTCGAGCCAGAAGGACGGGGAAAAGATCTGAAAAGGGAAGTGGGTGTCGAGGGTGCAGGTGACTTCCGAAAGGTTTTCAAGATTCCGGTAGACGAAGCGCGCGATGCGGTCGCTGTCGTCCATCGCCCCGGTGCCGCTCCGGCCGCCGACGTAGAGAGTCCCCCGGGGAAAACAGAAATCTTTCTGGACGTCCACCAGCACCAGGTGAACCTTCTTCTGATCGGCCGCGGCCGGACGGACACCGTGCTGCCGGCGCCAGGCGCGGGCGGCGAGGAAGAGGGCGTGCTGGTCCGGAGCGTAGCCCCAGTCGCGGGCATTCCCGGAACGGTAGAGATCCGGGACCGGAAGCTCACGTGGGCTCATGGCGCTCTCCTCGTCCAACAAGGCTCCCATGGGCCTGGGCGTGGACCAGGCCCCGGGCCTCCAGGATGAGCTGGGTCTTCAGGTCGAACAGGCCCAGCTCGAGCCCGACGGGGTACTGGTGCGGGTTGACGAAGCGCTTGATGCCGGGGTGGAAATGGTCGAGCTGGTCGAGGGTGCGCGCGCGGACCTCCTCGAGCGGAGGAGGATCGTAGACCCGCCGGCCCTGCCGGAAGACCGGGACGAGCAGCTCGTGGGACGGCGTCCCCGCCGGAATCTCGCGGCGGCGCGTCATGTCCTTGGGATCGACGATCGTGGGCACTGCCCTAGGTGGCCCCAGCAGCTCGTCCCAGATCATGTCGGCCATGAACTCTCCATCCGAGCCGGAGGGATAGCCGAAGCGGCGCACCTGGAGGAGGCCGGGGGTGGTGATCTTGACCGCCTGCTCCGAGAGCTTGACCTTGTGCTTCCAGGCGCCGCCGGGCTCGCGGATCGCGGTCAGCTTGTAGACGCCGCCGAGCGCCGGGTCCTCGTCGCCGGTGACCAGCTTGGTCCCCACCCCCCAGACGGCGATCCGGGCGCCCTGGAGCTTCAGGCTCTCGATCAGGTGCTCGTCGAGCTCGCTGCTCGCCAGGATCTGGGCTTCGGGGAAGCCCTCCTCGTCGAGGATGCGGCGCGCCTCGATGCTCAGCCAGGCGAGGTCGCCCGAGTCGAGGCGGATGCCCACCATCTCGTGCCCCCGTTCCCGCAGCTTCCTGCCGATCTCGACCGCGTGCCGCACCCCCTGGAGCGTGTCGTAGGTGTCGACCAGGAAGACGCAGTTGTTCGGCATGGCCCGGGCGTAGGCGTCGAAGGCTTCCAGCTCGGTGTCGAAGGAGAGCACCCAGCTGTGCGCGTGGGTCCCCTTGACCGGAATGCCGAAGAGCTTGCCCGCGAGGAGGTTGGAGGTCGCGGCGCACCCGCCGGCGAAAGCGGCGCGCGCGGCGGAAATGCCGCCGTCGATCCCCTGGGCGCGGCGCAGGCCGAACTCCAACACCGGCTCCCCCTGGGCCGCCCGGCAGACGCGGGCCGCCTTGGTGGCGATCAGCGTCTGGAAGTTCACCAGGTTGAGGAGCGGGGTTTCGAGGAGCTGCGCCTGGAGGAGCGGTCCTTTCACGCGGATCAGCGGCTCGTGCGGGAAGACCGCGGTTCCTTCGGGGATGGCGTCGACGTCGCAGCTCAGCTCCAGGTGGCGGAGGACGTCCAGAAAGGCCCGCTCGAAGAGAGGTTTGCCGTCGTTGCCCCGCAGGCTCGCCAGGTACTCCAGGTCGTCTTCGGCGAAGCGGAAGCGTTCGATGAATTCGATGACCGGGGCGAGCCCGCAGGCGATGGTGACCCCGGAGCCGAACGGCGGTGTGCGGAAGTGGTGGAGGAAGACCGCCTCGCGGTCCCAGGTCCCCGACTTCCAGTAGCCGTACGCCATGGTGAGCTCATAGAGGTCGGTCAGGAGCGCCAGGGATGTCGGGCCGTAGAGCTCGTCGAGCATGATGGGAGCCCCTGGCGAGATCACTCGGTCGCGGCGGCGACGACCAGGCGGACCAGGGCTTCGACGTCGCGGAAGTCCGAGACCTCGACGGGGGAGTGGGAGGAGCGGCCCGGCCAGGAGAAGGGGATCATTCCGGTGCCGTTCGGCAGGAACGCGACGCCGTCGCTGGAGCCGCCTGTAAAGCCGTACTGCACCGGGATGCCCGCGCGGCCGGCCAGGGCGAGGTAGCGGTCGATCAGCTCCCGGGGAACCATCGACGCATTGTCCATGGTGCGCAGCACCGCGCCTTTGCCGAGGGGGGCATAGGCGAACTGGCGGCTCTCGCGTGGCGTGTCGGCCGAGACGAAGGTATCGACCGGGTGGACCCGGGTGAGGCCGGTCATCCGCTCGGCGACGGCCTTCGAGCCCACGAGCCCCAGCTCCTCTTCGACGGCCCAGACGAACGTGACCTTGCGCCGGAGCTTGGCGGGATCGATGCGCCCGAGGGCGAGGAGGAGCGCGCTGCAGCCGTTGCGGTCGTCAAAGGCGCGGCCGACGCCGCGATGCCGGCCGAGGCGGAACATCTGCTTGGGCATGGTGACCGTGCTGCCCATGCGGACGCCCAGGGCCTCGGCCTCGCGGGCGGACGAGACGCCGAGGAAGACCGTGGGAGGACCGCCGCCGGGCAGGCTCTGCCGCTCGGCCGTGCTCCAGCTCTCCCGGGGCTCGAACACCGCCGGGACCGGTCCGCGCTCGCCTTGCACCACAGCGGCCTGGGCCTCCCAGACGTACGGCAGGAGACCGCCGCGGATCTCCAGCTTCAGCCGTCCGTCCGGCTGGATTTCGGTGACGCGGAACCCCACCTCGTCCATGTGAGCGATGAACAGGACGTGGTCGTCCTCCCCTTTGGCTCCCTGGCCGAACGTGACGAGGAGGTTCCCTTTGGCGTCGGTCTCCGGCTTCGCCCAGGCGGGCAGGCGCTTGCGGATCTCCTCGCGGACCGGCCCCTCGGCGCCGCTGACGGCCGGGATCGCGATCAGGCTGCCGACGAGGGACGCGACCTCCTCGTGCCCTTTGGCGGACGGAGCGAGCGCGGGCGGGGGAGGGAGGGCCGGCGGAGCGGGCGACGAGCCCGGGGAGCCGCCGCCGAAGGTGACGAGGGCGTCGGCCAGCCGGCGGACGTCCTCCGCCGCAACCATCTCGACGGGCGTGCCCACGTAGAGAGCCGGGAGATCGAGAGGCGCCGTCTCCTCGAAGGGGCCGCGCTGGCTCGTGAGAAAGGCCTTCCCCGCACCATTCGAGAGGTCGTTGACCGTCCACGCGAAGACGACCGTGCCGGTGCCGGGATGGGCGGCGAGAGTGCGCGCCGCGTCGATCGCGGCGACGCAGGCCCCCTTCGCGCGCGCCGAAGGCCCGGCGATCCGGCCGCCCGGGAGGCGGACGGGCCGGCGGATCAGCGTCACCGGATCGAGCAGCCGGATGCCGAGCTCTGCCACCTCCGCGGCCGATTCGGCGCCGACGTCCACGTACGCATCACCGATCTGGAACGGTTTGGCATCTCCCGGGCCGTCCGGTCCCTGCTGGAGGTGGACCGAGTGGAGCGTCACCGCGCCGGGAACGAGGCCGCGGGACCCGCCGATCATCACCACGTTGCCTTCGTGCGCTTGCTCCCAGAGAGCTCCGACGGGGGCGCCGGAGGCCGGAAAGAGGCGGAGATAACCGTCCGGCTGAATGCCGGTCACCACGAACCCGGGCTCGCCCAGCGGGCAGGCCACGAGCTTGCGCGGAGTCCCGGAGCCGACGGTCAGGACCACGTTGCCGGCCCTGTCGGTCTCCACCGGGAGACCTGGGAGGCGCTGGCGGACGAAATCGCGCGCCGGCTCCTCCCGTCCAGCCACGGCCGGCACGCGGAGGAAGGCTTCGATCTCGTCGGAAAGGTCGGCGGCGCGGGTGGGGGAGGGCGCTGCCGCGAGGAGCGCCGTCGAGAGAAGTAGGATGCGGAGGCTCACAGTGGGATCTTATACCGGGGGGATCGGCCGACTGAGCCCTACCCGGCGGTCGTGCTATGATTTGGACGACAGGTTGCGTTTGGACGCGGTCGCGTGATCTGATGCCGCAACCCGTCGGGACAAGGATGGCACCTATGTGCGCGATGCCGCTCGAAGAAGAGATCGAGTACCCCACCTCCGACGGCCAGCCAATGGCCGAGACGACCCTGC
>Ga0126309_10000182_pt1 | contig 21189 bp, 16 predicted proteins | sample Plot56_FD_92541 | JGI IMG/M metagenome (GOLD analysis project Ga0126309, IMG submission 92541) | Serpentine soil microbial communities from UC McLaughlin Reserve, CA, USA - Plot56 | ecosystem: Environmental > Terrestrial > Soil > Grasslands | place: USA: UC McLaughlin Reserve, Lake County...
GAAAGAAACCTCTGCATAAGTCGAGTTGAGGGCCCCTTGAATTCATCGTCACAGCATCCGCCGATCACGGAAGTGTCGACGTAAGCACGTAGGCGCTTACCTCTCATCTTTGAGTCCCACGACAAGGAGTTGTTAGTAAGTCCTTCATCTTCTTGATCCTAGCATGGTGTCCTGGGCGACGCCCAACACGGAATTGCCGCCTCGTTATACCCTACCCCCCATGAACTGGCGCGCCCTCCGCCACCCCGTCTTCCGCGCGCTCTGGATCGCCAGCGTCGCCTCGAACCTGGGAACCTGGCTCCAGGGGGTGGGGGCGGCGTGGTTGATGACCTCTCTGGCCGCGTCGACCACCATGGTCGCTCTGGTGCAGGCGGTGAACAGCCTGCCGATGTTTCTGCTGTCTCTCCTGCGTGGCGGATGGATGGACGCGGAGGTGACCTCTATATACTCGGCAGGACCGGACTCCGCTTTCCAGTCGGCAACTCCGGAGCCATCGTGAACCATCCAGCAGGAGAGAGGCCCATAACGGCCTATAGCGAACAGGACTTGGAGGCTATGCTCTGCGACCTCGAATCGGATGTCGCCGAGCGAAAAGAATCCTTCAAGGGCGACGCGCCGACCAAGGTCCGTGAGGCTGTCTGTGCGTTCGCCAACGACCTTCCGGACCATCGGCGCCCGGGCGTGATCTTCATCGGTGCGCGGGATGACGGAAGCCCGGCCGGGCTCACGGTGACGGACGAGCTCCTCCGCCAGCTTGCAGACATGAAGAGCGACGGCAACATCCTCCCACCGCCGACGCTGACCGTTGAGAAGCGCCTGCTCCGTGGCGCAGAAATGGCCGTCGTGACCGTCTGGCCAGCAGATGCACCTCCCGCCCGTTTCAAAGGACGGATCTGGGTCCGCGTCGGACCGAGAAGAGCGATCGCCAGCGCCCAGGACGAATGCATCTTGAACGAGAAGCGACGCCACCGCGACGCCCATTTCGATGCGCAACCCGTTCCCACCGCGACGCTGGCCGATCTGAGCCGGGTGCGTTTCCAGGAAGACTACCTGCCTTCCGCATTCAGTGCCGACGTGCTGGCCGCGAACGACCGCAGCTACGAGCAGCGCCTTGCCGCAACCAAGATGATCCTCTCCATCGATGAGCCGACGCCGACGGTGGCCGGGATCCTCGTCCTGGGCAGCCGCCCGCGGGACTTCATTCCGAGCGCGTACGTGCAATTCCTTCGCGTGGCCGGCCGGGAATGGGGCGATCCGGTCCACGATGAGGCCTTGCTGGAGGGACCGATCGGGGACCTGGTCCGGCGCGTCGACGAAAAGCTCGCCGCGCACAACCGGACGGCGGTCGACTTCACCTCCGGGCCGGTCGAGTCCCGTTCTTCCACCTATCCGATGGCCGCCTTGCAGCAACTCGTCCGCAATGCCGTCATGCACCGCGCCTATGAGGGGACGAACTCGCCGATCCGCGTCTACTGGTTCGACGATCGCATCGAGATCATCAGCCCGGGAGGACCCTACGGGATCGTCACGCCGGAGGCGTTCGGGCAACCCGGCGTCGTCGACTACCGCAATCCGATCCTCGCTGAGGCCATGCGCGTGCTGGGGCTCGTGCAGCGCTTCGGGTTCGGCATCCCGACGGCGCGCCGGGAGCTCCGCGAGAAGAACCACCCCGAGCCGGCATTCCTCGTCGAATCCACCCGCGTCCAATGCACGGTGTGGGCTCGCCGGTAGCGATTTCTCAGTACCTACCCCCATGAACTGGCGCGCCCTCCGCCATCCCGTCTTTCGCGCGCTCTGGATCGCCAGCGTCGCTTCGAACCTCGGAACCTGGTTGCAGGGAGTAGGTGCGGCGTGGTTGATGACCTCTCTGGCTGCGTCGACCACCATGGTCGCGCTGGTGCAGGCGATGACCAGCTTGCCGATGTTCCTGCTGTCGCTCCCGGCGGGCTCTCTCGCCGACGTGATGGACCGGCGGCGGCTCTTGCTGTTCACCCAGGCCTGGATGCTGGCGAGCGCCGCGGCGCTGGGTCTCCTCACTCTGGCGGGTCTGACCACGCCCGGGCTGCTGCTCCTGTTCACGTTCCTCCTCGGCCTGGGGACCGCTCTCAACGGACCGGCCTGGCAGGCGATCGTGCCGGAGCTCGTGCCGCGCGAGGACCTGCCGGGGGCGGTCACGCTTCAGAGCATCGGGTTCAACATCGCCCGCGCGATCGGTCCCGCGATTGGCGGTCTGCTCGTCGCCGCGGCCGGGCCGGAGGCGACATTCTTTTTGAACGCGGCTTCGTTCATCGGGGTTCTGATCGTCCTCGTCCGCTGGCGGCGGAAGCCCAGAGAGTCGGTGCTGCCCGGCGAGCGCTTCTTCGGCGCCCTGCGCACGGGCCTGCGCTACGTGCGCCACGCTCCCGAGGTCCGGGCGGTCATCGTGCGCGGCGCGACGTTCGTCTTCTGCGCCAGTGCGCTCTGGGCGCTGCTCCCCGTGGTGGCCCGCACCGACCTGAAGCAGGGGCCCGCCGGCTACGGTCTCCTTCTCGCCGCTCTGGGCGCCGGGGCCGTGTCCGGAGCGTTCGCCCTCCCCCGTCTCGAGCGGGGAGGCTCGACGGAGGGCTTGGCTTCGGCCGGCGCCCTCGTCTTCGCGGCCGGAATGGCGGGGCTCGGCGGCCTGCGCATCTTCTGGCTGGTCCTGGTCGTCCTCTTCGCGGCGGGCGGCGCCTGGCTGACGCTCCTGTCGATCCTCAATGTGGCGGTCCAGACGGTGATCCCGGCCTGGGTGCGCGGGCGGGCGCTGTCGGTCTACATGCTCGGGATCTTCGGAGGGCTGTCGCTCGGCAGCGCTCTCTGGGGCGCCGTGGCCGACCGCCTCGGCACCAGGCAGGCGTTGTGGATGGCCGCGGGCGGGATGGTCCTCGGGCTCGCCGCGACCTGGCGCGTCCATCTCCCTTCGGGCGAAGGGCTCAATCTGGCCCCGTCGCGCCAATGGCCTGCTCCCCGCGTGGCGAGCGATCTCGAGCTCGAGAGCGGGCCGGTCCTGGTGACGGTCGAGTACCAGATCGGTCCCGAGCATGCCGCGGAGTTCGTGGCGGCGATGCAGGATCTCCGGCGCATCCGCCTGCGCGACGGCTCGCTCCAGTGGGGGCTGTTCACGGACGCGGACGTCCCCGACCGCTGGACCGAAGCGTTCCTCGTGGAATCCTGGGTCGAGCACCTCCGTCAGCACGAGCGGGTGACCGTGGCCGACGAGGAAGTCCGGCACCGCGTCGGCGCGTTCCACGTCGGAGACCGGCCGCCGGAGGTCCGTCATCTCGTGGCAGAGAGATTTCCTCGCGAGTAAATGAAGCCGAAGGGCTCGGCTTGGAGGCTGGTCGATCCGGCTGACAGGCCAGGCTATCCAGCCTCTCAGCCGATTCATCTGGCCCAAAGGCTGGATGATCCAGCCTCCAGGCCAAGTGACTCAGCCTCTGAGCCAAGCCGTTCAGCCTTTTGGCTGAACGATCCAGCCTCTGAGCCGGACCGTCCAGCCTCTGAGCCGGGTCGCTCAGCCTTTTGGCTAGGTCACTCAGCCTTTTGGCTAAGCCATCCAGCCTCTTGGCCGAGTCGCTCAGCCTTTTGGCTGAATCATCCAGCCTCTGAGCCGAACCATTCAGCCTCTGGGCCGAGTCGCTCAGCCTTTTGGCTGAATCATCCAGCCTCTGAGCCGAACCATCCAGCCTTTGGGCCAAGTGCTCCAGCCTCCGAGCCGGATGACTCAGCCTTTTGGCCGGATGACCTAGCCTCTTGGCTGGATGACTTAGCCTTTTGGCTGGATGACTTAGCCTTTTGGCTGGATGACTCAGCCTTTTGGCTGGATGACTTAGCCTTTTGGCTGGATGACTCAGCCTCTGAGCCGGATGGCTCAGCCTTTTGGCTGGATGGCTCAGCCTCTGAGCCAGATGGCCTAGCCTTTGGGACGGGAGATCTGGGAGCGGGCGGTTCTCGACAAGACCGCGGTCGAGCCCTGCGGCTCCGGGATCGGTGGGGGCCGGATCGCGAAAGATGCCTCTTGACCCTGGAACCTGGTCTACAGTTTAGGCTCCTGTCATGACGACGGACGAGACTCCTGATCAGCCTTTGAGGGCGGGCGAGCTTGCGCAGCGGGTCGGCGTGAGCAAGGACACCTTGCGCTTCTACGAACGCCGGGGCCTCCTCCCCCGTCCCGAGCGGCGGGCCAACAACTACCGGGTCTATCCGCCCGAGACTGTGGCCCGTGTGCTGTGGATCCGCAAGATCCTGGCCGCGGGGTTCACAGTGGACGAGCTCGCGCGCATCCTGGCCGAGCGCGGCCGGGGGGGCGTGCCGTGCCGGAAGGTGCGGGACCTCGGCGCGGCCAAGCTCGTCGAGATCGAGGAGCGCATCCGCGATCTCAGCGAGTCGCGGGACAACCTGCGGGAGCTTCTGGCGGAATGGGACCAGCTCCTGGAGGACGCGGGGCCAGGCCGGCGCGCCGGGTTGCTCGACGCTCTCGCCGGCCGCAGCCCGGGAAGCTCGCCGTCACAACGTCGATCCGACACGGAGACTTCAAGATGAAGATGACAGGAGCACTGACGGGAACTTTCCTACTCCTGGGCGGAACCCTGGCCACGGCGGCTACGGCCTCCGATCCAGCCCAGTCCTGCCCCCTCCACGCACAGCATCAGACCCAGGGGGCCGCGCAGCACGAGCACCTGGCGGGCGTCGACCATCGCGGCGACGAGGTGATGGGCTTCTCGCACGAGCGGACGGCCCACCACTTCCTCCTGGAACCCGAGGGGGGCACGATCCAGGTGGAGGCCACGGACACCGCCGATTCCGAAAGCCGGGAGCAGATCCGCGCTCATCTCGCCGAGGTGGCTCGCCAATTCGCGGCGGGAAACTTCTCGATGCCTCAGGAGATCCATGACCGGGTCCTCCCCGGCGTACCGGAGATGATCCAGCGCAAGGACGCCATCACCTATCGCTATGAGGACCTGGAGAACGGCGGCCGGGTGATGATCCGGACCTCCGATCCGGACGCGTTGGCCGCGATCCATGCCTTCCTGGAAGCCCAGATCGGCGACCACCGCACGGGAGATCCGCTCGCGCGCTGACCAGGTAAAAGTAGGCTGATTGTACCGTATGCTTCCCATCCTATGGAGTTCCAGGGAACCGACCGTTATTACCTCGACCCCGAGCTCGGGGCGATCGTCAACATGGCCCTCGTCCTGGAGAAGCCGCTGCTTCTGACCGGCGAGGCGGGGACCGGCAAGACGCAGCTCGCATTCGAGGTCAGCCGCTCGCTCGGCATGCCGATCGAGGTGCTGCGCTGCAAGTCGACGATCAAGGGCGAGGAGGCCTGCTACGTCCAGGACACGGTCCTGCGCCTGAACGACGCCCGGTTCGGTACGGCGGCGACCGGCCGCGACGTGAACCACTTCTTCGACTACGTGATCTGGGGACCGATCGGCCGCGCCTTCAGGGCCCAGGAGCGCACCGTCCTCCTCCTCGACGAGATCGACAAGACCGAGACGGACGTGCAGGACAACCTCCTCGACGTGCTGGAGGACTGCCAGTTCACCATCCGCGAGGTCAACCAGACGATCCAGGCAAAGCTGCGGCCGTTCATCCTGATCACCTCGAACGCCAAGCGGGAGCTCTCCGATCCGTTTCTGCGGCGCTGCTTCTGCCATCACATCGCCTTCCCCACCCCGGACCAGATGCGGGAGATCGTGCGGCTTCACTTCCCCAATATCGAGCAGGGGCTGCTCGACGCGGCGCTCGGGATCTTCTACGAGCTGCGGCAGCGCGGCTACGAGAAGCCGCCGGCCACCAGCGAGCTGCTCAACTGGCTCAGCGCCCTGCAGCACGCCCGGGTCACGCCGGAGCGCCTGAACGTGCCGTTCGTTGGCACGCTCTTGAAGCGCACCGAGGACATCCTCTCCTTCCGTAGCGGTGGCAAGCGCCAGAAGGTGATCCATTAGCCAAAACCCGACACAGAGCCCGCAGCGTTTGGGCTCCCTGGACGTGTTCCGGGGAGCCACGATCGCCGCCATGATCCTGGTGAACAACGCCGGGGATTGGACGAAGACCTACGCGCCTCTCCTCCATGCCGAGTGGCATGGCTGGACGCCGACCGACCTCATCTTTCCGTTCTTCCTGTTCGCGGTCGGCGTCGCCATCCCGTACGCCTTCGCCGGCCGCCTCGCGCGCTCCGGCGGCGACCGCGGCCCGCTCCACCGGCAGATCGTGCGGCGCACGCTCCTTCTCTTCGCCCTGGGGCTGTTCCTGGCTTGGTTCCCGTTCTATACGGTGGACTGGTCGACCGCCCGCATCCCGGGCGTCCTCCAGCGGATCGCCGTCGTCTACCTGGTCACCGCGCTCGCCTGGCTCCACTGGGGACACCGCGCGCGGGCGGCCCTGACGGTGGCGCTCCTCGCCGGCTACTGGCTGGCGATGACGCTGGTGCCGGTGCCCGGGCACGGCGCCGGGGACCTGAGCCCGCAGGGGAACCTCGAAGCCTGGGTCGACCACGAGGTCCTCGGCCGCCACACCTGGAAGAAAGCGCCGGGCCCGGGAGATCCGGAAGGGCTCCTGAGCACCGTGCCCGCCATCGCCTCCGCCCTGGCCGGCCTCTTCGTGGGCGACTGGCTGCGCTCGGCCCGGACGCAGCGCGAGAAGCTGACCGGCCTGCTGCTCTCGGGAGGCGTGGCCACGGCCGCGGGGCTCGCCCTCGCCCCGTGGTTCCCGATCAACAAGAACCTCTGGACCTCGACCTACGTGGTCTTCACCACCGGGATGGCGCTGCTCCTGCTCGCCGCGGTGTATTACCTCGTCGACATGAAGCAGCGCGACGGCTGGGCGCGTCCCTTCTCCATCTTCGGCACAAACGCCATCGCCGCCTTCTTCGGCAGCACTCTTCTGGCCAAGATCGCTCTGATCACCAAATGGATGCAGCCGAACGGAGAGACCATCAGCCTCCAAGCCTGGCTCTACCGCCACTCCTTCGGCGCCTGGCTGCCGGACTACGTGGCTTCGCTCGCCTGGGCCTTGATGTACGTCATGATCTGGTTGGGGCTGATGACCGTGTTGTACAGGCGGCGGATCTTCATCAAGGTCTAGCCTGTCGAGCCGAATGACGGAGATGAGCGAGCGCCAGCAGCGCGAGCAGGAAGGCCAGGATATAGAGACCAGGTTCGGACAGGGCCGGAATTGGTAGCTCCGGAAGGACGGAAAAGCAACAGGCGGCCTGATCGTGCACGCCCTCGCCCTCGAAAGAGACGGCTGCTTGATTGCAGATCGTGGTCCCGAGGGTTCCGGCGGCGATCATCGCGGTGATCTCCAGGGTCACCATCTCTCCTGGCGAGATCGAGCCGTCCCAAGTCACGGTATTCGCTGACGTTGTCACCGTACCGCTGCTCGCGGTGGCGCTGACCAGGGTGAGCTCGGGGGGCAGGGCGTCTTCGAACTCGGGACCTGCGCCGTCCGCGAGGGCTTCCTGGCCGCAGTTGCGAACCACGAACGTCTTGATGATCGTCCCACCCTCAACCGCGATACCTGGGATCTCCTCGCAGGACACGGCGACGCACGCCACGGGGCCGATCGGGAGGATCCGGGTCTCGTCGGTGGCCGTTTTCTCATCGCCTACGGGTGGCTTGACCGAGGCTGTGTTGATCAGTTTGTCCGTTGCCAGTGGGTTCTTGATTGTTCCGGACGCCCGGTAGGTCTCCTTGCCGCCGATGGACAGCCTGAGCAGGTCCTCGAGGTTGCCTGCATGGACAGGTGTGCAATCTTCGGGCTCTTGGTTTCCCCCACACCACTTCACACTCCCACCGAGCTCGCCGGGAAACACATCGGTAACCTTGGCATTTGCGACAGACAAACACCCCCGGTTCTCGACGGTAATGGTGTAGTCGATCGGGTCTCCGGGAGACGCCGTCGTCCGGTCATCGGTCTTGGTGATGGCAAGGTCGCAGGCAGCGCGGGTCTCAGCGCTCGCCAGGAATGGATTGAGGCTGCAGGGGCTCTGGATCGAGGCGGTGACCGTCCCGACGTCCGGGCACACGAACCCGCTCCGCCATCCGAACGTCGCCGTGACTCGCACCTCCGAGCGCGGGGCGATTTCGGACAACGTGCACGTGGAGCCCTCGCACGGAACGGAGGTCGAAAGAAGCACAAACTTGTCCGACCGAATCTGGAGAACGACATCGTGTGCGGCGCTCTCTCCTTGATTGGTCACCACAATTGTATAGGAATACTCGCAGCCCTCGGTCGAGTCAGAAACGAGAGTCAGCCCGAGGTCCGGAGGAGTGATGCGATCAAGATCCGAGGCGCAGCCCGCCGGTGGGCCGGGCGGCGTCACGCAGGCCGTATTCGAGATCCTGCAATTGGAGGGGAGCACATCGGGAACCGTCCCGGTGGCCCGGCACAGGGCCACCCCGTTGGGCGGCAGGGTGAGGCGCGCCTCGAGGTCGCCGGCAGTTGACGGCGTGCACTCGCTGCCGCTGGCATCGCAGCACCATTTGACATCGAGCAGCCCGCTGGCGGTCAGACGGTCCGTCACCAGGACGGGCAGTGCCACGGACGCCTTGTTCCGGACGTTGATCCGGTAGACCGGCGCGTCTCCTGGGGCAACCATTCTTCGGCCGTCGTTCTTGGAAATCGAAGGGACCGGATTCGTGTCCGGATTGGCCGGGGCGTTGTAGCTGTGATGGTCACCGAGAGCGCGGCAGTGACAATCCACGGAGCCACCGAGGACGTGGATGTCATTCTCGATCGCAACGGCCGGGGCCTGATCCCTCGGCACAGGCAGCGGCTCCTTGAACGTCCAGGCGTCCTTTGCCTCCTTTGTCGGATCGTACTCCAACGTGAAGCTCTGGGCTCCGGACCCGGGGGCGAAGCCGCCGAAGACATAGATCTTGCCGTTCGCGGCGGCGGCCACCGCCGAAACCTGGAGCGCCAACGGCAGCGGAGCCCCGAGACTCCACGAGTCGGTCGACGGATCATAGATCTCGACCGCATCGGTGCGGCCGTTGCCGCAACAATCGGGCGAGCCCCCGATCGCGTAGATCTTGCCTCCAACCGCCGCCGCGCCCAGGAAAACGCGGGCAGTGGGCATCGGCGCTTTTGGGCTCCAGGAGCCGGTATCTGGACCGTAGACCTCCAGCGCATTGCTGGGCGCGCTGCCGTTGCTGCCGCCGATGACATAGAGATCGCCGTTCAGGGCGACGGCCGCCAGCCCATGGCGTGGCGTGGGCATAGGGGGCAGCGGAGTCCAGGTATCCGCCTCCGGGTCGTACTCGAGAGCGGCGTTGCCGGTCACGAACCCCCCGAAGACGTAGATCCGATCGTTGTCTGGCGCTACCGCCGCGGCGCCGAACAGGATGGCCGGGATCGGGTTTTTCCGCGACCAGGCCTTCGTCTCCGGATCGTAGACTTCCAGCAGCGTCTCCTCGAACGTCGAAGGATGCACCACCGGATCGAAGCAGGGCGAGCCGCAGCCGCCGAAGGTGTAGATCTTCTCTCCCTCGGCGGCCGCCGTGAGCAGGCGACGCGGCGTAGGTAGAGGGGCCAGAACCTTCCAAGGGTCCTGCTGCGCGGAACCAGGTCCCGCGATGCCGCACAGCGCGCCCCCCGCGAGAACTGCCAGGAGGCGGAACGCGCAGGAGCGGCTGCGTCGCCCAGGGCTTCGCTGCGTTTCCATGCAATCTCTTGGTCGGCCTTCGACATCGTACTATAATTGTTTAGGGCCTTCAAAAGAAAGATAGCGATGAGAGAATCCGGTTTCTCCTTCCGCTCCGCGACGACTCGCTGCATCGTCCTTTTTCTCCTCCACTGGAGCCTCGGGTCACCTGCCGCGGAGGCCCAGGAGGCGGAGGCGCTCTTCCGGTTCTTCCGCGCCATTCCACCCTGGACCGTGGAGGCCCCTGGTGTGGCCCGGGCGCGCTTCGGGCTTGGTCTCGACGTTTTTTTCGAGCGCCAGGAGAGCCTGCGGATCGCCAGTCAGGAAAAAACGCTCCGCCTCCGCGATGTCCCGAGCGGACGCGAAGAGACCGAGCTCCTCCGGGAAGACCCGCGGCTCCTCAACCGCAAGTTCGACATCCTCCTGGAGCTGGAAGGCGGAGGGAGCGAGCTCTCGGTCCCGCTGCCGGACGTTCCCATCCTCGGCCTTTCGCCGAGCCTCGTGTTCCAGGCCGCGGCGGCGGATGTGCATCTGGATTTCCTCGATCGCAACCGGGCGGCGGACAGCACCTCCTACGACGGCCGTGGATCGCTGTTCGGGACGGGCCTCGATCTGACGGCCTCGCTATGCCGGAGCTGCCCCTGGTTCGCCGGAGCCAGCTACCGGTTCCAGAAGATTCCCAGCCACGATATTGACCGGTCTCCTGCGTTCAGCGCCCCACGCTTCGAGATCCTGGAGGACGAGACGCGGCTGGGACGTGAGGTCCATGAGATCTCCGCCCGGGCAGGCTACAGCCTCCCGGGCAACCGGATCGCCTCCTATATCGGTGTGCGGCGCCGCTCGACCACGGTGCAGATCGACGACGAGTTGCGGTATCGAGATCCCTTCGGGATCACCGAGACGCACATCTCCACCCGCTCGAAGCTCGACAGCGACACAACCCTGGCCCTCGCCGGCCTGGAAGCGCACCTGGCTGGGCCGTTCTATGCCAGGATCGATACGGCTCTCGGCGAAGGGGACCGTGTGGTGTGGGCGAATTTGATGTACCTCGTGCCACGACAACGTGTCCGCATCGTCAGCGAGGAACCCATCCTCTGGCCTACTCTGGCCATGCTGCTGGAGCTGGGCCCGGACATCAAATTCCGGCGCAACTTTGTCACCGGGTTCGGCGTCGTGGCCGGAGGCTGGCCGGTTGTCGTGGACTACGAGCTCGAAAAGGAGGGTTTTCTGATCCTCACGGTCTCCACCCAAGGCAGGAAGCCCCAGGAGTTCAGGCTCCCGCCAGCTGGTATGGCAAAGCCGGGAGAGCGGCAGGATCGGATCGTCAAACTGCCGATGGATTTCGGCAGCGAGTTCCAGCCCGGCCTGTTTACTCTCCAGGCTTTTGCCGCCTCGAAACCGGAAAAGCCGATCGACTTCGCCTTCTATGGGATCGGCGCCGGGCAGGGAGCGATCGCATCCCTGGCGATCGACCAGGTCAGGTTCAAGCCGTCGAAGCTCAGGCCCAGGGCAGAGTACAGCTTCCGTTCACTCCGGAAGTTCAACAAGGTGAAGATCTTTATCTTTCGGAATCCGGAAGACCCGGATGCATTTCCAATCCTCGTCCAACAGAAGGAGCTCTCCTGTACTCCCGGAGTGGGAGCCACCTGCTCAGACCAATGGGACGGCCGGGATGACTCGACCCACCAGGTCTCACGTGGCCTGCACATCCTCCAGATCAACGCTCGCGAGGGTATCGCCTGGGAAGGTACGAGCCGAGACCCGTCGTGGCTGTCTGCCGTTTCCCCCGAGATCGTAGAGATCCCTTGAGGCGACGATGCCTTGGCTACAGCTCTTCCAGCTCAGGAAGCAGATGGGGTTGCTGGCGTTGCCCGCGCTCGGCGTCTTGCTGGTCGACGTCCTTCTCGCTCCTGGCTGGTTCTCCCCGCGGCTCGACGACTTCGGCCCCCAAAAGCTCATCATTTTCGAGGGACAGGAGCTGGTCCTTCAAGGATTCTCGCCCAAGAAGGAGGATTCTCCAGTGCTTTCCTGTGAGACACTGGGCGAGCTGGATATCGATCTCACGTTTGACCGGGCAATCCTCGTACCCGCCTCCGCCGAGACACTGAAGAGGCGTCTGAAGCGGAAAGTTATTCCCCAAGACCTCCAGGAAATTCGGTATCTTGCACGCGCAGAAGACAAAGATGTCAGCGGAGTGCCATGCCAAAACAGCTTTATCCTCCGCACGGACAGGCAACGTCCGCCTCAGGATCTTCACCTCTCTCGGCCGGCACATCGTGTCCAGGATCAGTTCCGTCCTCTTGATGCGTGGTTTTCTGAGGGAAACCTGATTGCTTCTCTCGAGGCGCCACTGTTACAGTACCCCCCTGGTTTGGGCTGCAGAAAACGCCTTCAGTATAACGACGATAAATTGGATTTCACTGTTCCGTTCAACTACCAGCTCTCTGTGGCTGGCGGCGGGGTTCAACTCCGCCTCGAACGCCTATCGAGCCAAGCGAGGTTTTGCGATCTCTGGTCACCCGTTCGCGCTCGAGCTGTCACGATCCGGGAGACGACGCCTGGCCACGGGCCTGAGATCGTCATTCGTGGCAGGGGCAGTGAAGCCACGATCGAGGTTGTGAGCCTGTCGCTGGAAGCTGACCGGATGCAAGTCGAGGTCAAAGGCGAGGGTTCGATGAGTGGCCGGCTGGTCCCTTCCTTCGCAGAGACATTCCGCAAGCGACAGGGTTTTGTGGGAATCGTAATGCTCCTTTTGCTGGCGATGCATGGGGGCATAGCCGCCTTTGTAACAATCTGGGTTCGGTCGAGACTTCAGGAGCCAAGAAGCTCATCCCTAGTGCAGGTCGTCGTGAGCTACAGCCGCAAAGATGGTAAACACCTGGAGGAAGTCATTGACTTTATCAAAGGAATAGAGCAAGTCGAGTTCTGGTGGGATGATAAAATGAAGGCCGGAACAGAGTGGGAAGAGTCTATCAACAAAAAGATTGAGCTCTCGGATATTGTCCTCCTTCTCGTGAGCCAGAGCTTTCTTGACTCGGTCAACTGCAAGCGAGAGGTCGCCTTTGCCCTATCCAATCGCAAAATTCTGGTGCCCATCATTCTCTCCCCTTGCGAATGGCGTCTCCAGAAGTGGCTGAGGAAGGTCAACCTCCGCCCCAGCAACAACGAGACCATCGAAGAGCATTACATAGATTCCGGACGCCGCAAGAGGCTCTTCCTCAAAATCAGACAGGACATCTGCGAACATGCTGAGGAGATCCGGGCCAAGAGGAACACGTGGCTGTCGCGGCTCCGGTTCTGGCTCAGTGATCCAGACACCGCCGAGGTCCGTACTGAAACAGAAGGTTCTGCGAAAGCACCTGAAATGGAGAGCCCTTTCACAGAAGGAGAGGGCCATGGCCACCCAAGCAGCCAAGAAGGCGCGCACCCATCCGACCCTTGACCTCCAGCCCGCCAACCACTTCGAGCTGCTGCGGTCTTGTACCGGCGCTGCCAGAACTTCCCCCGAGCGGTCCCGTATAGACTGGGACCCGGAACCGCTTCCACCCCAGGAGGTATCGCCATGAGGTCAAGGCTCTTCCCGCTCGTCTCCTGCGTCCTGCTCGCGAGCCTGGCAGCGCCTGCCTCGGCCAAACCGGCCCCCGCAGAGCTCGCCCCCCGCGTCGACCAGATCTTCGCGGAGTACGGCGCGGGCTCTCCCGGCTGCGCGCTGGGGGTGGTCCGCGACGGCGGGCTCGTCTACTCCAAGGGCTATGGCCTGGCCAGCCTGGAGCATGGCGTGCCGCTCACACCCCAGACGGCGCTCGACATCGGCTCGATCGCGAAGCAGTTCACCGCGACGACCATCATCCTGCTCGCGCAGGACGGCAAGCTCTCGGTGGACGACGACGTGCGCAAATTCATCCCGGAGATGCCGGACTACGGGACGCCGATCACTCTGCGCCACCTTCTCCACCACACCAGCGGCATCCGCGACTACAACGCTCTCCTGACACTCGGCGGGATCAACTTGGAGGACGTGTCGACCCAGGAGGAGGGCCTCGCGATCATCGCCCGCCAGAAAGCGCTCAATTTCCACCCCGGCGACGAGCACAGCTACAGCAATTCCGGATACTTCCTGCTCTCCGTCGTGGTGGAGAGGGTGAGCGGCAAGACGATGCGCGCGTTCGCCCAGGAGCGCATCTTCGGCCCCCTCGGCATGACCAATACGCAGTACCTGGACGACCACACCCTCGTCATCCCGCGGCGCGCGTCCTCGTACATGCCGCGTCCGGACCGCGGCTTCCGCCTCGAAACCTGCAACTGGGAGCAGACCGGCGACGGCGGGATCCTGACGACCGTGGAGGATCTCGCGAAGTGGGATCGGAACTTCTACGACCCCAAGGTCGGCGGTCCCACCCTGATCGAGCAGCTCCAGACCACGGGCGTGCTGAACAACGGCGAGAAGATCGACTATGCCCGCGGGCTCATCGTCGACGAATACCGCGGCCTGCGCCGCGTCTCCCACAATGGCGGCTGGGTGGCCTTCGTGTCGGAGATGACCCGCTTTCCCGACGAGCGGCTCTCGGTGATCACGCTGTGCAACGTGGGCAACGCCGATCCGACCGGTCTGGCCCTGCAGGTGGCGGACCTCTATCTCGCGGACCGGATGAAGCCGGCCGATCCCAAGCCCGAGGCGCCGACGGCCGCGCCCCAACGCTCCTCGGCCGCCGTCGATCTCTCGTCCTATCCAGGCCTGTTCTTCAATCCGACCACCGGCCAGGTCCTCCGGATCCACGCCAGGGACGGGAAGCTCTCCTTCGAGCAGGGCCCTGGCAACGAGATCGAGCTCGCACCGCTCGGGCCGGACCGCTTTGCCGCGGTCGACTTTCCGGTCCCTGTCGAGATGCGCTTCTCCACCTCGTCCGCAGGCCTCCGCGAGGTCCGCATCCACGTCCCGAACGATGTGCTCGTCTTCCAGTCCGTCGAGCCTGCCTCGCTTTCAGCCGCGGACCGGGCCAGTCTTGCGGGGACCTACTTCAGCGAAGAGCTGGACATCGCCTATACGCTCGCGGTGGAAGAGGGGAACCTGGTGCTGAAACATGCGAACCGCCTCCCGGCGCGGGTCCTCCAGCCGGCCTTCGCCGATACCTTTACGGCTCCCGGGGTCCGGCTGCTCCGGCTCACCCGCGACGCCGGAAAGAAAGTGACCGGCTTCACGATCAGCTCCGGGCGGATCCGCGACATTGGTTTCACGCGAGTCCCTGGGAGCGCTAAAGCTCTTCTGTAACCTTTTCCCCTCCTGCGCGTAATTTCCTTCCATGGACACCTTCCGGCAGGATCTGCGCTTCGCGGTCCGCATGCTGGCCAAGAATCCCGGCCTCACGGCCGTGGCGGTGTTTTGCATCGCCTTGGGGATCGGCGCCAACACCACGGCTTTCAGCGTCGTCCAGGCCGTCCTGTTGCGGCCGTTCCCCTATGCCGATCCCGAGCGCATCGTGGCGGTCCACATGACCAACCTGCGCAAGGAGATCGACGAGGGGAGCCCCTCCTATGTCGAGTTCCTCGACCTCCGCGAGCAGAGCAGGTCCTTCACCCAGATGAGCGCCTATGGCAGCCGCAGCCTGGTCGTCTCCGGCAAGGAGGAGCCGGAACGGGCGCTCGGAGCCGCCGTCTCGGCGAGCCTCTTCCCCATGCTCGGCGAGCTGCCCGCCCTCGGACGCAACTTCCGCGAGGACGAGGACCGGCCGGGCGCGCCGCCGGTGATTCTGCTCGGCCACGATCTCTGGATGCGCCGGTTCGACGGCGATCCGGGCATCGTGGGCAAGACCGTGATTGTCAACTCGACCGCCCATACCGTGGTGGGGGTGATGAAACCGCGCTTCCGTTTCCCTTCCGAGCACGACGCCTGGGTGCCGCTCGGCCCGCTGGCTCATGCCGAGCTGCGGTCGGACCGGGGGTATCCCGTGCTGGCGCGCCTGAAGCCCGGGGTCACCCTGGAACAGGCGGAGGCCGAGATGAAGACGATCGCCCGCCGCCTGGAGCAGCTTCACCCCGACACGAACACCGGGTGGTCCGCCATGGTCCGCTCCCTGCGCGACGAATTCGCCGATGGGAGCATCCGCCTGGTGGTCTTGACCATGCAGGGCGCCGTAGTCTTCGTGCTGCTCATCGCCTGCGCCAACGTGGCCAACCTGCTCCTCGCCCGCGCCACCGCGCGGCAGCGGGAGGTCGCCATCCGCGTCGCGTTCGGGGCCGGGCGCTGGCGGATCGTCCGCCAGCTGCTGACCGAGAGCGTCCTCATCGGCCTGCTGGGCGGCGTGCTCGGCATCCTGTGCGGGTACTGGGGAATCCGCTGGATGGAGGCGTCGATCCCCGCGGAAGACGCTCCTCCGTACTGGATCCGCTTCGTCATCGACGGTCCCGTCCTCCTCTTCACCCTCGGCGTGGCGGTGCTGACCGGGATCCTCTTCGGGCTCGCGCCGGCCCTCCAGGCGGCGCGGTCCGACCTGAACGCTACGCTCAAGGAGGGCGGGCGCGGGGCCGGCGGCAGCGTGCGCCGCAACCGCCTGCGCAGCGGCCTCGTGGTGGGAGAGGTCGCCCTGTCCCTCATCCTGCTCGTCGGCGCCTCGCTCTTCGTCCGCAGCTTCCTGAAGCTGCAGAACGCCAGCGCCGGGTTCGACACGGCGCGCCTGCTGACGATGCGCATCTTCCTGCCGGGCGAGCGCTATGAAGAACCCGAGCCGAAGACCCGGCGGGTCGAGGACGTGATCCGCCGGCTGGAGGCGCTCCCCGGCGTCGAAGCCGTCGGCGTGTCGAACACGATCCCGCTCTCCGGCGGCGGGAGCGGCGGCGGTCTCGTGATCGACGGGCGGCCTTTCCCTCGCGGCGAGGAGCCCGGCATCTTCTGGACCGGGGTGACCCCGCATTTCTTCCAGGCCATCGACGTCCCCGTCCTGCGCGGCCGCGGCTTCACCGACCGGGAGGGGATGGAACGGTCCGCGGTGGCCCTGGTCAACGAGACCTTCGTGAAGCGGTTCTTCCCCGACGCCGAGGTTCTCGGGCGGCGTTTCCGCGTGCAGGAAGAGACGGAGATGGGCTGGATCACAATCGTCGGCGTCGTCCCCGATTTCCGGGCCGACGACATCGGCGACGAGGAAATCTCCCCGAGCGCCTACCTGCCCTATCCCTATCTGGCGACGCGCAGCACGGGCCTGACGATCCGCACGGCGCTCGACCCGGCCCAGGCGACGGCGAAGGTGCGTGAGGAGATCCGCGCCTCGGACCCCGAGCTGCCGGTCTACCAGGTCTTGACCATGGAGCAGGTGAGGCAGCAGGGCTTCTGGGAGTTCCGCTTCTTCGGCGGGATGTTCTCCGTGTTCGGCGGGATCGCCCTCTTCCTGGCCGCGATCGGCGTCTACGGCGTGCTGTCCTACTCGGTGTCGCAGCGGGTGCGGGAGATCGGGATCCGGGTCGCCCTGGGAGCGCAGCGCGGCCACGTTCTGCGGCTGATCGTGGGGCAGGGGCTCAGCCTCGCCTTGACCGGCGTCGCCTTCGGGCTGCTCGGCGCCTTCGTGGTGACGCGGGTCATCCGGAGCCTCCTCTACGACGTCAGCCCGACCGATCCGTTGAGCTTCGGAGTCATCGCCTTCCTGCTCACCGCCGTCGCCTGGCTCGCCAGCTTCCTGCCCGCCAACCGGGCCCTGGAGGTGGACCCGCTGGAGGCGCTGCGGAACGAGTAGAGCCTGGAATCGCCTTTGCACCTCCGCCCGGCATGGAGAAAACGATCCGGGCAGGAGACGTGCGCATCCGGCCGGACACCGTCTACGCCTGGAGCGGCTCCTCGGTCCTGATCACCAACTGCCGTGGCGAGTGCACGGACGACCTGACCCTCACCGGGTTCTACTTCCGCGAGACCCGCTATCTCGCCACCTTGCGGCTCGAGGTCAACGGCGAGCATCCATGGCTCTGCGAGATCGCGACGCCGGAGCCCGACCGGATCGAGGTCCTCCTTCTCTACCCGGAGATGGAACGGTTCGGGGGCGGCGGCAGCGGCCAGTCCGGGGACGAGGTGTTGCGCGACGAGCGCGGGATTCCCTATCGCGCGCTGGACCTGCAGCTTTCGTATCGCGTGTTCCCGGCGTCGCTCGACGCGGACCTGCTCGTCACCAACCGCTCCCCGGAGACCGTGCGCTGCGAGATCGCCTGGGCTCTGGATGCCGATTTCGCCGACCACCAGGAGGCACACGCCGGGCATCGCGAGGTCGAGACTCCGGTGCGGGCCGAGCCTGGGAGCGACGCCCTCCACCTCCGCTGCGAGCATCCGCGGCTCCCCCTGGAGACCCGTGTTTCCGCCGTCTCAGGCTCCTGGACGATCGAGGCGGATCGCATGGCGACGACGATCGAGCTCGCGCCGCGCCAGGCCGAGCGGCTCGGCCTCCGGATCGAGGCGCTGGATGGCGAGCGCCCGCTCGACCGGAGCGAGGCGCAACGGCGCCAGGAGCATTCGCGGGCCTGGGCCGGGAGCTTGGCGCGTGTCGAGATCTCCGGCAACCGGGCCGCCGAGCGGGTGCTGGCCTCGAACGTCCGCGATCTCACCTCGCTCCCCCTGCTCGAAGGCGCGGAGGACGAATGGCTGGCGCTCCAGGCCGGCATGCCGATCTACCCGGGCCTCTTCGGCCGCGACGCCCTGACGGCCGGCTGGCAATCCACCTTCCTGGATCGCGGCGCCTGCCTGGAGGCGACGTTGAAGCGGCTTGGGCGGATGCAGAGCGACCGGTTCGACGACTGGCACGACGAGGAGCCCGGCCGCATCCCGTTCCAGGTGCGGCAAGGGCCGCTGTCCCGCCTCGGGATCGATCCCTTCGCCGCGTACTACGCCGACTTCGCGAGCCCCTTGATGTTCGTGATCTCCCTCGGCCATCTCTTCGGCTGGTCCGGCGACAAGAAGGAGCTTCGCGGCCACTGGGACACGGCGCGCCACATCCTCGACTGGGCGCGCGAGCACGGCGACCGCGACGGGGACGGCTATCTGGAGTACCTGACGAAGTCTCCCAAGGGACCGAAGAACCAGGGGTGGAAGGACAGCGGCGACGGCCTGGTGTTCGAGGACGGCGGCACCGTGCCGGTCCCGATCGCGACCTGCGAGCTCCAGGGGTACTGGTTCGCGGCGCAGCAGCTCATGGGCTTCATGGCCTGGCTGCTCGGCGAGCGCGCCGACGCCAGGGCCTGGTGGACGTCGGCCCAGGAGCTGAAAGAGCGGTTCAACCGTGACTGGTGGATGGAGGACGCGGGGTTTCCCGCCATGGCGCTCGACCGCGACAAGCGCCTGGTCCGCAGCATCGGCTCGAACGCGGGGCACTGCCTGGCCTCCGGCATCTTGAGCGACGAGCACGTCCCCCGCGTCGTCGACCGGCTCTTCGCACCGGACCTGTACAGCGGCTGGGGCATCCGCACGCTCTCGACGGAGCATCCGTCCTACAGTCCGGTGAGCTACCACCTCGGCAGCGTCTGGGCCGTGGAGAACGCCACCATCGCGCTCGGCCTGCGCCGCTACGGCTTCGACGCGCGCGCCGCGGAGCTGGCGGAGTCCTTCTTCGACCTGGCGCTCCTCTATCCGGACCACCGCGTCCCGGAGTGCATCGGGGGGTATGGACGCTCGGAGCGCGGCTCGCCCGGGGCCTATCCGCGCGCCAACGCGCCGCAGACCTGGAACGCCAGCGCCTTTCCACTGCTCCTCCACTCCCTCCTCGGCCTCCAGCCGGTGGCCCCCCTGAAGCTGCTCGTCGTCGACCCGGCCCTCCCCGTCTGGATGCCCGAGGTCATCCTGCACGGCCTGCGGCTCGGCAAGGCCCGGCTCACGCTGCGCTGCTGGCGCGACGCGCAGGGGCGCTCCCACGCCGAGATCGTGAAGAAACGAGGAACGGTCCACCTGCTGCGGCAGCCTCCGCCAGAATCGCTGTCCGCCGGGGTCACGGACCGGATCAAAGCTTTGGTGGAGACGGTTCTCCACCACTGACCTACTGCACGTACCCCAACGACCGCAGCCCTTCGACCACGTCCTTGGGGAGCGCTTCGTTCCCCTGGGTGCGGTGGCTTCGCGGCGCGTTGTCCCGGTCCTGCGCGGCGATCAGCCGGAGGAGGTCCCGCGCCCGTTCGGGCTGCTGGGCCGTGAGGTCCCGCGTTTCAGCCGGGTCCTCCGCCAGGTGGTAGAGCTCGGCGCTGTGCCGCGTGCGGTTGTAGATCAGCTTCCACCCGCCGGCGCGGACGGCGACGAGCTGGCCGAAGTTTTCAGGCCGGAGGCGCCGGTTCACCAGCGCTTCGCTGAACACCGGGCGGTTCGGGTCCGCCCGCCCCTCGATGGCATCGAACAGGCTCTTGCCCTGGAGCTCGGCGGGGATCTCCGTTTTCAGGATCTCGAGGATCGAGGGATAGATGTCGGTCGTCTGCACCGGCACCTCGACCCGCTTCCCCGCGTGCTTCTCCCCCGGCAGGACCAGCAGCAGAGGGACGTGCGTCAGCTCTTGATAGAGGCCGGTGCCGTGCGTCCACGAGCCATGCTCCAGGAACGACTCTCCGTGATCGGCGGTGAGGAAGATCACGGTGTTGTCGAGGTACCCCTCCTTCGACAGGGTGTCGAGAAGCCGGGCGAGATGGTCGTCGGTGTAGCGGATCTCCCCGTCGTACTGCTCGACGTAGGAGTCGAGGTCCTGGTAGCGGCGCGGGCCCCTGATATCCGAAGGCTGCGACCGGTATTCTGCCGTGGTCAGCTGGCGGCGCTCGCCGGACCTCTTGAACCTGCCGTCGTAGGGCGGCGGCGGGATGTACGGAGCATGCACGTCGCGGTAGTGCAGATAGGCGAAGAAGGGCTTGCCGCGGTTGCCCCGCAGCCAGCGCAGCGTCCGGTCGTTCATCTTGCGCGCGGTCTCGTAGTCCTCGGGAGCCGAACCGGAGCCGAGTTGGAAGTCGTCGTCGTAGAGGTCGAACCCCTGGTCGAAATGGAACGAGCGATGGAGCGAGGGATTCGGCGCGAAGGCGGCCGTCACGTAGCCCCGCGCCTTCAGCGTCTCGGCCAGCGTCACGTACTCGTCGCTCAGCGTCTCGACCTGCCGGCCCTGGCTGAGGACTCCGTGCGCGCCCGGATAGACCGAGGCGAAGATCGACGGCACCGCGGCCCGGGTGTAGCTCGACGCGCTGGTTGCGTCGGCAAAGAGCACGCCGCGCCTGGCGAGCGCGTCAATCGTGGGCGAGGTGTCGAGCGTGGATCCGTAGCATCCGAGATGGTCGGGGCGCAGGGCGTCGATCACCAGGATGAGGACGTTCGGATCGCGCTGCGGCTGGCACCCGAGGAACCCGGCGGCACAGAGCAAGAGCACGAGCAAAGGGCGGCCTGCCTTCGGATGCATGGGTGGGTTCATCGGCCGCCTATCTTAGCGGCTCTTGCGGGTGGAGCCCAGGAAGCGCGCCAGGTAGGGCGCTGTCCGGCTCTCTGGCGATCCGGCCACCTCGGCAGGTTTCCCCGAGACGACCACGCGGCCGCCCTC
>Ga0126309_10000183_pt1 | contig 21081 bp, 21 predicted proteins | sample Plot56_FD_92541 | JGI IMG/M metagenome (GOLD analysis project Ga0126309, IMG submission 92541) | Serpentine soil microbial communities from UC McLaughlin Reserve, CA, USA - Plot56 | ecosystem: Environmental > Terrestrial > Soil > Grasslands | place: USA: UC McLaughlin Reserve, Lake County...
CCCGATCGCGGCGAGAAGCAGCGCCAGCAGACCGAAGATCACGGCGAGCCGGGCGATCGTCCGTTCATTGGTGATCGTGTCGTCGATCATCGAGGCCAGCGGCTCGATCTCGCGGATCGGCAGGTTGGGATCGTAGGCACGGATCGCCTGGCGGACCGGCTCGATCAGCGCGGCCGGCTCGCGGGTGCTGATTTCCAGATTGATGTCGACCCCGACGTCCGTGCTCTGCACCAGCGGGACGTACAGGCGGGGCTCCACCGGGCCGCGCAGATCATGGTCTCGGGCGTCCCGGGACACGCCGACGATCTCATATTCGAGGTCCGGCGGTCCCGAGATCACGACGTGCTTGCCGAGCGGGCTCGCGCCGGCGAAGTGCTTCTTCGCCATCGCCTCGTTGATGACCGCCACGTACGGCGCGCCGGGACCGTCCCGCAGCTCGAAATCCCGGCCGGCGGCGAGCGGGATCCCGACCGTTCGGAAGTACTCGGCGCCGACGCAGTCATACGCGATGGGAAGACCATCCTCCCCAGGGCTTTGCGAGTCTGGGAGGCGAATCGTGGTGCCCGACTCGGTCCCGCTGAAGATTCCATTTTCGGAGAACGTGACGGCGCGCACCCCGGGCAGTGCTTTCAGCTGATCGATCAGATCCCGCGGGAACGTCTCGAGGCGCGCGCCCTGGTAGCCGGCGGCGACGGGCTCGACGTTCAGCAGGAGGAGAGAGCTCCGGTCATAGCCGAGGTCGAGCCGCTCCAGGTTCTGCAGCGTGCGCAGGAAGAGACCGGCCCCCATGACGAGGAGCAGCGAGAGGGCGAACTGAACGACGACGAGCAGCTTGCCCAACTGCCAACGCCCCCCCGCGCCCTGGCCTGCCACGCTGCGGGCGCTCTCCTTGAGCGTCGGGGCGAGCTCGACGCGGGTGGCGCGGAGCGCCGGAGCCAATCCGAACAGAATCCCGGTGAAGATCGCGACTGCCGCGGTAAACCCAAGAATCGGCAGATCGGGGCGAAGATCGACGGACGCGGCGGCGCTGCCTGAGACCAACTGGAGGAGCGCTTTGCCCGCCCAGAATGCGAAGAGCAACCCCAGCGCTCCACCCATCACGGAGAGCAGGACGCTCTCGGTCAGCAGTTGCCGGATCAGGCGCGCCCGGCCGGCGCCGAGAGCGAGCCGGACCGCGATCTCCTTCTGCCGTGCCATCGCCCGTTCGAGCATCAGGTTGGCAACGTTCGCGCACGCCACCAGGAGGACGAGCGCGACCATCGCCATCAACGTGAACAGGGGTTGCGAGAGCTCCCGCCGCAACGAGGAGAATCCCGCGGCGCCGGACGTGACCTCGACGTGCATCCGGTCCGGGCTGGGCAACAACTGGTCGGTGATGCCGGAGCCGGTGTTTTCTTTGACGATGCGCGGGAACAGGACGTTGATCTCGGCGCGCGCTTTCTCGATCGACACGCCCGGCGCGAGGCGCCCCATCAGAAGGAGAAAGCTGGTGTCCCAGCGGTCGAGATAATCGCGCCCGGGATTCACCTGCGGCTGCATCGACAAAGGGATCCAGAGGTCGGTGGCCAGGCCGACGATATCGCCGAAAAACCCCTCCGGGGTGACTCCGATGACCGTGAACGGATGTTTGTTCAAGGTGATCCTCCGGCCGATGACCTGGGGATCCAGGGCGAAGCGCCGCTTCCAGTACGCATGGCTGATGACGACGAACGGCGCGGCTCCGGGAGCGCGGTCTTCCTGCGCGGTGAACGTGCGGCCCCGAACGGCCTGCACGCCGAGCACTGAAAAATAATTACCGCTGACCAGACGCCCGCGCGCGGATTCCGGCTCGGCGCCGGAGGGCTCGATCCCGACGCTCAACCGGCCCACGCGGCCCGAGGCGAAGACCTGCGAGAAGACGTGATTCTGGTCCCGAATTTCCTTGTACATCGGGACTGATATGAGATCGTTGCGCACGTTGCCCGTCGAAAGAGAGCTGACCCGCGTGGGATCGCCGACCGCCACCAGACCGGAGGGCTCCTGGACCGGCAGCTCGCGGAGAAGCAGGGCGTTGATCAGGCTGAAGATCGCAGTGTTGGCCCCGATGCCGAGCGCGAGGGAGAGCACGGCGACGAGCGTGAACGTCGGGCTCCGGCGGAACGTCCGCAACGCATAGCTGAGATCCTGGAGAAGCTGCTCGATCCACCGGTTTCCTCGCATCTCTCGGCACCTCTCCTGAATCTGTTCGACGCCGCCAAACGTCCGGAGCGCGGCGTGGCGCGCCTCGTCCGGGCTCATGCCGGCAGCGATGTTTTCTTCGATCTGCTGATCGAGATGGAAACGCAATTCGGCGGCGAGCTCCGCTTCGACCTGGGCCCGCCGGAAGAGCGATCGCAAACGCAACCGCAACACGTCCGCAGAGCGCATCGTCTGCTCCACCTCAAACCATGCGTGCGACCAGGTTGACGGCCTCAGACAGCCGGTCCCAGTTGGCCAGCTCCTTCGCCAACTGCACCCGGCCGGCCCGCGTCAACGCATAGACCTTGGCCGTGCGGCCGCTCTCGGTCTCTCCCCATTGAGCCTTGATCCACGCCTGCTGCTCCAGGCGGTGCAGCGCCGGATACAGCGAGCCCTGCTGGACGCGCAGCACGTCCTGGGAGATCTGCTGGATGCGCTTGGCGATCCCCCAGCCGTGCATCGGCTCCAGGGAGATCGTCTTCAAGATCAGCAGGTCCAGGGTCCCTTGCACAAGGTCGTTCGGCTTTCCCATGAATCACCCCTCGACGATCTACAATACAGGGGGAATTGTAGACCGTCAAGGGGTAGCGCTCGAGGAACGACGGGACCCCGCGAAGGGGCGCTTCAGCGAGACTGATTCATCCGCTGAAACATCGTGTCGATCTCGTCCCGCGAGGCACGGCTCGCTTGCGCCGCGAAGCCATAGGGGATCTCCGCGTCCTCTCCGGCGAGCCGGGTCATCACGGCATCGGCGAGCTCATCCAGAGGCACTCCGAACGTGTGGAGGCCGGGGCCTCCCAGATCCGTGTTCACGGCGGGAGGGACGATCTCGATCACCTGGACCGGGGTGCCCGCGAGCTGATGGCGGAGCGAGAGCGTGAACGAGTGGAGCGCCGCTTTCGTGGCGCAGTAGATCGGCACTCCCGCCAGCGGCACGAACGCGAGACCCGAGGTGACGTTGAGGATCGCGGGGCGCTGCTGCTGGAGCAGGTGCGGGATGAACAGCGCCGAGAGATGGAGGGGAGCCTCCAGATTGATCGCGATCTCCTGCCGGGACTCCTCCCACTCCTCCGGCTCGGTGAGCCGGACGCGGCGCTGGATGCCGGCGTTGTTGACCAGCACGTTGAGGCCGGGATGCTCCCGCACCGCCCATTCGAACAGCGCCCGGCGCTCCGCGGCCTCGGCCACGTCGCAGATCCGGACTTTCATCTCGGGGTGCGCCGCCTGCGCCTCCCGCAACTTCTCCTCCCGCCGGCCACAGATGATGACGCCGCTCCCCGCCCGCAGAAACCGCTCGGCCAGCGCGAGACCTATCCCTGAGGCGCCGCCAGTGATCAACACAGTATTCGAAGCCAGTTCCATGGTGAATCTCCCAAAAGTCCTGCTTCAGCGCCTCTTCGACCTCAGCTCAGCCACCGGGCAGCGCAGGCGCGGCCGCTCGGGGTCGCTCAGGTCGAGCAGGTCCCACGGCACGCGCAGCGGCTCCCGCCCCCCCGGCCAGCCGACGATGCGCAGGACGGAAATCCCGAGGCGCTCCATCAGGGCGGCCACCCCGAGATCGAACTCGCGGACGATGCACTCGTCGCCTTCCCGGTCGGCGCGCACCGAGAGGATACGTCCCACCCTCACCTCGTCGGGATCGCGCACCAGCTTGCCGAGCAGCAGCTCGAGATGCACTTTCCTGGTCATGATTTCTGCGACTTCGGCAGCTTGGCGACGACGTGGTCGCGCAGCCACCGCTCCCAATCGAAAGCGGGCGTCTCGAGCGCCGCGACCTCGATCTGGACGTGATGCGGCTTGACCTCCATCACCTTCGACCACGGGACTCGGTAGCGCGCCGCCTTGCGGACGCTGAAGCGGCGGCGGAGCCGCTCGATCCAGCTCTCCACGCGCGGGTGGACGCGCCGCGCCAGAACGACGAATCCCATCTCCAGCGAGTCGACCCGCGGCGGCTGGTCCCCCCGCAGCTCCAGGACGAGCCCGTCGACGCGCCCGATCTTCATCTCTTCGCACTCGACCACCTGTTTGTCGAGCACGTCGCGGACGAGGTCCAGCCGTTTCATCCGCCACCTCCGAGGAACGCCAGCGGCATCGAGACCACGGTGAGGACGATCGACAGCACGAGCACGACGACGGCGATCGCGTTCGAGATCCAGCCGTTGCTGTGCTCCTTGAGGAGCTTGCGGTCGTTCATCAGCAGCAGGAACGGGAGGGCCACGAAGGGGAGGACTGCCGCCTCGACCGCCATCGTGAAGACCGTAAGCTTCAGCGGATCGACCCCGAACAGGATGATCAGCGACGACAGCAGGATCGCGCCGGTGTAGACCAGGCTGAAGCGGGCATCGTTGCGCGGATTGAGGCTCTCCCCCCAATTCCAGCCGAACGTCTGGGCGGTCACGTAGGCGATGGCAAGAGCCACTTCGAGGCCCGCGGCGAGGCAGGCGATCCCCATGCCGAGCGCGAACAGCAGGAACCCCCAGAACGGGAAGGCATCGGTCAGCATCAGCGCCGCCTCGTGATAATCGTTCACCTGGATGCCGCGCGGCGCGAGCACCATCGCGGCCACCACGATCCCACCCAGGGCCACGACGCTGCCGAACCCCATGCCGATCAGCGCGATCCCCCGGTTCACCGGGATATAGGACGCATCCCATTTGTCCTCCACCGCGCCGGAGGAGTAGAAATAGAACAGGTAGGGGGCGAGGACCGCGCCTATGATGCTGACCGCGATCGCCCAATACCTGAGGGGCTCCTGGTGAGGCAGCGACGGCAGCATCCCGGCGATCACCTCGCCGCTCGGCGGGTGATGGCGGAAGGCCGCGATCACGAACGCGAGCGTGATCAGGCCGAGCAGCGACGTGCTGTTTTCGATCGTGTTGAAAGTCGACCGCCAGAGGAAGAGCCACATCAGGACCGCGACGGGGAGGGCCCAGAGGAAAGTGGGGGACCCGCTGACCAGGTGGAGGGCGAAGCAGATCCCGCCGATCTCCGTGCCGAGCACCAGGAGCTGGGCCACCGTGATGACGAGGAACGGGATCAGCCAGAAGGTGAAGCCGAAGTGCTCGCGGATCGCGTCCGGCAGGGTCTTGCGGGTGGCGGCGGCAAACCGGCCGGACATCTCCACCAGGAAGACCACCAGGAACGTGGCGGCGAGGAGCACCCAAAGGAGCTGGAACTTGAAGTTGGCCCCGGCCTGCGCGCTGGTCGCCAGGTTCCCCATGTCGAAGAAGCCGCCGATGCTGGTCAGGATGCCGAGACCGAGTTGCAAGATCTTCTTCACGACGAACCCTCCCCCGCTTTCCTTAACGCCGCGAAGCGCACGCGGAGCCCCGCCAGCCGGCCGAGCTCCCGCGACAGCCGCGGCCGGTCGTTCGCCTCGACGGCCTGGCGCAGGCCGGCGCTGGCGGCCTCGGCTTCGGCGATCACCCGCTGCAAGGGCAGCCGCACCTCAGGCCGGGCCGGCGACTTCGTCGCCTCCTTGGCCGCCTTCTCGAGCTGCTTGCGGGCCGCCGACGTGCTGTTCCGCACGAACGAGGTCGGAACGCTGTTGGCGGTCCATTTCTGGCCGGTCATCTCCAGGGTGGCGATCCACGAGCCGACCGGCTCGACCTTCGTCAGGAGCTCTTCTTCGGGAGACTTCGGCTGACAGGCGAGGAACGCGGCCGTGACCAGCACCGCGGAGATCCTGGAGACGAGAAGCCGGAGGGCCGGCACAGGGTAAAAAGAGTGGATGCTTCGCATGTTTCGTCGGCCGAAACAACTGCCGGTCCTGCTACCTGCACCAGACAAGCAATTCCCGGGCCTGCCGCGCCGCTCACGCGCTTCGCATCAAGGGCAATATGGCGGTCAAGGTAGACTAGAGGTGCCATGCTCGCCCGACTCCATCGCCCCACCCGCCCCCTGCTCCTCGTCCTCGCCTTTCTGGCGTGCGCTCTCCCCGTGCGGGCGACCAGCTACGTTCCAATGACGGACGAGGCCCTGGTGGACAGCGCGCCGCTGATCGCCGTCGTGGAGGTCCTCAGTACGGAGACCGGCAGGGACGGCCGGCCCGTCACCGACTCCTCCGTCCGCGTCGTTCGGGCTCTCAAGGGCCTGCTTCCTCAAGGGAGGTTCATCGTGCGCGTCCCCGGCGGCGTGGGGGCGGACGGGCGCCGCCTCCACATCGAGGGAGCGCCCTCCCTGAAGCCGGGCGAGCGGGCTCTGCTCTTCCTCAGCCCGCGGCGAGACGGCACGTTCGGCGTCTACCAGCTCTTCCTGGGATCTTTCCACGAGGTTTCCGCAGGGAACCGGCGGCTGGCCTTGCGGCGGCTCGACGGCGCGCGGGCGGTGACGCGTCCGGGGCGGGTCTCCCCGGCCGAGCCGGTGCGGGACTTCGATCTCTTCGTGAGCTGGATCGCGGCGCGCGCCGGGGGCGTCCGGAGCCCCCGTTTGTATGAGATCGCGGCGGTTGGGTCCGGCATCGAGCAGACCGTTGACGCGTTCAAGTTCTTCCAGGTCAATGGACGGGCGTTCCGTTGGTTCGTGTTCGACGCGGGCTCCAGCGTCGAATGGCGAGCCCATGCAAGCGGCCAGCCGGGGCTCACCGGCGGCGGATTCTCCGAATTCCAGACGGCTCTCGCCGCATGGACGAATGATCCGGGGACCAACATCTCGTATACCTATGCCGGAACGACCACGAGCACCGGAGGCTTCACGCAATCGGATGGGATCCATACTCTTCTGTTCGATGATCCGAACGACGACATCTCCGGCTCTTTCCAGTGCGGCGGCGGCGGAGTCCTCGCGATCGGAGGCTTCTGGGACGACGAGTCCCTTCTCGGCACGTTCAGCGGCCTGACGTATTTGAAGATCCCTGAAGGGGACATCGTCACCAATCAGAATATCGGCTGCTATATTCAGGACTCTTCACCGCCGAGCGAGACGGCCCAGGAGCTGTTCGCGCATGAGCTCGGGCATACGCTGGGCCTGGATCACTCCAACGATCCGAACGCCCTCATGTATCCTTTCATTCACCGCGACGGGCGCGGCGCCCGCCTGGAGAACGACGAGAAGGCGGCCGTAGGCATCCTCTACCGGGCGGAACATGATTTCTACACGTTGACGCCGTGCCGGCTCTTCGACAGCCGGAGCGGAGCGCCGCTCGCCGCCGGCTCCACGCGAACGATCGCGACGCAGGGTCTGTGCGGGATTCCGGCATCGGTCCGGGTGCTCGCCGTCAACGTGACCGCGGTGACCCCTTCTGCCTCCGGCGATCTCACTCTCTTCGCGCAGGGCGAGACGCTGCCGCCGACCAGCACCACGAGCTTCTCCGCAGGTCTGACGCGCGCCAACAACGCAGTCGTCAATCTCTCCGCCTACTCGCGCTCGTTCGACATTCAACCTGGGCTGCCCGCCGGCGGCTCGGTACACGTGACGGTCGACGTGCTCGGGTATTTCGAGTGACGAGGTCCAGGCGGATCAATAGCGCCCGATCGAGATGCTGCCGGTGTCCAGCTTGTAGGCCAGATAGTGGGGCTCCCCCTGGAAGACGAAAGGCACGATGGTCGTCCAGCCGAGCGTCCAGGTGTCGCGGAACGTCTCTTGCACCGTAAAACCATCGCCCGCGGGAAAGATGTAGAAGATGGACACGTCTCCCGAGGTCACATTGTAGGCCAGCACGAATTGGTCTCCGGCCAGGGTGAACGGTGTGAGCGTGGTCCAGCCTTTCCACCATTTTTCGCTGAAGACGGTGTCCGACCCCGACCCATCCGGCCGGAGGCGGTCAATGTCCACCCGGCCCTCCGCCCCCTTGTAGCTGAGGAAGTGGGGCTTCCCGCGGAGCTGCAGGGGCGCGAAAAGGGTCCAGCCGGTCGACCAGGTATCCTCGAAGGTCGTGTCCACGTCCACCTCGGAGCCGTCGGGCCGGATGCGGCCGATCTCCACCTTGCCGGTCGCCAGCTTGTAGGAGAGGAAATTGGGCTGACCGCCCAGCTCGAAGGGCACGAAAGAGGTCCAGCCGGTCCCCCAGGTGGAGCCGAAAAGAGAGTCGACCCCCGTGCCGTCGGGCCGGATGCGGTCGATCGCCACCGAGCCCGAGCCCTCCTTGTAGGAGAGCAGGTGGGGTTGGCCGCCCAGGGTGAAGGGCATCATGGAGGTCCAGCCGGCCGACCAGTGGTCCTCGAAGATCGTGTCGACGTCCGAGGCGTCCGGCCGGAGGAGATCGAGCTCCACCTTCCCTTTCGTCCCGGGCGGCAGATCGGCCGGCGGATTTTTGTAAGAGAGGAAGTGAGGGCTCCCCTGCAAGGTCAACGGCACGATGGAGGTCCAGCCAGTTCCCCAGGTGGAGCCGAAGGTCTCGGGCGTGCCAAAGATGTAATGGGTCAGGTTCCAGCGGATCTTGCGCTGGCAGACGGCGCAGAAGGGCTGGCCCAGGTTCCGCATCTTGCAATCGAACTCTGCCCGGTAGACGCCGCAGTGGAACTTGTTCGCTCCCTCGAATGCGCCGACCGTCGACGCCCCCACGGGACTGGTGGTCTGTGGGTCGACCTTCAGGCAGTCGGGATTTGAGGTGGTGGGGATCGGCGTCCCATCGAGGATCAGGTCCCGCCAAGGGACCTTGGCGCGGTCCTTCTCGATCGTCACGTTCTCGGCGCCCGGCGCGGGCGGAGTCTGATGGTTGCGATCCTTTTCGTCGCTCCTGCACGTGAGGCACGCATACTCGTCGGCAAGGCCGAACGCCGTGTGTCCCATCTCGTGGAGGCCGGTCTCGAAGCCGCTCACCGAGAAGACGGCGACAGGTCCGCCGGAGCCGCCGAACTTGGAGGAGTTGACGATCACCACGATGGAGTTCCAGAGCGGCACCTTGGACGTGACCGCAGCGATGACGGCACCGCTGTCGACCGTGAGCAAACGGTCGATGCCGCGGGCGCAGAAAGTCGCATCGAAGAACGTCTTCGGCGTCGCCCCGGTGCCGCCCGTGCAGGTCTTCGGGTCGTCAGCCCCACTCTCCTGCGAGATCACGTCCAGCCGGTGCACGTTGATTGCCCGCTTCAATTGGTCGAAAGGAGCCGTGGCAAATAGCAGGTTGACGAAGCTCTGGGTGTCGGCCGCGAACTTCGGCAACTCACTCTCCTGATACCCCTCGGCCACCACGACGAGATCCCAGCGCTGGATCGACGACCCGTTGTCGAGGATCTTGGTCGCGTCTCCGATCCTTCCATCTTTGCTACCCATGAGCTCTTCCTCCGCTTCGAGCAGCTCGCGCCAGGGCGCGTGCTCTGTGCCTTCTAAGCGATGGGAACGGGCCGCAGGTTGAAGAGGGCGATATCGGTCGCCGGTCCGGCATCGCCTGTCCCGAGGGGACTGCTGACCAGGGCCAGGGTCTGCGCCTCGGCAAGGTCCGGCATCAGCAGAACGAAGATCCCGCGGGGATTCGTGACCCGGAAGCGCCGCAGCGAGACCCGGTCGGCCGCAGCAGCCTCTGGAGTGAATTGGATGGGGTTCTCTTGGACCCGCCGGTAGATCGCGACTCCCTTGGCGTTCCTCAGCTCGTACCAGAAGCCCGACCGCCCCGCGAAGGTCGCCAGGGAGTCCGAGAGCGGAGCCAGCATCGTCAGGCTCTGGCGCGAAACGAGTTTGACGTTGCTGCCTGTGTAGGAGAACGTGAGCCGCAATGCACGAGGCTCCTCGTGGGCCATCATCGCCTCCTCCCCAGCTACTTCGTCAGGACGACTCCGACTCTACGCCTCTTCCGTATGCGCGTCAATACGGTTGACGGCTACGACGGCTACGCCTTATAGATCTTCTTCAAAAAGGCCTTGGCGCCGGCATGGCCTCCGGAGTACGCCGCCTTGTGCAGCCAATCGAAGGCCAGACCATCATCCTTCGGGACCCCTTGCCCGTTCCGGTAGCGCATGCCGAGCTGGAACGCGGCCTCCGCATCGTCTGCGACGGCTCTCAATCGGAGGCGTTCGGCGTCCGGCTCCTGGATCTCGGTCTGATAGAGAGCTTCTCTCCGAGCGGCGGTCTGCTTGATCCGGTCCACCAGCTCCCTGGCTTTTGCGAGGTCCGCGTCGGTCACCTGCGCCGGCCGTGGTTGCGGAGGCCCGAGCTGAGCCGCGAGGTCGTCGATCAACTTGCGAAAGGCCGGAAATCTATCGGAAGCATCCCAGCTCGACAGATCCACCGTGTGAATCCCTTGAAACCGGAAGGGCGGTTCCACCTTCTCGATGAGGGCCGGCACCAGCTTCGCGAGCTTCAGCGCGTAGCTCGCCTCATCCTTCACGTATTGCGACTGGACGGACCGCTGCGACCAGAGAACGACCACACACCGGGCTTTTCGGAGCGCCTCTTCGATGGCTGTGTCGAAGTGCTCCCCCGCCCGGAGCTTGGGGTCCCACCACACAGACCAGCCCTTGGCCTCGAACGCTTCGGCCAGACGCTTCGCTGTAGCCTGGTCCTCTCGTTTATAGCTGATGAAGATGTCGGTCATGGCGAGCTGTGGCTTCCTGGTAGCCGTCTGGATTATAATTCCTTCCTCCCCCTTCACTAGGAGAAGTCCTTCAACATGCGCAAGATCTCCCTGCCCCTCGTCGTCCTGAGCTTCCTGCTGCTCGCCCCGTCCCTCGTCCGAGCGGGCGCTTACCTGGTCAAGGACATCGATCCGGCCGGGACGGGAGCGGGATCGGATCCTCTTCCGTTCGTCACCCTCGACGGCGGAATCAGCCTCTGGCTGGCCTACGACGACGAGCATGGACGCGAGATCTGGCGCTCGGACGGCACGGTCGCCGGCACCTACCTCCTCCTGGACAGCCTGCCCGATCTGAGCTATGGCACCTATACGCTCCTGGCCCGAGCCGGGGACCGCGCGTTCTTCCTGCGCACTGAGACCTACACCGGCGATGAGGTCTGGGTCACCGGCGGCTCACCCGGGGACACCTTCCGGCTCTCCGAGCCCCTGATCGTGCCCAGGGAGCACCCGCAGGCCGTGTGGGTGCCGAGTCAACAGCTCCTCTTCTTCCGGGCGGGCGACAGCGCGAGCGGCGAGGAGCTCTGGCGCAGCGACGGCACCCCCGGCGGGACGTACCAGGTCGCCGATCTGCGCCCCGGCCCCGAGGGCTCCGACCTCGCCGAGCTGACCGAATTCCACGGCAAGGTCTTCTTCCGCGCGAACGACGGCTCGCGCGGCGCCGCTCTCTGGTCCACGGACGGCACGGCCACCGGAACCCGGCTCGTCCGCGCCGCGCCCGCCGGAGCGCCTCCCCTCGATCCGGCCGGCCTGACCTCCCTCGGCTCCCGCCTCGTGTTCTTCGGCGTCACCGCGGCGGCCGGCCGCGAGCTCTGGGTGAGCGACGGCACCGCGCGCGGCACCCGCGCCGTGGGCAATTTCATCCCCGGCGCGGCCGGCATGACCGGCTCGCATCTCGCCGTCGCGAACGGCCGGCTCTGGTTCGTCGGGACCGATTCAACGCGCGGCGAGGAGCTGTGGGTGACCAACGGCACGGCCGGCGGCACGCGCCGCCTCACCAACTACCCCGACCCGCACGCGTTCACCGGGCTCGGCCTCGACTTCACGGGCCTCTGGGTGGGCAGCCGTTTCATCTTCCCGGTGAACGATTCGGTGCACGGCCAGGAGCTCTGGGCGAGCGACGGGACCGTCGCCGGCACCCGGATCCTGCGCGACATTTTCCCTGGCGCTCCGCCGAGCCTGCCGTACAGCCCGCTGCTTCTGGGAGGACGCCTGTACTTCGCGGCGTGGGATCTCGCGCATGGTCTGGAGCCCTGGAGCACGGATGGGACCACGGCCGGAACCCGCCTCGCCGGCGACGTCTGTCCGGGGAGCTGCCCGTCCTATCCGACGGGATTGCAGGGTCTTGGCAAGCAGGTGCTCTTCGGCGCCAACGACGGCGTCCATGATTTCGAGCTCTGGAAGATCCAGGGCCAGCGGATCGTCCGGTTGAGCGATCTGGACGAGCCGCTCGAGTTTCCATTCGTCTCCCTTCCCGCCAGGGGAAGCATCGTCTTTCCCCAGAGCGAGGAAGCCACCGGTAAAGAGCTTTGGCGGTCGGACGGGACCCAGGCGGGAACCCGCCTCCTGTTGGACGTCAATCCGGCGATCAACGGCGGATCGAATCCCACCCATCTGCAACACGCGGCCGGGAAGCTCTGGTTCGTGACGGAACGCCCGGAGCGCGGGCTCTGGCGGAGCGACGGGACCGCGGCGGGGACCATCGAGGTCCATCGCTTCAGCCCGGACGAGGTGATGCCCAATCTCAAGTTCGTCGAGCTCGGCAATCTGGCCCTTTTCGTGATGCGATCCGGAACGGAGCCCTTCGCGCTCTGGCGCTCCGACGGGTCCGAGGCGGGAACGTTCCGGGTCAGCCCGGAGGAAGCGCGGATTCCCTATGGTCATCAACCCGCGGCCGCCGGAGGGAGCGTGTATTTTTCCGGCGAGGACGGAGAGCTCTGGAAATCGGACGGAACGGTCGAAGGGACGGTCCTGGTGACCGATCTCGCGACCGACCTGTACGGTTCCGAGCTCCGCGACCTGACGGCCTTCGCCGGCCGGATCTTCTTCTCGGCCGGCGCCGGCGAGGACCGCACCCTGTGGAGCAGCGACGGCACCCCGGAAGGAACCGTGGAAGTCGCCGATCTCGGTCTGGACCGGGGAAAGATCCTCGGCGTCCACGCCGGACGGCTCTGGTTCCTCGCCTCATCGCCGGAAACCAGCCTGGGGCTCTGGAGCACAGACGGCACCACGGCCGGAACGCGCCTTCTCGACGTCCCATCCTTTGTGCCCTTCCACCTGATCTCCGCGGGCAACCTGATGTTTCTCCCGAGCGGAAACGGCCTCTGGGTGAGCGACGGCACGCCCGAAGGAACGCGGAACGTTGGACCGGCCCCCTGGCAGCACGAGAGGTGGGAATTCGCGCTCCTGGGTCAGCGCCTGTTCTACAGCTCCCAGGCCAAGCTCTGGGTGAGCGACGGGACCGAGGCGGGAACCCACCCCGTGGTGAATCTCGCAGGCAACGGCCTGGGATATCTGGCGACTTTTGCCGGGCAGGTGTACTTCACCGTCGGACCGCAAATCTGGCGGACCGACGGCACGGCGGCCGGTACGGTTCTCGTGACGCTGCCGGGAGGAGCCCGCCAGATGAGAGAGCCGACGGTCTCCGCCGGCCGTCTCTTCTTTCAAGCCACCGATCCCGCCCACGGCACGGAGCTGTGGGCGCTGGAGTGAGCCCGCGAGGACCGGCAAGAGCTCCCGAGCAGCTCCAGGTTTCTGGCGCTTACAGCGTGCCCCGCGCCTTCAACTCTCGCGCAAACCGCACGAAGCACCACAACATCAGGGGCGCAATAGCCACCAGCGACACCGTAAAAGCGACGTCCTGGCTCTGAAGATAACTGTCGAAGCTCATCCATGTGGAGGTGGCCCTGGCAGGGTCCCACACGTGGCGCGTGTGCAGCAGGATGTTCACGCCTTCACAAATCGGTCGTGAGAAGCTCACGAGGGAAACACCCAGGGCACCCCACACGGTTGGACCGAGCTTGCGTGCCGTCAAGAAGCTGAACGCGATTAACGCGAGGGCGCAAGGGAAGCTCCAGAGCGCATCAACCAGATTGTTTCCGATAAAGTACCAGGGAGGGCTGGCACCCGGGCCGAGGCGGAAGAACCATGTATCCTGGAACGTACGGAAAGAGCCCTCGAGAGAAATGGAATAGAAGACCCCGCTCGCCACGAAGGGGATTCCTATCCGCGCTATCTGCAAAATCGTCATCCTCTCCTCCGTGAGATGAAAGATGAGCTTCGCTGGTCGTAAGCCTACAAGCACCCGTCCCGGAGGACAAGCGCTCAGGCCCCGCTCCTCTTGGCGCATGGGCTCTTACCCGGTGAGCGAATACTCCAACCTGTGTCTCCTCACGATTGTACAGCCGGGCGTGTCCCCCGAGGATGTCCGACCTGCTCAACGGAGCCCCGTTGCCGAGGATACGAACTTCGCATAGTATCTCGATATGCCTCGACCTCACGCTGCTGGATCGCCATGAAACGAATTCTACGCTTCTTCCTTTGGGTCTTGATCGTCGTTGCGCTGGGCGGTGCGCTGCTCGGCTACTTCGTCTACTCGCCTGCTCCCGAAGTCCCACGACTGTCCGGCAAGCTGATCAAAGGGACCATTGAGGTGGGCGAATTGAGGCGGACTTACCTGACTTACATACCGCAGGGGTTGCCACAAGGAGCGCCGCTTGTGGTGGTGATGCACGGCTCGGGTCAAAAACAGCGCGCAAATGCGAAGCGCGACGGGGTATGGATTCGAGCGCCTTGCGGATGAACATGGCTTTGCGGTCGTCTATCCCGATGGATACGAGGGCTATTGGAATGCGTGCAACATTGTCGGCGATTACAGCGCGAACAAGCTGAACATCGACGGATGCTCGACAAGCTCGCCAGCGAGATCGGTGTCGATCAGGACCGCGTGTTTGCGACCGGCATTTCCCGTGGCGGTCATATGGCGTTTCGGCTTGCGCTCGAAGCTCCTTCCCGCTTTCGCGCAGTTGCAGCGGTAGCGGCGAACGTGCCGACGCCGGAGAACTTCAAATGCAAGCCTGCGGGGCAAGGCACTTCTTCCGTCATGATCATGAACGGCACGAAGGATCCCTTGAATCCGTTCGAGGGTGGAGAGGTCAAGCTCTTCGGCTTGTTGAAGCGCGGCAAGGTTCGGTCGTCGCGAGAGTCGGGGCAATACTTTGCGGACCTCAATGGCATCATCGGTGCGCCTGAAACGAATGAGACCCAAGTGACCGACGAAGCTCACGTCGAGCAGGTGCTCTGGCGCAACGACTCCAAAGTCGAGGTGGAGCTCATGGCCATTCACGGCGGCGGGCATGGCATACCTCAGCCGTACGTTCGCTATCCGCGACTTTTAGGTCCGACGCCCAAGGAGCCGAACGGACCGGCAGTCATCTGGGCCTTCTTCGAGCGACAGCGGCCAAATTGGCTTCCGCCGCCACGGCGGTCGCGCCGAAGGGCTCTTCCAGGGCGGAGCTCTCGATAACCATCCGGAGCAGCCGGCCGACCATCAGGTGGCCAGGAGGCGGGAGCTCTTCCTCTTCGGTTCCGCCGGCCGGTTTGGCCTGCGCCGCCTGCACTCTGGCGAGATCTACCGCCGTCGCGGCGACCCCGGCGGGACGCCGACGGTCCCACCAGGGGGTGCTTGACACGGCTACTTCGCAGAGCCCCGCCACTGGCGCGATGACCACTCCCCAGGGTCCCGCCGCGACGAAGACCATCGAAGCCGCACGTCCAACGCACGTCAACCGCCCCCCCCGGAATGCCGCTCATCGCCGACACCTGCAGGCAGATAAGCCCACCACACACCCCAGATAAGCCGCTTCGCGGACACGGAGAAGCCCCGGAGCACCCGCGTGCCTGGTTTGCTTCGATCGAAGATCTACTCAGGATGACTCGGCGACTCCGTAAGGATAAAATCACTTATGAAAAGCCCTAGCTAGACAATCAGACTGTGTTGCGTGCAGTAGGCGGAGGGCGCATAGCCAGGCGCCTGCACCGGATGTCTGGCGCCGCCGGTGAGGCGCGGTCACGTTCGCCGTCACTCCAACTCCTGCGGATTTCTTGTCTGAAGAGCATTGAGCAAGACGCAAGGCGTTTATCCTGGGGAGGAGAGATTTGACCGCGGTCAGGCTCAGGCTTTTCATGGTCAGGTTGAATCTTTCCGCAGTCAGGTCGAACCTGACCGCGGTCAGGTCGAAGTTGACCCCGGTCAGGCTCAGCTTTTCCACGGTCAGGTTGAATCTTTCCACGGTCAGGTCGAACCTGACTGCGGTCAGGTCGAGGTTGACCACGGTCAGGCTCAGCCTTTCCATGGTCAGGTTGAATCTTTCCGCGGTCAGGTCGAACCTGACTGCGGTCAGGTCGAGGTTGACCGCGGTCAGGCTCAGCCTTTCCACGGCCAGGTCGAACCTGACTGCAGTCAGGTCGAGGTTGACCACGGTCAGGCTCAGCCTTTCCGTGGTCAGACGGAATCTTTCCGGGGCCAGGCCGAGCCTGACTGCGGTCGAGTGACGCCGGGCTCCGGGTTGGAAGGGGAGGGAACCAGAAAGAAGGGCATGGCGAGGCGTGGCGAAGAGACTGGCGCTTCGGTCTGGTAGCGCCTCCGCTGCGCGGCGGCGCCAAACTGACTCGGTTCCTCGATTCGGAACTGCCTGAGGGAGGGCAACCCCAGAGAGGAGCTCCGTCTGGGCTCGTCAAGAGCGGTGAGGGATGACCGGAGACACCCTCTACCCTCTTCTGGAGCTTCGTTGTAGTATTCCTCTGGGCAGCGAAGAACAGGGAGCCGTGCGCATATTGAAACGTTGGAAAAGGCGCCGGCGAACCCCGCCAATCGAGCGGACGGCAAAGCCGCCGCTCATCGGCAACGCACGTTGGCCGGCTCAAGCGCGCTTCCCTCTAAGTCAAGGCTATCTGCTCGGCGAGGTCTGCCATCAGTCGACGATTCCGACAACGATCCGCAGCTTGGCGTCTGGTGATCCGATCTGCTCACGCATCTGCTCCTCGGAATCGAAGCTCCAGACGATCTCCGGGGATTCGGTCTTGTCGGGATTGGCCGCTCCTAACGCTCCACCTCCAATAATGTCGCCAGCGCTCATGCCCAGTACGAGCTGATCCTTCCAACTTCGCACCTCACGTTCGCCGCTCATGAGCGACACGGAGACTTCCACCTTCTGGCGGTAGTATTCTGTCCTGAGTGTAGGAGTGACCAATAGCTCGATTCGCCCCTTCCTCGCTAGGCGCTTCCGGATGGACACACTCTGTACTGTCATCTGATCGCACACGTAGGCGGCCGTGTCCTTTATGAGGCGGGTCCTGTCCTTCGGTAGATCGACCACATGGGGTTTGGCCGGCGTGCCGTTGCCTGCGAGAGGCACCTCCAGGAGCATCGGGCTCGGAACCTCGGTCTGTACGGTCTTCCCTGTCTCCTCAGGCGTAGCCTGACGCGCCTCGACTTGGGCAAGCAGTGGAAAGGCGCATAGAAGCAGCACGGCAGGGATCACGGTCCTTCTTAGCATGGAATCGAGCCTCCTCAACAGTTTCCTTGAATTCTGCCTCTTCTCGTCCCCTTTGTCCATCCCCCAGGAGAGCAGTGGGGAGAGGCCCTCTGAGCGAGGCGGGCTTCGGATCCGGTCCCGCGGCGGGCGGTCCGGCGTCGAGTCCTGAGGTTCTGTTCTTCCGGGCGAGTTTGCGGTAGTATTTTGGTAGCGGTTCAAGGGCGGGAGATCTCATGCGCATTTTCAAATATCTGTTCTGGGAGCCGGCCAACCCCGCACTTGCACCGGATGGCTGGCGCCGCCGGTGAAGTGCATCACGTTGGGCGACTTAGAGCCATGGTGTGCCGTCCGACGGTGAAGTGCAGCAACGTTCGGCGGGCCGTCGGAACGTCGCAGTTCGCGGTCGATCGCTAAAAGCAAGAGAATGGACTGCCTCGTCACCTCGGTCAGTTGCAGCAAGGCGCACTGCGTCTCAAAGGCCGCTCGGCCTGCGATTCAGCTCCTCACAGGTCTTGGCGTGGACGGCGACGCACACCTCGGCGTGACCGTCCAACACCGCTCGCGAATAGCGCGAGACCCAAGCCAGCCCAATCTCCGCCAGGTGCACCTGATACACGCCGAGCTTCACGATGAGCTTTCTGCGGCCGGTTTCACCCTCTCGCCTGGAGTCATGGGTGAGAACATCACCACTCGTGGTCTTGATCTGCTCGCGCTTCCCACAGGCGCCCGTCTCGCAATTGGCCCAACCGCCATTGTCGAAGTGACTGGACTACGTAACCCCTGCACTCAACTCGACGGCATCCAAGCCGGCCTCATGAGCGCAACGCTCGCTCGCGACAAAGAAGGCAATCTCATACGCAAAGCGGGCATCATGGCCATCGTCTTGGCCGACGGCTTGGTCCGGCCTGGTGACCGGATCAAGATCCATCTGCCTCCGCAGCCGCACAACGCACTCAAGCCAGTCTGACCCATGCGGAATGTGCTTGCTCTATTTCTTCTTGTTGCAGTTCTACCTTCTTGGCTATCATCGTCATCGCGGCGCTTATAGCCCCAGACACAGATAATACGGGCGGTTACGGCAGGATTGTGGAGGATTATCAGTTTTGGCGCCTATCGATTCGGCCCGGCTCTGATGGAGCTGTAGAAGTTAAGATTGCGAGAGGGTCGGCTCGCGAGCTCCAGAGCAGTGAAATACCTCAATTTGCTAGAGATCTAGTTGCTGCGATCAAACTGGATCCTGCGGCAGTATCGCTGACCGTGGACGGCGAGACGAAGCCGCTCTCGCGTTGGCGTTAGCTTAAGGCAGGAGGCCTTAGAGTTGAAGAGGATGGCTCCGGCATGCTTTAGAATCTTCTAGTTCTACTCCAGGAGGGTATATGGTGGCCAACTTGAGGCTCAACACTTTTGCGCTCATGCTGTCGATCGTCTTGTGGGGTACGTTGCTCGGCGGGATTGCCTACTCGCACCTTGTCTACTTCCCAGTCTACTTGTCTGACTTACCCGATTCTGCGGCCCTGGTGAACGGCCCTTATGCATTGAACGAGGGGAGATTCTGGATGACGATTCACCCGCTCCTCATTCTCTCCCTCATTGTGGCTCTGATCCTGAACTGGGGCGTGAAACCGCGGCGGAAGCTCATCGCAATCAGCTTTATCGCCTACATTGTGGTGCTCGCCGTCTCCGCGCTCTATTTCATTCCAGAATTGTTTGCCTTCGCACGCAGTCCGCAATCGGGCGTGGCGCCGGCGGAATGGTCGATACGGGCACACCGTTGGGAAGTTCTGAGCTGGTTGCGAGGATTTATCTGCTACGCCTTCTTCGTGCCGTTGCTGCTTGCGCTGACAAAGCCAGCCGGTCCGCACATAGAACCGAATAAGCTTCTCCGAGAGTAGAGGGAGTCGGCTCGAACGAGGAGGAATGAATATCGGTAACACTTCGGACCAGCCGAGCTCCGGTGTTATCCTATGACCATGGAAACCGGAAGACCTGCCTCACTGCCGGAGATCGATCGCGTCGAAGTCGTCGATTTGCGGGGCGTCCGAGTTCAGCGTGTGAACGAGTACATGAGCGTGGCCGCTTCGACCGGCGCACCGTTCGTTAGCGTTGAAGGGGAGCAAGCGCGGCGCATCTCAGGTCTGTGGCGAGAGTTGCCACCGGGGGTGTCGATGCGCTGCCACGATCCGGTGTTCGGGTTTCGCTTTTACGCAGGCGACGACCTGGTGGCCGAGGCGTCGGTGTGCTGGCACTGCAACAATCTCTTCGGGCAAGGTCGTGGCCGGGTGATCTCGTACGTGTTCGACTCCGATCATCCGATCTCGCAGAGCCTGCTGCGGGAAGCTCAGAGGATTACCGGGCTTGCTATCATCCGGTAGTCAGCAGCGTTTTGCTGCACATTGGCTCACCGAGGCGCCGACTCGGTCGGTGGCTCACCGACCCTGGTCGTTGAGGCGCCGACCAGGTCGTTACCTCGCCGACGCCAGTCGTTTTAGGGATGGCTGTCGTCGGTGTCTCGCCGACCTCGTCGTTCTCAAAACGACCTGGTCGTCTGAGGACCGACTCGAGTCCACAGGTCATCCGCGGTCTCCGCCTTGACACCGGCCTGTGACTCGTAGCATCCTGTGGAACCAATGAGATAGAGAGGCTTTGTCGCCTCGGAGAGCGGAGATGAAAAAGACCATCAAAATGGCACTTGCCGTCACGACACTTTCCATCCTCCTCATGCCTTCAGGGCTTATTTGCACGCAAGCCGCTGGCACGACCAACTACACCGCTACAGCACTACAACGTCTCCAAGGCTCATGGGAGGGAGTCCTCGTGGGCCAAGAGGCGGCAGGAAAAATTTCAATAACCATCACGGGCAACTCGCTCCACTTTCAAGGCCTGAGCACAGACGAATGGTATGAGACAACCTTTACACTGTCTGCAGGCACAGACCCACAGCAGCTACACGCCACAATCAAAGATTGCCCGCGACCGGAAGACATCGGCAAAGTGGTTTTCGCCATCTTCAAGATTGAGGATGGGACACTGACCTTGGCCGGGATCCAAGCCAGCGCCGCAGAGCCGCCGAAAACCTTTGGCGGAGATCAAGGCTCTGAAGACGATCCGATTTTTCACTACGACCCGAAAAGCCTTGGCAAAGATCAAGCTTTTGAAGACAACCCGATTTTTCGCTACGACCTCAAGAAGGTTGCCCAACCCAAATCCAAATGAACCGAAAACGTCTGGCAGCTGGACAAAGGTTACTTCGCAGAGCCCGCGCCCGGCGCGATTGCCACGCCCCAGGGTCCCTCCCCCACTGGGATCGTAGCAATCACTTTCAGGGTCTTCGTGTCGATCACCGAAACGTCATTACTGAGACCGTTCGCGGTGTAGAGCTTGCGGCCGTCCGGGGTCAAGGCGAGACCCCAGGGGCGCTTGCCGACTCGCACCACGTTCACGGCTTCGAGCTTCTTCGCGTCGATCACGGAGACGGAATCGCCGTGGCCGTTCGCCACGTAGACCCAGCGGCCGTCGGGGGAGACGACGATTCCCACGGGCTTGGCGCGGAGGGCGAGGTCGATCGTGGCGATGACCTGGTGGCTTTTGACGTCGACGACCGAGACGGTGCCGCCGATCTCCGAGGTAATCCAGGCTCGGGTGCCGTCCGGGGAGAAGGCGGCGGCTCGCGGTCTTGGATCGACGAGGAAGCTGGAGACGACTTCGTTGCCTTTCGTGTCGATCACCGAGACGGTGTTGCTGGTTTCCGCGGTGACGTAGATCCAGCGGCCGTCGGGGCTCAGGGCGACTCCTTCGGGCTCGACGCCGACCACCAAGGTTGCG
>Ga0126309_10000184_pt1 | contig 21067 bp, 17 predicted proteins | sample Plot56_FD_92541 | JGI IMG/M metagenome (GOLD analysis project Ga0126309, IMG submission 92541) | Serpentine soil microbial communities from UC McLaughlin Reserve, CA, USA - Plot56 | ecosystem: Environmental > Terrestrial > Soil > Grasslands | place: USA: UC McLaughlin Reserve, Lake County...
GGACCCGGACCGCATCCTGGTGACGAGCGGCGCGCAGCAGGCTCTCATGGTGGCCACGCAGCTCCTCTGCCCGCGCGGCAGCCGGATTCTCACGGACGCGGAAACCTATCCGGGCGCCCTGGAGCTGTTCCGGGCTCGCGGGATTGAGCCGGTTCCCTTCCCCGAAGGGACGGATCTCTCGGCAGCCGGCGCCTGCGCCGCCTATGTCATGCCGGCTCTCTCCAATCCGCGCGGCGTGACGATGCGCGAGCCGGAGAGGCGGGCTCTGCTGGAGAGCGGGGTGCCGATCATCGACGACGATGCGTATGGCGACCTGCGCTTCGACGGGCCGGGCTCGCGTCCCTTGATCGCGGACGCGCCGGATCGCGCCTTCTTCGTGGGCACCTTCTCGAAGACCCTGGCTCCGGGGCTGCGCGTGGGCTGGCTGATCCCGCCGGAGCGTTTTCTGGAGGAGGCGGTCCGGACGAAGCGCGATGCGGACCTGCAGGCGAACGGGCTCGGGCAGGCGATCGTGGAGCGTTATCTGCGCGAGGAGGGCTTCGCCCACCGCCTCCCCCGGCTGCGCACGTTCTATCGCCGCCGGGCGAAGAAGCTCGCATCCGCCGTGCGCCGCGAGCTGCCGGGCTGGCGGTTCCACTTCCCGGAAGGAGGGTTCGCGCTGTGGGTTGAGCCCGACGCTCCGGACTGCGAAGGCGGCGAGCTGGGGCTCCTCGAGGCCGCGATCGACGAGGGGATGAGCTTCGACCCGGGCTCTTCCTTCCGTCCCGACCGCTCGCCGCACCCTCTCGCTTTACGTCTCTGTTTTTCCACTTCGGAGCCGGACGGCCTCGCCGAAGGGGCGCGGCGGCTCGCGCGGGCGTGGCGGCGGGTCGGGCCCGGCTCTTCCGATCCAAAGCGGATCTAGGATCTTGACTCTCCCCCACCCGTCCTCTAGGGTCGCTGCACGTTCTCGTGCACCTTTGACCGGGGGAGACACCGATGGTCCATCGTAGGGATGTGCTCAAGCTGGGGCTTGCGGCGGCCGCGACGCCGCACAATCCGAAAGAGCTCCTCAAGTTCCTCTGTCCGCCGGACGGCGAGCCGCCCGACCTCGCCACGCCGAGCCCGCCGGCGACCGCCTTCAAGGCCGAGCTGTTCGTGCCGCCGGTGATGCAGCCGGTGGCCACGCTCGATCCGCCGCCGGACCCGCGGGCGCACCAGCTCTATGAGCAGTATCCGCCGCAGAAGCTCTACGAGCTGTACGAGCAGGAATTCCGCTGGAAGTACCATCCCGATCCGCCGTACAGCAACGACGGGGGGAGCTGGTCGTGGGGGTACAATGGCACGACCCCCGGCCCGGTCTTCCATGCGCGCTACGGCGAGCCTATCCTGGTCCGCCGTTTCAACACCCTGCCTCCCGTTGGCGTCAGCAATGTGACATTCGCCCTGCCGTCCACCTCCAGCCATCTGCACAACAGTCACACCGCCTCCGAGAGCGATGGCAGCCCGCAGGACTGGATCGACACGGGCGAGTTCTGGGACCACCACTACGCCAACTTCCCGGCAGGGCACGACCCGCGCCAGAAGCTGTCGAGCCTCTGGTATCACGACCACCGGCTCGACTTCACCGCGGCCAACGTCTACGCCGGCCTCACCGGCTTCTATTTCCTTTTCGACGAAGACGGAGAGGATACGGGCGATGAGAACACCGGCTGGCGGCTGCCCAGCGGCCGGTACGACGTGCCGCTCATCCTCCACGACGTCATGTTCCAGGAGAACGGCCAGGTGCGCTGGAACCCGTTCAACACGGCCGGCATCCTGGGCGACCGCTACACCGTCAACCGCCGCATCCAGCCGTTCTTCCAGGTGGAGCGCCGCAAGTACCGCTTCCGCATCTACAACGGCGGACCGTCGCGCTTCTACCAGCTGTTCCTCTCCAGCGGCAAGCCGTTCGTGGTGATCACCGGCGACGGCAACTTCCTCCCGGAGCCGCTGCTCGCCGAGAGCCTGTTCCTGAGCGTGGCGCAGCGCGTCGACATCATCGTCGACTTCTCCGAATACAACGTGGGGCAGACGGTCGAGCTGGTCAACCGGCTCGAGCAGCTGAGCGGCCAGGGCCCGTCCGGGCGAATGCTCGATCCCGGCGATCCCGTGATGCAGTTCCAGGTGGTCGCCGCCACCGGCAAGGACAACAGCAGGATCCCCGACAAGTTCCGCCCACTGCCGAAGTTCGATCCGCGCTCCGCGGTGCGCGAGCGGACCTGGACGTTCGACTACTTCGGAGGCCTGTGGACGATCAACGGAAAAGTGATGGATCCGAACCGGATCGACGCGGGCGTGGAGATCGGCACGACGGAGATCTGGACGTTCCGCAACGGGGGCAACAACTGGTCGCACCCGATCCATTGCCACTTCGTCGAGTTCATCATCCTGGAGGTCAACGGGAAACCCTACGAATACAGCTTCGTCCAGGACTTTGAGGACGGCGAGGAGAAGCTCGTGCCGTACTTCGGCACGCCGACGCCCTGGTACAAACGAGATCCGATCGATCGCTTCATGGGCGGCCCGCGGCGCGACATCGCGACGCTCCTGCCCGGCGACGAGATCAAGACGATCTTCACCTTCCCGGACTTCCTCGGGCATTACGTGATGCACTGCCACAACGTGGTGCACGAGGACCACTCGATGATGCTCCGCTGGGACATTCTGGAGCCCGGCCAGGGCTTCGGCGGCTCGAAGCCGGTCTCCCAGGTCTATGGCACCGAGACGGCGCCGCCGCATCTGGAGCCGCGGCCCAGGGCCTCGACCTTCCAGCAGGACCAGCAGGAGCCGAGGGAGGAGTAACGCCATGGACCGGAGACAAGTGATCGCAGGACTCGCAACCGCCGCCGTCGCCCTTCCCAGCATGGTCCGGAGTGAAACCCCGGAGCCGGAGGGTTGCGGCCTCGCGCCGGAATACTTCCCCAACGTCGCCGTCCTCACGCACACCGGGCACCGCGCCCGCTTCTCCGCGGACCTGCTCCGCGACCGGATCGTCCTGATCCATTTCCTGTCGGAGGTCGCCGCGGAGCACGACGCGGTATGCGAAAACCTTTCGAAATCCCAGGCTCTCCTGGGCGACCGCATGGGGCGCGACGTCTTCTTCTACTCGATCGCCACCGATGCGGAGCGCGACACGCCGCGCCGCCTCCGCGAGCTCGCGGAGCGGCATGGCGCCGGCCCGGGCTGGCTCTTCCTCACCGGCGAGCCGGCGGACCTGGAGACGCTCAAGAGCCGGTTCTTCGTTCACGATTCCGGCCATTCCGTGGCGCATGCCGCAAACAACCACGCGGCACCCGTCGAGGACTGTGCCCGCGGCCTGCTGCGCTATGGCAACGTGGCGGTCGATCTCTGGGGATCGGTACCCGCCCAGGCCGACCCGCGGTGGATCGCCGAGCGGCTCTTCTGGGTGCAGCCGAGCCGTCCGGACGCGGGCGCCGACACAACCGCTCCCCGGCGGCGCGGTCCGCTGCCGCGCATCGCGGCCCTGCTCCTCGGACTGGGCCTGCTGGCCGGTCTCCTGGAAACGGGGGCCACTGCGCAAGCCCCCAAGGGCGCGGTCACCGGGACAGCCCCGGAGGCCGAGGCAGCCCCGGCGGTCTCCCCCTGTCCGGCCGCTCCGCCCCCGCCGAGCGATCCCTACCAGCACCCGCACCCGCAGGCCGCGATGTCGCCGTCCACGCTCACCTGCAGCGGCGATGTCTTCCACCTCTGCACCGGGACGAGCCTCTTCCCGCCGAGCCTGCCCTTCGTCGACCCGCCGGGAACCAATTTCCTGCCCACGGTCTACACCGATCTCTTCGACGCCGCCGGCAACCAGGTCCCGAACACGTTGCCCTCGACGCCCACGATCCCCTACAACCTCCTGGACGGAGAGCCGGCGGTCAGCCGGATCAACCCGGTCTCGCCCACCAACGACCTCCGCACGGTCTTCGACCTGATGCTGCGCGCTCCGCAGCTCGCGGAAGAGTCGGATCGGGACGCCGTCCGCCGGGCGATCCAGCGGGGCATCGACATCCTGGAGGGAAACCCGGTCCGGGACCGGGTCTACAGCGGCTTCCCTGTCCTCCACTACACCGGGCCCGAGAAGCTCAAGCAGGTGGTGCCGATCAAGGATACGAACGGAACCGTGATCGGCGGCAATGTGGACGTCCACCAGGTCTGGTTCGACAGCCGGATCGAAAACGACACCTACATGATCGATCCGACGACGGTCCCCGCCGTCCCCTGGACGATCACCTACACCGTGGACGTGCTCGACCGCGGGGAGGATGACTTCTCGCCATTCGTCATGTACATGGACGCCTCGACCGGCGCGGCCATGCCGATCCCGTGGGCCGGCATGGACCAGACCTTCTTCCCGATGCAGGAAGGCACGCGGACCATCTTCAAGGTCAAGATGGCGCCCGGCCAGAACTACAACCTCGTCTACACCTGGGGCTGGCGGGTGCATCCGCCGCGCGCCCAGGTGATGGAAAAGGCCACGAAATCGGTCACGGCGTTCACCAATCCCTGCGATCCGTCGGACAAGGGAACCTCCCAGACGATCCAGCAGTGGGAGGTGTCGGTGTTCGGCCCGGCGCCGACCTCCAGCGAGCAGGCGAAGCTGGCCGCCATCGCGAAGATTGGGGACATCGCGCCGGAGAAGCAGATGTGGAAAGCCTTGCGTCAGGCCCGCATCGCGGCCGGGGAGGGGAAGTGGGAGACCGTGCGGGAGCAGGCGCGAAAAGCCAAGACCGCCTGGTTCGACTGGGTCGACCGCACGCAGCTTCCGGGCGATCTCGAGCCCGATCCGGATTCCGACATCACGCTCCTCTACGCGAACAACACGATCTACGGCGAGTTCACCGCGGGAACCACGGTCAATCTGCCTCCCTATCAGACAAGGGGATACACGGCCCGGATCACGCTGTTGAACGGCGACAACTTCGAGCACGGCTATCAGAACGTGGACTTCGGCGGCGGCCGGGGCTGGGAAAACCAGTTCAAATCGTCCGTCAAGGTCGCCGGCTCGGGGTGCTGGTTCACCTTCGGCCGCGTCTACTGGTCGATGCTGGTCCCCAAGGTGCCGCTGCTGGCACCGGCCAAGGGGATGACGCCGTCGAAACAGAAAATCAACATCACGTACAACTTCGATCCGTCGCGCCGGCTGCGCTTCTATCAGTTTGATCCGTTGCACCATGACACGGCGATTTTTTCGGTGCACTGAGGGCTGCTGCCGGCTCGGAGCGTTTGCGGCGGCAGCGGTGGTGCTTGCGGCCCTGGGACCTCACCCCCTGTCCCCCTCTCCCATCGCCCCCCCTTCCCCCGGGAGAGGGGGCACCACCGCCCAGGAGGATCAGGGGCGGCGGATGTATCGAGAGGGGATTCTCTCGTCGGGACGTCCTCTCCGCGGCGAGCTCGCGGATGGGGCGTTCATCGAGGGGGCGGCGGCGAGCTGCGCTTCGTGCCATCGGCGGAGTGGATTCGGAGGTGTGGAAGGGACGGTCTACATTCCTCCGGTGACCGGTCCGGCCCTGTTCTCGGCGGCAGACCCCGACCGCAATGCCCTGTTCCGGCCGGTTTTTCAGGAAAACCTTTCGTTGTCGTCGCGGGCCCGTCTCCTTGCCTTCCGCGAGCGGCCGGCCTATACCCGCGAGACTCTGGCCGCGGCGCTCCGCGAGGGGCACGATCCGGCCGGCCGCGTTTTCGACTCTCCCATGCCGCGCTACCGGCTCAGCGACGGCGAGCTCGACGATCTCCTCGCCTACCTGCGGACTCTGGCGGCCGAGCCGGCGCCGGGCATCGAGGAGAACGCTTTCCATTTCGCCACGGTGTTCACGCCGGGGGCCGATCCGGATCGGAAGAGGGCCATTCTCGACGTCTACGAGGCCTGGGTCCGCTGGAAGAACGCCGAGATCGACCGGCGCCGCCAGAGACCGGATTCTGTGGGAGTCACCGACGAGGACCTCCGCTTCGCCGACCGCCGCTGGGTCCTCCACGTCTGGGAGCCGCAGGGCCCGCCGGAGACGTGGACGCGCCAGCTCCTGGCGTGGGAAACGCAGCGGCCTGTCTTCGCCGTCCTCGGCGGGCTGTCCGGCCCCGGAGAGCCGTGGGCGCCGGTCCACACGTTTTGCGAGAGCCGCGAGATTCCCTGCCTGTTCCCGGAGACGGAGCTGCCGGTCACGGAGAGCGCGGGGGCCATGACGCTCTATTTCTCCGGCGGGTTGGCGCAGGAGGCGGAGGCCCTCGCCCAGCACCTGCGGGAGACCAGACCCGACCTGACTGGCAACAGAATCGTTCAGGTGGACCGGGATGCGGCGGGGAGAGAGGCGGCGGAGGCGCTGGAGCGGGCGCTGGGGCCATTCCCCCCGACCCGGATTGGACCGATCGGTCAGATCCGTCGGATCGGTCCGATCGACCGGGGGGCGACGGAGGTCCTCGTCCTCTGGCTCGCCGCCGACGACCTCGCGTCCCTGGGCGATCTCGCCGGCTTCGAGCGCATCTTCCTGTCGACCGCCCTGCTCGGCGAGACCGTGCCCGAGCTTCCGGCCGCCTGGCGCGACCACGCCGTCCTGGTCCATCGCCGCGCGCAGCCCGGCACGGCAACCCCGCAGTCGTTCCGGATTCGCTCCTGGCTCCGCACGCGGGGCGTGGAGCGCCGGCACGAGCTGTTGCAGCTCGACGCGTACTTCACGCTCTCCCTGGCGGACGAGGCGATCTCCCGGTTGGCGGGGCATTTCTCGCGCGACCTGTTGGTGGAAAACGTCGAGCGGGAGACCGAGCGCATGCCGGACCCGGGCGTCTGGCCGCGGCTCGTCCTCTCCCCGGGCCGGCGCATCGCCTCGCGCGGCACCCTGTTCCTCCGGGCCGACCCTGGACCGCCTGGACCGCCTTGACTTTCCTTTAGATCCGTTTAAAGTGAAAGGTGCGCTCGCGAACGCGACCGGCTCACGCGCGGTGGGCCTCTGGGAATTCCCTCGGACAGAAACGACGACTCGAAAGGGGAGATGAATGTCCACCTCGAGACTTCGCTTGCTGGGACTCGCGTTCCTTCTCCTGAGCTTCTTCGCGCTCGATTCGGTCAAGGCGCAGGGCAACTCGGAGAACGGCTGCCCGCAAAGCACCTCGAACGAGATCTGCATCCAGGTGATCGCATACGGTAGAAACCCGGGCAACGGCCGGTGCTGCGTGTTCCCGAACCCCTGCTCGGTCCCGCCGGGCTGGGAGGTCTTCTTCACGGCCGAGGCGTGCGAGGCGGGATAAGCCGCGTCCGCTTCTTCGGGACCGGCGGCGCGCGGTGCCCGCCGGTCCCGCCCCTTCACAAGATCGGGCCCTGAGCCAGCAGGCCGAGCACCGCTTCGGCCTCCTCTCCCGCGTGCCGGGCTCCGCCGGAGCACCTCTGAGGCGATCCAGCGGTGCACGATTCTCCCCGAACCCCCCTCGCAACTGAGAGGTCAGAGCGAAGCGAAGGACCGGGATCCGGAAAACTGACGCGCCGAGCAGGAGCTCCCTGGCCAAAGGGACGCCCTCCAGCTTCTCGAGCAGGCGGTCCAGAAGGACGTCGTCTCTCGCGAGCGCCGCCGCCTCGGCCAGCGCACGATCGAGGTCCCCGTTCGCCCGGCGCAGCGAAGCCTCCAGGAATTCCAGCGCCCGGGGCGACGGCGTCGAGGATGCGCGACAGCTCCTCCTCCGGGTTGAGCAGCTCGCCGCGCTCGTTCGGTGCCGCGGGGCTGCCGATCGCCACCAGGACGCGCAGCGGCCCGGGAATCGGGGGGGCCGGAGCTTGCTCTAGGCCATTCACCTCCCGAAAGAGGCGGACGTTCGGGTGGAGCGCCAGCAGCGGGGCGAAGCTCTCACAGAATCGGGATCGGGCTCCCGGCGCAACAGAGCCAGTCCTGGAGGAACTGCTGGCACGTCCGCTCCGTGCCTCGCAACGGGTCTTTCGGACAGGCGGTGTAGCCTTCCTTGCAGCCGGCCAGGACGCAGTTGCCCGGCAGCGCCGGGATGTCGAGGCGGAAGACGCCACCCTGAAGCGTGGCGGTGCCGTGGGCGGTCTCGACCAGCACGACTTCCGGCTTCGCCAGAGTGACCCGCCCTTCGACCGGACCGGAGATCTCCGCCCAGACGGCGAAGGCCGCGGTCGTCATCGCGCCCTCGGCGGCCGAGCCGGCGGGCGGCCGGAAGACGATGCGGCCTCCCAGGACCGAGACGCCCGGCGCGAACGCCTCTTGCCCCAACTTCGGCGCCACTCCCAGCAACCGGACCCCGGTGAGGTCGATGGTCACGGCTGTCTGCGGGGAGACGTTGAAGACCGTGATCTCGATCCGTTCGCCGCGGGCCTCCTTGGCTGGCGCTCCCGCGAGGGGACTCTGGTTCTGGGCGACGGCCGGCGCGGCGCACGCCAGCAAGAGACCGATCAGCAGGAGGGCTCGCATCCGCTCCCCTACTTCAGATGCTGGCGCAGGAAGGCGAGGGTGCGCGGCCAAGCCTGCTGCGTCGCTTTGAGGTTCGCGCCCTCGCGGTCTTCTTGCGCCCGCAGGAAGCCGTGCCCCGCTCCTTCATAGATGTGGGGCTCGTACGTCCTCCCGAGCTTCTTCATCTCGGCCTCCGCCGGCGGGATGGTCGCGTTGACCCGCGCGTCGTCGCCGCCATAGTGCCCCAGGACGGGGTTCTTGATCTTAGCGAGCATCGGGGCCTCCGGCGAGGTGCCGTAGAAGACCACGGCGGCGTTCAGGCCGGGCTGGGCCGCGCCGTAGGCGAAGCTCTGCCCTCCTCCCCAGCAGAAGCCGAGGGTCGCCGTCTTGCCGTTCGCCGCGGGGATCTTGAGCGCGTAGTCGCGCACGGCGTTGAGGCGGGCGGTGACCATCTCGGGGGTCAGCCCGCGCACGAGCTTCACGACGTCGTCGCGGCTCGCCACCGAATCCGTGCCTCCGCCGTTGGGTCCCAGCCCGGAGATCAGGTCCGGAGCGACGGCGATGAAGCCGTCGCGGGCGAGCTGATCGGCGACGCCGCGCATCCAGTCCGACAGGCCGTAGATCTCATGGATGAGGATGACGACCCCGGCCTTGTCCTTGCGCTCGGGATAGACGATCCAGGTGCGGATGGGGGTGCCCCCCGAGGGGAGCTTGACGTCGACGTACTCCCCATGGCGCGGAGATTTTTCGAGAGCGGCTTTCGCCTGCTGCTCGGACGGGGGCAGATTCGCATCGCGCGCGGGCGCGGCCGGAGCCGGCGGCGTTGACGTCAGAAGCGTAGCTGCGAGGAGAAGGGTCCACATGTCAGCCTCCTTGATCAGTCGAGTCTTCCAGTGGTTCATCGGGGGGCCGCCGGCCCGGCCGGGCCACGGCCACGATCAGCGCCAGCCCGAGCAGAGCCGAGACCGCGCGGGCCATGTAGAAGAGAGGATCGCCGGCAACGTAGTTGGAGGATGGAAAGTAAAGGCTGTACCAGTCGTTCACCATGAACGCCTCGACGAACCAGAGGAGCCCACGGTACAGACCGGCGACCAGCAACCCGCCGCCCTGCGCGAAGACGAGGGCGAAGGAGATCTCCCGGCAAAGGACGGCGGTGAGAGCGGCGGCGACAAAGGGAAGGTCGCGGACCTCCCCGACCGGCAGGATCGGCGGCAAGGCCAGGATCAGGCCGGTGAGGACGGAGATCGCCAGAGCCGCCGGAGCCGGCAGGCGGCGGCGCCACCCCGTGTAGACCGCGCCCCGCAACGCGCGTTCCCATCCCCAGATGCCCAGGACGAGGCAGAGGGGGAGCGCCCACAGGGCGGTGACGGCCAGCTGCCCCGCCGGTGCCTCCTGGGTCGCGGACGTGAACGTCGCCCAGTCGGTCAGATAGCCGAAGGCGAGGAAGCTCTGGTCCGCCACGAGGGCAGCGACACACCCAGCAAGGAGCAGCAGCCGGCGGCGGGCCGGGCCGCTCGGCTCGTCATAGGCGGGGCGCTTCAAACGGGGAAAGAAAACGATCGAGAGGACGAGGGCGATAACGGGATTGCCCCAGAGGACCACGGTCCGGTAGTCCTCGACCTGACCGAAGCGGCCCGCGGTGGCAGGCAGTGTGAGGAACAACCCCAAGGCGATCAGCAGAACAGTGAGGATGGCGGCCCGGATCAAACGAAATCCCCTCCGCGGTCGGGGCATACCCTACCACGGAGGCCCTCACCCCCGGCTGCGGCCTTGCCGGTGATCATACGTAGCAGAAATACTCCCACTGGTCACAGGTGGTGTTCTGAGAAGGATGGAGGCTCCCGAAAGGACACGAGCAACGGCCCGCGGGCTCATGGCAGAACTCATCGCAAGGCGGGTAGACGTAGGCCATCGCAGGCTTCGACCAGAGCGAAGAGAGCGAGAAGCCGAGGAAGAGGACTGACAGGACGGCGAGCTTTCTCATGGAAATCTCCTTTCGGCCAAAAAGACCATCACAACTATCTTACAGCTGCCCGCTGATCAGATAGCACGCCAGATCGACCACCCGGTGGCCGAACGTGTACTTCTTCTCCCACTCCTTCGCCTTCAGCTCGACGCAGGCCTTCAGGTCGTCTTCGAAGGCCTCTTTGAGCCCGCCGGCGACCTCCTCGTCGATGATCCCCACGCCGGCCTCTTCGTTGATGTCGAACGAGCGGTCGTCGAGATTGGTCGAGCCCACGTGGGACCAGATCCCGTCGATGATCATGATCTTCTGATGGATCAGCGTCTTTTCGTGGAGGAACAGGCGCACGCCGCAGTTGAGGATGCCTTCGAAGTGGCGATGGCCGGCGTGGCTGACGATCGGGCTGTCGGTGATCGAGCCCGGCACCATGATCTTGACCTCCACCCCGCGCTTGACCGCCCTCGCCAGCAGGTCGACCATTTCCCCGTCGGCGATGAAATACGGGTTCTGGATGATCAGCTCCTTCTGGGCCGTGGCGATGGCCAGCTTGACCATGAGCTCCAGGTCCGAGACGCCTCCGAGGGGCGCCCCTGCCAGGAGGTGGACCCGGCACGTGCCGGCAGGCTCCACGTTGGGGAAGTACTTCTGGCCGACCATTACCTCGCCGGTCTCCTCGATCCAGTGCTGGGAGAAGACCGACTGCAGGGCGTTGACAATCGGACCGCACAGGCGCACCCCCGTATCCCGCCAGTGCTCCTTGTCCTGCCCGTGGCCGAGCCACAGCCGCGAGACGCCGTGCCCGAAAACGTAGCCGGTCTTGCCGTCGAAGATCGCCAGCTTGCGGTGCGTCCGCTTGTTGAGCTGCCCGATGTCGAGCAGCCGGATCGGGTGGTAGCGCCGCACCTGGCAGCCGGCGTCGATCATGAGCTGGCGCAGCTCCTTGCTCATCTTCTGCGAGCCCAGCGCGTCGATCATGATGCGGACCTCCACCCCTTCCCGCGCCCGCGCCGCGAAGGCGTTCGCCACCTCGTCGCAGATGTCGCCCGACCACCAGACGTAGGTTTCGAAATGGATCGTCTCCTGGGCGGTGCGGATCGATTCGAGGAGCGCCGGAAAAAACTCGTCCCCGTTCTGCAGGATGTCGACGCTGTTGTCGGGCACGATGAGCGCCCGGGTCATGCCGGCGATCGACGGGAGCGCCTCCTCAAAGGAATTCAGGTCGGGCACGCGCATGTGGAAGTCCCGCTCCCGCAGCAGAGTCCAGAGCATGACGCCCATGATCACGATCATCAGGCCCAGGACGACCAGCAGCCAGATGGGAATCTCGATCATTCCCCGCCCCCTTCCTCGATTGGAATGGTCTAAAGCTGCTCGTTGATCAGGTAGGAAAGGCGGTCGACCAGTCGATGCCAGGCCGAGCGCTTCCGCCATGCGACGAGCGTCACCTCGGTGCAGCTCTTCAGGTCCTCGGAGAAGGCCTGGCGCAGTTGGGCGGCCACCTCCGGATCGATCAGCCCGACGCTCGCCTCGTCGTTGATGTCGAGCGAGCGGTCGTCGAAATTCGCCGAGCCCACGTGCGCCCACAGACCGTCCACGATCAGGACCTTCTGGTGGTTCAGGGTCGGGCGGTACTCGTAGATCTTCACGCCGTGGCTCAGCAGGTCCTCGTAGCGCCGGTGGCCGGCGTGGCGGACGACCGAGCTGTCGGTGACCGCGCCCGGCAGCATGAGGCGGACGTCCACTCCCCGTTTGACCGCCTTCTGGATCAGCCCGACGACCTCGCCGTCGGGAATGAAGTACGGGTTCTGGATCAGCAGCTCTTTCTGCGAAGTCGCGATGGCGAGCTTGAACAGCAGCTCCAGCTTGGAGACGCCCCCTTGCGGAGAGCTGGCGGTCATCTGGGCCCGCACCGGTCCGACCTGCCCGAGGGCCGGGAAGTACTGCTCTCCGACGAGCGGCTCGGCCGTCGTCTCCAGCCAGTTCTCGGCGAAGACCGCCTGTACCTGTCCGGCGATCGGTCCCTGGAGCCGCGCGCCGGTATCCCGCCAGTGCTTCTCGTCCTGGGCGTGACCGGTCCACTCCTGCGCGATGCCATGGCCGAAGACGTAGGCTACCCGGCCGTCAAACACGGCGACTTTTCGGTGCGTCCGGTTGTTGAACAAGCCGATGTCGGCCACGCTGAAGGGGTGGTAGCGGGCGATCTGGACGCCCGCGTCTTCCATCATCTCAAACAGCTTCTTGTCGCCGTTCTTGGCGCCGAGCGCATCGAGCTGGAGGCGCACCTCGACCCCCTGCCGCGCCCTCGCGGCCAAGGCCTCGGCGATGGTCCGGCAGACGTCGCCTTCCCACCAGACGTAGGTCTCCAGGTGGATCGTCTCGCGGGCGGCCGCGACGTCGCGCAGGAGGGCCGGGAAGAACTCGTCCCCATTCTGCAGAAGCTCCACCCGGTTGCCGGGGAGGAACGGCGATCCGGTCAATCCGGCGATCGACGGGAGGGCCTGCTCCAGCTCCGCGAGATCGGGCACCCGGACGTGCGACTCCCGTTCCCGCCGCGCCGACCAGAGGAGGAGCACGAGGATCAGCAGGAGGGTGATGTAGACCCCCGCGGCGAAGTACGAGACCTCGAAGGTCCGCGCTCTCTTCTTTTTGCGGCGGGGCGTCTCGGGACTCTCCGGCCGCGCGGGCTTGGCGGCTCTCAGCGCCAAGGGAACCTCCCCCGAACCTCACCCCCTGGCCCCCTCTCCCATCGCCCCCCCGCCGTCCGGGAGAGGGGGAAGAAGAGGTCAGTCCTGGCGCTCGAGCTCGACGAGCACCGGCCAGTGGTCGGAAGGGCCGGCCTCGACAACCCGGGAGACCACGGTGTTCCAACCCGGGTCGGCGAAGACGTAATCGATGCGGTTGCGGAAGATCCGGTGCGTGCAGACGGCTTCGTCGCCGCAGAGCCGGAAGATCTCGGCAGTGAGCAGGGGGCGGATCTCTGGCGCTGCGGGTGCGGCATTCAGGTCTCCTACCAGAACGAAGGGCCCCTCAGCCTGCCTGAGCCTCTCGACCAGGGCGTTGGTTTGCAACCCACGTGCCGCTCTCCCCCACCGTCCCCAAGCGGCCAGGTGGGTGACGTAGAAATCCAGCTCGACGCGGGGCAGGCGGACGTGCGAGCGCAGCAGCGTCCGCGGCTCGCCGGGCGCGGGGAGATGGACGATCTCGGGAGCGTCCACCTCGCCGCGGGTCAGGATCGCGTTGCCGAAGGCTCCGCCTCGGGCCTCGAAGCTGGCCCCGAAAGAGACGCGCATGCCGGTGAGCTCGCCGATGACCGCCGCCTGGTCCTCCCGGCGCGCCTTCCAGCCGCCGCGGTGGACCTCCTGGAGCCCGACCACGTCGGGTTCTAGGGAATCGACGACGCGCGCGATGCGCTCGAGGTACCGCCGGTCGAAAAGATGGGCTTGGCCGTGGATGTTGTAGGAAAGGACGCGGAGGGTCGACATCGTCCTCCTACAGCTTGCGAAAGATGTGCCCGGGGGCAGGGCCGGCGCCGGCGGGTAAGGGCCTCGGCCTGTTCCGGTGAGGTGCCAGGCACGCGATGGCGTGCCTGGCACCTGACTGAACTGTAGGCTCAGCTTACTTGCAGGTCTTCCCCTTGCAGCTGTTCGAGCAGCACTGGCTGTTGCTGGTGCAGCTCGAGCCCGCGGCGCCGCAGGAGCCGGTGCCCGGGTTCAGGAACGCCGCCAGGCTGGGGTAGCTGACCGCGAAGGCACCGTCGACCGTGGCGTTGTTCGCAGAGTCACAGACGTCGTTGAGGTTGGTGCCGCACGCTCCATAGAGCTGGCCGACGATCTGGCCGGAGCCGTTGAGGACCGGCGAGCCGCTGCTGCCGCCCTCGGTGGCACCCACCGTGTCCCGGCTGTAGATGAAGTTGCCGCGCGCCAGGGTGCGGCAGGTGGGCTTGCTGGTGTCGACCACGCCCTCGGAATAGGCTTGCGGCGAGCCCTTGGGGTGGCTGATGCGGTAGAGCGCCAGGTTGTTGGTGTTGGCGACCGCCGTGCTCAGCCAGCCCAGATAGGTGGTGACGCCGTCGCGCGACGCCGGGGTCGACGCCAGCTGCACCAGCGTGAAGTCGCTGGTCGAGCCGGTCGCCTTGATGGTGGCTCCCACGGTGTCCCCGGTGTTGTTGTAGGGCTGCGTGCAATTGGGATTGCTGCAGGTGGTGTCATAGTCGAAGTAGGTCTCCAGGCTGGAGGCTTCGCCGCTGCTGCTGATGCAATGGTGGGCGGTGAGGAAGTAGGGGATCACAGACGTGGAGACGGTGTCCGCGACCAGGCCGCCGGTGCAGATGTAGAAAGAGGCCCCGGACTGGAACAGAATGCTGGCCACCGCGTCCTTGGCGACGTTGACGACGCTGCTCGACTGGCACGCCGCGTTGACCACGCAGGAGGCGTTGGTCGAGCAGAGGTTGCTCGCCTTGGAGATGGCATCCAGATCGTCAGGATTGAACACGCCCTCGGGCTGGTAGCGCGGAGCGGCGAAGCGGGCGCCCATGACGCCGACTTCCGCCAGGGTCAACCGCGGGGTGCGCGCGAGGTCCGCCGGCGCGTGGAGCTGGAGCAGCAGCCGCCCGCCGAAGACCGTGTTGGTGTGCAGCTCGCCGTCGCCGAGCGGGCCGCGGCCGGTGTAGGGGCCGAAAGCCTGGCCCGCGAGGTTGTAGACGTAGAGCTTGGCCCCGCGTGGCAGGTCGACGTTGGTGAGGTGGAGGCGAAGGGCGGTGGCGCCGGAGACACGCACGTCGGCGGTCCACACGAAGCCGGCGCCGCCGGTGCCGCGGGCCGCGCCCAGGGCCAGGTCGGCGATGCCCTTGTCGAGCGAGCGGGCGGGCGCGAAGTTGATGTCTTTCCCGACCGGCTTGGCCACCCCGACCAGGTACTTGTTCTGGACGGGGCCGAGGTCATCGATCCGGCGGCGCTCGGCGTTCGTGAGCCGGACCACGATCGGCCGGCCCTGGGCCTTGTCGACCCGTCCCGCGGCCAACTGCTTCTGCAGCAACTGCATCTCCGCGGCGCGCGCGCCCAGATCCCGTGGGGTGCCGACCGTTTCCGGCTTGGCTTGCGCCCCCAACGCTGCGAAGTCGAAATCCGGAGCGGCGGCGAAGCTCGGAGCCGCCACCATTGCCAACGCGATCACGCCGGACCAGAGGATACGCTTCATGCAGACCTCCTTGGCTCCCCGGGGTCGAGGAGTCGTGGGTTCAACCCGCCCGAACACCGGACGAGTAAGATAAGCTGGATCAACTCAAGGTACCCGGATTTAAGCTGCTTCCATTTTCAAGGTGCTTGCCAGCGGCAAAAGTGAGACATCTAGGCCGAGCCAGGGGCGAAGGCCTCGACCAGCTCCTCCGCCCGGGCGACCCGCAGGTCGGCCTTCAGGGCATCCACGCCCGGGGGCCGGGGGAAGCCCCACTCGACCAGGGCGAAGAGGGAGCCGGCATTCTGAGCGGTCTCGGCGTCGATCCGGGTGTCGCCCACGAGGAGGAGCTGCCCGATCGGGACGTCCAGGCGGCCGGCCAGGAGATGGAGCCCGGCGGGGTCGGGCTTCCGGGTGGGCAGGCTGTCGCCGCCGAGGATCTCGCGGAAATAGCGGTCGAGGCCCAGGCCGGCGAGGACCTTCCGCGACAGCGATTCCCCCTTGTTGCTGAGGAGCGCCAGCGGATAGGCGCCGGCGAGGGCCGCGAGCATCTCCTCGATTCCGGGATAGGGGCGCGTCTCGTCCAGGCAGACGTTCCGGTAATGATCTAAATAGGTCGCCAGGGCCTCGTCGACCCGGTCCGGCGGGATGTCCGCACCGAGGGCACGCTCGATGAGCACGCGCGCGCCTTCTCCGACCATCATCACCACCTGTTCCAGCGCGAGCGGCGGCAGACCGTACCCTTCCCGGGTCCGGTTGATCGCCGTCGTGATGTCCCGCCGGGAGTCGATCAGGGTGCCGTCGAGGTCGAAGACGAGGGCGGCCGGGCGGAGCATCAGCCCTCGACGGGTTCTATCTCGATGAATTGGGCCTGGATCCGCTGCGGCAGGATGCCCGCCTCGTGGCCGCGGTCGAGCAGGAGCTGGACCGCCTTGCGGCCGGCCTCGCCGTAGGAGCGCGTCCAGTCGTTGACGTACATCCCGACGAAGCGGTCCGAGCGCTCCGGGTCGTGCTCCAGGCCGCGGGCGTACTTGATCGCATACCTGAGAGCCTCGCCGCGGTGGGAGAGACCGTATTCGATGCTCTCCGTCAGCAGCCGGCAGAGGCGCCGCTTGAGGTCCTCGGGCAGATCGCGCCGGATGCCGTTGCCGCCGAGCGGCAAAGGCAGGCCCGTCGCTTCCTTCCACCAGGCCCCCAGGTCGACGACCGAGCGCAGCCCCAGGTCGCCGAAGGTGAGCTGCCCCTCGTGGATCACCACGCCGGCCTCCACGGCTCCGGTCACCACCGCGTCCAGGATCACGTCGAACGGCACGGTGATGACCTCCACCTCCGGCTGCCAGAGCCGGAGAGCCAGGTGGGCCGTGGTCAGCTTGCCCGGAATCGCCACCCGCATCCCCACCAGGTCGGCGCGGCCGAGCGGCTGCCGGGAGACGACCACGGGGCCGTAGCCGTCCCCGAAGCTCGCCCCCGAGGGCATGAGCTGGTAGCGGTCGGCCAAGTGGGCATAGCCGTGGAAGGAGAGGGCGGTGATCTCGTACGTCCCCTGGAACGCCGCCTGGTTCAAGGACTCGATGTCCCGCAGCACGTGCTGGATCTCCAGCCCCTCGACGTCGAGCAGCCCTTGGGTCAGGGCGTAGAACATGAAGGCATCGTCCGAATCCGGGCTGTGGGCGATGCGGATGGTGGTGGTCGTCGTCTCGCTCATAGCGGCATGGAGGCTATCAGAAAATCGGGAGCCACCGTCACCTCCAGATGTCACCCAGAGCGGACGATCTTCCTGACCCTTCCTGGGAATTTTCTCCTAAGCCATCTAGAAAAAGGCACTTACAAGAATGGCACGGCCATTGCTTTGATAGGAGGGTGAAGCGTCGGCGGGGTTCCGCGGACGCAGGCTCGACCGAGACACCAAAGGAGAAACGCCATGAACACCAAGAAATCACTCGCGAAGGTTTTCGGGCCGGTCCTGCTGCTGACCGCGACCCTCGCTTTGCCGGTCGATACCGCGCAGGCAGCGCCGGGGCACGGCCGGGCGCACGCCGAACAGCAGAAGAACAAGAAAGACAAGCAGCAGCGGGCTCAGGGGAACCACGTCCGCCAGCAGAAGCACGAGCAGCGGCGGACCGAGGTCCGGCGCCAGCAGCGGCAGCCCCAGCGCCGCCAGCAGGTCGTCGTCCAGCAGAGGAGCCAGCGGCCGAAGGTCCAGAAGCAGAAGAAGGTCCAGAAGGTCGTCGTCCAGCAGCCGGTCGTCGTCCAGCGCCGGCAGGCCGTGCGGAGCCAGGAGGTGCGGCGCCAGGAGGCCCTCCGCCTGCAGGCCCAGCGCCAGCAGGCCTATCAGCGGCAGCAGGCCTTGGAGCGCCAGCGGGCTCTCGACCGCCAGCGGGCCCTCGCGCGGCAGCGCCAGGCCCCGGTGTACCGCGACGGCCGCCGCTATGACAACCGCCGGTATGACGACCGTTACTACGCCACGCCGCGGCGCGGTGGCGGCGGCGCCGATCCCAACGTCTTCCACGTCGACGGATACCTGGATGACGGCGGCGAGTGCCTGTTCCTGCGCGACCACGAGGGGCGCACCTGGGCGATGGTCGGCAACACCTACGGCCTGCAACCGGGCGAGCACGTACGGCTCTACGGCCGGCCGGTCGACGGCAGCGCCTGCGGATACCGTGGAGCGGCCTTCGACATCTACGAGGTGCGGACGGTGTGGGCGGACAGCAACCACAAGCGGACCTACTACGACCACCTCTACGACGGTCCGTTCGACCAGAACCGCGCCTATGAGGACGACCGGTACTACAACGATCGGTACGAGGAAGACCGCAACGCCGACAGTTGGTGGGACCGCCTCTTCGGCGGCTGAGCCTCCGCCCCTTTTTCCGTCCTCTCCTCTCCAAGGAGCCGGCAGACCGCCGGCTCCCCTTTTTTTCTCTTGTCTCGGCGGCGGCTCACCCGGGCACTATGATTTGCAGAGAGAATCCCTTCAACTGTGCAGGAGGAGTCTGATGCCAAACATGCGAACCGTCGTAGGCAGTTGTCTGATCATGGCCGGTCTGTCCCTGGGGACCGCTGTCGCGGAGCCGGCGGAGGCGCCGCCGGAGAAGAAAGGAACCCCGGTGGAAGTCCTGACCCAGGACAACCAATGGATCAAGCTCGATCTCCAGGAGGTCCTCCCTGCCTATAACGAATCCACCCGGATGAGCTTCACCAAGAAGCTCGAGCCCAAGATGAACCAGATCGCATGGTTCGAAATCCCGATCGTGAGCTCCAAAAGAGGGATGCAGATCCGGGAGATCCGGATGGCCGACGTGGGGCAGAAGTTCAAGGACTCTACGGACGGCCAGGAGTATCTGTTCTATTCCGTCGTCCTGGTGCCCTATGACGGCTTCACCGCGAGCTGGATGTGGCAGGCGGAGAGCCTCTCCGGTGTGACGCGCGAGCAGGGCGCGCAGCGCCCCATTTCGATCCCGCTGACCAACGTCAAGATCGTCCGCTTTCCCAAGCCATAGAGAGAACCGACCGGCCGGGCGCCGCCCGGCCGGTCCGAAGGGCGCCCGCTTTAGAGCGAGTTCAGGAAGGTGATGAGCTGGTTCTTCTGCGTGGTGCTCAGGTTGATGTAGTTCTGGATGACCGGCTCCGACTCGTTCGTGTGGCGAAGGATCGCGTTGTTGCGGGTGACGTTCTCGCCGTCGTGCATGAACCGGGAGCGGGTGCGCAGGCCCCACAGGGGCGGCGTCCGCAGCTTGTTCAGCGTGCTGATGCCACCGTTCTGGACGATGCTGTCACCGGTCCCTACGTCGTGCAGCATGAAGTCGCTGTAGGGGTGGATGATCTTGTCGCCGAGAGCCGCGGTAATGGTGAGCTTGCCGGCGCCCGTGCCGTTGACCACGGTGCCCACGGGGGCGGTGGTGATCGAGGTGCGGTGGCAGTTGGCGCAGCCGATCGAGTTGAAGAGGTTGGAGCCGGTGATGGCGTCCGAGGTGGCCGCGAGAACCGTGTCGCGCGGCGGGACCTTGGAGGACCGCATGAAGCGGGCGAAGGCCTCGACGTCGGGGCCGAAGGGCATCCCGGTGGCAGGCGCTTCTTCGGGATCCGGCACGGTGTCATACGCCGCCACCGAGGCGCCGTTCGAGGTGTTCTCCGTGGGCTGCAGCGGGCTGGTGATGCCCATCTCGTTCAGGTAGGCGTCGGCCGAGAACGACAGCAGGCTGGCGTGCTGGTTCTTCCAGCCGAAGCGGGCGACCCGGGTGACGCCGGGCGACTCCAGGACCGGAACGCTGATGATCTGCCCCTTCATGCCGGTCGGCTGAAGGTTCCGGATCGAGGTGAAGGTCGCGTCGGCGATCGCCTCGATGAAGCCGTCGCCCAGCGTGTTGAGCGAGGCGCGGAAGGTCAGGAGGTTGTCCTCTCCCGCGACCCGCTCCTGAATGTTGGGATGAATCGCCCGATCATTGATCAGTGAGCCGCCCGGCCGATCGAAATAGGAAAAGCCGTCGGTGCGCGCCGCCCGCAGCTCGGTGACCTGGCTCGTAGCGCCCGTCACCGGGTTCTGGTGGCACTCGCGGCAGGCCTGCGCGTTGTACACCGGGCCGAGGCCGTCGTCGATCGTCTCGAACTCCTCGAAGGTGGCCAGGTCCAGGTCGAATTGCGCCTGCGTCGCGAAGCCATTGGTCAGGTTGTCGAACCCGGCCGGCGCCTCGGTGGCCGCGTATACCAACGGCACCACCAGGGCAACCAGCACCAAAGCACCAACGATCGTCAGCTTCCGAGACAACTTCTTGTTCATCTCTCCTCCTTCTGTTTGAGCACAAGGCCGCCTTGCATGAAGACAGAGCTCCCCTGCATCGCCGGAGCTGCCGGCGAAAAAAAGTCGGATCAAGAAGCGACGTCTGGAAACCCGGCCTCGACCGCTTGAATCGCAAGGAGTGAACTACCGTGAGGCCCTCTACCAACTATGGGTGTTCACAAGGGCGGAAAGCGCGCCAATTTTCTTTTCTGATTTTATGGAGGAAACCCCTCTCCGTGAGCGGGGAGAGGGGCCGGTCGTGGAGAGTCGGGCGGAGGGTTACTCGAACTGGATGAAACCCGGGGCGAGGATGCCGTCCGGGTCGTACTTTTTTTTGGCCGCGAGCATCCGCGGCCACTGGTCGCCGTAGTGCGCGGCCCACTTCTCGGGGGTGTCGAAGGTGACGTAGCCCGACAGGTAGCGCTTGCCGCCGTAGTGGATGGACAGCTCGCTGCACATGTCGAGCTGCTGCAGGGCGCGCTCGTGGAACCGCTCGGGGACGCCCGGCAGGATGCCCCAGCCCATGACCCACTCGCCCGGCGGGTGGATGAACAGCGGGACGTCCGACGTGGCCGTGTAGGCCGGCCAGAGGAGGATGTGCCCGCCCGGGCCCAGCGCCTGGGGCGGCGTGATGGCGAGCACCGACTCGATGAACTCCCGCGCCGTGTCCCACGGCAGGGTGGTCTCCATCCAGGGGTGCTTCATGTCCCAATAGCCGCCGCGGCGCCAGAGCTCGAA
>Ga0126309_10000185_pt1 | contig 20976 bp, 6 predicted proteins | sample Plot56_FD_92541 | JGI IMG/M metagenome (GOLD analysis project Ga0126309, IMG submission 92541) | Serpentine soil microbial communities from UC McLaughlin Reserve, CA, USA - Plot56 | ecosystem: Environmental > Terrestrial > Soil > Grasslands | place: USA: UC McLaughlin Reserve, Lake County...
AGCGTCACCACCAGCTCCGCGGTCCGCCCCAGGCGCACGCCGACGATCCGCTCCGGCCCCATGCCGAGCTGCGACAACCGCCCGGCCAGACGCCGCACCCGCCCGGCAAGCTCGCCGTAGCTCAGCCGCTCCGTGCCCGCGATCACCGCCGTTGCCGCCGGCGTCCGCGCCGCCTGCGCCGCGAACAGCCCATGGAGCGTGCCCGAAAGCCGCGGCACCGTCTCTGCGTGGCTCCATTCCTCGACCAGCTGCCGCCGCTCCGCGGCGGTGAGGAGCGGCAGCTCGGCGAGCCGCGCCTCCGGCGCCGCGGCCAGGGCGCCGGCCAGAGCCGCGAAATGGCCGAGCAGGCGGACCGCGGTCGCCGGGTCGAACAGGTCGCGGCGGAACTCCAGGAGGACCGTGAGATCCGGCCCGCTCTCGATCAGCTCCAGGGTGAGGTCGAACTTGGCCGCACGCTCGGCCGTGGCCAGGCTGCCGAACGGAGCGAGCGTGAGATCGGCCAGCTCCTGCTCCGCGAACGGCGTGCCGTGCAGAAGGAACATCACCTGGAAGAGCGGCGTGCGCGCGAGGCTCCGCTCGGGCGCCAGCTCTTCGACCAGGCGCTCGAACGGCAGGTCCTGGTGGGCGTAGGCGAAGGGCGCCGTCTCGCGCACGGAGGCGAGCAGGCCGGCGAAGGTCGGCTCTGCCTCCGGGGTGTCCGCGATGGTGGCGCGCAACGCCAGGGTGTTGACGAAGAAGCCGATCAGCCCTTCGAGCTCGGGACGGCGGCGGTTGGCGACCGGCGTGCCCACCACCAGGTCGATCTCGCCGGTCAGGCGGTGGAGCAGGGCGTAGAAGGCCGCGAGGAAGGTCATGAACGGCGTCACGCCGGCTTGCCGTCCCAACCTCCGCAGCGCTTCGGCGTGCTCCGTGGGGAGCGCCGCGGAGACCACGCCGCCCCGGCCGCTCGCCCGCGCCGGGCGCGGCCGGTCGGACGGCAGGTCGAGGACCGCCGGAGCGCCGGCCAGCGCGCCGCGCCAGAAGGCGAGCTGCGCCTCGAGCTCCGCGCCGCGCAGGTTATCGCGCTGCCAGAGGGCGAAATCGGCGTACTGCACCGGCAGCGGCGGGAGCGGCGACGGCCGGCCGGCAACAAAAGCCGGATAGAGCGCCGCGAGCTCGCGGACCAGGACGTCGGACGACCAGCCGTCGCCCACCATGTGATGCAGGGTGAAGAGAGCGACGTGGCGCGCGGCGTCCAGCCGCAGAAGCGCGGTGCGCAGCAGCGGCCCGCGCGCCAGGTCGAACGGGCGCATCGCCTCCTCGGCGGCGAGCTGCAGGGCCTCGGCCTCGCGCGCCGTCTTCGGCAGGCCCGAGAGATCGATCCCCGGGAACGGCAGCGGCGACGGCGGCGCGATGCGCTGCACGGGCTCTTCGTCCCCGCCCCCTTCCACCGGTCCGAACGTCGTCCGCAGCGCCTCGTGCCGCGCCGCCACTTCCTCCAGGACGGCGGCGAAGGCGGAGCGGTCGAGCGGCCCGGTGAGGAGGATCGCGGCGGGCAGGTTGTAGGCGGGATTGCCCGGATCGAGCTGATCGAGGAACCAGAGCCGCCGCTGGGCGAAGGAGAGCGCGACCGGCTCGCCGCCGCTCCGCCGGAGCACCGGCCCCCAGGCGCCGGCCCCCGCGCCGCGTTGCGCCGCGACGGAGGCCGCGAGCTCGGCCGCGCTCGGCGACTCGAAGACGTCCCGCAGCGACAGCTCCGCGCCGAGCTCGTGGTGGAGGCGCGCCACCAGATGCGTGGCGAGGAGCGAGTCGCCGCCGAGGTCGAAGAAGCTGTCGTGGATCCCCACCGTCTCCAGCCGCAGCAGCTCGCCGAGGATCTCCGCCACCCGCCGCTCGGTCGCGTCGCGCGGCGCCGCGTAGGGGACGTGGAGGCTCGGCCGCGCATGCCGGCGCGCGGGCTCCGCGGCCAGCATCTCCGGAACCGCCTCCCCCGGTCTCACGGCCGGCGCCTCCGACACCGGCTGCACAGCCGCCCGGCTGCGCGGCTCGATCCAGTAGCGCTGGCGCTCGAACGGGTAGGTCGGCAGCGGCACCCGGCGCCGCGGCTGGTCCGCCCAGAACGCCGGCCAGTCGGGGCGCAGGCCGGTGAGCCAGAGCCTCCCCACGGTCTGGAGCAGGAAGGCGAGGTCGTCCGTGCGCTCGAAGGCGTGGCGCAGGGTCGGCAGCGCCACCGGATCGGCCCCGCCGACCCCGCCGCCCCCGCCGGATACCGAAGACTGTTGCAGCGCCCACGAGGAGAGCGTCTGGCCCGGCCCGACCTCGACCAGCACCCGCCCGGGCTGGCGCCACAGCTTGGCTACCGCGTCCGCGAACCGCACCGTGCCGCGCAGGTGCTCCGCCCAGTAGGCCGGGTCCGTCGCCTCTTCGGCCGTGATCCAGCCGCCGGTGACATTGGAGAGATAGGGGATCTCCGGCGGATGCAGCTCGATCCCCTCGAAGAGCGCCAGGAAGCGCTCCACCGCCGGCTCCATCAGGGCCGAATGGAAGGCGTGAGACGTCTGCAACCGGCGGCAGACGTGCCCGGCGGCGGTCAGCCGCTCCTCGGCCGCGGCCACCGCCTCCTCCGTCCCCGCGAGCACGGTCAGCTCCGGACCGGCGACCGCGGCGAGGGAGAGGCCCCCGGCGAGCCAGGGCGAGACCGCCTTTTCGCCCAGCGGCACCGCGAGCATCGCTCCGCCGGGCAGCTCGTCGATCAGCCGGGCGCGGCCGGCCACCAAGCGCAGCGCATCGTCGAGCGACAGCACGCCGGAGAGGCAGGCCGCCACGTACTCGCCGATGCTGAAGCCCACCATCGCCTGCGGCCGGATCCCCCAGTCGAGCAGGCGGGAGGCCAGCGCGTACTCGACCGCGAAGACGGCCGGCTGGGACACCGCCGTCCGGCGCAGCAGTCCCTCCGTAGCTGAGGACGGTCGCGGACCACGGCCGAGCAGGGCGCGGAGATCGATCCCCGTCTCTCCGTCCGCCTCCTCCCCTTCCTCTGGAAACAGGACTTCCCGCAGATCGAGCCCGAGGAGCGGTGCCAGACGCTCCGCACAGTCGTCGAGCCGCGCGCGGAACCCGGCGTCGTCCCGGTAGAGCCCGCGGGCCATGCCCGCGTACTCGGTGCCCAGGCCGGGGAACAGGAAGGCCACCTGCGGCTCGCCCGCGGCGGCCACTCCCGAGAGCAGCCGCCGCGGATCGCGCCGCTCCAGCACGCCCACGGCGTCCGCGAGATCGCGGGCGGCCAGCACCCGGCGGTGCCGGAACGCACGGCGCCCCACCTGGAGGGTGTAGGCGATGTCTCCCAGATTCGCCTGGAAGTCCGGCGCTTGCAGATGATCCAGCAGCCGGCTCGTCGCCGCGTCGAGCGCCGTCTCCGTGCGCGCCGAAAGGACCAGCAGGCTCCACGGCGGCGCCGCGGCCGCGGGCCCGGGAGCCGGCGGCTCCTCCAGGATCACATGCGCATTCACCCCGCCGATCGCGAAGGCGCTGACGCCGGCGCGCCGCGGCCAGCCCTCCGGCCGCCAGGGCCGGCACTCGGTGTTGACGTAGAAGGGGCTGCGCGCAAAGTCGATGCGCGGGTTGGGAGTCTCGAAGTGAAGGCTCGGCGGAAGAACCCCGTGCTCGACGGCGAGCACCGTCTTGATCAGCCCCGCCACCCCCGCCGCGGCGTCGAGATGGCCGATGTTGGTCTTGATCGAGCCCAATCCACAGAAACCCCGCTGCTCCGTCGACGCCGCGAAGACCTCGGTCAGGGCCGTCACCTCCACCACGTCGCCCAGCGGGGTGCCCGTGCCGTGCGTCTCGACGTAGGTGATCGACTCGGCCGGCACACCCGCCATCGCCTGCGCCATCGCCACCACCTCGACTTGCCCGTCGACCGACGGCGCGGTGAAGCTCTGCTTGAAGCCGCCGTCGTTGTTGGTCGCGAAGCCGCGGATCACCGCGTGGATCGCATCCCCGTCGGCGAGGGCGTCCGACAGGCGCTTCAACACCACCACCCCCGCGCCGCTCCCCTCCACCGCTCCGGCCGCGGCGGCGTCGAAAGCGCGGCAGCGGCCGTCCGGCGACATCACGCTCTCCAGCGCGAGATACCCCTGGGCATGCGGCACCACCACGCTCACACCGCCGGCCAGCGCCATGTCGCACTGGTACTGGAGCAGGCTCTGACAGGCCATGCACGCCGCCAGCAGCGAGGTCGAGCAGGCGCTCTGCACGGTCACCGAAGGGCCCCGCAGGTCGAGCTTCCAGGCCGCCAGCGAGGTCAGGAAGCTGTTGTCGTTGAAGATGCGCACCTGGAGCGGTCCGGCCCTCCGCAGCAGGTCGTCGTGCGAGAGCAGGTTGCGGATCAGGTAGCCGCTCACCCCCATGCCGCCGAAGACTCCGATCGAGCCGGGATAGGCCGCGGTGTCGTAGCCCGCGTTCTCCAGCGCCTCCCAGGAGCATTCGAGGAACAGCCGGTGCTGCGGATCCATGAGCTCCGCCTCGCGCGGGCTGAAGCCGAAGAAGGCGGCGTCGAAGCTCTGCACGTCGCGCAGGGCGGCTCCCGCCCTCACGTAGCGCGGGTCGTCGAGCAGCTCCGGGTCGACCCCGGCGGCGGCGAGCTCCTCGCGGGTGTAGAAGGTGACCCCTTCGACTCCGCCGCACAGATTGCGCCAGAGCGCAGCCAGGTCATCCGCTCCCGGAAAGCGGCCGGCCATGCCGACGACGGCGATCCCTTCGAGCGGACTGCTCTCCAGGTCTTCTTCACTGCTCATGCTGCATCTCCTGCTTCAAGACCCGGGGCGCCCCGGACGCTGAGACTGTGCTCGCTGCCGTTTCATCTCCGCCAGGAACCGCCGCTGGCGGTCATGGGCGCTCTCTCCGCCCAGGGCGTTTGCGGCCGGCGGCCGGAGCTTCTGCGCCGGCTCGGCCGGGCGGCGCTCCCCGCCCTCCAACGCCTGCGCCAGACTGTGGATGGTCGGGTTGCGGAAGATCTGGATTAACGGGATCTCGCGCCCGAAGACGTCCCGCAGCCGCGACTCGATCTCGACCAGCAGCAGAGAGCTGCCGCCCAGCTCGAAAAAGTTGTCGTGGATGCCGATGCGTTCACGTCCGAGCACCTCCTGCCAGACCGTGGCCAGAGTCTTCTCATGCGGAGTCCGCGGCGCCGCGTAGTCGCTGTCCAGGCACGGCCGGCCGGCCTCCGGCGCGGGCAAGGCCCGGCGGTCGATCTTGCCGTTCTGGGTGAGCGGCAGGGCGGCGAGCGGGACAAAGGCGGCGGGGATCATGGCCTCGGGCAGCCGCTCGGCCAGGAACCGCCGCAGCTCGCTCGCGGAGGGCCCGCCGGCCGGGCCGCCCGCCGGTCCTCCCGCTACGGGGACCAGCCAGGCGATCAGCTGCCGGCCTCCCGGCCCCTTGTCGCGAACATCGCGGACGGCGGCGACGGTCTCAGCCACCGCCGGATGCGCGCGCAGCGCCTCCTCGATCTCGCCGAGCTCCATGCGCACTCCACGCACCTTGACCTGGTGGTCCGACCGGCCGAGATAATCCACGCTGCCGTCCTTGCGGTGGCGCGCCAGGTCGCCCGTCCGGTAGAGGCGTCCGCCCGGGCGGCTCCCCAGCGGATCGGGAAGGAAGCGCTCGGCGGTGAGATCGGGCCGCCGCCAGTACCCCATGGCCACCCCGTCGCCGCCGAGGAAGACCTCGCCGCGGGCTCCCAGAGGGACGGGCCGCAGAGAGGCATCCAGCAGGTAGGCCTCGGTATTGGACAGCGGCCGCCCGATCGGCGGCCTCGCCTCGCCGCCCTCGACCCGCTGGCCGAGCGAGTAGACGGTGGTCTCGGTAGGGCCGTAGAGGTTGCGGACCTCGCCGGCCACGGTGGCCGCGAGGCGCTCCGCCAGCGGCCCGGGCAGGGCCTCGCCGCCGAGCAGCAGATGGGAGAGCGGCGCGAGGCCCCGCAACCGCTCCGGGATCGCGGCGAGCATGCCGGCCATCGACGGTGTGCACTGGAGGTGCGACACGCCGTGGCGGACGATCTGCTCCGCCACCGAGACGCCCGAGCCGGCGGGCCGTTCGTCGTGGATCACCACCCGGAAGCCTCGGGTCAGGGTCCACAGCAGCTCGACCACGGAGATGTCGAAACAGATGCTGGTCACCGCGAGCCAGACGCCTGGCCCCCGCGGCCGGAGCTCCGCATCCATCGCTACGAAGAGATTGCAGGCGTTCGCATGGCTGACCACGACGCCCTTGGGAGCACCCGTCGAGCCCGAGGTATAGAGGATGTAGGCCGGCGACGCCGCGGGTACCAGGGGCAGCGGTGCAGCGGACTCCTCCGGCGCTTCGGGAGAGAGGGTCCGAGGATGCAGCAGCGAGGCACCGGCCGTGTCTGAGGGGGCCGACGCGATCAGCGCCGTGGCCTGCGAGTCTTCCAGCATCGCCGCGAGCCGCGCCTGCGGATAGGCCGGATCGAGCGGCACGTACGCCGCGCCGGCCTCCAGGACGGCCAGGAGGGAGACCAGCATTGGCAGCGACCGCTCGACGCAGACGCCCACCCGGTCGCCGGGCCGCACGCCGCTCCGGACCAGCCATCGCGCCAGCCGGGACGCCCGGTCCGCGAGCTCCCGATAGGTCAGCTCCGCCTCCGCGTCGACCGCCGCGACCGCGAGGGGGGTGCGCTCCACCTGGGCGCGGAACAGCTCACCGATCGGCGCGATGAGGGGGAGCGCCGTCCGCGTGTCGTTCCATTCGACCCGGAGCTGCGCCCTCTCCGCCTCGCTCAGCAGGGGGAGATCCGACAGGCGGCGGTCGGGGTCCGCCGCGGCGCTCGCGAGCAGATGGCTGCAGTGGAGGGCCAGGCGCTCCACGGTCGCGCCGTCGAACAGGTCGGAGCTGTGCTCGATCCAGCCGTCGATCCCCCCGCTCCTGGACTCTTCGAGGAGGAGCGACAGGTCGAACTGCACCGCTCCGGTGAACGTATCGGCCTGCCGCAGCGCCAAGCCGGGCAGCGCGAGCTCCGGCAGCGGCTCGCTGCGCAGCGTGAACAGGACCTGGAACAGCGGGGTGCGGGAGAGATCCCGCTCCGGCTGCAGGGCGTCGACGAGCTGCTCGAAAGGCAGCTCGGCGTGCGCGAAAGCGCCCAGCGCCGTTTCGCGCCCGCGCATCAGGAGGGTGCGGAACGTCGGGTCGCCGGACAGGTTGCCGCGCAGCACCAGGATGTTGAGGAAGAGGCCGATCACCCCCTCCAGCGCCGGATCGGGGCGATCCGCCACCGCGGTGCCGACCGCGACGTCGTCCTGCCCCGCATGGCGCGCGAGAACCGCCTGGAACACCGCCAGGACCGCCATGAAGAGGGTGGCGCCGGCCCCGCCGCAGAGGCGCCGCATCGCGTCCACCGCCGCGGCGTCGAAACGCACCGGCCGCCGCGCGCCGCGCGGGTTCCGGACCGGCGGCCGCGGGCGGTCCGTGGGGAGCTCCAGGGCGGGAGGACGGGGCGTCAGGCGCTCGCGCCAGTAGCGCAGCAGCTCCTCCAGGCGGTCGCCCTGCAGACGCCGGCGCTGCCAGACGGCGTAGTCGGCGTAGTGCACGGAGAGTTCCGGCAGGGGCGACGGCCGGGCCTCGGCGCAGGCCGCGTAGAGCTCCCCGAGCTCGCGGATGAGCAGGCCGAGCGACCACGCGTCGGCGGCGATGTGATGGACGGTCAGGAGCAGCCGGTGGCTCTCCGGCCCGCGGCGCAGCAGGACGGCGTGGAGCAGGGGGCCGCGCCCGAGATCGAAGGGGCGTGCGGCCTCCGCGGCGGTCCAGCGGGAGACCTCTCCCTCCTGCGCCGTCGCCGGGAGGGCGCTCAGGTCGATGCAGGGCACGAGGGGGACCGCGGCGAGCTCGGCCGGCGGGAGCGGGATCTGGAGCGGCTGCCTCCCGGAGAGGACGAAGCGCGTGCGCAGCCCCTCGTGACGGCGCAGGATCTCGCCGAGGCTCCCGGCGAGCGCCGCCGGATCGAGGCGCCCCGCGCAGTCGAGCGCCGCCGGCAGATGCAGGTACGCGGCGCCGGGCTCGATCCGCTCCAGGAACCAGAGCCGCTGCTGCGCGAAGGACAAAGCCAGCGGCTCTCCGCGCGACACCCGCACGACGGGATCCAGGAGCGGCGCCGGAGAGCGCTCGAGCCGGGCGGCCAGGCCCGCGACGGTCGGCGTCTCGAAGACCGCCCGCAGCGGCAGCTCCACCCCGAACACCGCGCGCACCCGCGACACCAGGCGGGTCGCCAGCAGCGAATGCCCTCCCAGGTCGAAGAAGTCCTCCTCCGGTCCCACCTGCTCGACGCCCAGCACCTCGGTGAAGATCGCCGCGATCCGCTCCTCGGCCGGCGTGCGCAGCGCTCCGCCGGTGCTCCGCGGCCGATCCGGTTGCAGGAGGGCGAGCGCCTTGCGGTCGACCTTGCTGTTGGCAGTCAGGGGCAGGGCCGGCAGGGAGACCCAGGCGGACGGCACCATGAACTCGGGCAGCCGCTGGCGCAGGAAATCGCGCAGCTCGGACGGCTCCGGCGCGACGGTTGCGTCGGCGGCCACCACGTACGCCACCAGCCGGTGCCCCCCGGCCTCCTCCCGCTGCGCCAGCACCACCGCGCTGCTCAGCCGCGGGTGGGCCGTCAGGGCCGTCTCGATCTCTCCCGGCTCGACCCGGAAGCCCCGCACCTTGACCTGCGCGTCGAGCCGGCCGAGGAACTCGAGGTCTCCCGACCGGCGCCAGCGCACCAGGTCGCCGGTCCTGTACAGGCGCCCGCCCGCCTCCCTCCCCTCCGGGTCCGGCAGGAAGCGCTTCGCCGTCCGGTCCGGATGACCCAGATAGCCGCGCGCCAGGCCGTCCCCTCCCGTGCACAGCTCTCCGGCGACTCCCGGCGGCACCGGCATCTGATCGCGGTCCAGGACCGCGACCCAGGTGTGAGCGATCGGGCGTCCCACCGGCACCGAGGGGTCCAGCTCCGCCGCGGCACGCACCGTGTAGCAGGAGGTGAAGGTCGTGTTCTCGGTCGGCCCGTAGGCGTTGACCAAGCGTGTTTCGGGGAGCTCGCCGAGCATCCGCAGGGAGTGCGCCACCGGCACCACGTCGCCACCGGTCAGCAACTGGCGCACTCCGGAGAGCGCCTCCAGATTCTCCTCCACCATCTGCCGGAACAGCCCGGCAGTCAGCAACAGCGTGGTCACCCCCTCTCTCTCCACCACCTCGCCCAGCTCAGCGGGCGTCAGCACACCGGGCGGCGGGATCACCAGGCGGGAGCCGTGGAGGAGCGCGCCCCACAGCTCCAGCGTCGAGGCGTCGAACGTATAGGGGGCGTACAGGAACAAGGTCTCGTCGGGGCCGAACCGGGCATAGCCGGTCCCCCGCACGAGCCGCGCCACTCCCCGGTGGGTCACCGCGACCCCCTTCGGCTCGCCCGTCGAGCCCGAGGTGTACATCACGTAGGCCAGGCCGGTGGCGGCCACCGCGGGCAGGGCCGCTTCCCTCTCCCCCCTCTCCCCTCCCTCCGGCACCGTGCCGTCCAGGCAGAGGATCGCCACCTTCCTGTCCGGCAGCTCCGACAATATCTCCGACAACATCGGCAGCCAGCGCTCCTCGGTGATCAGCACCGGGGCGGCGCTGCTCCGCATCAGGAAGGCCAGCCTCTCCCGCGGGTAGGCGGGGTCCAGCGGCACATAGGCGCCACCGGCCGCGAGCACGGCGAGCATCGCCACCACCTGGGCGGGAGCACGATCGATGCAGAGGGCCACCCGCACCTCCGGACCGACGCCCAGGGCGCGCAACCGGCGCGCCCAACGGGTGGCCTGGCGGGCGAGCTCGCCGTAGGTGAGGGCGGTGCCACCTCCGGCCAGTCCGACCAGGGCCACGGCATCGGGCCGCAGCGCCGCCTGCTCGGCAAACAAATCTTGGAGCGTCGCCTCCCGCGGATAGCTCTCCCCTTCCCCGTCTCCGATCCGCAGGAGCTGCTCCCGCTCCTCCGCCGAGAGCAGCGGCAGCTCCGGCAGGCGTTGTTGGAGGAAAAGCGGCGGCGCCGCAACGGCACCAGCCAGCAGGCGCCCGAAGTACCCCGCCAAGCGTTCGATCGTCGCCCCGTCGAACAGGTCGGAGCGGAAGCCGATCGCTCCGGAGAGACTCGCCGCACCGACTCCCAGGGTGAGGCTCAGGTCGAACTTCTCGATCTCCGTCTCCAGGGGCCAGAGGGCCGCCTCGACGCCGCCCAGCCGCAACGCGGGGGGCGGATCGCTGTCGAGGACGAAGGAGACCTGGACCAGCGGCGCGTAGCTGAGGTCGCGCTGCGGGTGAAGCTCCTCGACCAGCTTCTCGAACGGCAGGTCCTGATGGGCATAGGCGGCCAGACAGGTCTCCCGGACCCGCGCGAGCAGCTCCGCGAACGATGGTGCTCCGGGTGCGCCGGAGAGGTCGGTGCGCAGCACCAGCGTGTTGACGAAGAACCCGATCAGACCCTCGGTCTGGAGTTGGCCGCGGCCGGCGACCGGCGATCCGACGCTCACGTCGTCGGTATTGCTGATGCGGGCCAGCAGAGCCTGGAAGGCGGCCAGAATGGCCATGAACAGGGTCACCCCCTGCCGGCGCGCCAGCGCCTGCAGGGACGGCAGCAGAGCGGGCGACAGAGCCAGGGCACGGCTCGCGCCGCGCGAGCTCATCACCGCCGGCCGTGGGCGATCGAGCGGCAGGTCGAGCACCGGAGGCGCACCGGCCAGGCGGGCCCGCCAGTGGGCCAGCTCGGCCTCCAGCACCTCCCCACGGAGCCAGCCGCGCTGCCAGACCGCGTAGTCTCCGTACTGGATCGCCAGCTCCGGCAAGGAAGACGGGCGGCGCTCCAGGCCGGCATCGTAGAGGGCGCTCAGCTCCCGCGCCAGCACCCGCAGCGACCAGCCGTCGCTGATCACGTGGTGCAGGGTCAGCAGGAGGAGCTGCTCCGCCTCGCCCAGGCGCACCAGGGCCGTGCGCAGCAACGGTCCGCGGGCGAGGGAAAACGGACGCAGAGCCTCCTCGCGCGCCAGCCGGCGGGCCTCCTCCAGGCGCCGGGCGGCCGGCAGACCCGCGAGATCGATCTCCGGCACCGGGACCGGAGCGGGCGGATCGACCACCTGGACCGGCTCCTCATCGATCGCGATGCATCGGGTCCGCAGCGACTCGTGGCGGCGCGCCACCTCCCCCAGAGCCGCGGCGAGCGCCGCGCGGTCGAGCCGGCCCGGCAGATGCAGCGCGGCCGGCATGTTGTAGACCGGGCTCGCCGGCTCCAACTGGTGGAGGAACCAGAGCCGCTGCTGGGCGAAGGAGAGCGGCAGGGGTGTCGCGCGGGGTGTCGCACGAGACACGGGAACGAGCGGCGGGGCCTCGCTCCGGGCTTGGCTCCGGGCTTCAGCCGCGACCGCCCGCGCCAGGGCTGCCACGGTCGGCGCCTCGAAGACGCGGTGGAGCGGCAGCTCGGTGCCGAACGCCTCGCAGATCCGTGAGGTCAGCCGCATGGCGGCCAGCGAGTGGCCGCCATGCTCGAAGAAGTTGTCCTCGATCCCGATGCGGTCGGCCCCCAGCACCTCGGCGAAGAGGCCGGCCAGCAGCTCCTCGAGCGGCGTCCGCGGCGCCTCAGGCGCCTCGAGCGCCTCAGGCGTGCGGCCGGGCAAGGCCACGGGGATCCAGCGGGCGAGCGACCGGCGGTCGAGCTTGCCGTTCGGCAGGCGGTCGAGCGACCGGCCGAAGGCGAAGGCCGGCACCATATAGGGCGGCAGGCGGGCGGCCAGGGCGGCGCGCAGCTCGGCCGCCGTGCCGCCCCCGGCGTCCGCCGCCGCCGGCACCACGCAGGCGAGGAGCGACCGTTCCCCCGCGCCGTCCTGGCGCACCACGACCGCGGCCTCCCGGACCTCCGGATGGGTTCCCAAAACGATCTCGATCTCGCGCGGCTCGATGCGGAAGCCGCGGATCTTCACCTGGTCGTCGAGCCGGCCCAGGTATTCGATCTCCCCCCCGGGGAGGTGGCGGCAGAGGTCGCCGGTCCGGTACAGGCGGGATCCCGGGGGACCGCCCCCTGCAGAAAAATCATTGGGGACGAACCGCTCCGCGGTGAGGTCCGGACGCCCGCGATAGCCGCGCGCCACCTGCACGCCCCCGATCGCCAGCTCCCCCACCGCCCCGGGCGGCACCGGCTCCATCCGCCGGCCCACGACGTGGATCTGCGTGTTGCGGACCGGCCGGCCGATCGGCACCGGGCGCGGGTTTTCCCCTGGCCGCGGGCGCTCCGCCGGCCGGCAGCTCCAGGCCGTCACCTCGACCGCGGCCTCGGTCGGACCATACAGGTTGATCAGCGGTACCGGCAGCGCAGCGAGGCAGCGTTGCTCCACCTCCCAGGGCAGGGCCTCGCCGCTGACCAGCACCCGGCGCAGCGAGCGGCAGCGCGCCACTGCTCCGTCCTCCGCCAGGAAGAAGGGAAGCATCGAGGGCACGAAGTGGATCGTCGTGACCCCCTCCTGCTCGACCAGCCGGGCCAGGTAGGCGCTGTCGCGGTGCCCGTCCGGCCGGGCCACCACCAACCGCGCTCCGAGGATCAGGGGGGCGAAGAATTCCGGGACCGAGACGTCGAAGCCGAACGGAGTCTTCTGCAGGAACCGGTCGCCCGCGTCCAGGCTGCAGGCCTCCTGCATCCACAGCAGCCGGTTGACGATGCCGCGGTGGCTGTTGACCACCCCCTTCGGCCGGCCGGTCGAGCCCGAGGTGTAGATGACGTAGGCGGCGTTGTCGGCCGCCGCCCGCGGGAGCCGTTGCGCCGCGCCGGCCGGCAGGCTGGAGACCTCGTCGAGCCAGGCGAGGCGCAGGCCGGGGACGGCGTCGAGCGGCAGCGCCTCGGCCAGGGAACGGCGGGTGAGGACGACGGCCGGCGCCGCATCCTCCAGGATCATCGCCAGGCGCTGCCGGGGAAGGTCCGGCTCCAGCGGCAGCCAGGCGCCGCCGGCGCCGAGCACGCCGAGCAGGCCGGCGACCAGCTCGACCGAGCGCTCCGCCGCCACTCCCACCACCACCTCGGGCCCCACTCCGAGCCTCACCAGATGGTGCGCCAGGGCCTGCGCCCGGGCCGCCAGCTCGCGGTAGGTCAGCCGCTCCTCGTCGAACACCACCGCCTCCGCCTCCGGCGTCCGCTCGGCCTGCGCCGCGAACAGATCGTAGAGGGTCGCCTCCGGGCCGGCCTCCGCGGTGTCGTTCCGGGTGTCATTCCAGGCATGGAGGAGCTGGTGGCGCTCCGCCGCGGAGAGGAGCGGCAGCGCCGAGAGCGCCAGCTCGGGGCTCTCCACGACCGACCGGAGCAGCCGGGCGAAGCGGTCCAGCAGGTGCACCGCGGTCGCGGTGTCGAACAGGTCGGTGTTGAACTGCAGCGCGAGGCTCAACCCGCCCTGGCGCTCCACCGCATGGAGCATCAGCTCGAAAGGAGCCGGCGGCCGGGGCAGGGAGAGCGACTCCAGCCGGAGGTCCTCCGACCCCACCAAGACCCCCTCCTCGCCGAGGGCGAAGGCGGTGAGCCCTTCGACGCCGCGCGTCTCCTTCTGCATCACGAACGAAACTTGAAACAGCGGCGTCCGGCTGGCATCCCGCACGGGTTGGAGGTGCTCGACGAGGAGCGGCAGCGGATAGTCTCCGTGCTCGAAGGCGGCGAGCACCGTCGCCCTGGTGCGCTCCAGAAGCTCCGCGAACGTGGGGTCTCCGGTCAGGTCTCCACGCAAGACCACCGGGTTGACGAAGTAGCCCACCGTGCCGGCGAGCTCCGACCGGGACCGGCCGGCGCGTGGCGCGCCGATCGCCAGGTCCTCCTGGCCGGAGTGGCGGCACAGGAGCACCTGGAACGCGGCGGCCAGCGTCATGAAAAGCGTGGCGTGCTGCTTTCGGCTGCGCGCGCGCAGGGCCGCCGCGAGCTCGCCCGGCAGCCGAAGCCGGACGCTGTCGCCCCGATCGGTCTGCACCGCCGGACGCGGCCGGTCGAGGGGGAGCTCGAGAGCGGGGAGCCCTGCCAGCGTCTCCTGCCAGTAAGTCAACAAGGCCTCGCCCCGTCCGTCACCCAGGGCCTCCCCTTCCATCCGGACATGCTCTTCGTAGTCCATCCCGGGAGAAGAGAGCTGCGCCGGCCCGGCGCCGGCCGCTTCACGGTACAGCAACGGCAGCTCACGAACCAGGATGGCGAGAGACCAGAAGTCGGCGACGATGTGGTGAACGGCAAGAAGGAGCACCGGCCCGCCGGGGCCGTCCATCAGCAGTGTGGCGCGAAGGAGCGGCCCGCGCTCCAGGTCGAAGGGGCGCCAGGCTTCTTCGGCCAGACGAGCCCGCAACGCCTGCTCGCTCCAACCGCCGGCATCCACGCACACCAGGGAGAAGCTCTGGCGTTCCGCGACCCGCCGGCAGGGTGCGCCGTCGATCGCCGGAAACGTCGTCCGCAAGGCCGCGTGGCGGTCCACCAGAGCCTGGAACGCGCGCTCCAGGGCCCCGGCATCGATCGGGGTGCGCACGCGGGCCGCGGCCGCGATGTTGTAGGCGCTGCCCTGGGGAGCGAGGTACTGGAGAAACCAGAGCGAACGCTGGCCGTACGAGGGCGTGCCCATGGCGCTGACAGGCTCTCCCTCCAACTCCTGGGAGGGCGCGGCGGCGTTCATGGTCAGGAGGGTATTCATTTCGCCTTAAAACCCTTACGCGAAAAAGATAAAGCCTCCATGGCCCACCCGCGTAAAGTCAGTATATAGAAGTGCGACGGAGGGCTCGGGGGCGGACAGTAGCCCGCCGGCGGGTCTCCATGCGAAGCTGTCGGGTCATGGGAACCTTGGCGGAACGACCCACCTGCACGTTGCCCCGACCAACCCTTCAGGAGGAAACGGTCCGCCCGCTCTCTTTCTCTCAGGAGCGGATGTGGCTCCTCGACCAGATCGACCCCGGCGCAGCAACCTACAACGTCTTTCACAGCGTCGACATTTCGGGCCCGCTCGCCCCCGCCCTCCTCGCCCGCTCGCTCGACGGCTGCAACCACACGGGTTAGGCCGCACTGAGCTGTCCCTTGGACACTCTAGGGAGAGCTCAGCCGCAGGAGCTGCATCAAGGCATCGATCTCGTACACGTTGATGTTGCCATCGAACTGGAGCCGCCCCCCGGCGGCCACCGCCGGCCGAGGTGCTGAGCGAATCCGGATTCATCGGTTGCGGCGCAGCCTCCCCAGACTGGAAGAGCTCGCACGCGTGAGCGAGCCCATGGGTTGGGCCGCTGCGAGGGGTGTAGAATGACTGCGAGGTGAGCCATGGAAGCGACTCTTGACCAACTCGGCAGGATCGAGCTCCCCAAGGAGCTCCGTGACGATCTAGGGCTATCGGCCGGAACTGTGCTGACCATTGAAGAGAGGAGCGGCGGTATCCTCCTGAAGCCGGTCGGCAGTCGAGCAGGGCTGGTCCGCAAGGAGGGGGTCCTCGTATTCGCCGGAGAAGCCGAAGAGGACGTTGCCCTGGCGGTGCAGCGAGACCGAGACGAGCGGTCACGCAAGGTGGCCGGTCTCGGATGAGGGTTTTTTTCGATACCTCCGTTCTGGTTGCCGCCCCCTTTGAAGGGCATGCTTTCCATCGCCAGGCCTTTCCCTGGCTGAAGCGTGCCCGCGGGCGCGAATTCTCCTTCCTCGTGGCGACCCATACGTTGGCCGAGTTGTATTCGGCACTGACGAGTTTGCCGGTCAAGCCGAAGATCACTCCTGGTGCGGCTCAAGAGCTGGTTCACGAGAATGTGGAGACCGTAGCGGAAATGGTTTCTCTGTCTCCATCTGATTATTCGCTAACGCTTCAGCGAGTTGCGGAGCTTGGACTGCCGGGCGGCGTTATCTATGATGCCCTCCTGGCGCGAGCCGCCGAGAAATCGGCAGCGGACCGGCTGCTCACGTTCAACGTCAAGGACTTTCGGCGCGTCTGGCCTTCTGGAGCTTCGGTTCTTTTTGTTCCCGAATAGCCCCCTGCCCCCCGGGAGCGCGTCCGTCCAAGAGCACACTTCCTTCTGAACATTGCCGGGGAGGTCGTCGAGACGGGAGCCGAGGCCGCGCTCGTCGAGATCTCGACCGCCCTCCGGTCGAGCACCCTGGCGAGTCTCCGAGCCTGATTTCCTCCTCTCAGCGTCGCCCGGAGGCACCCAGCCAAGCCTCCGGAGCGTGCGGGTGTGCGCCGCTTCCACGAGGCGGAGGGTCTGGGGGCGGACAGTAGCCCGCCGGGCCTCCCCCATGCGAAGCTGTCTGGTCATGGGAACCCTGGCGGAACGACCCACCTGCATGCTGCCCCGACAAACCCTTCAGGAGGAAACGGTCCGCCCGCTCTCCTTCTCTCAGGAGCGGATGTGGCTTCTCGACCAGATCGACCCCGGCGCGGCAACCTGCAACCTCTTCCTGGCTTCGGCGCAGAGCCGAGTAGTTCTACTTTGTCAGACTCCCTTCGATGGGAGGCCGGTACCTGCCGTTTGCTGCCGTTTGGAAGCCTGTACCCGCCGGGGGGAGGCCTGTACATCGATCCCCCTAACTACTCTTAAAATCAATTTTTTATGATAAAAAAGAGGGCCGGAAAACGCGCGTTTTCCGGCCCTCTGGAGGGGTTATCGGGACCGCGGCAGGGACAACCAGAGCAGCCCCAGGATGAACCGGTGCCGGGGCACAGGTCCCCTGTAGAAGTGCGTCACAAGACGCCTCCCTTCAGGTTGACTGCGGGCGCACCTCGGGCTTACACTGGCGCTCCGGATTGACTAGACGCCAGCCGCCTGGCACGCTCGCAGGCTGCTACCAGGACCCGACGCCATCAACGTCGGGTTTTGCGGTTACTTGGGGTGTGGTGTCATGACCGACAAAGGCCCCCTGGTAGCAAGTTCCTGATTTGTCCGCGCGAGCGCGAACAGCTTCAGGCTCTGGCTTATTCTCCACGAGGGAGAGGAGGGTCAGCCTTGACCCCTCCCGGAATTAGGGGAGCCCCGGGGTGGATACTGCGGCCTCCCGACGCCCCCTTGAGCCAACGGGACGGGGGCGGCGAGGTGCTGAAATTATAACTTGAACTTGGCCCAGCGGCAAGGGGGTTATCGGCGCTTTTTCGGGGGCTGCTCAGGTGGGCACTGCTCCGCGGGCTTCTTCTCTTTCGGGGGGGTTGTGCGCGGCTTTTCTCCGAGGGCTTCCTGGAAGACTTCATGAGCTGCTTTGAAGGGGTCGCGGGGGCGCTTGGGGTGGTTCCGCAGGCGCGGGAAGGGACCCTCTCCCGCGTCCCGGACTGCAATCCCGGCAAGCTCATCCTCCGCGTCAAGCCTCGCTATCGCTTCATAGGAGCGTTCCAGATGCCGGGGGAGGCCTGTACCTCGAAGGGGGAGTGTTCCAGATGCCGGGGCAAGAGGTGCCACCTGAGTCGATTCGCAGCCCGAGTTCTCGGAGTAGGTGCCTGACTCCGCATCCGGTGAGGACGGTAGCCGAGGACCAGCATATGCTACCCTCATCAGAGGGGCCGTTCCGTGCGTGGAGACGCAGTTTGAGGATATCCGACATCATCTGGCTCGATGACTTCGTCGACAAACTGCGGCGAAAGCACGCGGTCGAGCCAGAGGAGGTGGAGGAGGTTCTGGCCGGGCGCCCGTACTTCTTCTTCGCCGAGAAGGGACACCTCAAAGGAGAGAACATCTACGGCGCTTTCGGGCAATCAAGGGAAGGAAGGTACCTCGTTGTCTACTTCGTCTACAAGGCAGACAAGAGCGCACTGATCCTCTCGGCAAGGGATATGACAAGCAAAGACAGGAGGCGGTATGAGCGCCGGTAAGTCTTCGGTTTCGAACGCCGGCTCGTATCGGGAGATCGGCGAGTACTGGGACGAGCACGACGTGGAGGATGCCTGGAATCCCACGAGGCGTGTGGAGTTCGAAGTCGACATTGAATCGCGGCATCGCTACTTTCCTCTCGACCGAGAGCTATCCCGGAAGATCGACGAGGCCGCGCGACGCCGCGGGGTGACGGCGGAAACGCTGCTCAACCTTTGGGTGCAAGAGAAGCTCTTGCAGACTGGATAGCCGGCTGAAGCGTTATGGCGATCTTGGGGGCGGACAGTAGCCCGCCGGGCCGCCCCCATGCGAAGCTGTCCGGTCATGGGAACCCTGGCGGAACGCCCCACCTGCACGTTGCCCCGACAAACCCTTCAGGAGGAAACGGTCCGCCCGCTCTCCTTCGCCCAGGAGCGGATGTGGCTCCTCGACCAGATCGACCCCGGCGCGGCAACCTACAACCTCTTCCACACCGTCGACATTTCGGGCCCGCTCGCCCCCGCCCTCCTCGCCCGCTCGCTCGACGAGGTGGTCCGCCGGCACCAGATCCTGCGCACCACCTTCGCCGCGCCGGGCGGCGCGCCGGAGCCCGTCGTCGCCCCCGCCGCGCGCCGGCCGCTGCCGCTCGTCGACCTCGCCGGCCTTCCGGAGCCGTCGTGGAGGCCCGAGGTCGCGCGCCTCTCCACCGAGGAGCGGCGGCGCCCGTTCGACCTCGCGGCGGAGCCTCTCTTCCGCGTCGCTCTCGTGCGCCTCTCGGCGGGCCGGCACGCCGCGCTCCTCACCGCCCACCCCATCGTCTTCGACGGCGGATCGAGCCTCGTCCTCTGGCGAGAGGTCGCGGCGCTCTACGAGGCCTTCGCCGCGGGACGGCCGTCGCCGCTCCCCGAGCTCCCCTTGCAGTACGCCGACCATGCGCTCTGGCAGAGGCTGCACCTCGCGGGCGATACGCTCGCCGGCGAGGTCGATCCCTGGCGGCGCGAGCTCGCCCCGCCGCTTCCCGTCCTGCGATTGCCGGCCGACTTCGACCGCGCCTCGGCGCATGGGTTCCTCGCCGGCGAGGTCTACCGCGTGCTGCCGGCGCCGCTCGCCGCGGCCCTCCGCGAGCTCGGCGGCCGGTGCGGGGCGACGCTCTCTTCGACCCTCCTGGCAGCCTGGGCCGCCGTCCTCGGGCGCACCGGCGGCGAGGAGGACCTCCTCGTCGGCACGCCGGTCGAGAGCCGCCGCCCGGAGGCCGAGGGGCTGATCGGTCCCTTCCGCAACACCCTGGTCCTCCGCGCCCGCCCGCGGCTCGACCGAGGTTACGGCCCGCTCGTCGACGAGGTCCGGGCGGCGGCGGCCGCCGCCGCCGCGCACCAGGACCTGCCGCCCGAGATGCTCCTCACGGCCCTGGGCCTGCCGCGCGACCCGCGCCGCGCGCCGTTCCAGGTCATGTTCCTCCTCCGGAGCCAGCCGGCACCGCGGCTCTCCTTCGCGGGCCTCCGGATCGCCGTCTCGCCTCCCGATCCCGCGGCGGACCTGGCAGGGGAGGTCTTCGAGCTCGGCCTCATCGTCGAAGAGGGGTCCGATCCCCGCGGCGAGGGAGATGGCGGTGGCGGCATCGGGCTGCGGCTCGCCTACGACGCCCTCCTGTTCACCGAGGCGACGGCGGCGCGCCTCCTCGACCACCTGGCGGCCTTCCTCGCCGCCGCGCTCGCCGCGCCGGAGCGGCCGCTCGCCGAGCTCCCCCTCCTCTCGACGTCCGAGCGCCGCCAGCTCCTCGCCTGGAGCGACGGCGGCGAGCACGGCCAGGCTGGGGCCCAGCCGCCGCTGGTCCATCACGCCTTCCTCGCCCAGGCGGCGCGCACGCCCGGCGCGCCGGCCGTCGTCTCCGAGGGCCGGGAGGTCTCGTATGGCGAGCTCGCACGCCTCGCGCGAGGCCTGGCGCGCCGGCTCGTAGCCCAGGGGATCGGCCCGGAGAGCCGGGTGGCGATCGCCCTCGAGCGCTCGCCGCGCATGGTCACCGCCGTCTTCGCCGTACTCATCGCGGGAGGAGCCTACGTGCCGCTCGACCCGGCGAGCCCGGTCGAGCGGCTGGCCGTCATCCTCGGCGACATCAGCGGCTCCGTCGCCGCGGCGCTCCTCACCGGCGGCGGACACGCGGCGGCGCGCGAGGCGGCCCAGCTCGCCGGCCTGCCCGTCGTCGACCTCGACGAGATCTGGCCGGCCCTCGAGGCCGAGCCGACGAGCGACCCGACGCTTGACCCGATGCCTGAGGCCGACCGCGAGGGCCTCGCCTACGTCATCTACACCTCGGGCTCGACCGGCGCGCCCAAGGGGGTGATGATCCGCCACGGCGGGCTCGCGAGCCACGTCCTCGCGACGCTGCGGCACCTCGCGCTCACCCCCTCCGACCGCGTACTGCAGTTCTACTCCCTCTCCTTCGACGTCAGCGCCGAGGAGATCTTCTGCTGCCTGGCGAGCGGCGCGGCGATGATCCTCCGCAACGACGCGATGCTCGCCGGGGCCCCGGCCTTCCTGGGCACCTGCGCGAGCTGGTGGGTGACCGTCTGCGACCTGCCCACCGTCTTCTGGCAAGAGCTGGTCGACCGGGTCGACGCCGGGGAGGCTGCCTGGCCGCCATCCCTCCGCCTCTTCGTCTACGGCGGCGAGCGGGCGCTCCCGGAACGCGTCGCGCGCCTGCGCCGTCAGCTCGGCCCGGCGGCGCGGGTGATCAACTCCTACGGGCCGACGGAGGTCACCGTCGGAGCCACCTCGCACACCGTCCATGGCGAGCCGGACGGCGGTCCGCCGCGCCCGCCCCGCGAGCTCCCCATCGGCCGGCCGCTGCCGGGTGCCCGCGTCTACGTCCTGGACGGCGCGCGCGAGCTCTGCCCGCCGGGGATCCCCGGCGAGATCGTGATCGGTGGCGAGAGCCTCGCCCGCGGCTATCTCGGGCGCCCGGACCTGACCGCCAGCACCTTCCTTCCCGACCCCTTCGCGGGCCGCTCCGGCGCGCGGATGTACATGACCGGCGATCTGGCGCGCCATCGTCTGGATGGCTGGGAGGAAGGCGCGCTCGAGTACCTCGGCCGCATCGACCGCCAGGTCAAGTTGCGCGGCTTCCGCATCGAGCTGGCGGAGATCGAGGGGGTGCTCGCGCAGCACCCGGCGGTCGCCGAGGCG